>Ga0066658_10000010_pt1 | contig 59223 bp, 50 predicted proteins | sample GraSoiAngelo_107_FD_75174 | JGI IMG/M metagenome (GOLD analysis project Ga0066658, IMG submission 75174) | Grasslands soil microbial communities from the Angelo Coastal Reserve, California, USA - 14_0903_09_30cm | ecosystem: Environmental > Terrestrial > Soil > Grasslands | place: USA...
CGCCATCGCCGCGAGTGATCCGCAGGATGAACGGCGAGAAAGAGCCGCCGCTCGGGTCGACGGTGCCGGCCTGGAGGTGCGGCGAGAACCCACCGGTGGCGCAACCCTGGTTGACGACGATCGGCGCACTCAGGTGGACCGGAGGGGTACCGGACCATGGAGTCAGTTCCGTCTCCGCCGTGTAGGTGCCGCACTGGCTCGGAGTCGTCAGCGCCGCCCGCGGGCCGGTGTTGAGGTCGAGCTGCAGCCGTTCGAACGGCTGCTGCGGGTTATCGGTGAAGGTCACGGTCAGCTGACCCGTCTCGGGGTCCGGGGTGACCTTGCCCGGGATCTTGATGTAGAAGCCAGGCCCCTTTATCGCGATGTAGAGAGCGAGCAGGGAGTTGAACGGGTTGTCGTTCTGCTTGGCGAGGAAGACGTCGCCCTGCAGCTGTTCGGCAAGCAACGGCGTGTCGAGCTTCACCGTGCCGAGTTTCGAGGAGTTCGGGCAGGTCGGAGCGTCGTTCGAGCCGAGTCCGATCTGCGCCTGCGAGCAGGAGCCGAGGCCGGCGGCCGAGGACGAGGAGACCGCCATGCCCTTTGGCAGCGTCATCTTCACGTTGCGGAGGTGCGAGGTGGCGAGGCCGTTGGGCTCCTTCGACTGTGGAATCTGAAGGTCGACACTGAAGCCCGTGGGCGCGTCGGCCGAGTGGCTGGATGACTGCACGCCGATTTTGGGACCGAAGGGCAATTTTTCGCAACCTTCGAGGATGAACGGAGTGCCTTCCGAATCGCTGCTGAGCGTGCGTTCGTCGAAAATTCCACGGTGCTCCCAAGAGTCACCGCGAGCCGTGAAAGAATCCGGAGAGCTCGGGCAGCGCGTGGGTGCGCTGAGGAAGGGGGTCTTCGAAAGACCGGGGACGTGGATCGGGGGACCGTTGATGTTATTGGGACCCTCGCGGTCCCCGTCGTGAGAGGGATCGCCGGGAACACCCCAAAAGGTCACGTCGATACCGGTGATCGCCAGACCCTGGGAGATCGCGGGGCTTCCAGACGTGATCCCGTAGTCGCCGGGGCGCAGCTGTGCCTGAATATAAGCGACATTACCGAGAACGTTGAGCCCAAAGAGGGCCGGAACATCGGGCGCGTGAGCGATGTTGTAGATGCCGGCGAAAAAAGCGCCCCCAGTGGTATTGACACGGGTGACCCCAACCTGCGAAGCGAGTGGGCACAGCGCCTGACCAACCGACGGAGCGACTAGGGCCTGCGGATCACAGGTAGCGACGGCGTTCGGATTGCCGACCATACCCGGAGGCAGATCCAGCTCGATCGAGTGAGCCAGCTCATAGGGGCCCGGACTTGGGTGCCCATCGACTATCTCGTCAGGGTTGATCGGCAGGGAGAAGCTGAATGAGAAATCGGGGTGCGAGCCGGCCTGGCGGGTCCACTGCGGGGGCTCGTAGACCGGCTCCGTGTCGCAGCGTTCTTCGAAAAAGGGAATAAAAATGATGACGCAATTGGACTGTTCAAAGATGGGTTTCCCTTCGGCGTCCCGCGCCTGCTGGGGGGTGCCGTTGAGCTGGAGACCGACTTCGTCAAATTCGAGGTTTGCCTGAGCAACTCCGGCGTATCCGAGGAGGGCGAGAGCGGCGAGACCGAGGCAGAGCGCGGCAGATGCCGGACCCGAGAGAAGACGGCGGGCGGAAATCACTTGGCACCTCCAGCGTTCGAGTTGGTTGATCGGGCGGTGCGCTTGGCCTTCGAGCACTTCTTGCCCTTCTTATGCGCCTTGCCTTTCTTGCACTTCTTGGTCGGGTGGGCTCTACTCTTCTTCTTGACCTGATTGGCGAAAGAGATTGCGGAGGAACCGAGATTGGGGTCAGCTGGCGGAGAACCGGTACCGGTGCGGCAGTCCTCCCCCCCACAGGGAGCGAGGGGCGGTGGTGGGTTCTGCCCAGAAAGCCCACCACCGATGCGGGCGTCGTAGATGTCGTAGCCCTGGTCGGTGTCTTGAGAGACGAGCCCCTGGGTCGTGGAGAAGAAGACGTCGCTCCCGTCATCTGAGATGTCAGCAAGGATCGCGGCGAAGTCGCCGTCCCCGGGGCTGATCAAGGTGAGGCGCCCTCGGTAGTACTCATAGACATCGCTCGTGCCGTTGCGGTCGGCGGCGAGTAGTGCGGTGTTGGTGTTGAAGTAGGCCTTACCTTCGTCGGTGATCGAATGGGGGATGCGATTGCTGATGTTGCGATCGGGGATCGGTAGCCCCGCTGGGGCCGGTTTCCCGTCTGGCGTACAGGAGATGCAAACCGTTTCGCCGGTGTCGGCGGAGTAGAGGTAGGCCGTCTCGTTGGCTTTAACGAACTCGAAATACCTGCCATTCGGGCTCGCGTATCCGTATGAGAAGACCCGGACCGGTTCGGGGGAGACAACGTCGATCGGCTGGCCTTCGCGCCAGGCGACGAGATGTCCTTCGCTGTTGAAATAGGCCGTCTTGCCGTCTTGGGCAATACCGAGGGTGTCGGCCATGTTGTTCCCGTCCTGAGGCGCGAGGTACTCCAGCCGTTCCCCGTCTGGGGCAAGCGCGTCGTAGCGGTACTCGCTCCGAACGCCATCTTCATCGTCTTCAGTGAGTCGCGAGTTCGAGTTGAAGAACACATAGCGTCCATCGGCGGAAATCCCATCCGCGGACGCAGGCTGGACGGTGCCGAGGGTTTCGTCGTTGACCTCCGATACGGACACCGGTTCAGTCTGACCGCCCGAGCGCCGGTAGGCGCCGTCATTGCCGCTTTGAAGCGTGAAGGTGACCGCGTGGCCGTCCTCGGAGACGAGGGGTTGCGCGATCCGCGTCGATTCGACCTGAGAACGGACCGTGCCGGTGGGAATCGAGTTGTCCGGGAGACGTGAGATCAGCGACAGTCCACCTGCGCTAGTCCATTTGTACATCGCGGTCTGCGGCGCGCCCGGAAGCAAGGGGTAGCGGGAGATCACCACCACCCAGCTGAAGTCTGGTGCGCCTGCCGTGAAGGTGTCGAGCTGTTGGATCCCGGCAAAGCCATTGAACGCTCCGTTTTGCGTCGCGGTGCCGAGGAGCTGATATTTGCCGGTGCCGAGATCCCTGATGTAGAGGTTGGCTGCGGCTTCCGTAGCGTCGGGGGTGAGCGCGAACGGACTTACAACCATCGCGTGGGTGAAGTCGTCGGAGACCCCGAGCGTGAGGGAGTTGATGATGGCCCGTCCCTGGGAAAATGGCGGGTCGAGCGGCTGAGCGCCGATCCAATTGCTTTCCCCACGGCGACTCACGTAGCGGGAAACGACGACAGCGCTCTCGGCGTCACTCGAAGGCTGGCTGCCGGCGAACTGGAATGCGGAGCCGTCGGGCGCAGCCTGAAATCCCCAGGTAGCCAAGACCGCCACGCCTTTCTTGTCCACGGGAGTTACCTGCTCATATCCGCGGAGCGGGGCGGCTTCGTCAGCGGCCAGAGTTTTGAAGGTGCGGTCTTCTCCAACCGTCGTACCACCGCCATTTTTGGCGACGATCGCGTAGTGGTATTCGGTGGCGGGCTGCAAGCCTTTGACCGCCTGTGAGAAGGTGCGAGGAGTGCGAAGGCTACCGGCGACTCCATCGACGAGTGGAACCTGAGCTTCATAGTTACCTGCTTCAGTGCCGTAGGCGAAGTGGTAGGTAGTCTGACCGCCGAAGGTGTTGTCCACTGAGCCGCCCAACTGGACCGAAGTGTCAGTGAGGCCACTCGCCGGGCCGGTCGTCACCAGGGGAGCAGCGACTGCCGTAGTGAGCGGCGTCATGGGAGACCAGTTCTCGATTTCGGCTTCGTTGATCGCGTACGTGCGGAGCAGATATTCGCTGTTTGGCGCCAATTCAAGGATGTCGTCTTCAATGGCTCCGCCGGGTTCCGGGGAAGAGAATTCATGGTCGGGGAGTCGATGCCACGGGCTCGAGCCGTCAGACGCTAGAGACCCGTCGCAGGGCTCGGAAGCAAGGCAGTACTCAATCCTCGCCACGGTCGTCTCGCCACTGGTCGCCACGTCGGCGGACAGGTGAGCTCCCGTCTCCGTGACACTTGACACAACCGGCGCATCGACCCCGGGCTGGACGCCGCGGGTAAAGACGTGGGCGCTGCCGTCGTTGAGCCCGATGTACAACTTGGAGCCGTCCGGCGCGAAGGCAAGGCCGACGTTGTTAGTGGCCTGTGCCGACGGAACGCGGATAAGAGTTTTCAGCGTGTCGTCACTTGCGTAGATCGCAATGGTGGCGTTTCCCTCCACCGCGACATTGCCGTTTTGCGGATCAACTGCTACGCCGACTGGTGGGTTGGGACCCAGTAATGGTGGCAACGGCAGATCTGCTTTCCAGCTGCCGTCGGCGGCGAAGTGCAAAACGCGACGACTGAAATCAACGACGTAGACATCGCTGTTGGGCGCGACGGCCACCGATCGCGGTTCGGTGAAGGTTCCCCCTGGCGAAGTCGAGCCGTCAAAGGATGAGATCAGCGCGCCGGTATCGGAGGCGACTCGGGCGATCCTGCCGGCGTCCCCGATGACCAGGTCACCGGTGGTGGGATCGACGGCCATGCCCGAGGGCGACTGTAGATACGACGGGGCCCACAAAGGTTCCTGTTCGTAGGTAAGCGGAATAGTGGTGGTGCGGATCCACTTTTGGGGGGTGCCATTGATGAACTGGGAGTCGGTGATGAAGAACTCGCTGCCATCGGCGCTCACTGCCACCCCCTTGGGCAGAAAGCCTCCAAATTCGGGTCGCGAGAGCGAAGTATCGGAGGTCGGATCGATGACGTCGACTGCCGGTTCCTGGCCGGACGCCGGATTGCCCTGACGGACGATGAAGATGTTGCCGTCGTCGTTGCTCACCGCCACGGGGTTGGTCCAGGTCCCTCCGAGACCACCGGCGTCCGGAATGCCGATCTCACCCGTGTAGCCGTAGCTCAGCCCCGCCGTAGCAGCCCCGGCCGCGGACGCACCAATCCCTAGGAAAGCCGCCGCGCAGACGAGCATTGCCGCGAAGACTCCGAGCGAGAACGTGCTGTTCTCACGGTGGGTCGATGGCGCGGATGCGTCCTTCGCGTGGCTTCTCACTTATCGCTCTCCTTGTTCCTGTGGGCCCCTGGTGCCCTGTCCTGAGACGGTGCGAGGGCGGGTGGCTTCCCTGCCTGCGGACCGAATCCCTGTGTCGCCTCCCTGGCGAACTTGGCGAATATAAACGTATCCCCTCTTCAAAGTCAAGTGATGTTTTCCTACAGAGGGATTTTGTTTCTTATTGACCTTGCTGCGCTTCCCCGCCGATGAAGAAGCTTGCGATCAGCTCCATCAGCTCCCTTGCGGTTGAGGGCAGGTGCTGGGTCTCGCCGCGATCGAGGCTGCCGGCGATCACACCCTCGACAGCGCCGACGATGAAGATGGGGGCCCGCGGGATGCTCATCTCGGTCGAGGGGTCCTTGCAGTCCTCCCCCATCGCCCGCGCCAGGCGGTCGAGGACTTCCTCGTGCTTGACGAGGGCCGCGCCGCCGGCGACGTGTACCTCGCGGACCAGCGCTCGCGCGATCAGAGGCCGATCCGCGGCGAACTGGAGCACGGTGTTCAGACCGGCCTCTGTGCCCGCCCACCAATCCTTTTTCCTCTTGGCCGCCATCAGCACGGCGATGCAGAGATCCTCGGCCTCCGCCTCGTAGGCCGCGGCGAAGCAGGCTGGGAGGCTGGCGAAGTTCGCGGAGAACTCCTCGGCCGTCGCCTCGCTGCGGGAAAGCAGCGCCTCCAGGGTGACGGAGCGGTAGCCGACTTCCCCGCTCAGCTCCAGCATCGCCGTCTCGATGCGGCGACGCGCGGGGTCGTCGCTGGTTCCTTTGCCGTCCCTCGGCGCCTGTTCTCGCATATCGGTGGCCCGCCGCCCCTGGGTGACTTTGTCCCTGCCCCGGAGCGTGCGAGCCGAGAGGAAAACTATATCCCTCTGAAAGAAAACGTTGCCCCTACTCAACAGGCGGGGTATCTTGCCCCAATGGAAAGGCCTCCGGAGGAGGCGCCCGTCGTGCCCCTGGGAAGGCACGGGCTGGCGCCGGACGTGGTCGCCGCCCACCAGCGGCAGCGGCTGTTCGAGGCGACCGTTGACTTGGTCGCCAAGCGGGGGTACCGCGACACCTCGATCGACCAGATCGTCAAGGCGGCGCGGGTCGGCTACGTCGCCTTCTATGACCTCTTCGACGGCAAGGAAGCGTGCTTCCTCGCCTGCTTTGACCGGATCGTCGAGGAGGCGACGGCGGCGGTCGCCGAGGCGGTTGCGGACGAGCAGGAGTGGCCGCGGCAGGTCGCGACGGCGCTCGGCTGCCTGATCGACCTCGCGGTCGCCGACCCCAAGCGGGCCCGGGTCGCGCTGGTGGAGGTCCAAGCCGCCAGCCCCGCCGCCTATGCCAGGTACGAGGCCGCGATCGACCGCGCGGCGCCAAAGCTGCGCGAGGGACGGGAACTGAGCCCGGAGGCGGGGCGATTCTCCGCGACGCTCGAGGAAGCGACCCTGGGCGGTGTCACCTGGGTCGTCCGCCAGCGTCTCGTCAAGGGAGAGCTGAAGCAGGCCGAGTCGCTGTTGGAGGAAACGATTCAAATCGCCCTCTCGCCGTATGTCGGCGACGCCGAGGCCCGCGCGGTCGCCGCCGGAATCCTGCGTGAGCGCTCGCAACGCCGGTGAGGCAGGAAACGACGTCTCCGCACCGGGCCGCCTACATGCAGGCGATGGTCGACCTGGCTTTCGAGCGCGACTACGAGGAGGTCACCATCGAGGAGATCGCGGCGCGGGCTGGCGGGACCGTGGAGGACTTCGAAGCGGCCTTCGGGTCGAAGGAAGACTGCGCGCTGACGCTGGTCGAGGAGGGTTGGGTGGAGAACATGCGCCTGGTCCGCGGCGCCTTCGACGCGGAGGAGCGCTGGCCGGACTCGCTGCGGGCGGCGGCCTACGCCCACGCCCGCTGGCTCGTCGAGAACCCGCGGCTGGCGCACTTCGGCATCAACGAGCTGCTGCGGGCGGGCGAGAAGGCCAACGTCCTGCGTGAGCAGATCATCAACAGCTACCTCGAGATGGTCGAGGCCGGTCGCGAGTTCGCCGAGGCCCCCGACTCGGTGCCGGCTTCCACCGCGGAGAGCGTCGTCGGCGCGATCGCGGGGCTGATGGCGCGGAACAGCGAGAGGAGCGAGCCTCGCGACCCGGTCGCCGCGGTACCCGAGATGATGTACCTGGCGGTGCGTCCCTACCTCGGCGAGGAGGCGGCACGCCGCGAGCTGACGATCCCGCCCCCGAACGACTGAATGGCGACGAAGAGAAAGACCGAGACGCAGAGCCTGCCGCGCGGGCGCCATGGCCTGCCACGGGAGCTGATCGTCGAGAACCAGCGCGCCCGCCTCGTCAGCGGCATGATCGCGGCGGTTGCCGAGGCCGGCTACGGCAAGGCGACGGTCGCCAAGGTGATCAAATCGGCGAGGGTCTCGCGGCGCACCTTCTACGAGACCTTCTCCGACAAAGAGGACTGCTACCGGGCGGCGTACGAGGCGAGCTTCGAGTTCCTCCGCGACCGCACTCTCGGCGCGGCCTCCGAAGAGGGCTGGCCCACCTCGGTCCGCGCCGGGCTCGAGGCGCTTCTGGAGGGCCTTGCCGCCCACCCCGATCTCGCCACCTTCTTTCTCGTCTCCCCCGCGAGCGTCGATGACGAGACGGCTTCGCGCCACCACACGGCGATGCGCGAGCTGGTCGAAGCGCTGGTCGCCAAGGCCCCGGATGCCGGCTCGACCGATGCTTCGTCCGGGACCCGGATCGAAGCCCTTGCGGGCGGCCTCGCGAGACTGACGGCGATGAAGGTCAGCTCCGGCCGGGCAGAGGAGCTGCCGGCGCTGCTGCCCGACCTCGTCGAGCTCTTCCTGCGGCCGTTCGTCGGCAGCGAAGAGGCCGTCCGCGTCGCCTGGGGCGACGATCGGTCTTAGCCGCGCAACCTTCGAAGTCCTACTCCTCACCCGTATCCCCGATCCCTGGATTCCCCTTGGCCGCAAAAAATGCGGCGCCTGGTCAAGATAGAGAGCCCGGCATTTTCATGTCAAGTGTAGAATGCTCAGTATTCCGCAACTGCTATAGGGAAACCGGTAGGTACACATTTCCTTCTTAGTCGATGAAGAGACGATGAAGGACTGCGAATAGGGTCTGGTCGATGGTCGTCACGCCGTGGGGGGAGTCAGAGAAGCTGCGGGAGGGGATGCTCACCCCTGGCCCCTCGAACCCGGCGGAGTCGGTCGCCGAGAACCAGCGGCAGCGCTTGTTCGGCGCGATGGTCGCCAGCGTGGCGGAGCGCGGCTACGCGAACACCCGGGTCGCCGACCTGGTCGAGTTGTCCGGGGTCTCCCTGCGCAGCTTCTACGACCTCTTTCCCGACAAGCAGGCGTGCTTCGTCGGCGCGATTGAAGCCCTGGTTCGGACGACGATCGGACCGGTTCTCGAATCCTCCGGGCCGGAGGAGTGGGAGATCGATTCCAAACGCAGGGGCGGCGTCGCGGCGTCGCTCGCCGCCGCTCAACCCGCCGCCGCCAAGATGTGCCTGGTCGAGACCTATGTGGCGGGCCCGGAGGTGGCCGGCCTGATCGACGGCGCCACCGTCCAGATGGAGTCCCTCGTTCGCGACCGGCTCGCCGGATCGAAGCGGGCCGACCTCCCGCCCGAGATCGGAACTTTCGCGATCGGCACCATCCTCGAGATCTTCAGGTCGAGGCTTATCGATCACCGCGAGAGTGAGCTGCCCGCGCTCGCCGACCAGCTGACCGCCCTCCTGCTCGATTACAAAGCGCCGGTGCGACCCCTGCGCTCGGCCGCGCGACCGCCCGAGGTCCGCCCGGAGGAGCTGGAAGCCAGCGACCACGCCGAGCGGGCGCTGCGGGCCTTCGAAGCGCTGCTGACCGAGCAGGTCTTTGGCGAGACGACGATGGAGCAGGTCGCCAAGCGGGCGGGCATGTCGGTGAGGACGCTGTACGCGAACTTCGCCGGGCGGGACGAGCTGATGCTGGCGGCGATCGACAGCGCCGGCGCCCAGGTCGTGGCGGCGGCGCTGCCCGCTCACCGCCGCCAGCCCAGCCTGCCGGAGGGGATCAGGGCGGCGATCGGGTCTCTGCTGGGGCTGCTCGCGTCCCGACCCAACCTCGCGCACCTGATCCTCGTCGCCGCATACGAAGGCGGGGGCCCGGCGCTGCGGCGGCGGGCGGAAGCGCTGCGGCCGCTCCAGGGCCTGTTCGTTCGTACGGCGCCAACTCATCTCGAAGCCTCCCGCTCTGTCGTCGCGGAGGCGTTGCTCGGGGGGATCCTCTGGCTACTGCGGCGAAGGATGGCCGAAGCAGGGGCGCGGGCGCTGCCGGGCCTTTCTCCCTTTTGCGCATACATCGCCCTGGCGCCACTGCTGGGAGCGGAGCAGGCGACGGCGGCAGCCGAAGGAAAGAGCTACCGGCGGCAGTCGCCCGAGTTGACCGGGCCTCTGCGCTTGGCATCCGCGCGCCCACCGGACGACCGGGTCCTGGTCGTCCTCGGCGAGGGGATGCGGACGATCGAGGAGATTGTCGAACTGACCTCCATGGGGCGAGACCAGGTGGAGGACCACCTGACGGCGCTGATAAACGAAGGCTCAGCCGAGCGGGTCGACTCTCGAGGGGCAGTCCTGTACCGGTCCCGGTGGGCGGCGCAGCGAACGGCCGAATGGAGCCAGCTCGCTCAGGCCGAGAGGGAGGAGATATCGGCGGAAATCATCCGGGCGATCGCGGAGGACATCGAGGTCGCCCAGACCGCCGGGACTTTCGACGCGCGACCGGAGAGGTCTCTCGTCCGGCTGCCGCTTCTGGTCGACGAGCAGGGCTGGCAGGAAGTGCACGATGCGTTCGAGCTGAGCTTCGAGAGCCTGCTCCAGATTCAGCGGCGGATCCGGGCGCGGCTGGACGCGCTGGGGGGCGACGCCGAGGGATTTCGCGCTCGCGTCCACCTCATCTCTTTCGAAGCGCCGGACTAGCCGGCTCAGGAACCGGCGGTCCGCCGCTGCCGATACCGCCGGGTCTTCTCCCGGTTGCCGCACTCCTCCATCGAGCACCAGGTGCGGGAGCGGTTGCGGGTGGCGTCGTAGAAGGCCCACTGGCAGCCGTCGTCGGTGCAGGCTTTGAGGCGGAGCCAGGCGCCCTGGGACTGGAGGCGCTCGATCGCGAGGAGGAGGCGAGCTTCGAAGCCGGTGAGGTCGGAGCGGGCGGGGGCGATCTGCAGCTCGCCGCCGGCGGAGAAGGTGGTGCGGAAGCGGCTGCGCTCGGCGGCTTCGCGCAGGGGTTGAAGCCGGCGCTCGTCGATTCCCTCGCCGTTGTGGGTCCGTAGTAGCGCCCGCAGGGACTCACGGAGGGCGAGGACGCGGTCGACGTCCGCGTCATCAAGGGCGCCGACATGTTCCCCGGACTGCTCGGCGATCCAGCCGGAGAGCTCGTCGGGCCCGGCGATCGAGTCCGTCTCCTCCTCGAGATCGTGCGTGTTGACGAACTCGACCAGGAGGTCGATTTCCGGCTCGAGGGCTTTGTTAAGTTGCGTTGACACCGGCTATCCAGTTTAGCTAGTGTTGGCTACACCGGCAAATTGAGATAGCCGGTGTCAACCACCACCAGAGGAGGCCATCATGAGATTCCTCGCAAGCCTCACCCTCGCCAACGCCGCCGAGTCGCAGCGACGCCTGCGGGAAGCAGCCGCCCGCGAGCGTCCGGTGCGACGGCGCCCGCGCTAGCCGAGTTCGATCACGCCGAAGAGGAGCAGCAGCACCAGCGTCACCACGGCGGAGACGAGCAGCGAGCCGCCGCAGCCGAGGTTGTTGGAGAAGAAGAGGAACACAGAGCCCCTCCTCTACCCGCCGACCTTCTCCTTCAGACGCAGCAGGGCGATCACCGTGGTGGCGTCACGGATGTCCGGCAGGGCCTGCTCGATCTCGGCCAGCGGCAGGCGGACGATCTCGATCTCCTCGTCGTCGTCGCGCTCGCCGCTCGCCGGCGAGAGGCCGGTGGCCTCGAAGATCGTCACCTTCTCGGTCAGGAAGCCGGGGCTGGGATAGATGACGTGCAGGAGGCTCCAATGCTCGGCTTGCAGCTCGGCCTCCTCGGCCAGCTCCCGCTGCGCAGCTTCCAGCTCGCCCTCCCCCTCCTTGTCCAGCGTTCCGGCCGGGATCTCCAGCAGCTCGTCCTCCTCGACCGCCTCCCGCGGTTGCGCCACCAGGTAGGCGAACTCGTCGTCGTAGGCGATCACCGCGACCGAGCCGGGGTGCTCGACGATCTCCCGCTCGACCTCGCTGCCGTCGGCGCGCCGGTAGCGCTTGGCGACGAAGTCGACGTGCTTGCCCTCGTGGAGGGGTTCGGTGCCGAGGTGCTCCATCGGCGGGGAGCCTAATTCAGCTCGAGGTGGGGAAGTGCATCGAGCCGGCGTCGCCGGGGCCGGCGGCGTTGGTGGCGGGCCAGCGGGCGGTGATCGCCTTGCCGCGGGTGTAGAAGCGGACGCCCTCGGGGCCGTGGATGTGGTGATCCCCGAAGAGGGAGTCCTTCCAACCGCCGAAGGAGTAGAAGGCCATCGGCACCGGGATCGGGACGTTGATGCCGATCATCCCGACTTCGACTTCGCGCTGGAAGCGGCGCGCCTCGTGGCCGGAGCCGGTGAAGATGGCGGCGCCGTTGGCGTAGGGGTTGCGGTTGATCAGCTCGATCGCCTCGTCGAGGCCGGGGCTGCGGACGACCGAGAGGACGGGACCGAAGATCTCGTCGGTGTAGACCGACATGCTCGGGTCGACCTCGTCGATCACCGTCGGCCCGACCCAGAAGCCGCCGCCGTCGACCTCGAGCTCGCGGCCGTCGACGGTCAGCTGGGCGCCGGCGTCGGCGCCCTGGCCGATGTAGTCGACGATCCTCTCGCGCGCCTGCGGCGTCACCACCGGTCCCATTTCCGAGCCGGGGTCGAGGCCGGGGCCGACCTTGATCTCACGCGCCCGCCGCGCCACCTCCTCGACCAGGTCGTCGGCGACCTCGCCGGCGGCGACCGCAACCGAGATCGCCATGCAGCGCTGGCCGGCCGAGCCGAAGCCGGCGGCCGCGAGCTGGTCGGCGGCGTAGCCGAGGTCAGCGCCGGGGACGACGACCGCGTGGTTCTTCGCCCCGCCGAGCGCCTGCACCCGCTTGCGGTTCTCGGTCGCCCGGGCGTGGACGTAGGAGGCGATCGGGGTCGAGCCAACGAAAGAGATCGCCGCGACGTCGGGGTGGTCCAGCAGCGCGTCGACCGCGACCTTGTCGCCGTGGACGACGTTGAAGACGCCCGCCGGCAGCCCCGCCTCGGCGTAGAGCTCGGCGACGAGGTTGGAGGCGGAGGGGTCGCGCTCGGAGGGCTTCAGCACAAAGGTGTTGCCGCAGGCGATCGCGACCGGGTGCATCCACATCGGCACCATCGCCGGGAAGTTGAACGGGGTGATGCCGGCGCAGACGCCGAGCGGCTGGCGGAAGGAGAAGGCATCGACGGTGGTCGAGACCTGGTCGGAGTACTCGCCCTTCAGCAGCTGCGGGATCCCGCAGGCGAACTCGACCACCTCGAGGCCGCGCAGGACCTCGCCCTTGGCGTCATCGAGGACCTTGCCGTGCTCGGAGGAGACGATCCGGGCGAGCTTCTCGACGTTGGCGTTGAGCAGCTCGCGGAAGGCGAACATCACCTTGGCGCGGCGGCTGAGCGAGGCCTCCGACCAGTCAGCGAAGGCCACGCACGCCGCCGCGACCGCGGCGTCGACGTCAGCGGGCTCGGCCAGCACCACCTCGGCCTGCTGTTCCCCGGTCGCCGGGTCCCAGACTGGCGAGGTGCGGGAGGAGGAACCGCTCGCTTCCTCGCCGCCGATTCGGTGTCGGATCGTCCGCTTCGCCGTAACCGCGCTCACTGGTTCATTGTGACGCGACCGGCGTCAGCGGCCCTTGGCCGCTGAGTACAGAGATCGCGTTGCGGGCCGCCAGCACGGCCATCGCGGTCCGGGTCTCGACCGTGGCCGAGCCGAGGTGCGGGACGAGGACGACGTTGTCGAGATCCAGCAGCGCTGGCTCGACCCGCGGCTCGCGCTCGTAGACGTCGAGCCCGGCGGCGGCGATCTGCCCCTCGGCCAGTGCCGCGGCGAGGGCTCGCTCGTCGACGACGGGGCCGCGGGCGGCGTTGATGAGGACGGCCGTCGGCTTCATCGCCTCCAGCTCGGCGGCGCCGATCAAGTGGCGGGTTTGCTCGGTCAGCGGCGTGTGGAGGCTGAGGACGTCGGAGGTGGCGAGCAGTTGCTCGAGCGGGAGCCGCTCGGCCCTTAGAGCCTCTACTACCTCCGGCGGGGCCGGGTGGCGCGAGTGGTAGGTGATCTCCATCCCGAAAGCGCGGGCGCGCTCGGCCACCTTGCGGCCGATCCCGCCAAGGCCGATGATCCCAAGGCGCTTGCCCTGCAGGCCGCGGCCGAGCATGAAGCCCATCCCCCAGCTCCACTCGCGGCCGGAGCGGACGAGCCGGTCGCCCTCGGCGAGCCGCCGCGTCGCGGCAAGGATCAGCCCCAGCGTCAGGTCGGCGGTGGCGTCGTCGAGGACGCCGGGAGTGTTCGTCACCGTCACCCCGTGCCGCGCCGCCGCCTCAAGGTCAATGTTGTCGTAGCCGACGGCGACGTTGGCCACACAGCGCAACTGCGCCCCGGCCGCCTCCAACAATTCCTCGTCAACGCGATCGTGCAGGAGGGTCAGCACCGCGTCGGCACCGGCGACCAGCTCGAGCAGGTCCTGGCGTGGGATCGCCTCCTCGCGAGGATCGAGGCGGAGCTCCCCCGCCTGACGGAGCAGCTCGGCGGCCGAGTCAGGAACCATGTTGGTGACCGTGAAGATCGGCCCTTGCATTTAAAACTCCCGAGGCGTTACTTTGGGATCAGCGCCTCGGGAGCCAGGATCAACATGATTCGCGTCATTGATTTTCCCGGGGCGCTTCTCTATGTCAAATGGGGTACGGATGACTACCTGGTGAGGTGCCAGAGGGCACCGTACCGTTCTGTCACCCGTGCTTTGGCTTCAACACGACGAGGCAGAGGTCGTCGCGGATCGGGCGGTCGGCCCAGGCGAGGATTGATCGTTCGGTCTCGCTGACCATCACCCGGGCGGCGAGGCCGGAGAGGGGGGCCAGAACTTTGGTCAGGCCCTCGAGGCCGAGCATCTCCTTGCCGCGGCGGACGTCAGTGGCGCCGTCGGTGTAGACGACCAGGCCCTCACTGCCGGCGATCGAGCTCTCGGTGTTCTCCAGCTCCAGCCCCGCCTCGGCACCGAGGAGGAAGGTCGTGCCGTCGGCAGAGAGCTCTTGTAGGTCGGGCAGGCGCAACGGTGGCGGGTGCCCCGCCCGCGCCCAACAGACCGTCTCCTCCTCCGGGTGCATCCGCACGCAGATCGCGCTGACGAGTTCCTGGTTGCGGTCGGGACGCTCGGCCAGCGCCGTGTTGACGAGGCGCAGTAGCTCGGCCGGGTCACTGGTACCCGCCGCAAAGGCGGCGAGCCGGGCGCGGACAAAAGTGGCGAGGCGCGCCGCCCGCGGCCCGTGGCCGACAACGTCGCCGACGACCGCGATCGCCGAGCCGTCGGGGCCGTTGGTGAGCAGGTAGAAGTCGCCGGAGACGCCGAGTTCGGAGGGGACAAAGGCGGCACCGGCGTCGACGCCGGGGAGCTCCGGGATCGCGGCCGGGGTCAGCGCCGACCGGATCGCCTCCAGTTCCTCGGCGCTGTGCTCGAGCGTGCGCAGGCGGCCGGCGAGGGCGGCCGCGAGGAGCGCGGCTCCGACGAGAAAGGCCGTGCGGATCGCGGCGGCGAGGGCGAAGTCGGGGACGGGATGGATCGCGCTCCCGATCGCGTAGAGGGCCAGGCACCCGAGCGCCGCAAGGAGCCCGACGCGGCTCCCAAACCACCAGGCGGCGAGCCCGACCGGTACCGAGTAGAAGAAGGCGATGCCGCTGGCGGCGCTGGCAACCGCCAGCCAGAGAACGAAGACGACCAACGCCGCAAAGACGATCCAGGCGATGCGGGCGGTTCGAGTGCCCCCTGACAACGTGGGGCGGACCTTACATCAGGCCCGCCCCCAAGCTCAGCGGAGGATCAGTACCACTTCCCGCGGGCGAAGCCGCCGAATGCGATCAAGCCGATTAGGGCGATGATCAAGCCGATCCAGAAGCTCCAGACGATCATCAGCACGATCCCGATGATCACGAGGATGCCTCCCAGCGAGATCCCGCCGATACCGGCTCCTCTGTCTGCCCTGGTGTTCATCTGCTCCTCCGTTCGTCGGTTTACCGGACGACTGGTCCTGTCTGACGAATACCCGGAGGAGGCCGTTCTCACTCCGGTTCGGGGCGCTCCTCGCCCGGCCAGGAGCCGGTGAGCTTGGCGAAGGAGGTGCGGGTGCCGTGGTCGACGAGGCCTTTGACGAGGCGGAAGATCGCCCCCTCGACGAGCAGCGCCGCGATCAGCTTCGGCCAGGAGAATTCGCGGTGCTCGGGCTTCGGCGGCTCCTCTTCGTCGATCAGGCCCCAGACCTGTTCGAAGATCTTCTTGCCGGCGATCCCGGCGATCAGGCCCAGCACGATGCTGATCGGAGCGAAGATGAACTTCATCAGGCGGCGCCTCCTCGGCTAGGTGGTCTTCTGGTCCTTGGGCTCGTCGCGCGGCTCGAGCTGGATCTCCTTCTCTGCCCGCGGCCGCCCTTCCTCAATCTCGACGCTGCGCTCGCGCTCGGCGTTCATCTGGTGGCCGAAGAGGATCGCCAGGTTGGTGATCCAAAACCAGAGCAGCAGCACGACCAGGCCGGCGAGGGTGCCGTAGGTCTTGTCGTAAGAGCTGAAGTTGGAGACGTAGAGGGCGAAGAGAGCAGAGGCGATCGCCCAGACGACGATCGCGACGATCGCCCCCGGCGTCACCCATTTGAAGCCGCGGATCTTCACGTTCGGGGTCGTGTAATAGAGGACGTCGACCATGAGGATGAAGATCGCCGCCATCACCGGCCACTTGGCGATGTTCCAGACGTCGACGGCGGTGCTGCTGAGGCCGATCGGGTCGGCGACCGCTTCGACCACCGGGCCGGTGAGGACGAGGCCGACGGCGAGCAGCGCCATCATGATGATCATCGCCAGGGTGACGGCGATCTGCAGCGGCCGCAGCTTCCAGAACGGGCGACCCTCGGGGGTCTCGTAGATGATGTTCGAGGCGCGGGTGAAGGCGCCGACGTAGCCCGACGCCGACCACAGCGCGGCGGCGAGGCCGAAGACGAAGGCGAAGCCGGCGGCGCTCTGGTTTTCGGTGATCGATTTGATCGGGCCTTCGAACGTCTCGGCGCCGGATTCGGGGCCGATTTCGGTGATGATTTCGGTCAGCTTCGAGGTCGTCGTCTGCGGGTCGCCGAAGATCCCTATCAGCGAGACCATCGCGATCAGCGCCGGGAAGAGCGAGAGGAGGCCGTAGTAGGTGAGCGCCGCCGCCCAGTCCGTGAGGTTGTCCTCCTGGAACTCGGTCAGCGTCCGCTTGAAGGTCGACGGAACGCCGGACTTCGGGGCCTCGCCCTCGGGCTTGTAGTCGCGGCGGACGCCGTTTCCCTCCATAAGCCCTACCTGCCCGCTCCGACCGCCTCCTAATCCCGCGCCGTTTCCAGACTTTTCCTCGCTATGGCGAGGACGATCCTGGAAACGATCTTCAGATTTGCGGTAATTGCTGCTCTTCGCTGAGTAGGGGGGCGAAGAGGTCGCCCTTCTCCTCGATGCGCTCGAGCACGGCAGCGTGGTCGAAGGCGAGCTGGTCGGCCTTGCCGCTTTCCAGCGCCGCCTCAACCTCGTCCCACTCCAGCGGCGTCGAGACCGTCGGCCGCTCTTTCGCCCGCAGCGAGTAGACGCAGACCGTGGTCTTGTGGCGGTCGTTCTGGCTCCAGTCGATCAGCACCTTGCCCGGGCGCTTCGCCTTCGACATCTGCGAGACGACGCGGTCGCCGAAGCGCTGCTCGAGCGTCTCGGCGACGGCTTTCGCGAACGGCTTCGTCTCCGCGTAGGTGACGTCGGAATTGAGCGGGACGTAGAGCTGCATCCCCTTCGAGCCCGAGGTCTTCGGGTAGCAGCTGAGGCCGAGCTGCTCGAACATCCCGTGCAGCCAGACGGCGACCTGGGCGCAGTCGAGGATGTCGGCCGGCGCCCCGGGGTCGAGGTCGAAGACCATCGCGGTCGGCCGCTCCATCTCGGCGCAGCGGGAGAGCGAGGTGTGCATCTCGATGTCAGCGAGGTTGGCGAGCCAGACCAGCGTCGCGGTGTCTTCAACGACGCAGTAGTCGATCTCGCCCTTGTGGCGGTCGCTGTAGATGCTCGCGGTCTTCACCCAGTCGGGCCGGTGCTTGGGGCAGCGCTTCTCGTAGAAGTGTTTGCCCTCGACCCCTTCGGGATAGCGCTTCAGGGTCAGCGGCCGGCCGCGCAGGTGCGGCAGCAGGACCTCGCCGATGCGGGCGTACCAGTCGATCAGCTCGCCCTTGGTGAACCCAGTCTGCGGGTAGAGCACCTTGTCGAGGTTGGAGAGTTCGAGCTCGTGGCCTTCGACGGTGACCGCGGCTTTGTTGCGGGGGCGCTTGGTCGCGCCGGCGGTGATCGAGGCGGCCTCGGCGGCGACCGGCCGCTCCAGACCGACGTCGGTCGCGGACTTATCCTCGCGCAGGCCTTTGTAGGCGCCGTGGCGGACCACCCCCTCCTTGGTCAGCTCGCGGAACTCGACCTCGGCGACGAGGCAGGGCTCGACGAAGTGGGCCCCTTTTGGCGTTTTCGGGCCAGCCCCGAACGGGTTCTCCTTCTGCTCCAGCGGCGCCAGCCGCGCGGTTAGCGCCGCCAGCTCGCTCTCGGTGAAGCCGGTCCCGACTTTGCCGCCGTAGCGGAGGACCGGCTTGCCGCCGTCCTCGGTGAAGTAGCCGACCAGCAGCGCCCCGACCGAACTTTTGCGGCGCCCTTCGCCCGCCGTCCAGCCACCGATGACGAACTCTTGGCGGCTGACGTTTTTCACCTTCAGCCAGGCGCCGGTGCGCTTGCCGGGGGCGTAGGTGGAGTCGACCCGCTTCAGCATCACCCCCTCGAGGCCCTGCTCCTTGCTCGCCGCCAGCAGCTCCTTCGCGTGGCCACCCGAGTGGCCGGGGGTCTGCCAGCTCTCGCCGTTTAGGTCGAGCCCCTCGAGCAGCTCGCGACGCCGGCTGTATGGCTCGCAGCAGAGGTCCTCCCCGTCTAAATAAAGGAGGTCGAAGACGACGTAGACGACGGGGTGGCTCTCCATCCGGCGACGGACAACGTTGGGGTCGGTGTTGTGGGTCCGCTGCTGCAGGCGCTCGAAGCTGGGCTTGCCGTTCTCGTCGAAAGCGACGAGCTCGCCGTCGAGGACGGCCTCGTGGGAGCCGAGCGCGCGGGTGATCCGCCGCACCTCGGGGTACTGAACGGTGACGTCGTTGAGGTTGCGCGTCTGCAGCTCGACCCGGCCGGGTTTGCAGTAGGCGATCGCGCGGATCCCGTCCCACTTCACCTCGACCGCCCACTTGCCGTCGTCACTCGGCAGCTCCGAGAGCCGGGCCAGCATCGGCACGACGTTCTCTGGGAACGGGTCGCGCTCACGGGCCGGCGGATCGATCCGGTGGATCATCCAGTCCTTCTCGGCCTTGCCGGCACGGAAGAGGGCGTAGCGACCCTGCAGCCGCTCGCCGTGGAACTCGACCATCACTTTCCCCGGCTCCCACTTCTCCAGCTCGTAGGTGCCGGCGTCCCAGATCTTCATCGTCCCGGCGCCGTAGGAGCCCTTCGGGATCTCCCCCTCCCACTCCAGGTACTCGAGCGGGTGGTCCTCGGTGTGGACCGCCTTGCGGTTCTCCTCCGGCGTCTCCGGGATGCCGTTGGGAATCGCCCAGGAGGCGGCGACGCCCTCGTGCTCGAGCCGCAGGTCCCAGTGCAGGCGGCGGGCGCTGTGTTCCTGGACGACGAAGCGCGGCGCGCCTTTCTTCTTGCGCCGGCGTTTGGGAGCGGGCTCGGCGGTCTTCCCGAAGTCCCGCTTGCGCTCGTACTCGTCGAGTTTCTCCATCGGGCTCATCGTAGGATGCGCTTCTTGCGCACCTTCCGGCTGATCTTCGTCTTCATCGCCCTCGCCCTACCCGCGCTCGCCTGTTCCGGCACGGCCGCGGGCCGGGAACCGTTCTTCCCCCATGCCGGCAGCCGCGCCTATGACGTCAAGAGCTACGACGTCGACCTCGCCTACAGCGGTAGCGGCCGGATCCGGGCCACGGCACGCATCGCCTTGGTCGCGCGGCAGCGCCTCGCCGAGATCTCGCTCGATTTCCGCGGACCGGCGGTGGAGAAGGCCCTTGTCGACTCCCCGGCGAAATTTCAACGCCGCGGCGGCAAGCTGATCGTTACCCCGTCGCAGCCGATCCCGAAGGGAGCGCCGGCGACCGTCAAGGTCACATACGCCGGCACGCCGCGGGCGATCGTCGACCCCGACGGGACGCAGGAGGGATGGATCCGAACCGACGACGGCGCCCTCGCGGTCGGCGAGCCGCAGGGGACCGCCGCCTGGATTCCGTGCAACAACGTCCCGGCGGACAAGGCGAAGTTCCGGATCTCGATCTCGGTCCCGCGCGGGTTGAAGGCGGTCTCGAACGGGCGGCTGACCAAGGTCGGACGTAAGGGCGGCGAGGTCACCTACTCCTGGCGCGAAGACAGCCAGATGAGTCCGTACCTGGCGGTGCTGGACATCGGCCGCGGCAAGCTGCGCAAGCAGGTAGTCGACGAACGGCCGTACTGGACCCTTATGGATCCGCGGCTTGCGGCCGGCTCGCGGCTGGTGGTCGAAACCCTGCCGGAGGTGATCGCCTTCGAGGGGCGGCTTTTCGGCGGCTACCCGTTCGACGCCGCCGGCTCGATCGTCGACTTCGCGCCCGGGCTCGGCTACGCGCTGGAGAGCCAGAGCCGCCCGATCTACGCCTTCGTGCCGGACCTGACGACGCTCGTCCACGAGACCGCGCACCAGTGGTTCGGCGACTCGGTCGGGCTGAAGCGGTGGCCGAACATCTGGCTCAACGAGGGCTTTGCGACCTGGACCGAGTGGTACTACGCCGAGCGCCACGGCCGCCGCAGCGCCCAGCAGATCTTCGAGCGGCTCTACCGGGTGCCGGCCTCGAATGAGGCGTTCTGGGACCCGCCCTCGGGGCACCCGGGGACGCCCGCCCACATGTTCGGTCCCTCGGTCTACGTGCGCGGGGCGATGGCGCTGCAGGCGCTGCGGGTGAAGATCGGGACCAAGCCCTTCCTGCGGGTGCTCAAGTCCTGGACGACCGAGCACCGCTACAACAGCGCCGACATCGGCGAGTTCGTCGCCCTCGCCGAGGAGGTCTCCCGGCGCGACCTCAGCCGCTTCTTCCACCGCTGGCTCTACCAGCGTGGGAAGCCGGGGGGCTCGGGTGCGCGGGAGCGGCCGGCGCCGAAGGCGGTCGCCGCGAAAGCGAAGATCTTGAGGGTGACGCAAGGCAGCACGGTCGACGGGCGGCCCTCCGCTTTGGTCGCGATCCGCTACCCGATCCGGCTCACGGGGCAGCGCAGCCAAGTGACGGTCGCGCTGCGCGACGCCGACGCCAACCTGGTCCAGCGCTGGGACCTGCGGGACCGTCTCAACAGCGGCCACCTGCGCCGACCCGAGCGGCGCGGCAGCTTCGTCTTCATCCACCGGGTTGACTTCGGCGGGAAGCTCCCCCGCACCCTCGGCGAAGGCGGCACGATCAAGGTGGTCACCCCTGGGGATCGCTTCATCGGCAAGCCGCAACTCGGCCCGCGGCGCCAGCCGTTCTGCAGCAGCCTCCCGCACCTGCACCTCGACCCCGGCCACAAGACCTCGGCGCCGCTGCCAGCCTGCACCGCGCCGCGCCGCTGGCGAATCGTCCGGCAGCCGCAGCACGGCTCCGCCCAGCTGCAGGAAGGGCGGCTCGTCTACCGGGCAGACCGGGGATTCCGCGGACCCGACTCGCTCCAGCTCAGCGGCGGTTCGGAGGCGCGGTTCACTGTCGGCGGCGCCCCCGAAGCCGTCGTCCGCGCGCTGGGCGACTCCGTCACCGCCGGCTTCGGCTACTACTCGAGCGGCACCGAAATGGGGTTCAAGCAGCTCGACGGCTGCCGTCCCGCGGCGAAGGAGTTCAACGACGCCTGCTCCTCCAACTCGATGCTGACGAAGTCGGTCGAAGGGCCAGTCGACTACTCCTCCGACTACGGCCTCTCCAACAACGTCTCCTGGGCGGCTCAGTGGGCGAACTCCTACGGTGTCACGGACTACAAGAACCTCGCGGTCACCGGCTCGGAACCCGGGAACTGGGCGCCGGGCGGCTTCCTCTACGAAAAGACGAAGCAAATCGAGGCCGAAGACCCCGACTACGTCCTGCTCACGCTCGGGGCCAACCCGCTGCTCTCGAACATGCTGTTCGGGCTGCGGGACATGGAGTGCGGCGCCTTCGACGAACTGCCCGAATTCGAAGCATGCGTGAAGCGAGAATTCGCCAAGGTCGAACTGCGCAAGGACCTGAAGGGCGTCTACTCCGACCTGCTCGAAAAGACGAAGGCGACGATCTTCGTCATGCAGTACCACCTCTCGGTCCCCTGGAGCGCGCTCGCCTACAGCTCGACCGAGATCGCAGCGATGGGCAAGCTGCTGAACGGGGAAATCGCTTCCCTCGCGGCCGAACTGGGAAGCAGCCGCCTGCAGGTGGTGGCGCCGCCGCACTTCAACGTCGGCATCGACATCTCGCCGGTCTACCCCTCGGACTACACCTGCCGCCTCTATCCCGTCGACGGCCCGAGCGTGCAGTCGACCGGGACCCAGGACGAGCTCGAGGGCCACGCCCTCTCCTTCTGCTCCGGCCCCGCCGGCGGCGGCAAGCCCTGGGTGATCAACGGCGACACCGGCATCCACCCCAGCGCTGCCGGCTACACGCAGATGGCCTCGCAGGTACCGGCGCCGGGCTAGTGCACTTCCTCGTCGCGCCGGACTCGTTCAAGGGGACCTTCGGCGCGCGCGAGGTGGCGGAGGCGATCGCCGCCGGGGTCGAGGCGGCGGACGGGACGGCCGACCGCTGCCCCGTCGCCGACGGCGGCGAAGGGACGATGGCGGTGCTGCTGGAGGCGCTCGGGGGAGAGCGGTGGCAGGCGCAGGTCCACGACCCGCTGCGGCGGCCGATCGTCGCCGAGCTCGCGCTCCTGGACGACGGCGAGACGGCGGTGGTCGAGACGGCCCGCGCCTGCGGCCTCGCGCTCGTCGCGCCTGAGGATCGCGACCCGGAGGGCGCCGACACCTACGGCGCCGGTGAGCTGATCGCCGCCGCGGTCGCGGCGGGGGCGCGGCGCGTCCTCGTCGCGGTCGGCGGCAGCGCCACCACCGACGGCGGCCGGGGAGCGATCGAGGCGATCCGCCTCAGCGACGCGGCGTTCGTCCTTTCCCCCACATATGACCATGAAAGGACGAACGCCGCGGGGGTTCGGCTCGAGGTGCTGTGCGACGTGGAGGCCCCCTTCGAGGAGGCAGCGCGGCTCTTCGCTCCGCAGAAGGGGGCGGACGCCGCCGCGGTTGAGCGGCTGCGCCGGCGGCTCGAGGCCTTCGCCGCAGCGCTGCCCCGAGACCCGCGGGGGGTGCCGATGGGAGGTTGCGCAGGAGGGCTCTCCGGCGGCCTTTGGGCACACGGCGCACGGCTCCGCTCCGGCGCCGCCTTCGTCCTCGACGCGGTCGGCTTCGACGAGCGGCTGGCTGCGGCCGACGCGGTGATCGGTGGCGAGGGACGGCTCGACCCCCAGAGCCTCGCCGGCAAGATCGTCGGGAAGATCGCGAGGCGCTGCACCGCGGCCGGCAAGCCGCTACACCTGATCGTCGGCGAGGACGCCTTGGGCGGTGATGCTCCGGCCTCTATTTCCACCGTCGCCGAGGCCGCGGCACTCGAAGAAATCGCGCAAAGGGCGGGAGAGCTGGCGCGAGAACGCTGATGTTCGCGAATCCGTCCATTGCTGCGAATACAGTTGAACGATCACTTCTCCTGCAATCAACACGAAGATCCTCAAGGCGGTGTCGCACCCGGTGCGGGCGCGGGCCTTGACGGTTCTAAACCAGCGCGTTGCCAGCCCCAGCGAACTTGCCGCCGAACAGGATGCCCCGGTATGGGATGTCGCCTACCACGTGCGGGTCCTGCGCGAGCTGGGGATGATCCAGCTGGTAAGCACGCGCCAGGTCCGGGGGGCGACCCAGCACTTCTACCGCAGCGTCGCCCCGTCCCATCTCGACGACGAGCTCTGGGGCAAGCTGCTCGCGACCTGCGGCTAGCAGGTGTGGATGCCGGTGACGAACCGGCTGGTGCCATCGACAAAGGTGGAGGTGGAGGCGATCTGCAGCTGCCTGCCGCCGCAGCTGGCCGCGACGATCCCCTTGAGAAAGTGCATTGAGTAAGAAGCGATCGACCCGTAGCCGCCGGCGATTTTTGGGGCCTCGAGCTGTGCCTTCCAGCCGTAGCGGCCGTTGCTGGCTTTCCGAACCTTGACTGGAAGGTAGACGCCGCCCGTCACCGGAGCGGAGAAGTAGGCCCAGCCGTCGAGGTCGAATCCGCCCGGTTTCCGGCCGCGGTTGTAGACGGTGAGGGCGCCACTCACCGTCGTCAAGGGCTGTTCCGGGAAGGCGACCTCGACGGTGACCTGGCCGTGCGCGACTGCGGCGTCTGCGCACTCTCGCTCGATCGGGTTTGGCCGCACGTCGTAGTGGATTCCCGTCTCGCAGACCGGGACGCCGGCCAGGTCGAAGGAGAAGCGCCGGTCGAGCTGCAGCTCCACTGCGCGAAGAGCGGGAACGTGCGAACCGTCTCTCGTCTTATTGCTGCCGGCGATCGAGAGCCGGACAGGTTTCGATTTGGTGCGCGGAAGCTTTGACGGCGTCAGCCCGAAGTGGAACTGGGTCAACAACGGTTCTTCGAACACAACCACCGGCTCGGCTCGCGCCGCGATGGCGCTGCCCGCGGCGACGGCGAGCGCGAATACGAGGATTGCCAGGCGGCCTCTCATGTTGAGGATGTTCTCAGGTGGAGGGTCAGCCCTTCGGCGTGCAGGGCCGGAGGACAGTCCCTTTGGCCCCGGTCCCGTCCGCGAACGTGGCGGTGCCGCGCGCGTCCAGGTGCCCGTCGGTGCACGTGGCCCTGATGATCCCCTTGTTCAGGGTAAGGGTGAAGAAGACAACCGAGCCGCTGCCGCCGGCGATCTTCGGCACGGTGGCGACCGATTCCAGGCCGTAGCGTCCTTTGTGGATCTTCTTGACTTTGACGTTGGTCACGACAGCCGCTACGACCGGCGCCGTCAAGTAGGCGTGGATGAAGATCGTAGTCACGCCCCCCTTGACCCCGCCGTTGAAGGCGAGCAATTCGCTGTGGGTGAGGATCGGAAGTTGTTCGGGAAACTTCACCTCGACGTCGGTCTTGCCGCTCCCGATCAAGGCCGGGCCGCAGGCTTTGCGAGCCGCAGCGCTGGTCCTTGACTGCAGCTCGCCGGAGGTGCAGGTGGGGATCCCAGCGACGTCGATGCTGCCGTGTTTGTCGCCTTCGATGACGAACTCACGGAGGGCGGGAGGGTGTGGTTCGTCGGGATCCAGCGAGGCGATTTTCGCGGCGACGTTGAAGCTGATCGGCGTCGGTTTCTTCTTCGACAGCGCCTTCGGCGAAAAACCGCCGTTGTACTGCACTTCGAGACTGCCGACCCGCACCTTCTCCCAGCTGCCTGCAGCCAGGGCCACCCCGGCCACCACCAGTACAAATGCCGCTGCGACAGCGGCCAACCTCGTCGACATTCCCCAAAGTTTTTTCATCACTACCTCCCACCGCCGAGCCTATGACCAATTACTCAGAAGTCAATTTGACAGTGCGGTTCTTTGTCACGGCAGGTGAGAGACTCAAACGATGCGAGTTCTGGCAATAGTCCACCAGCGCGACGCCGGGCCCGGCGTCTTCGGGGAGGCGATTCGGGAGGCGGGCGGGACGCTCGAGGAGTGGACGCTGGCGGAGCGTCCGGCGCCTCCACGGGACCCGCTCAACTACGACGCGGTCTTCGTCCTCGGCGGCGCGATGAACGTGGATGAAGGCGAACGGCACGGCTGGATCACCGAGGAGGAGGCGCTGCTGCGGGAGCTGCTCGAGCGGGAGGTGCCGCTGATGGGGCTCTGCCTCGGCGGGCAACTACTGGCGCAGGCGGCGGGCGCGGAGCCGCGGCGGGCCTCCCGGCCGGAGATCGGCTGGCACCAAGTAGAGGTGACGCCGGAGGGCGAAAGCGACCCGCTCTTCGCTCCCCTCGCCCCCGCCTTCGAAGCCTTCCAGTGGCACAGCTACGAGTTCCCACTTCCGCCCGACGCCGTCCCGCTCGCCCGCAGCGAGGTCTGCCTCCAGGCCGCCCGCCTCGGCGAGCGCGCCTGGGCGCTGCAGTTCCACCCGGAGGTCAGCCGCGCCGACGCCCTCCACTGGGTCGACGACTACGAGGCCGACCCCGACGCGGTCCAAATCGGGATCGACCCGGCGGTCCTGGGCCCCGAGACCGAAGCGAAGATCGGCGCCTTCAACCAGCTGGGGCGGGACCTCTGCCGGCGCTGGCTCGCGCTCTGCGGATGATGCCCTAAACGGGCGGGCGGACCTGGCGAAGTATGAATCGGTCGAATAGCGGAACCGCGAACGAGTACTTGCCGAAGCGGTTCTTGTAGACGAGCCCCGCGCTGCACAGACTGACGAGCATCTGGTTGACATGACTGCTCGTGAACGGCTTCTCGAGTTTCTTGGATGCTTGGACAACTTCTTGGACAGTGAACTCCTGATCAGGCTTACCCAGAGTGGCGATCGCCCAAAGCAGATCGCGCTGGCGATCAGTCGCGCGCCCCCAGCGTCCGGCGAAGAAATCGGAGTCGAGCTTCATCGTGATCGCGTCAAGCGGAACGGTGTACGGCCAAGGCGCTTTTTGCCGCTGCAGCAGCACGAAGGAGTCAAAGACCTCTCGGCAAATGAACTGGATGAAGTACGGATAGCCACCCGCCTGCTCGATGATCATTCCCACCGACTCCGGCGTGAACTTCACAGGGCAGTGCGCGTCTTCGATCGGCTTCAGAATCGCTTCGCTACTAGCCTCGTCATCGAGCTTGTCGAGAACGATCACGCGGAACATTCTCTCCGCAAAGGTGCGAGCCTCAACCAACTTCGGGAACAAGGTCGGGAGGCCGGTCAGAGCAAGCATGAAGGGAATCCCTTTGCGTTGGATCGACTGAAAGACGTCAAGTAGCAGCGAGAGCGGGAACTCGTTCTGCTTCTCGGAGTCCGCGAGGTTTTGAGCCTCGTCATAGGCGAAGACCACGCCCCGACCGCCATCCCTCGCGATCGCCTGCGCAGCGACCTCGAGAACTGCCTTCAGCTTGTCCTCAATCAATCCCGGCGTTGCCTGGAAGATCTGGGTTAGCGCGCCGAAGTCGAGATGAAGATCGTTCTTTTCGCCCACGAAACCCGCCGCCTCCGCTTCCCCTATGACCAAAGTCGAGGTGGCAACGGATAGATCGGCCATCAGTCGTATGGCTAGAGCCTCTTCGCTCACGCTCGCCGACTCGGAGAGATCGGTCCCTACCCAGATCCAACCGTGCTGCAAAGCGAGCGGCTTGAAGGTTTCAAGGAGCACGGTCTTACCAACCCCTCGCAGACCCGTGAGTAGAGGGTTCTCCAAGATGATGTCTTGGGCGAGAAGTTTTTCGAACTCGCGTTGCTCCGCCAAACGGCCGGCCAGATAAGGCGGGCGATGGCCTGCCCCCGGCCGGAAGGGATTCTCGAAGGCCTCGGGTGCATTTATATTCATTGAGGTACCCCCATAAATTTAGGTTCTGAACTAAATTTATAGCAACTCAGTCAATCATCCACCTGGATCGGGGTGAGGTAGGCGGCGGAGAGGCCGCCGTCTACCAGGAAGGTGCTGGCGGTGACGAAGGTGGAGTCGTCGCTGGCGAGGAAGAGGGCGGCCTTGGCGATCTCCTCGGGCTCGCCGAAGCGGCCCATCGGGATGTGGACGAGGCGCTTGGCGGCGCGCTCGGGGTCCTTGGCGAAGAGCTCCTTCAACAGCGGCGTGTTGACCGGCCCCGGGCAGAGGGCGTTGACGCGAACGCCGCGATCGGCGAACTCGACCCCGAGCTCACGGCTGAGGGCGAGGACGCCGCCCTTCGAGGCGGTGTAGGAGATCTGGCTGACCGCGGCGCCCATCGTCGCGACGAAGGAGGCGACGTTGACCACCGAGCCGCCGCCCTTCTCCAGCAGGTGCGGGATGCCGTGCTTGCAGCAGAGGAAGACGCTGCGCAGGTTGACGTCCTGGACCCGCTGCCAGGAGTCGAGCGAGGTCTCCAGAACCGAGCCGTCGTCGGTCGGGTTGATGCCGGCGTTGTTCATCAGCACGTCGATGCGACCGAACTCGTCATCGACCCGCCGGAAGGCTTCGACGACCTGGCCCTCGTCGGAGACGTCGGCCTCGATCGTCAGGGCGCCCTCGGCCTCGGTGGACAAGTCGACCCCGACGACGGTCGCCCCCTCCTCGGCGAAGAGGCGCGCCGACTCGGCGCCGATCCCGCTCGCCGTCCCGGTGATCACGCAGACCTTTCCCGCCAGCCTCGCCATCGTCAGCTCCCCTCGGTTGCGTAGTAGACGTTCTTGACGTCGGTGTAGTGCTCGAGCGCGTCGGGCCCAAGCTCGCGGCCGACGCCGGACTGCTTGAAGCCGCCGAAGGGGGTGGAGACGCGGACCGAGGTGTTCGAGTTGATCGAGATCACGCCGGTGTCGATCGCCCGCGCGACGCGCAGCGCCCGCGCCCCGTCTCCCGTCCAGATCGAGCCGGAGAGGCCGTAGATCGTCTCGTTGGCGAGCCGCACCGCGTCCTCCTCGGAGTCGAAGGGGATGACGCAGGCAACCGGGCCGAAGATCTCCTCGGCGGCGGCGCGGTCGTCGTTCGAAACCGGCGCCAGCACCGTCGGCGGGAACCAGTAGCCGGGGCCGTCGGGGGCGCTGCCGCGGATCGCGACCGGGGCGTCGTCGGGCACGTAGAAGGCGACGGCGTCGCGCTGGCCGGCGGAAATCAGCGGGCCCATCTGGGTCGCGTCCTCGAGCGGGTCCCCGACCGCGATCCCCTCGACCGCCGGCTGCAGCGCCGCCAGGAATCCATCCATGGCGGAGCGCTCGACGAGGATCCGCGAGCGGGCGCAACAGTCCTGACCGGCGTTGCCGAAGACCGCCATCGGGGCCGCCGCCGCGGCGGCCTCCAAGTCCGCATCGGCGAAGACGACGTTGGCGGACTTGCCGCCGAGCTCCAGCGTCACCCGCTTGATCGTCTGCGCGGCGCCGGCGGCAATTCCGCGACCTACCTCGGTCGAGCCGGTGAAAGCGATCTTGGCGACGTCCGGGTGCTCGACCAGGCGTTGGCCGCAGACGCTGCCGGGTCCAGCGACGACGTTGAGGACACCCTCGGGGAGACCGGCTTCGAGCGCGATCTTCTCCAGCTCCAGCGCAGTAAGCGGCGTCAGCTCCGCCGGCTTGAGGACGACACAGTTCCCCGCGGCGAGCGCCGGCGCCACCTTCCAGGAGGCAATCGTCAGCGGGAAGTTCCAGGGGACGATCAGGCCGACGACGCCGAGCGGCTCGCGGAAGGTCATGTCGACGCCGCCGGCGACCGGGATCGTCTGCCCGAGCAGCCGCTCCGGCGCCCCGGCGTAGAAGCGAAAGGTCTCGACCACCATCCCGATCTCGCCGCGCGCGTCGCCGATCGGCTTGCCGGCGTTCCGAGCCTCCAGCGTCGCCAGCTCCTCCAGCCGCGCCACAATCGCGTCGGCGAGGTCGCGCAAGAGCCTCGCCCGGTCGGCAGGCGCCACCGCCCGCCAGGCCGGGAAGGCAGCCTTCGCCCGCGCCACCGCCGCGTCGACCTCCTCGGCCCCAGCCCGAGGAACCTCCGCCATCACCCGCTCAGTAGCCGGCTCGATCACCTCGATCGCGCTCATGCCGCCGCCGCTTCCACCAAGGCGCTGATCACCTTCGAGCTCTCGTCCTCCTCCGGGTGCCAGACGACTCCAAGCGCGAAGTGCTTGCCCGGGAGCTCGATCGCCTCGGGGAGGTCGTCCTCCGCAGACCATCCCGTCACCCGCAGCCCCTCGCCGAGCCCGTCCACCCCTTGGTGGTGGTGGGACCAGACGACAAAGCTCTCGACGCCGGCCGCGGTGCAGGCGAGCGATTCCGGGTCGAGGCGGATGTGGTGCTTGCTGAAGGTGCCGGCCGTGGTCCGGTGCGTCTCCGCGCCGAGGCTCTCCGGCAGGTGCTGGACCAGCGTCCCTCCCAGCGCCACGTTCAGCAGCTGCATGCCGCGGCAGATCCCCAGCACCGGCATGTCGCGCTCCAACGCCCGTCGCGCCAGCGCCAGCTCGAAGGCGTCGCGGTCGGGCCAGGTGCCCTTCGTCTCGGGGTGCGGCTCGGCGCCGTAGCTCGCCGGGTCGATGTCGGCGCCGCCGGCGAGCATCAGCGCGTCGACGCGGTCGAGCAACAGGTCGGGCTCCTCCACCGCCGCCTCGTCGGGGGGCAGCACGATCGCGAGGCCACCCGCCTTCTGCACGCAGCGCACGTAGGCGCGCGGCGCCAGCGTCACTTCGTAGCCGTTCCAGACTCCCCAACTCACCTTCTCGACTGCTGCGCAGATCCCGATCGCCGGGGAAGCGACGCTGCCAGCTTCCTCGGTCATAGCCGCTCGAAGCCCCGGTACCGCTCCCAGTCGGTGACGGCCGTCTCGAAGGCCTCGATCTCGACGCCCGCCCGGTTCAGGTAGTGGTCGACGACCTCGCCGCCGAACGCCTCCTTGGCCACCGCGCTCGCGGCGAAGGCGTCGCGGGCGTCGTAAATGTTCGACGGCACCCGCGGCTTGTCGGACTCGTACGCGTTGCCCTCGAAGACCTCCTCCAGCGGCAGCTCCTCGTCGACACCGTGCAGACCGGCGGCGATCATCGCCGCCAGCGCCAGGTATGGATTGACGTCGGCCCCCGGCAGCCGGTTCTCCACCCGCAGCCCCTCGCCGTGGCCGACGACCCGCAGCGAGCAGGTGCGGTTGTCACGACCCCAGGCGATCGCGGTCGGCGCGAAGGACCCCTTGGCGAAGCGCTTGTAGGAGTTGACGTGGGGCGCGTAAAGGAGCGTCATTTCCCGCATGCAGGCGAGCTGGCCGGCGACGAAGCGCTCGAACAGCTGCTGGTCGGCGGCGAAGGCGTTCGACCCGTCCTCCCGCCCCAGAGAGCAATGGATGTGGCACGAGTTGCCCTCGCGCTCATTGAACTTCGCCATGAAGGTGATCGAGTGCCCCTCCTGGGCGGCGATCTCCTTGGCGCCGTTCTTGTAGATCGCGTGGTTGTCGGCGCTGCGCAGCGCCCCGTCGTAGCGGAAGTTGATCTCGTGCTGGCCGAGGTTGCACTCGCCCTTAGAGTTCTCGACCTCCATCCCAGCGCCGGCCATCTCGTTGCGGATCCGCCGGATCAGGGGCTCCACCCGCGAGGTCCCCAGCAGCGAGTAATCGATGTTGTAGAGGTTGGCCGGCTCAAGCTCGTGGAACCCCTTGCGCCAGGCCTCCTCGTAGGTGTTGCGAAAGACGATGAACTCGAGCTCGGTAGCGGCCTTCGCGCTCATCCCCCGCTCCTCCAGCCGCCGCAGCTGCCGGCGCAGGATCTGCCGCGGCGAGGCAGCGACTTCGCGGCCGTCGCCCCACTGCACGTCGGCCATCACCATCGCCGTCCCCGGCAGCCACGGGATCATCCGCAGCGTCTCCAGGTCCGGGACCATCTCGAAGTCGCCGTAGCCCGTATCCCAAGAGGCCATCGCGTAGCCGCCGACGGTTTCCATGTCGACGTCGACAGCGAGCAGGTAGTTGCAGCCCTCGGCCCCGTGCTCGAGCACGTCCCCGAGGAAGTGGCTCGCGGTCAGCCGCTTACCCTGCAGCCGGCCCTCCATGTCGGCGATCGCGAGCAGCACGGTGTCGACCGTGCCGTCCGCGACCGCCTCTTTCAGCTCCTCGACAGTCACCCGCAGAACGTTACGCAGCCGCGCTCATGGGTTGCCGGGACCAACCGCGGGCTCGGGGCCCAGCTCTTCCTCGAGTTCGGTCTCCCGCACCTGCCCGGTGAAGTGCTTGCGGGCGCTGGCGAACCAGCCGATTGCGGCGAGGGCGATCACGACCCCGACAGTCAGCGGCGCGTAGTTGAAGGACTCCCAGCTGAATTCGTCGTTCCACGGCACCGCCGCGGGGGTGAACGGGAGGCAGAAGATGATCGTGATCAGCCCAACCCAGAAGGTCGCGAAGATGTTCATCCACTTGTACTTGGACCCGTTGGTCCACGGCCCCGGCTCGAAATCGTCCCCCTTACGCCAGCGCAGGAAGATCGGGATCACGTAGGCGATGTAGAGGCCGATCACCGCGATCGATACGACCGCGAAGAAGGCAAACGGCACGGCTTCGCCGTTGGACTTTTCCTTCAGCGCCGGCAGGGTTATGAGGAGCGCGAAGAACGCCATCGTCAGCACGGCGTAGATCGGTACCCGCTCCTTGTTGACGGTTGAGATTTTCCGCGAGACGCGTTTGCCGAAGCCCTCGTCGCGCGAGAAGGCGTAACACATGCGCGAGGCGCTGGTCAGGCAGGCGGCGCCGCAGAAAAGCTGGCCGACGACGGAGATGATGAGGACGAACTTGCCCCAGCCGGTCCCCAGCGCTTCGACTAGGAGCGACGGTGCGAAGCCTTCCGCTTCGTTGGCGCCGTTGACGTCGTTGACCGCGAAGGTGATCGCCAAGAGGACGATCCAGCCGATCAGCGCCGAGTAGAAGATCGAGCGCCAGACTCCCTTCGCGGCTGACTCCGCCGCCCCGTGAGTCTCCTCGGAGATGTGAGCGGAAGCGTCGAAGCCGGTGATCGTGTACTGGGTCAGCAGGAACCCGAGCGGCAGCACGTAGAACCAGTACATGCCGTCGCTGAAGCCACTGTTATTGATCCGGTGGCCGAAGACGAAGCTGAAGCTCTGGTGGCCGTCGGGGATGACGATGAGGACGATGACGATCGCGGCGACGCCGATCACGTGCCACCAGACCGAGACGCTGTTGACCAGGGAGAGCATGTGCGTTCGGCGCACGTTGACGATCGTGTGCACCATCAGGATCAAGACGAACAAGAGGAAGACCTCTGAGAGGATGTGGAGTTCGTCGCCGAAGTTGACCCCGAGCAGGTTGACTTCGTAGAGGCCGAGGACGACGTTGAGGAAGGTCGCGCAGGCGTAGTCGACGGAGGCGAGGACGGCGACCAGGCCGATCAGGTTGAACCAGCCGGTGAACCAGGCCCAGATCGGGCCGCCGAGGCGGCCGGACCACCAGTAGATGCCGCCCGCCGTCGGATAGGCGGAGACGAGCTCGGCCATGCAGAAGCCGATGATCAGGATCGGAATCGAGATCAGCGGCCAGCCGATCGAGATCGCGATCGGGCCGCCGTTGTTCCAGGCCTGCCCGTAGGTCGTGAAGCAGCCGGCGAGGATCGAGATGATCGTGAACGAGATCGCGAAGTTGGAGAACCCACTCCAAGCCCGGTTCAGCGACTGTTTGTAGCCGAGTTCGGCTAGTCGCTGTTCGTCGCGATTTGGGGACGAAACACTGCTCTCCATCAACCCTCTCCCTTCCCTGAGCCTTCCCAAGCCCACGGTTAAAAGGTTCAACAAACCGACCTATAAGGTTGCACGCGAGCCTAAGACCGCCCTTGACCCGTGTCAATGGCGGTGGAGAATCTCGTCACGCGTGGCCTCTCTCGCCGACACCCTCGGACCGATCTCCGCCCGCTTAGGCGAGTTGGAAGGGGAGGCGCTGCCGCTGGAGGGCGGGATCACCAACCGCAACTACCGCGTGCGGTTTGCCGGCTCCGACGTCGTCGTGCGGCTGCCGGGCAAGGACACCGAGCTGCTGGAGATCGACCGCGCGGCGGAGAAAGCGGCCGGGGAATTGGCGGCGCGAGCCGGGGTCGGGCCGATGGTGGTGGCGATGCTCGTCGACCCGCCCTGCCTCGTCACCGAGTTCGTCGTCGGCGAGCCGATGAGCGCCGAGGAGCTGCGCGAGCCGGAGGCGCTGGCCGAGGTGGTGGCGGCGCTGCGGACCCTGCACGCCTGCGAGGAGCGGCTGCCGGTCGCCTTCTCGGGCTTCCGCATCGTCGAGACCTACGCGGCGCGGATCGCCGAACGCGGCGGCGAGGTCCCGAGCTCGTATGAGTGGGCGCTTGCCGCGGCACACAGGATCGAAGCGGCGCTGACAGGGCCCGAGCACGAGCCGGTTCCCTGCCACAACGATCTACTCGCCGCCAACTTCATCCGCTCGGCGAAAGGGATCCGGATCATCGACTGGGAGTACGCGGGGATGAACGACCGCTACTTCGACCTCGGCAACTTCGCCGTCAACAACGAGCTCGACGAGGGCCAGGAGGCGGAGCTACTGGCGGCCTACTTCGGGGCGGCGGCGAGCGAGCAGCGACTTGCCTCGCTGCGGCTGATGCGGTTCATGTCCGACTTCCGCGAGGCGATGTGGGGAGCGGTGCAGAGCACGATTTCCGAGATCGATTTCGACTTCACCGACTACTGCGCCAAGCACTTCGACCGCATGCGCGAAGGCGCGGCCGAAGGTCGGCTGGAGCGGCTACTGGAGGAAGCGAGCGGTGCCTCGAGCTGAGCTGCCCGAGTCGGCCCGCTGCGTCATCGTCGGCGGCGGGGTCGGCGGCACCTCGCTCGCTTACCACCTGGCGAAGCTGGGCTGGGAAGACGTAGTGCTGCTCGAGCGATCGGAACTGACCTCCGGCTCAACCTTTCACTCAGCCGGGCTGGTCGGGCAGCTGCGCGGTTCGGTCTCGCTGACGAAGATGATGATGCACTCGGTCGAGCTCTACCGGCGGCTCGGCGAGGAGTCCGAGTTCGACCCCGGCTGGATCGAATGCGGCGGCATCCGCCTCGCCTCCAGTGAGGAGCGAATGGAGGAGCTGCGCCGCCAGGCGGGTTGGGCGAAGACCTTCGGCCTGCCGCTGGAGCTGATCTCGGCCGAGGAGGCGCAGGAGATGTTCCCGCTGATGTCGACCGAGGGCGTGCTCGGCGCGGCCTGGCTGCCGACCGACGGCTACATCGACCCGGCGCAGCTGACCTACGCGCTCGCCGATGGTGCCCGCCGGGGCGGCTGCCGGATCCACACCAACACGCGGGTGACCGGGATCGACGTCCGCGATGGGCGCGTGCGCGGGGTGCGGACCGACAAGGGCGACATCGCCGCCGAGGTCGTCGTCGACGCCGGCGGCATGTTCGCGGCGGAGATCGGGCGGCTCGCCGGCGTCCGCGTGCCCGTGATCCCGATGTCCCACCAGTACCTGGTGACCCAGCCGCACGACGAGGTCCGCGAGGCCCGAACGCATTTGTCCCCGCATACCGGGGACAAATGCGTCCGCCACCTCCCCACTCTCCGCGATCCCGACCTGCTCGTCTACTACCGCGAGGACGGGGACGGGCTGGTGATGGGCGGCTACGAGCGGCGCAGCGAGCCGGCGTTTCTGCCGCAGGGACCGGAGCGGGTGGAGGCGATCCCCGCCGACTTCAACGGGCGGCTGCTGGAAGAGGACTGGGAGCGGTTCGAGGAGATCACCGAGAACTCGAAGCGGCGGGTCCCGGCGATGGACCGGATCACGGTCACCAAACTGATCAACGGACCGGAGGCGTTCACGCCGGACAACGAGTTCTGCCTGGGCGAGACCGAGGTCGGCGGCTTCTTCGTCTGCGCTGGCTTCTGCGCCCACGGCCTCGCCGGCGCCGGCGGCATCGGCAAAGTCGTCGCCGAGTGGATCGCCGAGGGCGAACCGAGCCTCGACCTCTGGCACATGGACATCCGCCGCTTTGGGCCCCAGTACCGCTCCCCCGCCTACACCCATGCGCGGATCAAGGAGACCTACGAGACCTACTACGACATCCGCTACCCCAACCACGAGCGGCTGGCGGGGCGGCCGCTGCGGGTCTCGCCGGCGAACGCCTGGCATCGCGAGCACGAAGCAGCCTTCGGCGAGAAGTCCGGCTGGGAGCGGGTCAACTGGTACGAGCGCAACGCCGCCGCCGGGGACGAGGGGCTGCGACCGCGCGGCTGGGCGGGCCAGCACTGGTCGCCGGCGATTGGGGCCGAGCACCGGGCGACGCGCGAGGCCGCCGCGCTCTTCGACGAGTCCTCCTTCGCCAAGCTCGAGATCTCCGGCCCCGGCGCGGCGACCTTCCTTGAACTCCTCTGCGACAACCGGGTCGCCCGCGGCGTCGGTCAGATCACCTACACGCAGATGCTCAACCAGCGCGGCGGCATCGAGTGCGACTTCACCGTCGCGAGGCTGGCCGAGGACCGCTTCTCGATCGTCACCGGCACCGCTTTCGGCAACCACGACCGCGAGTGGATGCGGCGCCACTCCCCCGGCGGCGGCGAAGTGCGGATCGACGACGTCACCTCGCGCTGGGCCTGCTTCGGGATCTGGGGGCGGCGGGCGCGCGAGGTCCTGCAGCCGTTGACGCCGCAGGACCTTGGAAACGAGGCCTTCCCCTACATGACCCTGCGGGAGACGACGCTCGGCAACGTGCCGGTGCGGATGCTGCGGGTGACCTACGTCGGCGAGCTCGGCTGGGAGATCTACTGCCCGACCGAGTACGGGCTCGGGTTGTGGTGGGCGCTGTGGGAGGCGGGGCAACCGCACGGCCTGGTCGCCGGCGGCTACCGGGCGATCGACAGCCTCCGGCTCGAGAAGGGCTACCGCGTCTGGGGCGCCGACATCACTCCGGATGAGACTCCCTACGAGGGGGGCGTCGGCTTCTGCGTCAAGCTCGAAAAGGACGGCGGCTTCATCGGCCGGGAGGCGCTGCAAGAGGCCGACGAACGCGGGCCGCGCTCGCGCCTGTGCTGCCTCACCCTCGCCGACCCGCGCTCGATCGCCCTCGGCAACGAGCCGGTCCGGATCGGCGGCGACGTCGTCGGCAGGGTGACGACCGGCGGCTACGGCTACACGGTCGAGCGCTCGATCGCCTACGCCTACCTGCCGCCGGAGGCGAGCGAGCCGGGGACCGCGGTCGAGGTCGAGATCTTCGGCCGTTGGATCGAGGGAGAGGTCGCTCGCGAGCCGCTCTTCGACCCGAAAGGCGAGCGCGTCCGCGTTTAGGCGGTCTCGAGGCGCAGCGGCGCCGGCAGGAGTCCGGCGAGGATGTGCTCGGTGCCCTCGGTGTGCTCGCGCATCTCCCGCACCGCCCGCGGGCCGTCGCCCTTGCGCAGCGCCTTGACCAGCTGCGCGTGCTGCTCGTTGGAGCGGGTGAGGACCTCGGGTGGGTGGGCGATGAGCGCGATCAGGGCGCTCATCTGCGACTGGGCGTCGGTCATCGCGCTTAGCAGTCGCGGCGATTGCGCGGCCTCGGCGATGCCGATGTGGAAGCGGATGTCGGTGCGGCGGAACTCCTCGAAGTCCTCGAGCTCGTCGTCCATCTTCGCCACCAGCTCGTCGAGGCGGTCGAGCTGCTCCGCGCTCCCCCGCTCCGCCGCCAGCAGCACCGCCCCCGACTCGATCGCGAGGCGGTAGTCGAGCACCGCCCAGGCGCCCTGATCCAGCGGCTCGGTGTCCGGTTCGGTCAGCGGCGGACGCTCGGCGACGAAGGTGCCGCCGGTCCGCCCCCGCTGGGAGACCAGGTGCCCGCTCTGGACCAGCGCCGTCAGGGCCTGGCGCAAGGTCGAGCGGGAGATCCGCAGCTGCTTCGCCAGCTCCCGCTCCGGAGGCAGCTTCGCGCCAGGCGAAAGCAACCCGGCCCGGATCGCGCTCCCCAGCCGCTCGACCGTCTCCTCGAAAGTACTCGCCGGCTGCACCGGCATGAACACAGCCTCAAGCGCCGCGTCGCGCTGCATGGAGAGAACCTACCGCCCGGTTAGGAATCCGTGTCCATATAGCGGTCGAACGCCTCGCGAGCGAGTTCGCCAATGGTGCAGCCTTCGTCTTCAGCGCGCTGCCGGGCGGCGTTGAACTCGCCTTCGGAAAGTCGGAAGCTGACCTCGGGGAAGGTCGGGCTATCTGGAAGGAGTGGGCGGGTCCGGATGCGCCAAGTCGCTTTCGAGAGGTCGTACCCGCGCTCTGCCTCCGCAGCCAACTCGTCTTCCAGCTCGGGGGTCAACTCCTCTCCCGACTTCAGAAAGACCTTCTGCCGCTGCTTCTTTTTCGGCGGCTCTTTCACCGGTTGCATCTTCTCACCTCCCTGTAGGCGCTCCGATAACGCGGCCGGAGCTCCATTGCGTGGATCACCATCAGGCCCTCCAGCTCCGTTTCAACGGCAATCACCTCTAGAGGAGAGCCGGCGGCGTCCTCCCCGAGGAAAACCAATCTCAGCTCTGCTCCCAGCCGAGCAGCGTCCGGAGGATCCTGCTCGAGGATCGCGCGGCAGTGCTCGAGGGCGTGGCGAATACGCTTCTTCGAGATCCGGTGTTTGGTTGCCGAGCGCGCCCATCTGATCCTCTTGAATTCTGCCGCAATGTTTTGTCTGAAGAGCCTAGCACGCTCTTCGGGCCTTTCCAGCGCGAGATCCAAGAGCCACTGCGGATCAACCTCCTCGTATTCGGAAAGCTCCCAATCCTCCCGGCTTTCCTTCCAGACGAAGACGAAGGCGCGACCTCCGTGGTCGAGATGGAGGTAGCGCCGCGTTCTGTGGTGCTTGTAGGCGTGCAGCCGACAGCCGCCCTCCAGCTCGATTTCATGCATCCACATGAACTCGCCCAGGTGGTCGGGCGCGAGCTCGAACAGAGGACCCCAGATAGGCGATCTGCATTGAAGGACCCTGCCTCTTTTCGGCCGCAGCGGATGCACGGCCGAAACCTCCCGAGGGAGGTTTGACCGAACAAGACGCGGGAGTGCCGCCTATGAAAAACCTTTGGGACTAGGGACGGACTTTGACCCCCGCCCGTCCCTTGTTGTTCTTCAGGTTCGGGTCGGCGACGCCGGAGCGGACTCGGGCACGAACGCGGAACTTGCCCGCCTCCACAGGCTTGATCACGACCCGCAGCTTCTTCGCCTTGCCCGCCGCGACGGTGCCGAGACGGCAGGTGAAGCGGCGCTTGCCTTTCTTCGCCTTCCCGAGCTTGCAGCCAGGCTTGCCCTTCAGCTTCGGTCCCCTCAGCTTCGTCGTCAGCGCCGGGACGGTCCCCTTGACGATCGTCCCCGTGGCCGTGCTGGGGCCGGCGTTGCGAACGGTGACGAGGAAGGCGAGTTTGCCGCCGACGTGCGGCCGCTTCGGCTTCGGCTTCACCTTCAGGCGCAGGTCCGCCGCCGCCCCGCTCGGCGGCGGAGTCGTCCCCTGCTGCAGCTCGAAGGCGCCGATGTCGCAGCTCGAGCCCTGCGGGCGGGCGACGCCGCGCTGGTCGGTCCCCGGGCAGCCGTCGTTCGTGCCGGCGTCGATCGCCGGGCTGCCCGGCCGCAGCGCCAAAGTGTCGGTTTCACCGCCGTTGTTCTGCAGGCCGCCGAGCAACGGGTCGGTGCTCTGCTTGCTGCCGGCGTCGGTGAACATGCAGCTGCCGTCGCTGGAGATGTTGTGGTTGCTGCTGACCATGGCGACGAGGGCGCAGTCACTTTGCCCAGTCGGGGCGGTATTGCCGGCGACGATCGTGTTCTTCACGGCGAGCGTCGCCGAGCCGCCCGTCATCGGCATCGGGTTGTAGACGCCGAGGCCGGCTCCGATGCCGGCCATGCCGACGCTGTTGCCGGCGATCGTCGAGTTGACGATCGTCCCTTCGCTGGCTTCGGTGGCGGCTGGGTCGATCGCGAGAAGGACGCCGCCGCCTTGGACCACCGGAGCGAGGATGCTCGACTCGGCGCTGTTGCCGGTGACGGTCGAGTTGGTCATCGAGAACTTGCCGAGGACATAGACGCCGCCGCCTAGAGCCTCCGCCGCGCCGCCGCTGACGTGGTTGCCGGAGATAGTGCTGTCGGAGATCGTCACCGCGGTCCTGTTGGTCCCCTCGGGCGGGGCGGAGACGCCGCCGCCGTTCTGGCCGGCGGTGTTGCCGCTCACGGTGAGACCTCGCAACAGCACTTCGCCGCCTTCGAAGGCGAGGATGCCGCCGCCGTCACCAGGCGCCTCGCTGCCGTCGCTGACTTCGGTGGCGCCACCCGTGACGGTCAACCCTTCGAGCACGGCTTTGTCAGCCGAGACGTTGAAGACGCGCGAGGTCTGGTGGGCGTCGACCACGGTGCTGCGGGCGCCAGCGCCGCGCACCGTGACGGTCCCTTCTCCGGCAACGCTGAGCTCGCCGCTGGAGATCGAGTAGTTGCCGGCCGGGACGACGACGAGGTCATCCGGATCGGCCGATGCGGAGGCCGCGGCGACCGCGTCCCGCAACGAGCAGGCCGGTTCGGTGGTGCAGCCACCGGCGACCGTCGTGTCATCGGTCGTGTTGACGGTGAAGGTGGCGGCCTCGACGCTCGCAGGCAACAGAAGGACGAGCGCGAGCAGCGCGCAGGCGACTGGCAACGACTTCATTGGGCTCCCTACCTCTTAATCGTTTTTAGGTACGGGAGGCTCGATACCCCCGCCTGCGCAGCGACAAAACCAGGCCCTCGTCACACAAGAATCACACGCCCAAATCTGATGTCGATTTCGCCCCAGGTCGTTCGTCGTCAAGGCAAAAGGCTCAGTACAGGACCGGGCCTGCCACAGAAGGAGGACATGATGGGAAAGATCGTCGTCACCGAGTTCATCTCGCTGGACGGAGTCATCGAGGACCCCGGCGGCGCCGAGGACTACAGCCGCGGCGGCTGGGCCTTCGACTTCGACCGCGGCGCCGACGGTGACAAATTCAAGATGGATGAGCTCCTCGAGGCCGAGGCCCAGCTGCTCGGCCGCGTCACCTACGAAGGGTTCGCCGCCGCCTGGCCCGAGCGCGAAGACGAGGCCGGCTTCGCGAAGAAGATGAACGAGATGCCGAAGTACGTCGCCTCCACGACCCTGGAGCGGCCCGAGTGGCAGAACACGACGGTGCTCAGCGGCGACGTCGCCGCGGCGGTGGCCCAGCTGCGGGACGAAGTCGACGGCGTCATCCTCCTCGCCGGCAGCGCCACCCTGGCCCAGACCTTGATCGAGCACGACCTCGTCGACGAGCTGCGGTTGATGGTCTTCCCCGTCCTCCTCGGCGAGGGCAAGCGCCTCTTCCCCGCCGGCGAGCAGAAGCGGACCCTCAAGCTGGCCGAGGCGAAAACCGTCGGCGACGGCGTCGCGATCCTGCGCTACGAGCGGCCATAGCGGCGGCCTAGCAACGATCAATTCAAGCGGAACCCAACTCAGGTGGCGGTCGGTGCGCTTGTCAAAGGTCCCCTGGTAGATCGCGCCCTCGGCTCGGGCCACCAGCATCTGCAGAGTCGAGCGCGAGATCTGGCGACGAAGCTCCAGGTCCAGGGCCGCGAAGTCCGCGTCGGTATGAAGCGCGAGCGCTTTGCTCCGATAGACGTGTTCGCTGGCGCCGCGTCCCGGGATCGTGTCAACCAGGATCACGCAGTCGGCCTCAACGAGCTTCTTGAAGTGGTAGGCGACATGAGAAAGGGCGTTTTTCTCGTCGCCTTCGAAGTCGAATCCGGGTGGCAACAACCCCCGGCGCAGGAACCGGATCGGACTCAGGTCTTCCATGCAGAGCGCTTCCTAGTGGAGCTAGTTCTATTAAAGGCCGGGTTCCCCGAGGCAACGGGAAGGGGGTGAACTCGGATGACGATCATCGGCAGCGACCCGGTCTACCCGGCCGCGTCCATCAACAAGGGGGGCTGAATCGAGCCCTCGGTGGCCGGAGCGAGGACAAACACACCCCGCTCTGGCCATTTTCTCTGGTCGCGCCCCGGCTCCTACGTGTCGCGAATTGATAGCTGCCGGGTCGACCTCAAGAACACTTAGAACGGGCGGCCAGCTCACCCTGTCCGGCGCTAGGGTGAGCCGATGCCCCACTTCCAAGTTCGCTTCAAGGGCATGCTCACCGGTCATGAGCGCGAGCGGCTCACCGCTGCCGAAATTCGCCTCGAGGGCAGCCGCCCCTCGATGATCACCGGCAACCCGGAGACCGGCACTGCCCGCACCGGCCGCCCGATCTACACCGTCAGCCTCAACGCCGGCTCCTCCCAGGAGGCGCTGCTGCGAGTCAAAGAGGCGATCGAACCCGACGTCGTCAACTTCTCGAACTGGGAAGTGGAGGAGTCTCGATAAGCGCTACTCCAACTGGACCCTCCGCACCAAACACGGGCGACTCGACGTGATGCAGCACATCAAGGGGCTCGGAGGGACGAAGGCGGCTGGAAAGAGCTCTCCCGCCATGCCGAGCGGAGGAATTTCCTTGGCTACGACTGCCTCTTCTGCGGCTACGAGGACCTGCTGTCAATGAAGAGGGGTGCCGGCCGCCCCCAGGACGAGCTCGACATTAAGAGCCTCAAAGCAGCACGCGACGAACTTTGAGCTGAGGTACAGAGAGTTGCTCATGCCGGTCTCTTCACCACCCAGGCCTCTTGGATTGCTGGATTGACCTTTTTTAATTTACTCAGCTTCTTTTAGTACTCCTTACTAGTATGTGAGCCATCACGAGCAGCTCCTCATCTAGTAGCGCCTCGCGGGGGCAGGCGCGAGTTTTGCTGGCCGACGGCCTTCGGTCTCGACACGCCGAGATGCAGGAAGCCATCCTCGATCGCCTGCACGCGATGGAAAGTGCCGCGCCGGTCCGGGACGCTGAATACCTGCACGGATTGCGCGAAGCTGTGTCCTCCGGGGTCGACTACGGAATCGAAGTTCTGGCGCTGGGCGAGGCAGGTGCACGTCGGACCCCCCTTCCGCTCGTCGGGCAAGCCCGGCTCGCGGCCCGTCATGGCATCGCCATCGAGGAAGTCCAGCGCCGCTACTTCGCCGCTCGCACGCTGCTCAACCACTTCCTACTGGAGGAGGCCAAGCAAATCGGCCTCCAGGAGCTCGGTTTCATCCAACACGTGTCTGCAACTCACGACGAGGCCTTCGACCGCATCCTCGCCGCTGCCACAGAGGAGTACAGGCGGGAGGTGGAAGCGGCCTCGACCTCGCCGGATTCGCGGCTGGTTCAGCGAGTCCGACGGCTCCTGGCCTGCGAGTCTGTTGATACGTCCCTCCTCGACTACGACCTGGAGTTGCACCACATTGGGCTCGTCGCGCCTTCCCCGGATGCCAAGCCTCATGTCCGCCAGCTAGCAATGAAGCTTGGGGGCCACACGTTGTCAGTACGCATATCCACCATGGAGACCTGGGCATGGATAGGAACGAGCAGGCCTGCTGATCCCAAAGAGCTCTCGAGCTGGCTTAGGGCCCACTGGCCGGCTTCCCTCCCGCTAGGGGTAGGCGAGCCCGCAGAGGCTCCCAGCGGCTGGCGCCGAAGCCATGCCCAAGCCAAAGCAGCCAGCCGCATCGCTGCCATTTCGTCAGCAGGCGCGACGCAATACAGGGATGTTGCTCTACTCGCAAGCACCAGCAGCGATCCTCTCCTTCTCGATTCCATGAGGGATCTGTACCTTCGACCGCTGGAGCCAGTTGGCCGTCGAGGAGTAGACCTGCGTAGGACGTTACTGGCGTATTTCAACGCTGACCGAAACAGTAGTTCCGCAGCTGTTGTCCTCGGGGTGTCCCGCCAGACGGTCGACAATCATTTGAACGTCGCAGAAGAGCGCCTTCATAAGCCGGTCAACGAGTGCGGAGATCTGTTACATGCCGCACTGCGCCTAGAGCGGCTTCAGCACGTTCCATAGTTCGCTTTTGCTAATGGCAAACTGACGTAGCCGTTTTTAGGCAAATTGCAGTTTGCCCGGCTTGCGACCTGTACGACACTTTCCGCCCGCGCCGAATGCAAGGGTTTGGCGCCTGTTTAGAGGGAGAGTTATGTCCCACGTTTTGACGAAATCCAAGGCGGTACTGGCTGCTCTGGCCTGCCTGTCGGTTCTATTTATTGCTTCGGCGGAGGCAGATCAGGCCGAGGCTAGCTGGAGCAATTACTGCAACCCGGTAACCCTAGGTGGTTACGGTAGCTGCACTGGAGGGCTCAGGAAGATGAACCAGGTTTATGGCTGGGGGGATCAGCACTCAGTCTGCGTGGGAGTCCAGAATTTCCCGTCACTCAGAAGGTGTTCTAGCGGCGCAGGCGCGGGCGTCTACAGTCCTACGTTCGAAACCTTCACCTGGTATCCAACCATCGACAATAATGCCGGGAGCAGCAATACCGTTCATGGTGTGTCATTCGCGCCCTAGGCGAGAGGGGGTGTGGACGAAAGGTCCACACCCCCTTGAATGCACCTAGAGGTATAGTCGCGGCTCTCTTAGTTGCCGCCGCAGCTTGCGGGTGTGGCTCCCAGATCAAACAATCTAGGTCCGCGGCACACCCTACTCCAATGCAGACGGTTGAACATAGCTTCAAGCTGTTCCGCAGTCGACACGAGATGCTTCCGACTGTTACGCGCCGTCACCTCGCCCGCCTGGTTAGGCAGGACGTGGGACGCTTCCTCCCAACCAATGTCCAGTACGAACCCACGTCCGAGGGAGGTCTCTGGGCGTTCATAGATGGAAGGAATGTCTGCCTTGCCCAAGCTGGAGGAGCGGTGGCATGCGCCGCCATTAATAGGGCGAAGTCAGAAGGGTTAACCCTGGGTGTTTTCTCACCGCCCTCAAGGGGTGCTCGCCGTCCTCACAACTTCTTAGTGATGGCTCTTGTCCCTGACGGGGTCAGCCGACTAACTGCGCATATTGGTAAGCGCACCCGGTCATTGGTAGTGACAAATAATGTTGCAGCTGCTACTAGCGATTATCCGATCATGCTTGAGCAGCTGCACCTCGGCTCTTGAACGCCCCGTCATCGGTGTCTACGGCTGTTCGAACGTGTGCTGGTACTGCGTCGCCGGCCCGCTGCCGTAGATCGGCTTGAATGGCTCCTGCTGCTTGCAGGGCGGGGCGGCTATGCCGGAGGTGCTGGTCTGGCCGGCAAAGGCGTAGCGCTGAATCCTTTCGAAGAGGAGTTTGGCGTTTTCCTCGCGCGTTCGTTTGATTTTGCTTGGGTCTTCGAAGTCACGGGTCTCCGTTGCGCGTTCCTGGAAGGCTGGTTCATTTGGAGTGTTGGGGTCGAGCACGGCGACAATTCCGGAGGCGCACTGCCGGGTGTCGAACGATGGAAGTCCACTGGTGAGTCCTTCTGCCCATTTCGGCGGGCTATATGGACTGTTCCGATTGATCGTCAGGCGACGTGGATAGGTTGAGACGACTTCCGGATTCAGCGGCCCGACCACCCTGAGGTAATGCGGTTGGGGGCCTTCTCCTTCGCCCGGCAATTCTCCACTCAGTGCAGCCGCCACATTGGCAAAGAAAGCGCTCAGATCGGCCCTGTAGAACTTAAGCCCTACCAAGATCGGATTCAGATTCCTCAGGAACGGATCCACCGCCCGCAGCAAGGGAGGGAATTCATCCCTGAAGATCGTTCGAAGCGCGGAGAATCCAGTGGGAGCACGCTTGATCACCGGCCCGAGTCCTTCGAAGAACCCCTTCGATTCCGGCGCAAGCTTTGAAAGGGCGATCAGCGTCGGAGAGAGTTCTTCGGCCGCCGGCACCAGCTGGCGCATCAGAGGATCGGCGTTGAGGGAAAAGTCTTTGAGGCGGCTGAACGTGACACGCGACTCGTCGAGGAAGGTGGGGAAGGCGCGGAATAGGGCTTCGATGTCGCGGTTGCGGCGGGCGGTGGTCTGGAAGACGGCATTGGAGCTCTGGATCAAGCTCGCGAGCTCTCCATTGCGGCCGCGAAGCGACTGGAAGGTGGTCGCGCCGTTGCGGAAGAGCTGACCGACGGCGAGACGCTGGCTGTCGAGGACACGGAAGAGTTTGTCGAATTCGGTGAAGGTAGGTTCAAGCCCGCCGAGCGCGTAGGAGAGGTTCTGTCCCTGGCCGTTGATTGCGACGGCGGCTTCCTGCATCCATTCCTGGAAGGCGGCGCGGGTCTGGGCGTTGAAGGTCTGGAAGATCTCGTCGAGCTGAACGGACTGTGCGACGTTGGCCTCTGGAAGAACTCCGCCATCCTCCATCTCGGGGCCCTCTCTGGAGCCAGGCGTGAGTTCAATGTAGGTCTCGCCGAGGAGGGTTTTGGTGCGCAGGATCGCCCGGGTCGACTCGGGCAGGGGCGCATATTGGTCATCGATCGCTGCGGTGGCCCAGGCCTGCTTTCCATTCGGCGCCAACTCGATCGTCTGGACTTTGCCGACGTTTACTCCCGAGATGCGGACATCTGACTGTTCAGCAAGCTGCGTCGCCTCGGTGAACGGAATTTTTACCTCGTACGTTTTCGCTCGGAACGGGGTTGGACCACCGAAGGTGACCCAGAGGAAGAGCAAGATGCCAAAGCAGGACAGCGCGAAGCCGGTGATAACGAGCAACTGGGTGGTGCTCGGGGCCCGCTTACTCATTCCCCGACCCGCTTTTCTTCGCAAGTGTTTCCAGGTTCGTCGGTTTTGAACGGCACTGGAATTTCCTGTTTACGGGGCACCTGGATGGTTTCCAGCAGGGTCTGCAGGTATGCCTTGTCTTTGGTCGATTCACCTTCCGCAAACTGGTAACCAAGGTCGGCTCCGGTGCAGGAAATGAGAACTAGACCTCGCAGGACTGGTCCGCCCGCATCCTCTAAGTTGAACGCCCCGTTGAAGTTGTGGTTGAGCCAAGGCAGGTAGAAGAGATAGCTCTGGCGAGAACCCTCTGGCTTATAGCTGAGCTCGTTGAGGAATGAGTTGAATCCTCCTAGCGAGTTGCCAAAGTTGCGGACGGTCTTCTCGAAGGGTCGCGCCGCTTCGTTCCCGTGCTCGAGGACCGGGCGAATTTCCCGGGCGAACGGTCGGATCTGATCCCGGATAGGCGCCGTGGTTTCCTTGAACAGCTTTTCGGTTGCCTTGAATGCGGGGGTCAGCGCCTGTGCCTGCGGGATCAGCTTGATCAAGGTCGGATATGCCGCCCGCGAGAAGCGGTTGCTGCTTGCCAGCCCGGCGTTCGCCGCTTCGAGTGCTGCCGGGAACTCCTCGAACGCGGCCTGGACCGACTCCTGCTGGTTGGCGAAGTTCCCGAGGGCTGCCTTGGAGGAGGAGACGAAGCGCTTGACGGCTGAATCGCGTCTGGCAAGCTCGGTAGTCAGGAGGTTGAAGTTGTGAATGACCCGCGAGATCTCGACGTGGCGCTGAGCGACCGCTTTATTGAGCTTGGCGGTGTAGTGGACGAAGGGCTGGAAGCGGCGCAGGGCGTTTGAGAGCTGTTTCCCTCGGCCACCAAGCCCCTGGGCCCCGCCGGCAACCAGCAGCTGGATGTACTGGCGCGTGTCGGCGTCGAGGGTGGAAAAGAAAGCGTCGAGGTTGGTGTTCGGTTCGGTCTGGGTGAGCGTGAAGTGATCGCCGTCTTCGACCTCGCCCTTAGCCGTGCCCGGTTCGATCTCGACGATCATGTCGTTGAGGTTCGTTTTCGGCCGCAGCAGGAAGCTGGCATCGGGGTGGATCAGGTCCATGTACTTCGGCTCGATGTCCATGCCGACGACCGCGTGGCCGTTTTCGAGATCCACCGAGGCGACCTTGCCGATCTGGATACCGGCGATGTCGACGGCCTGGCCCTGGCCCGGGGTAACCGCCTGGGCGGTGGAGAACTCGGCGGTGATGTGTTCGAATTCTTCACCCACCACTGGTAGCCAGGCAGGCAGCGAAGCTTTCTGCTGCACGAAGATCCCGAGCATCATCACGATGCCGGCGATCACGAGGACGAAGATCGCGATCGTGTCCTTGCGGCGGCCGCGCACCTGGCGACTGAGCCAGGCGCGGAAGTGGGTGAAGCGGCTGACTTTCTGTTCCGGGGCGCTCATGGGTTCACCCCCGCGACGGACGGGGAGGGCGGGCCAACTTGGCCCTGCGGGCCGTTCACGTCAGGAACCGGGTTGGTGTAACACAGGACCCCGGGCTTGAGGGGAGGCCGCTTCGTTAGCTGAGGCTGGGTGCCCTTCGGATCTTCGATGGTGTGGGCGTAGTTGCGCTGGTCGCTCAACGTTGCTTTGTTGCCAAAGGGATTCGCTTCGCCGACCAGGACGGGCCCGCCTCCCGCCTGTGCGCGGGCGTAGGGGCCGTTGCCATCAAAGTTCTGCGCCATACCAGCGAGGTTGACCAAGGTGTAGAGAAACTCTCGGTAATTCGGCTGCCCCGTGCTGAATTGATCGTTGATGACCTGGTCTCCAGTCGGAACCATCACCTTCGTGGTGCAGAGGCTGAGTCGGTTCAGCTGCGGCAGGGTGACCTTCTTACTCGCCTGGGCGGCGCCGGCGAGAGCGGGGGTTGATTCGCGCAGCAGCTTGACTGCCCCTCCCGCCTCGCGGCCGGAGAGGAGCGGGCGCACCTGGGCGAGGAACGGTTTCGACGCTTCAATCAGATCTGGAAGCTCGGCAACGGCCGGCCGGAACTCGATCGCGTAGGTCCGCAGCGGCGGCAGCGTGCGGTTGAGGCTGACCAGGGAAGCCTGGGTGACCTTGAGGGTGGGCGCCAGCAGGCGGATCGTCGCCGAGAGGTTGGTCGACTGGTTGGCAAGGGCGCCGGTGAAGATGTCGAAATTCTCGATCAACCCTTGAAGGTCGCGTTGGCGGCTGGCGAAGGCTCCAAAGGCTTGGCCGGCGCTGGAGACGAGGCGTGAGAGGTCACGCTGCTGCGTGCCGAGCAGCGCATTCGTCACCTGGGCGCTGTAGCGACCGGCATCACCGCCGTACTGCAGGGCACCGTTCAGCGCCTGGGCACCGGTGCGGCCTTTGACCTCCGGCAGCTGCGTCACGTCTTCTTCGGGAGTCGGCTCGTAGTTCAGGCCTTTCCCATAGCCCTCGAGCAGGCGACCGAGGTCCGCCCGGACGGGAGTCTGCAGAGCGGAGAGCACTTCGTCGATCTGCACCGCGGTCGAGGTGCGGCTGACCGGGATCGTGCCGCCGCTGTCCATATCCGGCGCGCTCGGACTGCCCGGATCGAGTTCGATGAAGAAGTTGCCCTCGAGGAAGATCCGCGGGCGGATCGCGGCGAAGGCATCGTCGTGGATCGGTTGGCCGGAGTCGTCGACGGTGAAGGTGACCTTGGTGTTGTTGCCGTCGCGCTCGGTGGCGATTACTTTGCCGACGTCGACGCCGGCGATCCGGATCGGCGAGTTCTTGGCGATGTTGGCCGAGTTCGAGAAGGTCGCGTTCAGTTCGTAGCCGTAGCCGGTGAAGGGCACGTGTTTGGTGAAGGCGAGGTAGGGCCCGATCGTGAAGATGAGGATGAAGATGATCGCGATCGTGGCGTTGCTAGGCCGCCACTTGATGCGGCCAGTACCGGCGGCTGCTGCGCGGCGGTCGCGCTCGGGAAGGCGGCTCACTTCTGTACACCCCCTCGCGTGGTCGTTCCCCAAAGCTGCGGAGCGTTCCCGATGACCGTTTCACCGCGGGCGTATTTCTCGTTGCCGGCTTCGCACACCTTTTCCTGACCAGGAGCAGCGGTTTTGGGAAGGGGGTTGTAGTGGAGATGGTTCGCTTTTTTCGCCGGATCAGGATCGTTCGCGGGAGAGCTGGCGAAGGTGCTCTCGCTGTTGGGCCCTTCGGGAGGGGCAAAGGAAAGGAACTGAAGCCAGTTGCCGTCGCTGTTGCCTTGGCTATTGGCGTTCGCCAGGTACTGGAAGGTGAGCGACCAGTAATGGCAAACCGTCTGACTTGGAGTGATGTAACTAAGCGAGGGCTTCAGAACCCGATTCGTGTCGATCAAGAGGTCAAGCCCGTTGAAGACCCCTGGCGCTTCCTGGAAGTCGACCAGCGCTTCCGCCGTTGGTTGCAGCTGGTTGTTTAGAACCGGCGAAGCGTTGAGGACTGGGATCCCGGCGTGGAGCGATTCGGCGATGATCGGCGAAGTCTCGGCCAAGGCTTTGACGCCCGGGCGCAGGGCAGTGAAGAAGCGAGCGGAGTCCTCGAGGAAGGGGCGAATTGCCGGTAGATCCGCGTTGACCTCGTCCAGGGTCGGCGGGCTTTTTTCGATCGTTTCCTGGATGTAAGGGCGGGAGACACGGGCGAAGGCGGCGAAGGTCGCATCGAGCGCGCGGAACATCGTCGCCTGGGTTTCGGCCACCGGCGCGACAGTCGCCGAGAGGGCCTCGAGACCGCGCCAGAACCCGGCGAAGTTGGAGCTCGGTTCGACGATCTTGCGCAGGATCGGCTGGCCGCTTTCGGCGGCGCGGCGGAGGGCCCCGAAGGCTTCGTTCAGTTGCGGCCCGCGTCCGGCGAGGGCATTGCCGAAGCCGGCGAGGTTCTGGCGGATCGCGTCGCGGGTCGGTTTGTCGAACATGGCGAAGAACTCGTCGATGTCGACCGGTTCGGGCTTCGCCGAAGAAACCGGGATCGTTTCGCCGGCTTCAAAACCCTGATCCGAGTCACCGGGGGTGACCTGGAGGAACTTGAGACCAAGGGCCGACTTCGGGCGGACCGTGATCGTCGAGTCGACCGGGAGAGGTTCGGCGGTCTTGTCGAGGCTGAGCGAAAGTTCGGCCGCGACCTTGCCATCGCCGATCTGCACCGGGACGACCTTCTTGACGACGCCGACGCGGACGCCGCCGATCCGCACCTCGTTGCCTTTGACGAGAGCGTCGGCGTTCGGCACCCGCGCCTTCAAGTTGTAGGTGGAGACGAAGGGCAGGCCGTTGTTGGCGTTGTAGGCGAGGAAGACCGCGACGATGACGACGAGGACGGTTACCGCTCCGACGAGGATCGGGCTGCTTGCGACGCCGCTGAGTCCGCTGCGATTTTTCATGGCGCCAGGAGATAGTCGAGAAGGGGTTCGGTCCCTTCGGTTTTCGACGATTGGGCGACGCCGGCTTCTTCTTCCGAACGAGACCCTGCGTTGTCAGACTTGCCGATGCCAATCGCTGGACCAGACAATGCCTGGGTCCCGCCGTTCAGCTCATTGAGTCGATCTTGGATCAGTCGCGAGATCGCGGCCGTGCTCGTTTCAGCGGCTTCTCCGGCGTTAAGACCGTTGAACCTTGCGGCGCATCCTGAGGATCCCCCCGCAGTGGCAACGTATTCGAGGCAAGCCGAGAGGGTTACCCGGGTCCGACCAAAGTGGCCGTATTGATCGAAGCCGTTCAGCGAAGCGGCAGATCCGTAGATAAGTTCGGTTAGCCCATCCCAACCACCGGTCTGCTTGAGGTTCACGAGCAGCTTCGCGAGATCGTTGGTGGGCTTCACCCCCGTCTTCGACAAGGTCGCGGCCTTCTTTATAACCGGATCCGCTTCGACGAAGAGCGGGCCCGACGCTTCGCCCGCATCACCAAGACTCTTCAGCGCGACAGTCAGCGCTTCCGAGAAGGGGGTCAGGGTCTTGGTCGCGTCCGTCAGCGCCGGCGCCGCGGTGCCGAAGTCTTCGAACAGCGGCGTCCCGGCGTCAGAGAAGGTCTGCAGGCTGCGCATCGTCTTACGGAATTCGGTGAGGAAGGTGGGGAACTTCTGCAGCGCCTCTTCCAGTTCGGGGCCCTTTTCCGAGCTCGCCTCGGCAGCGGCACCGGCGTTGGTAAGGAAGCCGGCGACCGCCTGGCGCTCACGCGAAAGCGGGCCGAGGATTTCGTCGGAGTCGGACGCGAGCTGCGCCAGCTGCTTGCGCTGGGCGGAGAGAATCCCGAAGAGGCGGTCGGCGTCGCGCAGCACCGGGTTGGCGCGTTTCACCAGCTCCTGGATGTCTTCACCGCGACCGGCGAGGCCGGCGCCAAGTTCATTGAGGATCAGCCGGAAGCGCTGCGCGTAGGGCAGCGAGTAGATGTCGTTGATCAGGTCGGGGTCGACGCTGGTGCCGTTGCTGCCGAGCGGCAGCAGGTACTCCCCTTCCCCTGGCTCCCCCTCGGGGATCTGTTTCAGCGGCGGCGGCGGCTCGCTGCCGGGAGCCCGCGGCAGGGTAGTGCGGCAGTCAACGAACTTCTCGCCGATCAGCGACTGCGGCCGGATCAGGCAAGTTGCGTCCTGGCGGAAGTCCTGGAAGCCGGCGTCTTCGATGTTCATCACGATCACGGCCTTGCCCGGTTTGTCGACCGGCTTGCCGTTCTCGTAGGCCACAGCCTCTCCCGGCATCGTCACCTCGACGGATTCGATCTCGCCGACGGTGGCACCGGCGACGCGGACTTCCTCGCCCTGGACCATGAAGCCGCCGTTGTCAAAGATCGCGCGGACGCGGTAGCCGTCGTCGAAGCCGTTGTCGTCGGAAGCCAGCAGGACGACGGCGACCACCGCCACCACCAGACCGATCACGAGTAGGAGCTTTTTGCTCATGGTCCGGGAGGCACGTCGCCGGGGTCGCATTCAGAGGAGTCGACGCTGCCGCCGCCCACCCAGGGGTTGGAGCCGTCGGGGGCGGGCTGGGTAGCGCCACCGGGGCAGCGACGGTTGGGCTCGGTTGATCCGAAGGGAGAAAACTGTTCCGATTTGGAGATCGGCTTGAGTTCGGAGCTCGACGAGTCGTATCGGAATAGATTCTGGGCAGACGTCGCTGCTCGAACGTAATGCCCGTTCCCGTCGTAGTAGCCGGCTACCTGCCCCAGCTTCGAGAACGCATTGAAGAGGTCCGGCGTATAAGCACGGATGAAGTTCAGGTTCGGCTGAAAGTCGCTGATCGCCTGTTCGGAATGCGGGAACGCACTCGAGGTCAGGTCCTGCACCTTCGGCAGCACTGCGAGCAGGTCGCCGAGGTCATTCCCCTTGCCGGGCTGGCTGACGGTCAGCCTCAGGTTCCGCGTGAACGGAACCAGTTTCTGGAAGACGGGACGCAGTTCGGCGAGGAAGGGGGCCAGGTCCTTGGTCGCCGGCTTCGCCGTGTTGACCAGCGGTTCGAGGTCGTCCAGCGCCGCCCGCAGGTTGACGAAGGTCGTGTTCGACTGGCGGAACACCGGCGGCAACCGCCGCAGCGAGGCATCGAACGTCTGGGTCTGGCTGGCGATCGACTCGAAGGCGGTGTTGGCGTTGGAGATCGCGCTCGAGAGCTGCTCCCCCCGCCCCGCGACCGCGGTGGTGAGGCGGGCCGAGCTGACGACGAAGCGCGAGAGCAGGCGCTGGTCGGCGTTCAGTTCGCGGGCGAAGGCAGCAGTGCGATTGAGCGCAGAGCCGAAGTACTTGTATGCCTCGTTTCCATTTTTCCCTTGGCCCGAGTAGATCGCCGCGTTGCCCTTGATGAAGTCTTCGAGGCCCTTGCGGACGCGGGGCGGGAAGGTGTTGAAGAACTGGTCAATATCAACCGGGGTAGTCGTCGAGGCGAGCCCCAGCTCGGCCCCGTCGTCGAGGGCGTCGTTGCTGTTCGGCCCCGGGCTGATTGAGACGTAATGGTTGGCGACGCCGGAGAGGGAGGTAGCGCGGATCGTCGCGGTAGTGCCTTCGTGGAGCTCCTGGTCGACTTCGACGTTGACTTCGGCGAGGTTGTCATCCGTCAGCCCGATGCTCTCGACCGTCCCCGCGGGGGAGCCGCCGATCAGGACCTGGTTATCGGGCACCAGCTGGCCCGCGTTCTGGAAAACGAGCGTGTACTTGTGGCCGCTGCCGCCGCCGAAGAGGACGATCGCGAGGATGATCACCGCCGCCGCGAGGGCAACGATCACCGCGACCCGCGCTGGGGTCGTCCCCCGGCTTGCCGCCGGACCAGTTTCCTCGCCTAATGGTTTGGCAGCCACGGATCGTCGCTTGCTTTCAAGTCCCGGCCCCTCCGACCCGGTAGAACAGCCTCGGGATCGTATCCGAGGGGGTCCCGGGCAAGCCCGGTGGAAGCGGGGACTTAACTGGAAATCAACGCGCTACTCTGGGCGGCGGGAGTGGTTTGAGTAGGTGGAGGCGCCGCTAATCCGATCTGAGGAGGAGCAATGCGCAGAAGTTCATTAAGTGTCGCGGCGGTTGCCGTTCTGGCAGCCGCGATCGCAGCGACCGCGGCCTGGGCGGGGCCGACTGTCAACGGAGCCGACGGCAATACCCAGTCGATTGATGTCCAGGTACGCCCAAAAACGCTTTCTAAGAAGAGTTTGACGCCAGGCAGCCTGGAAGTGACGACGCTGACGACTTCGACCACCAATCCGAACGGGGTCCCGAGCCCGGCGGTCAGCGCGGTGATCGATTTCAATGAAGGTATGCGCCTCTACACCAAGGGCCTGCCCACCTGTGCTGCGGCGCTACTGCAGAGCCAGTCGACGGAAGTGGCCCAACAGCTTTGCGGCAAGGCCAAGATCGGCTCTGGTAAGGCCATGGCATTCCTGGATACCGGCGGTCGGGTCTATGACGTCGAACAGACCGTCACCGCTTTCAACGGCGAGCCGAAGGGGGGCCGCCCGACTGTCCTGCTCCATTCCTACGGCACCACCCCAATTCAGACCACCGTCGTCATCGAAGGAACCGTCAGCAACTACAACAAGGAAGGCTTCGGGCCACGACTCGACCTGACGATTCCATTGATTGCCGGCGGTCGTGCCGTGTTAAAGGAATTCAACGTCAAGATCGACAAAAAATGGCGCTTTAAGGGCGTCAAACGGAGCTTTATCTCCGCCAAATGTCCGAACTCGAAGAAGCTGAAGGCGCGCGGGGAGTTCACCTACCGCGACGGGGAATCGCTGACGGCCCTCTCGAAACAGAGCTGCAAGCAGGCCCCTTAGAGGTCGCCGCAACCAGCAAAGGGACCGCCTCGGCGGTCCCTTTTTTTTGGCCGCTACTTTGTCGATTGGCAAGGGATATACCTGCAAAGGCGCAGGACCAGTCGAAAGGGAGGCAGATGGGCACGGTAAGCGAGAGGGTCGAGGCCGGCAGAAGCTTTGAGGAGGCCGTCAGCTACGCGGTCGGCCACAGGATCAGGGTCGAAATCATCGTCGCGCTGCACGATCTGGACACCGCCAGTGCGATCGAACTGTCCCGGATCGTCCATCAACCGCTCAGTACGGTCACTCACCATCTCCGCGAACTGCTCAAAGCGGGGTCGATCCATATCGACCGCACGGAGAAGGTGAAGAGCGTCAATCAGCACTACTACCGGCTGATCAACCCGCTCTTCTATACCGACGAGGAGATGCAGGCCCTTTCAGAGGAGGAGCGCAAGGAGGTCACCCGGGTTGTCCTACAGGGGGTGACCGCGGAGGCGCTTGCTTCGTTCTGGGCCGGCTACCTCCACGACGACCCGCGCTCCTTCCTCGGCTGGAACTGGTTCAACGTCGACGCCCAGGGCCGGGGGGAGATCGCCGACGAGCAGGCTAAGTCGTGGCGACGCATCCGCGAAATCGAGAAGGAAGCGGCCGCCCGCTGCGAGGAGTCGGGCGAGGAACGCACTTCGATCGTGGTCGCCGGACTTAGCTTCAGGCGCTCGAGACCGGCGGCCCGGCGCGAGAATGAGGGCTTCGATGCCTGGTAGCTGAGGGAAATCCCGTTCTAGAAATCGGTATAGACGGGCCCGTTTTCCTTTGGAACCGTTTAGCGCTCCAATGGAGCCGACCGCCGCCCCTCCCTACTCGCAAAAAGCCTTCGACTGGGAAGCGCTCGTTCCCCTCCTCGTCCACCCGGTCAAAGTGGAGATCATCGAAGCGCTGAGCTGGATCGGCCTGCCGCTCTCGGCCACCGACCTCGACCGGATCCTCCGCGGCCAGATCGGCGTCTCCCTCCTCTCCTACCACCTGCGCAAGCTCACCGAGGTCGGCGCGCTCGAACGCGTGCGCCAAGAGCCGGTCCGCGGCGCGGTCCAGTCGTTCTACGACCTGGCCGAGCCTTCCCTCGCTTAGAAGAACGCGCTGCTCCCAAGCTGGGCGAGGACTCAGGGGCCGCGGCTCAGACGCTGAGCTTCGGGATCACGCGGGCCAGCGGTTTCGGCAGCCACCAGACGCGGTCGCCGAGGATGAGCATCAAGGCAGGGAGAAGGACGATGCGGACGACGGTGGCGTCGAGGATGACGGCGACGGTGAGGCCGACGCCGAGCTGGCTGACGGTGGCGATCGGGGCGCCGGCGAAGGCGATGAAGACGACCATCATGATCATCGCCGCGCCGGTGATGACGCCGGCGGTGCGGGAGAGACCGAAGTCGACCGCGGCGGCGTTGTCGCCGTGCTTGTCGTAGTGCTCGCGCATGCGGCTGAGGAGGAAGACGGCGTAGTCGATCGAGAGGCCGAAGACGAGGCCGAAGATCAGCGTCGCCCCGACCGCGTCGACGTAGTTGTGGCCGCCGAGCGGCCAGCTGTCGGGGATGTGGAAGAGCAGGGTGAGAACGCCGAAGGCGACTGCGACCGTGAGCAGGTTGAGCGCGACCGCGATCGCCGCCAGCAGTAGCGCCCGCAGGACGATCATCAAGACGAGGAAGGTGGCGATCGTGATCGCGATGATCACCCACGGCATCCGCTCCCGCGTCACCCGGCTGTAGTCGTTGAGCTGGGCAGGGGCGCCGGCCACCCCGGTCTGCAGGTCGGCTTTCTCGGCGAGCTCGGAGGCGTCGGCGTTGAGTTTCTTGTTGAGGGCGATCGAGCCGGCGGTGTTGAAGCTGTAGTCGGAGATGACGAGCATCGTCGCCGCCTGGCCGCCGCGTTCGAGGTCGATCGTTTCGCTGACCTGCTGGCGCGTCTCCGGCGGGGTGCCGTCGAGGGCGGAGAGGACGAAGTAGCCGGAGTTGAAGAGCCCGGGCGAGGAGTCGGCGACCTGGCCCGCCTGTTTGCGGATCCGGTGGCGGCCGGCGAGGACCTGCACGCTCGCTTCTTCCAGCCCGGTTTCCAGCGGCGCGCTTTCGCCCACCCCGGCGGCGAGGGCCTCCTGCAGCGCTTCGGCCCCGTCGCCGAGATCGTCGAGGCCGCTGACCAGCCGCACCGCGCCGCCGCTGAGCTGCGTGATCCCGTCGCCGAGGCGCCTCGATTCCCGCGCCAGCCGGGCGGCGCCGGCGGCGAGGCGGCTGCTGCCTCCGTGCAGTTCCCGCAGCCCTTCTTCGAGCTTTTCAGCCCCGCGCAGGGCGGACTTGATTTCGTTCTTGAAGGTGATCAGCCAGTAGTTGATCTGCTTCGCCTGCTCCCAGTCCTCGAGCAGGCGTTCGTCCAGCGCCCCGAGCTCGGCCGGCAGCCCGGTATATGGCTCGACCTCGGGAGTCTCCGGCTTCGGGTCGTAAGGAGCACCGCTGACCGGGTCTTTCCCGGTCACCGCCGCGGTCGCCTTACGCACCGCTTCCAGGGTGCCGGCGTACTTGGGGTCGTCTTTGCCGATCGTCATTTCTTCCAGCTGCGCCAGCGCCGCTTTCAGTTCGGCTTCGGCGACCTGAGCCGGCGGGATCAGCTGCGGCAGCTTTTCGTTGGCGTCGGCGTTGAGCGCCTTGCGCAGGATCTTCGAGCGCCGCAGCAGGTTGACGCGGAGGTTGGGGAGCGCGTCGCGGAGGCCGATCTTGAGCCGGAAGGCACCGACGGTCGCAAGGTCGATCCCGTTCTCGAGCTGGCGCGACCCCTTGGCGAAACGGTCGAGCGCGGTGATCGCTTCCTGGCTCCCCCCCAGCGCCCGCGTCAGCCCGTTGGCGATCAGCTGCGCGCCCTCGGCGGCGCGGCCGGACCCGAGCGCCAGCAGCCCAGCGCCGTCGCTCGCTTCGGAGATGCCGTCGCGCAGCTGCCCGACCCCGCCGGCGGCGACGTCGAGGCTGCGGCCGAGGCGGCCGAGCTGCTTGACCGGGCCGATGTTCCCTTCTGAGGAGAGAACGGAGTTGCCGAGGGCCTGCAGCGGCTCGACCCGTTCGGTCGCGCGGCCTGGACCGATCACCGCCTGCACGCCGGGCGTCTTTGCCAGCTTGCGCTGGAAATTGTCCAGCGCCGCAAGGTTCTTCGCGTCGGTGATCGGCCCGTGCGGGGAGACCGCAATGACCTGAAACGGCGCGTCGAAGCCCTGGCCAATTTCGCCATCGATGAATTCGGCGTCCTGGCGCGCGGGTGAATCCTTCGAGAGCTGCTCGGGGCTAGGCGGGCCCGTCTTCAGCCCGATCGCCGGCCCGGCGAGGACCAGCAGCAGGGCGCCGATCAGAAGCGCCGCCAGGGCCGGCTTCTTCAGCGCCGCCCCCACCATCACCATCAGCCGCGAACGGCCTCCAGCGGGGGCGGTTTTGCCGAAGCGCCAGCGGTCGATATTGGTCCCGAAGAGGGTCAGGATCGCCGGACCCACAACGGTCGCGACGCCGACGCTGAGGATCACCACCATGCACACCGTCCCCGCCAGCGAGGCGAGCAGCGAGCCGGGCAGGATGAAGAGGGAGACGATCATCGAGAGCAGCAGGGTGCTGCCGGCGAAAACCACGGTTCGACCGGCATGGCGCCGAGTCAGCCGCGCCGCCTCGACCGGCTCGACTCCCTCGGCGAGCTCCTCGCGGAAGCGGGAGACCATCAGCAGCGCGTAGTCGACTCCCAGCGCCAGCCCCATCATCGAGCAGACCACCAGGGCGAAGGCGTCGATCTCGAACCAGCCGGTGAACCAGTAGAGGATCCCGCGCGAGGCGACGACGGTGACGAAGCCGAAGGCGAGCGGGATCAGCGCGGCGATCGGCGAGCGGAAGACAAGCAGGAGGATCAGCAGCAGGAAGGGCAGCGCGATCAGCTCGCCGCGGTGGGCGGCCTCGAGGCTGTCTTCCTGAATCGCCAGCGAGAGGCTCGCGTAGCCGGTCTGGGTCGCCTCCACCGGCGGCTCAATCGTTTCCTCCAGCACCTCGTTTAAGTGCGGCACGGTCTCGTTCAACGAGGTGCGCGTGTCGACGTGGAAGTCGGCGATGATCAGCGCCTTGTTCGGGGTCGGGCGCAAGCGCTCGACCGAGCCGCGGTCCCAGGGCGAGAGCGTGGTCACGCGCGGGTCCTCGCGCAGGGCGTCGATCAGTTCCGGGCCCTGGCGGTCGATCGCAGGGCCGGGTCCCTTGAGGAGGATCACGAAGGGGGCGGAGTCGCCGAAGTGCTGGCGGAGGATTTCGTTGCCCCGCAGGGATTCGGTTCCCGGCACATCGAGCGTGGTGGGGTCGAGGCGGTCCTCGGTGCCGGTGCCGACGATCGCCAGCGCGATCAGCAGCGAGACAGCAACCGCGAGCACCGCTTTCGGGTAGCGCAGCAGGAACGGCTGGTCCCTCCGCGGACCCTTCCGCGAGGACTCCCTGCGCGTCCTGCCGATCCTCCTTCCCACGGCTGGTAGTTTGGCGGTAGAGGACTACGGGAGGGAGAATCTGGTGCGGAAGACTCTGTTAAGGGTGCATGTACTTGGAGTGGCGCTGTTGCTCGCGGTGGTGGGCTCGGCGCTTGCGATCACGCTCGAGGGGGGCAACCTCGTCGTCAACACCGACGGCGGCTTCTCGCCGACGACGCTGCCGAAGAAGGGGTTCGCGCCGATCAAGCTCCACGGCTACGGAAAGATCGGGACCAAGGACGGGACGCCGCCGCCGATCGTCGACACGGTGACGATCTGGTTCGACAAGAACGGCGAAGTCGAGACGAAGGGCCTGCCGGTCTGCACCCCCGGGAAACTGGCGGCGACGACGACCCCGCAGGCGCGCAAGCTCTGCCCGGGCTCGATCGTCGGCAAGGGCTTCGGCAAGGCCGTCGTCATCTTCCCCGAACAGGCGCCGATCCCCGCCTCCTCGCCGATCACCCTCTTCAACGCGGCGCCGAAGCACGGCAACCCGGTGGTCCTCGCGCACGCCCATCTGACCGTGCCAGGGCCAACCACCTTCGTCGTCCCGATCGAGATCGAACGGGTGAACAAGGGTCGCTACGGGTTCAAAACGGTGGCGAAAATCCCACGGATCGCCGGCGGCTCCGGGATCCCGCTCTACGCGCAGATCACCGTCAACCGCAAATGGCAATACAAAGGCAAGACCCTCAGCTTCGCCAACGCCGGCTGCCCGGACGGTCGCCTGCAGGCGAAAATCGAAGTCAGCTTCAAAGACAACACCTTTTTGCAGGGCTCGGTGTTCAAACCCTGCAAGGGGCGTTAGTTGAGAGGACATCTGGCAAAAGTCGCGGTTCTCGCCGTCGCGCTGTCGCTGATCGGCGGCGCC
>Ga0066658_10000014_pt1 | contig 56174 bp, 52 predicted proteins | sample GraSoiAngelo_107_FD_75174 | JGI IMG/M metagenome (GOLD analysis project Ga0066658, IMG submission 75174) | Grasslands soil microbial communities from the Angelo Coastal Reserve, California, USA - 14_0903_09_30cm | ecosystem: Environmental > Terrestrial > Soil > Grasslands | place: USA...
GTGGGACTGTGACGAGTGCTCCCATAGAAGATGGGGTTGATGGAATCGGGGTGTACGCGTCAAGACTTCGGTCGAGACGTTCAGCCCGCGATCCCCAATCGCACAAGGTGTTGGGCCCATGTGGGGTCCACGTTCGGAGCGATATCAGCGTGAAGCCTTCTGCACAGCACTTTTTCCGATCTTGTTGGGATAGGCGGCGAGCCGGTGAGCAGTTACAGGACCATGGTCGTGGTCTTGAGGAAACTCCACCCACATGGCGGAGACCGTTGTGGCCGTAAGAGGCGCCAGGTGAGAGCCTGAGCAGGGGCGCAGAAACGAGACCTTGCCCGGTCGATGGATGACGATGATCTGCCCTCTCCCGGGGAGCTTTGATGGACTATCGGGTTGAGGATGAAACGGGTCCCTGCAACGGTGTGAAAGGGGCAGTAGACGTCTATGATCCTCCGCTGGAGGCGCGGGTTCCCCGATTAGACAGATGCTGCTTAAAACAGAAGGTGGGTTACAGCCGGGACACCGCCCCCAAAAACAATCATTCGTGCAGAAAATCAGGATAAACCACTCCTACATTGCAGGGTCGAGACGCTTAGACCCCCTCCTCCGGCGAATATTTGCTGTCTGACGGTGATTATTGGCGAGACGGCGATTCAGGGCATGGCGTTTTGTCGAGGGGTCAAGAACGATTTGCTGGTAAGTGTAGGGAAGGTCTCCCAGACTCGAAATCGGGGGCTGAATCGGGGGCTGATAATGGGGGATTTTTCTATTTCTTATCTCTCAAGAACCTCTCTTGCGGCGTAGGACCCAGAATACGGTCCTGGTTTTTTCCACGACCCGTTTCCTGTCCGAACCAGATTTGCGTTTGTTTCTTTACGACGGGAACGTTATCGGTTTATTTTGCATTTTTTCGATCCTTGTGGATTCCCCCTGGGTTAAGGCGTGGAGGCTCATGTTCTAGAAATCGTGGGCTTGGGATTCGGGATCAGGGCTGGAAAAATGCGATTCTGGAAAAGTATCAGGGGTTTCCACGGTTCATTTTGGTCTTGGGATGTTCTGATTATGACGGGATATGAGGAGAGGCTGTAGTTTGTTCTTCCCTGGCTGTCTGTTCCGAGGAGCCTAGCGAAATAAACGCCTTGCTTATCATAGATGTGTGTTGTATTCAATGCGCCACTGTTTGTTGTCTTGTCTCCAAAGAACCATGTGGGAAGAATTGGTGGAGGGGCACAGTTTGTGTTGCACGTTAGACTTCCATTGAACGTGACTGGCTGACCGACGCTGGAGCAAGGAGGCGAAATGTCAGCACGTGCCCTGATGTACGCATATCTTTCCGTGTGGTAGATGTCGGACCAGTAGTTTATCCCATATTCCCAGTGGCCACCAATGACGGATTTGCCAGTGGCATCGTTGGCGCTTAGGCAAACTCCATAGATGTGCGTGCCGTACTCGATGGCAAGTTGAATATTTTCTCCCCTCAGCCTCGTCTCATTCGACAGATACCATTTCACATGAATCGGCGGCGTTCCACCTGTCACCACAGCCTCAAGACTCAGGAGGCAATTTTGAAGGATCGTTGCACCTTCGCAATTCTCTCTACCGAAGGATCGATAGTCAACAGACTGTAGCGGCATACTTGTAGCAGGTGAAGCTGCTTGAGCCGAAGAAAGCAAAACCATGGAGACGCTCAAAACGAGAGCTATACCGAGAGTAGGCAAACGAGACAACACCCGGATAAGCGTCGACAACTGGAAGTTTAACTCCACTCCATGGCCAATGTGATGATCCACAATATGAACTGACCAGGGAATCCATCATCAGTAGATATCATCCGCAATATTTCCATCGCAAGAAGATAGACTTTCGAACCTAACCCGCGTGTCAATACCATCGTTGGCCAGGTAACAGATTGGCTCAGTTGGCTCAAGTGAAGCATGACAATCCTCGAAACCCCTAAAATTCTCTAGCAGAAGACACGCCACGACGAGGCCTGTCATTCCGATGAAATCCTCGCGAGAGTGCCCACGGTCTTCCAGTTCCTAGTTGTTGCTCCGACCGACAACGCCTTTTCTATAGCATTATTGGAAAGTTTAGTTCTCCCGTAACCATCAGGACAATAGAGATAGATTTCTCTGCCTCTGACACGGAATCGTTCGGGGCGCGCATTCAAGTCATCTATCCTCTCCTTTGCATTCTTCGACGGCAGCGCTGCCAAAAATGTGATGTGGAGCTTGGAATGATCCAATCCCCTTTCGTTCAAGAACGGATTGTCTTCAACGATTTTTCCTATCTCGTTTGAGGTTCTCAGAACCATGGGAATCGAAAAACCGAAGTCTTTCGAAATCTTGGCTGTGATGATATTAGACAGCTCGTTCGGGGAGGTTTTAGGAGCTTCGAAGATGACATTTCCGGTCTGAACATAGGTTCTAACTTGGCCGAGCCCCAACGCCTCTAATGATGCCCGGAGGTTTTCCATCTTGACTATTTTCTTCCCCGCTACATTGATTCCTCGGAGCATTGCAACATAGATCATCAAGTCTCCACCAATATCTTCACGCCAGGCCGCGGCTGATAAGATTCGGGATGGTCGAGAAAATGTCTAGATAATACCGGGTCGGATAGCCCAATGAGTTGATGATTGGAAAAAGAGGGAGTTGTCGTCGTTCTAGTGTTGAACGGCTTGGAAACATGCGACGTCGTATTGAGCGACTGCTCTCGAGTTTGCCGGGGTCTGAGTGTTCTGTCCATTGCCTGCGTAGTGAGTATCTGCATTGGCGAACCCGTTGGTGTTGAAGCCTGGGGGAGATAGGGGTCCGGTTGGGAACACGGATTGGCAACTCTGGTTTGGCTGTCCGGGAGTGCCAGTTGTAGTGTCGGCCGCGGCTGGCCTGGTGAGGAATGGTATCGCGGCAAGAGATACGATGGCCAATATCAAGAAAAGTCTAGCTAGAGTCATAATTTTCGTCATAGGTGGCACCGACGTGTCGAGATAAAAATGTTACTATCGCAATAGCAGGAAAGAGAATTCTAGCGCCCGGGAAAAGGAGACAAACCGCTCAAACGACTAACCGGAAAGATTTCCCCGCTTCTCAGGTGCAAGAACCTGGGCTTTGGCAAATTCAACTGCCGACTGATCATTTCTCGGAATGTCCACTTTGACAGCTCAGTCCATCACGAACACAGATAGCTCGGTAGGCGCGGGAGGTCCGACAATCTGCCAAGAGTCGGTCTGGGCTTGAACATGTTTGTTCCGAGCCAACAAGATTCCGAGCGCCAAAGATACAGCAAGCAGGAGACCGGCAACCACAGCCACTATCAAGATCTCAAGCCTCATCTGATTGATAGAGCTCTGAAGGGATTGAATTTGCTCGGAATAAGGATACACGGACTCATAGGCGATTCCCGGAGGCAACGAATAAATTGCGACGGGGTGTCCCGCGCCGGTGAAGCCTGAGGGATTGGCTAGCCAATCGTAAATGTTCGATAGCGCGTACATATCCAGGGTTGATGGTGCTTCCAGAGAATTCCCCGGATTGCCCACTCCCTGCCCATAGGACAGGAACATCAGCTCAAAAGTTCCATCATCTGTTATTGATACAGTTGCGTGGTTGAGACCGAGAGCATGCCCAAACTCATGGCTCGCAATATTGATCATATCCGTATCGGTCAGCTGCGTTGTATTGGTCGGGTCGTACGTAGCGAGCGTCGTGGTCGTTGGGGCCACGAAAACTCCCGAATTTTGCTGAATCCGCACCGAAGTCAACCCCAAACCAGCCGATTGCGATCCAAACGACTGGATGAACTGGATCCTGATGTCCGGAGTGGCGCACAACGTCTCATTGACACCCGAAATGCACGTAGTGAAGCCTAGTTTGCGAAGGTAATACGAGCCATAGGCATCTGTGTACGTGATGACAGACTTGGCCCAGCGGGCAATCGCATGGTTCACATCATACAAGTATGACGCCTTGAACCAAGGCATGTTTGATGCGGGAGTAATCACAATACTGATAGTCGGATTTGTCCAGGTGCCGCCTTCCGTTGGAATCTCCGCACCAGTAACCGCGTTAGCACTGGGTGCAAGATTGGACCACATAGCTGAGAAAAGGAGGATTCCGAGAAGAACGAGCGTTCTCAACGTGGGACCACTTTTTCCAGATGACGGTGCCGTAATGTTATGGGGTTGTTTGTAGGGATTCTCCTACCCGATCATTCCCGCAGAACCCCCTCTCCGCTTATGGAAAGGCCGCTGATTCGAAAAACGCATTTTACATCTTGGACGTTCTAACGATTGAGCGCCTGAACAGCCAAACGATTGTCGGTTGATTCGTCCACAAACCGAACAACGGGCTTATCTACAGCCCGACATCAGGATACTATACGGATACCCACGTGATGTAATGTCGGACAAACGTTTTGTCCAAGGGTCCGGTATCAACGCTTTCAACGGAAATGAGCTGATAGTAAAGGGAGCGCTTGAGAGCAAGGTCGGCTTGATGGCCGGCTATCCTGGATCGCCTGTCGCAGAAGTTTTCACGATTCTAGAAGAGAACGCTGAGATTCTCAGAGAATGCGGCTTATGGGGAGAAATGACCAACGACGAGTCCCAAGGGGCTGCTGCGCTCAACGGCGCGTTGGATGTCGGCGTCAATGCGGTTGCTGTGATGAAGAGCGTCGGCCTCAACGTTGCTGCCGACCCTATCAATATCATCAATTATGCTGACAAGCTAGGCTTGAGCGGAAAGAGGGGCGGTGCCCTTGTTGTCTGCGGCGACGACCCCCACGCTTCCAGTACGCAGGTTGCGGGTGATAGCCGCCAGCTTATGGAGCATCTCAAGATGGCGATTATCGAGCCGAGCACTCCGCAAGAGGTCAAGGACTGGATCGGAGAAGGACTCAGGCTCTCTCAGTACTCAAACCTGGTCGTAGGGTATCTCATTACCACTTACCTGGCCGAAGGCGGAGGTAGCGTTGTTCTATCAGAAAACCAGCCGTCGGAGATTACTTTCAAGAATCCGATTACCCTCGATATTTCAAAAGTTGATATCAAACGGAGAGTCAGTATCCCCCCGAACACTTGGGATCTCGAGAAGGAGATTGTCAGAGATAGATTCCCGAAGGTCCATGAATATGTTCGCGATCATAAGCTCGACAAGATACTCTACGATGATGGTCGGAAGCACCGGATCGGATTCATCGCAGCCGGCATATCCTACAGCTATCTGGAACAGGCTCTCTGGGAACTCGGACTAGATGAACAATTTCCGATTCTGAAACCTGCCGTAACCTATCCACTTGAGCCCAACATCGTTGGCGAGTTATCAAAGAAAGCCGAGAATATTGTTGTTGTCGAAGAGAAGAGTCCAGCGATAGAGAACCAGGTCAAGACTATCCTCGATGACTTGGTCCAGGAAGGAAAACTCTCCAGCATGCCAAGGGTCTGGGGTAAATTCTTTCCTCAAGGCGATGGATTCCCGGAAGAGAGCGGCCTCACTCCTTCAAACCTAATCGAGAAAGTTGGAAACCTGCTCTTAGAGATCGGTGATCCTGCGGCCAAGATTGACCAGAAGAAGATCCACAGCGAACTTGACCTGCTGGCTGAGATCAAAGCCTACGGGCTCCTGGTTCCTCCTCGCTCTCCAGGCTTCTGCGCCGGCTGCCCCCATCGGGAAACCCTCAGCGCAGTTCATTCTCTAAGAGACACTCCTGAGCACAAAGACATCTTCGCGCACGGCGACATTGGATGCTATTCGATGTCTTTCCTTCCTCCCTTTGGTGAAATGCACAACCTAACGGCCATGGCGCTCGGTGGTGCTGCAGGAGCCGGGATGGACCCGTTCGTGACGAACAAGCAGTACGCGCTGATGGGCGACTCCACGTTTTTCTGGAGAGGAATGACTGCAATCTCCAACTCGATCAAAGAAGGACAGGACATACTCTATCTCATTCTCGACAACAAGAACACTGCGATGACAGGCCACCAACCTACACCGGAGTCAGGTCACAACCTGATGGGCGACAAGACAACCCCCCAGGACATCGAGAGCATCGTACGCGCTATGGGTCAGGGCCAGATCTACGTGAAAAAGATGCCCCCGTCCAACCGAGAGAAGTACATGAAAGAACTGGACAAGGTCTTCGAAAAACCCGGCGTCAAGGTCATAATAGCCGACAAAGAGTGCGGCATCACATTTCACAAGAGAAAACGGTCAGAAAGAAACAGGATCATTGAGAGACAGGGTTTCATCAAGAAAGAGACATTCATCAACATATCACAAGAAGTCTGCGAGAACTGCCGTGAGTGCACAAAGAACACTGGCTGCCCAGGACTAACGATAATCAACACTGACTATGGCGAGAAGATTGGGATTGACCAGTCTATCTGCGTGTCCGACACCTATTGCACCAAGGTCATGGCTTGCCCTTCATTCGAGAAGGTAATAGTTACAAGAAACAGACCACCGAAATCACGAGTCAAGAAGATCTCGCTCGAAAATATTCCGCAGCCTGCTCCACACCGATTCAACGATACTTGGAAGATCTTCATCAGCGGCGTTGGCGGCATGGGGGTAGGTGTAATGTCGTCAGTTCTTGCTCGAGCCGGAACCAGAGAAGGATACCATGTCCGGTTCAACGATAAGAAAGGACTCGCAATCAGAAACGGAGCAGTTTCAGCTCACGTACTGTACTCGAATGGAAAAGCCAAGATCTCAACCATCGTCCCCAACGGCAAGGCGGATCTCTTGATGGGCGTCGACATGCTTGAAGCGGAGAGAAGTCTCGTATACGCGAGCCAAGTTCACACCACTGCAGTTGTCAACACCACGGTGGTCCCGACCATCCCGATGCTGGCAGGGATGATGAATTACCCTCCAGATGCGGAGCAGAATATTCGAAGACACACTAACTCCGACGAATATTTCGGTGGAAGACTTAGCGAGATCTCCGAACTGTATTTCGGAAGCAAGCTGTTCACCAACATGATTCTCTTGGGCGCGGCTTTCCAGAAAGGACTGATACCCGTCAGCGAACAGAACCTTATCGATGCAATTATGGAAACCGTACCTCCAAGCCAGCGAACTAGAAACATGGAAGCTCTACGCCTCGGACGAAAAATGGCCATCGAACCGGAGCTTCTGGAATTCAGGAACATTGTCGCCGATGACCGCATCCTTACTCTGTTTGGTGCGAAGGAAAGCTACCAGTCCGTTCTTGACATGAAGGCTAAGCAGCTCTCCCATTCCTACTGGATGTTCTGGCGTGGAAAGACGGTCGCAGACGAATACAGACGACTCGTTGAGAGCACCGTTGCCACGATGAGGCTCGATGAGGATACCAACAGAGCGATTGCCAGAAGAGTGTACGACCTCATAATGTGGGGAGAACTTCCCTACGCCGAGAAGTACGTGGACAGGATCCTCGAGGTGTTCAGGAACGATAGGGAGGACAATGGCTACGCTGCAACGAAGACAGCAATGCTGGACCTTCACAAGGTGATGGCGATCAAGGATGAGATCTACACACCTCATCTGTTGACTGACGGTGAGAAACTGGACCGGGACAAGATACGGTACAATGTTGACGATGAGAACGGTGACAAGATAATGTACGAGCACATCAACCGGCCCGAGTTTGAGGTCTTCGGCAAACAAGTAAGGTTCGACCTGCCGCAGTGGCTTGCGCATAACTGGCTGATGAGGATCTTCAAACACATGAAATGGACCAGAACCATCCTCGACAGCTGGGGATGGCACAAGAAAGAACGCGCCTTCCGCGACTGGTACAAAGACGACGTCATAGGATTCTACCTCAAGACGGCATCAACAAACTACGATCTTGCTCTCAGAGCGTTAAGGGTCATAAACGATCCATACAGACCCAATGAATTCGCTGTCACAGGTTTCAGAGAGGTCATCTATCCAAAGATGGACAAGGCAAGAAGAGAATTCGAAGAACTCGTAGAGCCGGGTCAGCAACTCCCAGTAATGCCATTGATCACGGCCTCATCCGAAATGTAGATCTCCTTTCAATTTCTCTTTCTAGAAAACTCACAGAATTGCGATCCCTCTGCTCCACGCGATGTTATGCGGTGCTGTCGACTGAGAGGGTATCGGTTATATCATCCAGAATGGATCTACCTAGAATTGCCGGCTGACTATTGAGTTCAGAGATCCATCCTATCAATCCTCTGGCAGAAGTCTTAGCAAGGCGGCAGTACTCCCAAGAGTCTCTTTACAGGGCGGCTTTCAAGGACACCCGGTTCTCTTCCGGTTTCGGAATGTACCCGCCTACTTCTCCCAAGCAGCCAGGGACTGGAGGCTCGATAGCTTGGATCTTGGTCAAGTTCGGGTTTGTTGGGGGGTTGGGAATCTTCCTTAATCAGTCCGTACTGTTCGCATTGACGACATTCTTTGGCGTATACTATCTGATCGGTGCAGTCCTCAGCAGTCAGGCAGCTGTACTCGTCAATTTTGCATTGAACAACTTTCTCGTATTCAGGTCAAGAGAAAGCGCCGGAGGACTAATCCGGAAAATCTTCCTCTTTAACGCAGTTTCGTCATCAGACCTACTCCTAAGAATTCCCCTACTCTTCGGTCTGACGAGTGCACTGGGTATTGGGTACCTTTGGTCCAACCTTGCGAGCATCTTCTTGACGTTCGGGGCTAGGTTTCTTGTGAGTGAGAAGAAGATTTGGGCAAAACACGTTGCACCAATTACCCCAGCATCGCGCTAGATCACCGATGATATCTTAGTAGTGCCTTACAAAGGTCTCAACTGGATGGACAAGCTCTAGCGATGGCTGGAGGTCCAATTGGAATAGCTCTCCAGACGGGGTCTTAGAGAATCCGTCCTCGCCTTTTCGAACTAGGTCGTCAACGATGGAGACTCGCCTCCTGATGTAGTCACTCTCATCAGCGGCCGGTAAGGGGCCGAAGACTTGCGGCGCGGCAAGTCGGACCGCGGCGTACATTGACCATGCTAGATCCCGTATCTCCCACTGTGCGTCGGGAGCGCAGCGGAGATTGAAGAAGTGGATGAGCTGGCGCGGGCTCATGCTCATTACAATGTTCGTGGTTGCTGCATTGGGCCTGAGGTATCGGCTGTCTTCCGCTTTTATGCCTTTGGCAACGAGTCCTTCCTCGGCTTGACGCGTCAAGTCCATTACGTCTGTGAAGTTTAGGTCTATCTTGTGTCCCTGTATCTCAACTGGGACCTTGAGGTCATGGGGTATTCCGGGTGGTTTCAAGTATCCATAGCTTCGTGTGACGCGCACATAACGTTGTGATTGCTGACTGAAGGAGGCGATTCTATGTCTTACAATCTGATGACTGGCTGCTCGGCTTATTCCCTGAAGGTCAAACGTGAGGCTCCCATGCCGGAGCATGCTCTCTCCTCCCATCTTCACTCCGGCTTTCTCCAAGTTTCTGGTTAGCTCGGGATAGTTGGTGTAGCTGAACAGGATTGCTTTGCTTGCCAATTCTCAACCTAACTTCTTGTTGTCGATATCGCGAGTGCGGAGGCGATGATCGGGGCGGCTTCATTCAAGGTCCCGACAAGTTCTTTCGTTAATGGTAGGTCGCTGGGGCCTCGTGCTAGCTCGACTAGTACTCGTAGGTTTGTTGTGATGAGCCATCGCTGTTCGTCGATCTGGCTTGTCTCGAAAAACTTGGATGATTCCATGAGGAAGAGGATCTCCTTTTCGTCAGCCTCCACTAGCCAGGTGATGCTGTTGTGCTCGAGAATATCGTAATGTCCCAGCTCAAGGGCACGCTTCAACAGTCCACCTATTCGCTCGGCGTCGAAGATTTTTTCCCCATCCAGCACCTTGTCTTGTGAGGTGTGCGTGAACAGTTCATATCCCGGATGGGGAGAATAGCATGATCGCATGGCTGCGGCGCATACTCTTTCAAGGTCAGGCTCGTAGCCTACAAGGCGAACACGCATGACGAGAAATCCTTCTCAAGAAGAGTAGATGTTCCGCCCCAATAAAAGAGCTACCGCCTCATTCTTGTAATCCGGATTATTCTACGAAGCAGAAATGTGAGCTAACGCGTGTCTTTTGTGACTGAATAGTGGTTTTGGAAGAGACAGTATCCTTAGCTACGCGCCTTGTCCATTGCGAGAATGGACGATTAGGGGAGACGGTAGGTCAATGGCCGAAGATGAAGGGTCAGACAGCGAAGCAAGACAGGAGCGTGAACGGGACCCTCCGGATGATGCACGGATAGAACCCTTCTTGGACATGCGGGATCCTACTTTTCGCCGAATTCTTCGATCCGCCACAAGCAAGTTCAACCAGATGATATGCCCCTTGATGGCATCTGTTTGTGTGCGGGACCTATGCATGTTCTGGAACGACCACTCAAAATCGTGCTATATTGTTGATACGCTGAAGACGAACCTCTATCACACTGTCTGTCCGAAGTGCGGGTCCACCAACATCGAACTATCCGCTAGGGAGCAGCGTTCTGGGAAGGCGAAATTGTATCGGTGCGACACCTGCGGCAACGAATGGGGAGCAGTTCACTAAGCACATCTGCCTTTTTCACATCTTAAAGATTAGCCGAAGACCCTGCAGTTCTTATACGAATGAAGAATCCAAGCAAATACTAGGCATTGAGGAGAACGTGCTAAGCATGACTGATATGCTAAAGGGAAGCCAGGTCCTCCAGAAGACCTACACCTACATTGAGAATGTGACCAAGGAGTCCCGCAAAGCCCTGATGGAAGAATTCAGCCAGAAACACAAAGGTATCGCTATCAACTCCGCGTCCGACACTCTCCGACAAACCGTCCTGGACTGGTTCCCTCGTCGCGATCCTATGCTGAAGCTGTTCCACGAGAACACAAGCCAAGGAAAGCCGGGCGAGGTCCGAATGGACTTTCGCGGAGAAACCAAGGCCGTACGTTTCAAGGTTCATCTCCACGCAGTATTCGCGGTGAACGGGCAATCCCCGGATTCACGGGCGTTTCTGAAAGAAGTCAACCTCTCAGTCGACCCTAGAGAATTCTCGATGTAGAGCCGAGACTCAATGAGTCTCGTCAGCACATTCACCCTCTCCAGTCTAGAGCTGACCAGGTTTTTCTTCGCAATGGTCCTACTCTTGTTCACGGCACATTCTTTCGGTTTCTTGTTCTATGAAGCCAAGCTTCCACGAGTGATCGGGGAAATCTTCGGAGGACTAGTTCTCGGTCCAACCTTCCTTGGGTATGTTGCTCCTGACACTGAGAACTGGGTCTTCGGCGCTTTTCCGTCGGAAGGCCCATTGATCTCTGTCATCTCCTACATCGGGCTGGTTCTCTTGATGTTCATATCTGGATTCGAGATCCAGAGGGCGTTCTCGAAAGAAGATCGAAAGATCGCCACCTCGTTCTTGATCGGTGCCACGGTTGTTCCGTTCATTATTGGCATGTTTGTTCCCTTCGTCTACAACTTCTCGCCGTATTCGGGGGCAAACGGGAACATGCTCTCACTGGCCATAATCGTCGGCATCGGAGTCTCGGTAACGTCAATCCCAGTGATCTCGAAAATCTTCATCGATCTGAAGATTATGGATACGCGGTTCGCTAAGATCGTTCTGGCGATTGCCACAGTGGAGGATGTCATCCAGTTCGGTGCGCTCGCCATTGCCACGGGGGTTGGAGCTTCAGCCTCCGCATCACTCTCCCTGATTGGTTACACTGCTTCTGTGACTGTCGCGTTTTTCGGCGCAGCCCTTCTGGGTCTGCCTAGGTTGGTACGATATACGATAGGGTCGAGGTTTGACGTTCTGATCAAGTATCACCCGTCGAGGTACGCTCTCTTTCTTTGTTTCTCGATGGTGGCGTTGGCGAGCCTTCTCAACGTGAACATCGTCTTCGGCGCCTTTCTCGCCGGTATCGCGATTGGAATGATGCCGGAAGGAGTGTTCTCTCTAGCAAAGTCTCAGGTCAAGTCAATATCCCTCGCCGTTTTCACGCCGGTCTATTTTGCGGTCGTCGGATTGAAGCTCGATCTGATCCACTCATTCGACATTCTCTTCTTTCTCGGCTTCCTACTCTTCTCGACCGCGCTCAAAGGTGGAGGTGCCTTGGCGGTGGGCAGATTGGTCAAACAGAAGAGACTGCCGAGCATCAACCTTGCAATCGCTCTTAACGCCAGGGGTGGGCCTGGAATCGTGCTCGCAACTGTCGCCTTTGACTTAGGACTAATATCAGAGACATTCTTTGTTGCTCTAGTTCTGACAGCAATTGTTACCTCGTTCATTGCGGGATTCTGGCTGAGGTACGTCAACAAGAAGGGTTGGGAACTACTGTAGTGGTCGGAAGGGCTGCGTGAGCGCTTCCGAAACGCATTTCAGCTTCTCTGACCCTCCTAGAATGGGCCGAGCCATGAAGGAGATTTCATCTGAAATCGTGATTGAGGCCCCTGCCGATCGGGTATGGCAAGTCCTAACTGATTTTGCCAAATTCCCCGAATGGAACCCTTTCATCAGAAAAATGAGCGGTGAGCCGAGGACGGGGGCGAAGCTTGAGGTTCGACTTGAGCCTCCTGGAGGAAGGGCGATGACTTTCAAGCCCAAAATGGTTAATGTGGAGACGAATCGTGAGATGTGTTGGCTCGGGAAACTCTGGATACCGGGCTTGTTTAATGGCGAACACTGCTTTACAATTGAGGCATTAGATGAGAAGGGTGTCCGTTTCGTTCAGCACGAGAGGTTTACGGGACTGCTTGTTCCATTCATGGCAAAAAGCCTAGACAAGGATACAAAGAATGGATTCGAGGCGATGAATCGTGCCTTGAAGGAGCGAGCCGAGAAAGAAGCTTAGGCCTTCCCTTTCCCGGTTTTTTCGGGAGATAGGTTGACACTGATTCGGACGCCTTTGCCTTCGTAGCTTTGGCATTCGCAGTCGGATTGACCGGTACAGACTTCCCATTGGCCGCGATCATGTAGAAGAACATGAATTGGGTAGTCTCTTCTTTCCGATTGAGGGGATTCACTACCGCACGCGTCGCACCGGATTTCTAGGGTGCTGATGAAAGACTTGCCGTGATGGCGTCCTGGGGAAAGCTCATCGGTTCCAAAGGAACCATAGGTTCTTCCGAAGTTGTGGCCAGTAGCGTTGTAGTGCTGCTTTCGTACTCGTTCGACGAAAGTCACCAATCCTTTGAATTTGCCAAAGTCTTCTTCGAACTGTTCGGGGAGCTTCTCGAGGACTGATTGGTTGGTAGTAGACTGGTTCCTAGTCTCTGGGGGTTGGATTTGGTTGGCTCGTTCGGCGAGGTTGTAAACTCTTCCCGTCATATTCCTGGTTGTCTCGGAGAGGCCATTTGCTGATGCTTCTTTGAGGAGCTTACGAAGCTGGTTTTCGAGGTCTTTTAGCGTCTGTTGGAATTCAAGGAACTCTTTCGTCCTCAGCGCCGATGACATAGGTTCGAGAGTAAGGAGTCGGGAAAATTAGAGATGTTGTTACCCGAGAACCGCGGTGCCTCGCATAGAGGCTAGGTCGAGATCTGTGGGACTTTTACGGTTTCCTCTTCTTCCTCTTCCAGACGTGTCTTGATCCGTTTCAACCGGAAGAAGTCTTCTCTAGATCTCTCCTGTAAACTCATCTCGATGTACCGGATTGTGTTCTCGATTCTCGGGACGACAATGTTTTCTAGGCTGTTGACCCGTCTCTTGGTGGCGGAGATTGCTTCAGCGAGTCTTCGAATGGCGGCTTCGGCCGCTGACAGCTCGACTACGTTCTTGATGGCTTCCGTCATTAGCGCGACTGCTTCATCGAGTTTGGCGCTGCTTCCGATCATGGAATATGGAAATCCTTCAAGAGCTTTCAGTTTTACCGAGACGTGGGGTATTGATACGCCGATGACGTTTCTGGTCGACGCGTCGACATCAAACCGATCCTGGGTTGTTAGCGATGTTTCCTCAACTCTATTGAAGCCCATGAGCATCTGGGCCTCGGTGAACTTCTCGTAAGCCTGGAACAAAAGGTCCTGCGTCTTCTGGCGTAGAGCGGTGATTTCGCGGGCGAACTGGAAGAACTCGATCATCAACGCGTCCAATTTCTCCCGTAACAGGTCTCCGCCTCTTTGTGCAATACGTCGTCGTCGCCGGAGGGCGATAAGCTCCATCCGGGTTGGACGAGCGCCCGCGACGACCTCCGACACTACGAGGTCTTCCCACGATATTTCGGATGATATTTCTTGATCGTAGCTGGGTCGATACGCTTCAGCTCGCTTTCAGGCAAGACACTAAGCAGATTCCAGCCAAGATCAAGGGTCGCATCGATATCGCGATTCTCGTACAGCCCTTGATTGATGAACTTCTTCTCGAAACTGTCCGCAAAACCCAGGTAGAGCTTGTCTCGGGCAGAGAGAGCCTCTTCACCGATGACGGCGACGAGGTCACGGAAGCTTCGTCCCTCCGCATAGGCATAGTAGAGCTGGTCCGAGACTTCACGATGATCCTCTCGGGTCCGACCCTTTCCAATACCCTCCTTCATCAACCGCGAGAGAGAGGGTGCAGGGTCGATAGGCGGGTAGATGCCTTTCCGGTGTAATCCTCGATCAATGTAGATCTGCCCCTCGGTGATATACCCGGTGAGGTCGGGGATGGGATGAGTCACATCATCCCCGGGCATTGTAAGAATCGGCATCTGCGTAATCGAGCCTTTACTACCATGAAGTCTTCCCGCTCTCTCATAGATTGTAGAGAGATCCGTATTGTGGAGAAGTAGAAGACCGCAGGCATCTACGAAGTTGTCGGATCCTTCAACGTCGATGTCGTAGACCCACTCCTCTGTGGGTTCGACCTGCTCCATCTCTTTGATCTTTACACAGTCGGTGTCGTTTGGCGAGGCCGTTTGGCTTCTCACGAATGTCGAGAGGTAGACTTGGTGGGCTTTTCCTCCGACACCCGCGGGAGTGAGTGACGGTGACCGGTCAGGATACAGCGTACGACACGAGAAAATGAGATCGTCACGGAACCCCGGGCATATAGTAGTCATGCCGTATTGTTTCGTCTTGTACCGGGCGTTTTGCGAAAATCCGCTTCCATCATAGTACGTTTTGAAGAACGCCCCTCGGATTGGCCTTGGGGCAGAGAGAATGGCGCTGGGTATCCGTTTGTGGGAAGCTCGATGACCGCATCCCAGCGAGTCATTGAGAAAGTCGTACGCGTGTTTGCGTTGGGTTCCAACCCTCCAAGTTCCTGACCTCTTGTCACCGATCTGAATAGTAGGCGGGGCTCTTCCAAAGACACTTGTGTAGCATTCAGCTGAGTCATCGATGAACTCTGTAGAGTTGTTGTTGATGAGAACTTGGTGTACCCATTTATCGTGCCTGCGACTGTACCACCGAGAGGAGTGACCTTCGGAAACGTAGTAGCCAAGGTATCTAGCAAGTTCCGGTGTTAGGGCAATCTGCCGATGGAACCGTTTCTTTACGCTTGGAATCTCAACAGTTTCCCTGGAAACCCGGTCCTCCGGGATTTTCGCCACATGTGCGAGCGAGTCGCCAACTCCAAGCCGCCCAGCTTCCACAGCTGACAGTTGTCCGTCCTTGGCACTGAAGACGCTGTGGTTGGGAGTTACGATTGTTTCTCCGAGTTGCGTCTTGATGCGCGTAAGCCGACCTTTGTACGGGTGCCGAACAATATGTCTGACTGGGCGGAACCCGCTCCTGCCGTCGGTTGTCGTGGAGAGCGCGCACCATCCGTTGATCTTCTTCCTCTCTACGGTCCCATCGTTCTGGAGGGGACTTTCTATCATTTTGAAGAATTCGCTTAGAGAAACGATTCTAACTGAGCCTTCAGGATCTCGAAGGACAACTCTACGGCTTCCATCGACACTATACATGTAGCCAGGGTATCCTCGGCGTCCCGGAACTTCTTCTCTGGCTGCGGAAATTTCTCGGAGAGCTTCTGCATAGTTTGTCATGTCGGTAAGAATGACCAGGACGTGGGTTCCAAGTTTGACAGCGAAATATTCGGCGGCGGTAAGCGCCAACCTCGGAGTCAGTATTCGTTCGATGGCAGGGTCGTCGGCTAGGTTGACGAACATAGTTACGTGGTCGAAGGCGCCTTGTTTCTCGAAGTCGTCTCTGAAAAAGCGTGCTTCGTCTGCGGTGATTCCCATTGCTGCGAAGACCGTTGTGAACGGTTCGTCTGTGCCTCGGACCTTGGCTTGGCGGGCGATCTGAGCCGCGATTTGGTTGTGTGGCAGTCCGGATGCGGAGAATAGTGGGAGTTTCTGGCCTCGGACGAGTGTGTTCATTCCATCAATGGCGGAGACGCCTGTTTGGATGAACTCTCTAGGATATTCGCGGGCGAAAGGGTTGATGGGGCTGCCGTTTACATCGAGATAATCGTCAGGGATGATTCTCGGACCGCCGTCAGTCGGTCGGCCGCTGCCGTCGAAGATCCGTCCGAGCATGTCCTGTGAGACGGGGAGTTTCACTGTTTCTCCGGTGAAACGAACAGTTGTTGCGGAAACGTCGAGTCCCGACGTTCCTTCGAAGATCTGGACGACTGCAACGCCGCCGCCAACTTCTAGGACTTGTCCTCTTCTTTCTTCGCCGCTTGGAGTCCTGATTCGCGCTAGCTCGCCGTATCCTACTCCCCTTACCTGTTCGACGAAGATGAGGGGTCCGGATATTTCCCGTACTGTTCTATACTCGAGACCTGCGAGCGAGACCATTCTATTTCGCCTTGACGGCGGGCGCCTTTAGGCTCTGGAACTCTTGGTCGAGGCGCTCGTTCAAAGATTGGGAGTAGTCAGTGAACTTTTCCGCAGCAGTGAGTCTCATGCGGCTGATATCGTTCTTGACCGGCAGCTCGAGAACTTTCTGGAGTTGGATGTTTTCGTCGACTGCTTTCTGCATCAGGTTGTAGTAGTGGAGGATTGTACGTATCATATTGTAGGTCTTCGTCTTGTCGCAGTAACTGTCGGCGGGGTTGTAGGATTGCTGCATTAGGAAGTCTTCCTTGATCATCTTCGCAGCTTCCAAGATAACCCGTTGTCCCTCAGACAGGGCGTCAGGACCGACGAGCATGACGATCTCGCGAAGCTCCTCATCGCGCTGGAGAAGATACATTGCTACTTTCCGCAAATCAACCCATTCTGGTCCAACTTCTTTCGGATACCAAGTCTCGAGAGTGTCCAGATAGAGAGAATAGCTCGTCAGCCAATTGATGGCGGGGAAGTGGCGTCTCTTGGCAAGCTCGGAGTCGAGAGCCCAGAAGACCTTGACTATCCGGAGGGTGTTCTGGGTTATTGGCTCTGAGAAGTCTCCCCCAGGCGGAGAAACAGCGCCGATGACACTGATCGAGCCTTGCTTGGATTCAGATCCCAGGACCTCTAGTCGTCCCGATCTTTCGTAAAAGTCGGCGAGGCGGGATGCAAGATATGCTGGGTAGCCTTCTTCACCAGGCATCTCCTCTAGACGACCGGATATCTCTCTGAGGGCTTCTGCCCATCTGCTTGTAGAATCTGCCATCAACGCGGTGTCGTAGCCCATGTCGCGGAAGTATTCTGCGATCGTGATACCTGTGTAGACGCTTGCTTCCCGAGCGGCGATGGGCATGTTCGAAGTGTTTGCGACTAGTGTCGTTCGGTTCATGAGCGGTTGTCCAGTGCGAGGATCGAGAAGTGTCGGGAATGTTTCAAGAACTTCCGCCATCTCATTTCCTCTCTCACCACAGCCAACATAAACGATGACTTGCGCGTCGGCGAATTTTGCCAAAGCCTGCTGGAGGACTGTATTGTGGCAGACCATAGGTCCCCATCCAGCGATGAAATTCTCGTAACCTGGGACCGTGATGTCGTAGACTTCAGAGCTGGTAGTGATTTGTCGGATTTCGGAAATCTCGTCGAAGAAAGAAAAGTCGGATAATTCTGAGAGTTTCTCGAGCTTCTTCAGCGCTGTATTTTCGTTCGCGCCTGGCGCGGATTTGTCTTTGATTGCAGATATGAGGCGTCTGATTACTGTAATGCCCGGTTTCTCTCCATGCGTTGTGTAGTTGTACATGTTGAAGCCAGATTTTCTCAGGCTCTTTCTTGATGTTTTACCAAGAGCTGCGGCCTCCGAAAGGACTGATGGGTCGATGGGGATGACGTCGACGTTGCTGTATCCTCGCTTGTCAAGCTTCAGGAAATGATCTATCTTCCTTAGGTATGGATACGGTCGTTGTTTCGGCAGAAATTGGTATAATTCGGAGATTGGTCGGCGTCCCTCAATACTCATGCGATGGTACGTGTGACCGCCGACTTCGCTGTGCCTTATTCTATGCAGCACTCCCAACCTTGTCAGCAGATAGGAAATTCCGAGGGCCATCTCCTCACTTGCAGTGGAGATCTCTAGAGTACCTTTGCTGAAGGATCCATCGCCGGCGATGTACCCTGCGAAGAATCCTCCGATCACCTTGTCCGGGGACATTGAGACAAGGTCCGGAACCCCTAGTGTGCGAGATTTCTTCTTCTTGGGGAACCCGATACCGACCAGTAGATGGACCAGCGCTCTGCTGTCGATTTGAGCCAACAATCCTCCACTGTGCGTCCCGCGACGAGGGGTCAAACCAAACAGGTCGTTCGCTAGCCGGGAGAATCTGCGGAGTACCTGCTTGTCATTATTGAACAGGATAACCCTTCCCCGTCCTCGAAGCATGCCGTCAGAGAGGATTAGTCCGAGAAACTCTGCCAGTTCCAGCGTCATTTCCTTGGGGAGTTTTATGCTCCAGCCTTGTCGCTGAGCTCTGACGGACCCAACCGGAATCTTCTTACCTGTGGCCTTTGCAAGGCGCCTCAAGAAGCCGAGAGTGGGCCTCGCCCTTCTTCTCCAACAGTTCAGGAGACTCTTGTAGCTCACATCGAGGTTCCTCGCAAGGACTTTGAGGGCCATATCCGCTGTCAGGCTCTCTATGGTTGCGACCATCATCCTGATGGCTTTGGGATCGTCGACTCTGGTGTCGTCAGGTAGGAGTTTGTAAGGGTCGATCGGTTTCTGATCTAGACTGAGTGCGATCTTTCTTGGTGTTAGAAGGTATGCTCCGGGCCGGAGTAGTTTGGCAGAGGTCTCTTCTATTGTGCCGTCGCGGCGTAGTTGCTGGAGCTTGTGAACAGGGGTGACCCTTACCCTGCGCCCGCTGCGGGTCTGAATTTCGAGCAGTTCATTGGTGGACCCTTTGTAGCCCATTGAGGCCTCGGCCTTTGTGAACTCGGGGTTGGATAGGGATACAACTCTAGGAGGGTTGGAATAAGAATAGAGAGTCTCATCTCCGTTGTCATCGAAGGCCTGCGAATTCCCATTATCTCGCACAAGCTCTCGGATTCTCCTTATCCTGCCATCAGCAAGCAGGACGGGAGTCTCTCCGTCCATGCACTTTCCACTTCCGAACGGTCCGGGAACGGCTGCTGTTCCGCCTTTGGCGACGGGGAAGAAGAAGTCGATGATGCGTTGGCCAGTTATGAGTGGGATTTCGGACGGGAGCTTGCGTTTGAAGGGCCTGGCGATTCGTACGGGCCAGGTGTGCATCATGAACAATGAGACGGGTCCCGTCTTGGTCTCCAGTTCACCGATCGGCTCGGTGATCGTATAGTCGCCTTCTGGGACGATTGAGATGATCTTTCCGGACTGGTTTGGCGGGACCATTATCCGCTGCGTGATCAGGGTTGTCTCTTTGACAGTCCCTAGAACATCACCACCGGAAACCTCTACTCCTCTATCCGCGGTTGGTACGAAGTGCCACTTTTTTGATCGGTCGATCGCGGCAGGGGCAAGGCCTCTTTTGATGAAGGGTCCAGTCTTTTCAAAAAGAACTGTTAGTGGGCGTTGGATCCCGTCATAGATCTGGCCTAGGATCCCGGGTCCGAGCTCGACGGACAGTGGTTTGCCTGTGCGTTCTACTTTTTCGCCGGGTCGGAGGCCGGCGGTTTCCTCGTAGACTTGGACTGTGGCGTTTTCGCCGTCTATCTTGATGATCTCGCCGATGAGGCCTAGGTCGCCGACGCGGACGACTTCGTGCATTTGGGCGCCTAGCATTCCTTCGGCGACAATGACGGGGCCCGCGACCCGTGCGACTTTTCCAGGCTTGAAGTCAGGCATTGAAACGTGACCTTGGGAGTGATGAAGGGTCGAGTTTCTGGCCGGTTGTCATTAAAACCTTCCTCGTTACAGCATTGGTTACGCCAACCTCATAGCCAACGGCTGGGGTGGACGCTTGTTATCGCATCCTTTCCCTTCAAAGAGTGATTGTGAATTGTTTAGAGGAGTAGCATCGAGAACCCCACTGTCCAGCTTCAAACGCCTCATACAGATCCTGGTAATTGGATCTGATGGTGATCATTGTCCCGAGAGCACCTATGCGGCGGCAAAGGAGGTCGGTGCAGAGATAGCTTCTAGGGGAGCTGTTCTAGTTACAGGGGGCCTTGGTGGAGTCATGGAGGCTGCTTGCAGAGGGGCGAAAGAGAAGGGCGGAATGGTCGTGGGAATTCTCCCGCAGGAAGACATGAGCTACGCGAACCCCTATTGTGATATCATCGTCCCAACAGGAATGGGATTCTCACGGAACTACGTGACAGCATACTCTGCTGACTCTGCGATCGTGGTCGGTGGAGGAGCGGGAACCTACGTGGAAGCACTGGTCGCCTACCAAAAAGGAAAACCAATAGTCGCCCTGAAGGGAACGGGTGGAACGGCGGACAAGATCGCGGACAGCTACCTTGACGATCGGAAAACAGTGAAAGTCATGGCCGCCCCAACACCCAAAGACGCCGTGGACCAAGCACTAGACCACGCCCTCAACGGCAAAAGAGGCATCCGCTACTTTCAAAGCGTAGCAAAGATGCTGTGACTATCCTAAGCTCTTAGACAAATCATGACATCTAAGCCTTCGAATCAGAGGAAGCTCTGAAGGTCATCGCCTCCCTGCCCCAATGACACCCTAGACCAAGCATTAGACCGTACCCTCAAATGGCAAAAGAGGAATACGATACTTCGGTTCTGTAAACTCTTCGGTTGCTTTTTTTGGGTGATAGCTTCGGCCACCTCTAACTGTAATGTTCAAGGAACGCCTGATTATTACATTAGGCGGTCGTCGTATGAGCCTGTCACACTGGGATGAGGGGAGTGACTCCGACCACGTGACAGGTCTAAATTTGGATGGCCGGTTCGCTGGCCACCGTAACATCCCTGCCTGGCAACGGGCCAAGCTACCACGCTATGGGCGTGAGGGGGCGGTTGAGGTTCGACCGTTCCCTGCCAAAAAGAGACTACTCGTCTCTGAGGCGCAAGGGCTCTCAGGTGAAGCAATGAACGGGAACTCGATGACGACGGTAATCCCCGGAGTCGATGAGAGCAAGCCAAGTCCTCGAGCAACCGAAGACTTGACAGAACCGAGAACGTTAACCAAGGGGGTGGGAGGGGGAGGCCCATGTCTGCCCTGAGTGGTTCCACGGGATTCCACGCGTGGAGCGGTGATAAGACCGGTCGATTTCTTCGATAAGATCATGATCTTGGTTTAGCTAGGCAGTCCGGGATCCCGATTGTGTGTCCAACCATCCAGCGATTTCTGACAGCTCCTTCTCCTGCTTTCGTATGCCCGGTAATTCATAGATTGTTGGGTTCAACCTCTCGAATATCTTGCTGAGGGATCGTGAAAGCAACAAGAACGCTCTGACCCATTCTTCGACCAAGACATCTCCGACATACTCTGATTGCGGGTACCTAATTCCCTGAACGGGCCCGTAATGGCCGTCCACCTCAACAAATACTCTAAGGAAATTTCCTATCCGGTTGAGGCGAAAACCGAACCCAGTTCCGGTCAGCCAGTATCTGTATGTCCCCTCTGACTTGCTTGTGAGGTCGTGGATCAATCTGAGAGTCACCCGTATTTTCTCCTCTCTGAAGTGCATGATTACAGTGTTCTTTACACTATCCAGCCCAAGAGACCGGAACACGTTCTTTCCCTCGATCTTTACAACTAGAGTTGGCTCAAAGATGTCGTAGCCGTTTTCATGCTTGACTTCTTCGTTACTGATGCCAGAAAGAATGAACTCACAGGTCATTGATAATCACTGAACGGCCATGAATCCTCCGGGGAAACATTTCGTATCATGGCTCGCGTCGGGCGGCCTTCAATGCCCGAATGGCGTTTAGTGTTATCATTCTGTTGGGGCCTTTTCGTCCCCAGTCCACGATCTCCACGTTGGACACGTTCATTTTCGTCTTGGTCGATGGTGTCCCTCTCATACTCCAGTAGTAGTCGTCTGCTTGCCACAGTCCGTCGGGACCCCTCTTCTTCTCAACAATATCCAGCGCTTCCTTGGTTCGTGGGTCGTCTAGTTTTCCTGCTCGTGAGAGTATCGTGAGTTCTTGTAGAATGTCGCAGTGCCAGTACAGTGGATAGTGGAGCTGAGTGAATAGGTGAACAACTCGAAATGTCTTTGAGTGAAATGTCTCCGGCTGGCGTTCTAGGCCTGTGCGACATGAGCGAAAGAGGCGGTGCTTGAGGAAAAACTCGGCAGCATTCCCTGCCGTTTTTAGAGCGTCTTTGTCGCCGGTAGCCCGGTAGTATTCGACTAGCCCCCACAATGTCGACAGGCTCTCATTGAACGAGGAATGATGCGCATCCTCACTCCTATCACAGTTCCATCCTCCATCAGGCCACTGCCACTCGGCCAACGACTCAGCAAGTTTCACAACCCGCGGATCCTCTGCGAGACCCAGCCGGCTGCACACAGCCAACGCGTTGCCCTCTTGAGACGCACACCTCCGATATAGTCCATTGATCTTGGGAACATTCCGAAGATGAGCCTCACCCAGCAACCATTTCAGAACTAGATTCGTCGCCTTTACCGCCGGCCGAAACCCCGGAGGGATTCCAAGTTCGACGAGAGATACCAAGCGCCAGTGTGCGCCTGTCCACTTCTGGTAAGGATGGACCCCGAAACCACCATCAGCCTGCTGTCCAGAGAGGAGAGTTTTCACAATTGGTCCGTTAGGAATTTGTTTCTTGGCTGCGAGAACTTCTTTCGCATCTGAAGGTATATCGAGAATATCGGTGAGAGTGAGATATCGGATCGACGGGTCATCAGATTCCAGAAGCCAGTTGACTATGGGGTCTTTGACGCTCATGACTCAGAATTCCTAAGAGCGAGAAGATTGGAGGGGTTTGAGCGTAGAATATGTCGCAAATTCAGTCGCCTAATTATCTTCGATCGCGGCAATAATGCACTCGGACAACAATCGGTCCGTCTGTTGGTGCGCCGCGCGACTGTTGTAGTTCGTACTGGTTAACACGGCGACCATGTCTAAGCCGGGAAGGACTGAGATCTTGTTACCGCCATTCCCCAGCATATTGTAGCTCGGGAAACGTTTCCCTGCAGGACCGAGCGACTTCAGCCACCACAAGTACCCATACTCGGTACCGGTGACATACTCTGTATCTTGAACCCGGGCATGAGGCTTGGTAGAATTTTCAACCCATCCCTTGGATACTACGCGGGTGTTCTTCCAGCTGCCTCCGTTTAGGTAGAGTTGTCCCAGTTTGAGTAGATCTTGACTCATCAGCCGTAGTCCTCCACCAGTCATTACCAGTCCCGATGGTGTCGGCTGCCATTCCGAATCGACTATTCCAAGAGGGCCGAACAGATACTTGTCCGCAAATACGGGGACTCTTGTCCCCGTTGCTCTCTCAATCACTCCGCCCAGCGTCGCTGTGCCTGCGGTGCAGTAGCAGAAGTTTCGTCCATACGGGGAGTCTTCGGGCCGTTTCTCCCATGACGGGAATCCCTTGATCGGCAAATCGAGTGTGAATCTAACGTAGTCTTCGGTTAGATACATCCGCTCTTCGTTTCCTGCCGAGAACTGATTATTGTCATCACACTCCAGCAACGAACTCATTGTCAAGAAGTCCTCTACAGTAATCTGGTCTTTGCGAGGATCAGGATTCTTTACCGGCTGCTTATCCGGGAAGAACGACATCACCGGAGCGTTTACTCCCGACAAGAATCCCTTATCGATCGCAATCCCGATCAGGATACTCGTTACAGTCTTTGTTGCTGAGCGAGTGTCTCTAAGAGTCGATCTCGACCCTTCAAAATACTGCTCAAGCACCAACTTTCCATGTCGTGCGACAAGTATACTGCCAATATTCTTGAAATCATTCGATCGGATAGCGTCCCTCGTCGATTCGGCCAATCTCGACGAGAGTCCTGCCGAATCTGGAGAAGCGATCTCCCAAGCATTAGCCTGACTCCGTAAGTTTACGTCAGTCTCCAACGATGTTCTGTTCAGACGTTTCTTTGCGTGACTAATAGGTACTCCTCGGAAGCACGTGTGATGAAGGGTCTCAGTCTTTAATACGAATCACCGGAACCTGAATCTATGCAGCCAGTCACCTATACAGTAGCCAAAGGGTTGAGAGCTGGTGCGGTAGGCGGTTTCATAGGATCAATCGTTCTAGGCATTACTGGAGAGCTGGGAGCTATTTCCATGAACCAGGAGCTCTTCTACACCACCATCGCGAAAAAACTAGGGTTGGGCGACTATTCCGTCCTAGGAGGATGGACCCTCCATTTCCTCGTAGGGATAATCGCAGGCTCAATGTTCATCGGAGCAACAGCCGCCATCCGGAGATTTATCTTGACCACAATGAAGAAGGCCCTCTGGGTGGGCATACTGGGAGGAATCGCGATCTGGATAGTCGTCTACGTTCCCGTCACAGGCATCCTTATCCCAGGGGATCTGACTGACACGACATTCGCAGTGGGAACCTTCGTACTCCATCTGCTCTACGCGGTCGTAACCGCGATCGTCTCGCTCTCGCTTCTCCGCCGAACGATCAAGACCAAGACTGCTGCCTAACAGCTTGGCATATTTGAGGTGCCGGATGCGAGAAACCCGTCTCCCGACATTGTTGAACTGTCATAGTTTGAGTTTTGAGTGAGCATATAGGTCGCGTAGGTCCCTGTGACGACGTAGGTTCCATTCAGAGTTACGGTGAACGCGGTAAGGTTAGGGTTCGGAGGTAGATTGTTCAACTGCGACCCAGAGACCCTGTAGCTAAAGATCGGATGAGCGATTCCGTTCGCTGAGAGATGAAAAGATTCTGTGTCAGCCAAGACCCAGCCCACGGAGGGATAGTTCAAGGTAAGGGCCCATGTTGCATCCATCGCAAACCTGGTGGGATTGCTGATGCCGAGAGTTTCGTAGACCGTTCGATAACCTGTGAAGCTTCCAGGTGATCCGTAAAGCGTTGAAGAATCAGTGCGAACCGAGATGCATGTTGGTTGAAGCTGGTTGACTGACTGGTTCGCGGCGTTTCGGTCAGAAGTCTTGGCAGCCTGCAAGATTTGCCGTTGCACATTGTTATACACGATGAATCCGCCAACCCCGACAAGAAGAAGGGCAATGAGAACTATTCCAACGATTAGCTTTACCGGTCGTTTCGAGGGCGGCGCGGTCGCAGGAGTCGGGCCCCATGTTGGCGGAGGAATTGCGGTTCCACACTGCGGACAAAACTGAGTTCCCAAGGGAACCGTTGTGAAACATGTTGGACAGGTCAGCTCCTGAGCTTGCGGTCGAACTGCGTAAGTGGATGGAGGAGGAGCAGGTGGCGGTGGAGCCTTTGCCTGATTCTGGCCATCCGCTTTGATATTACTCTCTTCCGTCACGACCACAGACTCCTTGCGGCACTTCTGTTGGTCAGTCTCGCTTATTAGAGCGTCGGATTCCTGCCAGTAGCTTGTTCCAGTTTTTTGTCGGAACAGGAAACGATCCGCAGGTTTGAAAACTACACACTGTTGGTCGACAGCCGACGCTCTTCTCTCCTTGATCATGCGAGTCCTTCGGAAGAGTGGTATTCGGCGATGAGCCTCTCGATCTCCTGCCGGTCTGCCAGGCTACACTGACCTATGGTTACCATCCTTGATCCTGGGCTTGCCAGCGTCAAGGAAATAAGCAGAGAGGAGTGGTTAGATCCAAGGCTTCTCAATGCCCTTTGGAACATATTCGTCTTCGAGATGCCAGACCTGTGGTTGCTCCGAAGAATCCTGCGAGAGTTGCCAGACAGTCGCGGATTGTTCCAACTGTGCCTCATGCTGCTGCAGCACTACCCATCAATCATGGAGACATGTGAGGATCGGAAGCGGAATCAGAATCGAATATCTTAGCTCGGCCTGGATGACGGTTGAGGTCTTGGGGTCTATCGGAGTTGGACTGGTCGCTGGCAGCTTCGCACTTCTCGCCTTTGGTGGTGATAGTCTGATAGAACTGATCTCTGGGCTCGCGGTCTTGGCTGGTCTGCGCCGGGACTCTTCGAGAATTGGCAGTGCAATCGACAGCAAGAGAACGGAACAATTCACGAGCTTCCTCCTCTTCGCCCTCATCCCCGTCATCGGCCTAGGCGCCATCTACTCTTACACTACCGGAATCAAGCCTGAAGGATCGCCGCTCGGAATCGCCATCGCTGTTGGAGCAGTCATTGTGATGCCCTATCTCTACGTCCAGAAGAAGCGGATTGGCCGTGAGACCCGGTCGCTCGCCCTCTCGATGGATGCCATAGAATCTGTGACCTGTCTCTTCATGGCCACAGCTCTACTCGGAGGACTTCTCGCGGAATATTTTCTAGGACTGTGGTGGGCTGATTATCTTGCCACCGGAATTATCCTAGCGTTCGTCGCGAGAGAAGCTGTTGAATCATACCATGAACTCCATGAGGAAGAAGCAGTTCACGCATAGTCGTCGATGTTCTCTAACTCCTGACCGAGCGTCGCCTGAATCTATTCCCTGATTTTCCTTCGAACTGACCCGACCACAAAGACTCCAGCGCCGAGCTTTTTCTCATCAAAGACCTTCACCCGTTTGGGTGCGAACGCGAAAAAGCGTAGTCCCTGAGTCTCTTCGTCAGACTTGAGCGTCGCCCGCCATTTCGTGTATGCTTGAAAACGGCGAGCATAGACCTGCTCTGAACGCGTCGCGTCCCTTCCGTAGGTGGCGCCACAGGTACCGTAGAGACTGATCCCTCGATCCATACCGCCCCAGCGTTGAGTTGAATCAAAAACTGAAACTGCCATTGAGGAATTAGTCTCGAGGTTAGTGCAGTGGCGTGATTCAGGGTCAGACAAGAAGTAGAGTTCGAGTGTCGGAGAGTAAGCAAAATACACATGGCAAATGTGAGAGCGGCCGTCAGGATTCACTGTGGCCAAAGAACAAAGCGAGGTCATCGCCAGTATCTGAAAGAGGCTCCGAAGCACTGGTACCTCGCTCAAGCTACGTTGAGCCGAAGGCAGGAGTGACCCTCCGGAGCCGATCGCTCGCAGACCAGTTAGATGGACCACAAATTCCCGAGGATGCATGGATGGATATCTATTGAATCGAACTTAAATGAACGCGATTGATGGCTCAGTGAGATTTTCAAGGTCGTGACTTTGGCTCGAGCTCCCCTCGAGGTTGTCGGAACCCGACGACGGTAACCCATGGAGTCGATGAGAGCAAGTCAACTAACAACCGAAGAGTTGACAGAACCCTGAAATCCCTACAGCGTAATGGCCCAGCCGTCTCTCTCCGACTGGCTCGACCCGGCCAAAGCTCTGGCCTCTGCGAGTGTCAAGCCGTGGTGGCGGGAGTAACATATTTCCTATAGAAACCGGGAGTGAATCCCTAGTAATCATGAATGTTCGCGGGCACGTCCGACTCTTGTCTGTGCTCTTGGCAGGGTTAGCCGGTGCAGGTCTGCTCACGGTTGGCTTCGGACTAACACCTCTTAGCGGTTCTGTATTCGGTTCCATGCTCGGGCTCGGTCCCAAAGGAGACTTCTCAATGTCATCCAGCTCGAACCCCGTCGTCGTCCAGCAGGGGTACACAGGACCCGTTTCAATTACAATCGCCAGTCTGAATCATTTCAGCGGAGACATAGGCATGACTGCGACGATCACTACCAGCGCGAACGCTCCGATTGTGAAGGCGAGCGAGTCGTCTGTCAAGCTTACTCCCGATGATACCGTGTCTTTTTCGGTCTCTGTGGCAACAACAAGCTCCACAAATCTCGGGAACTACAACGTCACCGTTCGAGGAAAGACCGATGCGCTCTCTCACTCGATAACAGTCTCCACGAGAATAATCTCACCGCCGCCACCTCCAACTCCGGACTTCGATCTCTCATCTAATCCGTTTGCGCTGACGACAACCCAGGGAGGGTTTCTGAGCGCAACACTGACAGTTTCGAGCATTCTCGGCTATTCAGGAAATGTGGCGTTGGCGGCAATCATCTATCCTTCGGGAGTCAACAGTCCCAGTGTTTTTCTGAACCTAACCTCCCTTCAATTGCTACCAGGAGGAACCAATTCTACGAACTACTTTGTCAACGCGTTTAACGCGACGGCTGGGAATTACGTAATCGCAATCACCGGAATCAGCGGTTCACTAAGCCACACTCTCCAAGTGTCTCTCTCAGTAAACCTTGTCAACGGCTACGAAGCGCTCAATCTGGAATTCTACGCGTTCAGCTCAGCTACAAACGCTACTCTCGATATTCGAAACTTTGGAAGCGTGACGAGCAGTCTCGTGGCATACTACGTCACAGATGCCAATTTTGACCAGTACTCTCTTACGACTTGGAGCGGTCCGGTCATCAGTCCAAACCAGCTGGGAATCGTAACGGTCCTGATCGGGGCAGGTTGCAGCGGATGCGTTCTATCCGGTTCAGCTTTCACCTTCACACCAGGCAACGATTACAGGATAACGCTGATTACAACTTACAACAATCAGTTCACATTCACGATAGGCCCGCCGAATCCCAACCAGGAAGCTCTCTCGATTGACGCCTTCTCTTTCACCTCCAGCACGAACGTGACATTGTACATTCGGAACCTAGGAACGATCTCAGTCCAACTCGCCAGCTACTACGTGAGAGACGCGTCAGGCGACGCTTACGCACTTACATCATTCGCTGGGCCGACCATAGCTCCTAACAGCGTCGTGGCAGTGGCTGTTACAATCGGGTCGAGCTGCCCCGGCTGCACGCTTACAGGCAACACCTTCACGTTCGTCAATGGTAACAGCTACACGATAATCTTCGTGACCTCGCGGAACAACCAGTTCTCCTTTACGGTGACAAAGTAAGGATGCCCACTATCGTCGTCTTACCCTCGAACCATAAGGCGACTCGAAGATCCTTGCCGTATCTCGGAAGAGAAACCGTGGAATATTCTTCAAAAAGAATTTTTGGTTTTTCTTAGAACCTAAATATCATCTCTGATGTTCTATTTTCAGACGATGCGTGTGGCTAGCATATTCAGTCGTCGTGAGAGGATTGTCCTGGCTCTTCTTGCGATTGCGGTTGTTACCGCCGTAACTTATGGAGTTGTTACATATCAGACTCCGTACGGTTGCGGCCCCGACGGCGTTGCTGCCGGACCCGGGATCGACTTGCAAGTATTGGCCAAACCATGTCTCTACATTTACTTCACTGGGATCGTTGGGGGAAGCGCTCTCCTGATTCTCCTCATACCAGTCCCAGAGAAAAAAGCCAAAGAGCCCTAATCCTACTTTTTCTAGACATAACCGGATGAATATTTCTCGAGGAAACTCTCCTTGTTCAAATTCGTTGTGTCAAATACACAGCGGTCGACCATCGTGTCGAGGAAAATACGGCCATGAAGGAAAACAGCAACGCGAGAGTCCTGGTCAGAGAAAGCTCTACCCGCCTCACAATGAGGCGTGCAAGAGCCCACGAATCCTTCATGACCATGCACTTCGAAGAAAGGAAGCGCACCGCAGCAGCATACGGAACCTTTTGGTACTTGATGTCCAGAAGATTCTGCTAAGAGAGCCCTTTTCAAGCATGGCTCCCATTGAACACTACCAACAAAGCCAGACGACCAGGACCAACCCCCGTTTTTTCAGTAACCTGCACTCTCTCAGTCCACATTAGACATGAGTGGATGGACGAATGTTCTCAAATCCCTCGCGACCTTGTCTTTGTACACGCTATGCCCAAATAGCCGTAGAGCATTCCTCATAGCGGGAAGCGACAAACCGAGCGCTCCCTCAGAAAAAAAATGATTGCCAGATATTTCGGCTACATGGCTCTTGGCATACTGCTTGTGATAGTTCTCATTGGTGCATACTACCTGGGCAAGTAGCTCAAGGCTCCCTCCGCTTAGCTCGTCTTCCGAAGCCGACGACGTTTGTCACTTCGCTTCTTGCTGCTTAGCACAATTCCTGCTTGAGGGCCTTCGACATTGATCACAGGCTCGCCTCTGCCAATGAGGATATTCACGACGACAAACTCTTGTTGCTCATCTGGATTCACGTCTCGATGCACAAGTCGGGGCGGAATATGGAAAAAGTCGCCTTGTCTCACCACGACCGCATCGACGCGTCTCGAGCCAAATTCCAACCGCATCCGACCAGCGAGTTGAAACCCGTACAAGTGTCGGGTTCCATGGTGATGCCAACCGGACATCGCCCCACCAGACGCTCGTGTCCGTGAAACAACGATGTACCGATGCGTCGACTCGAACGCCTTGTCCCGGACGATTCCAGGCGTAGAATAGCCCGCCTTCAGAGCGCCGCCACGAACAACCTCTATCTTTTTCATGAATCTCGATGTCTCCTCACCCCGCTTTTCGAAGGATCTCTTCCGCGAAAACTGCCCAACTCCCGTTGCCATCTTTCTGTTTGATCAGGATCGACCAGGTCCCATCCTTCGGGTTCCATGTGAGCGTGTTGTGAAGAGGTCCAGAAGGACCTTCGAATACAAACCTTATCGAATCGTGACTTTGGGGTGTTCCGTAGCCGAGTGTCTCGGAGAAGCGGCCACCAAAAACATCTATCCAGTGAACTACGTATCGTTCGCTCATGTTATCATAGCCAATGAAGACCATCGCTTCATACTCCGCGGGGCTAGAGATGTCCTTACTCTTGCGATTCCTAGCTGCTGAATCTATGAAATAGACCCGGAGGAATTGATGGTTGAGAACCCAACCAGCTTCACAATATTGTTCAATCTGCTGACCTGCAATCTTCCCAATCACCTGCCATTTTCCGACCAGTTCCTCCAACAACCTATCCTGGAAGACGTGATGCTCACCGTCAACGTCCACCGGGGAATGATCAGCCGACATGCTCAATCCTACCTAGTCATCGACTACATTTGCGTTATTTTCTTTACCGCGCTCGAGGGCTCGTTTTTGGTGGGTTGAAGCACCGTCACCCGGCCGCAACCGCCCGTGTGAAGAACGAATCAACATCCTTCACATCGACGTGGATGATGACAGGCGTTCCGCCGAGAGTCCTAGGACTCTTGTTGAAGGCCGGGAACTCGTCGGCTAGCATCAATTGTGCGCCCTCGATCCCAATCTCCGCGTGATCGATCTTTCCTTCCCATGGTGTCCGCTGAGAAACCTCCTTTGCACCGAATGGCGTTTTGCTTAGGAAGCCAGTGCATGCTTTGCATCATGAACCGCTAAGTCTGGTACCGTGCGATTCTTGATCTTATCGGATACCACTTTGCTAGGCATGGAAGATGAATTTCGCCGGACAGCTCACAAATGTTTCCTGAATCGACTAAGAAAGAGCTGGAGAATCTAGGCCTTTTGTTGGTCGCTTCACAGTGGACGCACGCTAGAGAGAGGAAGCTGATGGTGGGGCTGGCAGGATTTGAACCTGCGATTTCGTGGGTTCCTGGCGAGACAGATTGCTCCCAAGCCACGCGGATTGTCCGGACGCATCGAGGATATTGTCCTCTAGACCTGGCTATCCGACAGCCCCTGGTTCGCTTCCAAAGCGCGATGTTGCTTTAGCTCTTATCTTTCCCAATCGACCTTTTCGACTCTTTTCTTTCTGACAAAAAGGTGAACGGGGGCTATCTATGCCACGAGAATTTTTGCGTAGTACGAGGTAGGGTCAATCAATCATCTGTACTGGTTGCGACTCGTGGGAGGCATGCCAGTTTTATACCGGTACCTCTCTACCATATATCTAACAAACGAAGGGATACGTGACCAAAGACACACGGTTACAATAACATGGCTGTCGACAAGAAAGTCCTCAAGGCATGCGTCGTCTGCAAGCGCAAATTCCTAGGCTGGTTCTCCGAGAAATACTGTAGCGACGACTGCCGGATCGAAGGAACACGACTAAAGAACCGAAACCGCCAACGCAAAGGCAGGAAGGTCCTCGACCTACGCGAGGGAGCGATTAGCCAACAACTCGGCGAACTAGGCCTCGGCGACACGCAATATCCAATGTACAACCATGAACTAGTCACGACAATGTACGCCAACGTAAGCCTCTACCATGGCCGCGATGGAAAGCGTCACGTCAGGTCCTACTATGATCTCGTGCGAGAGATCGCCAAGCTCAATGGTGGAGACACGAGCAAGATTCTCGCCAGGCTCGCACCCCGCGAACAAAACTAGCGATCTAGATTTTTACTGCGCTAGACGTCGCAGATCCTGAACCTTACCGAGAAACGTTCCATCAAACAAGTACGCCTCCCCATTCTCAAAATCCACCGCACCTGACCGCAGGACCGGTCCCATATACTCCTTGTACAACTCCGTCCAGCCCTCCTGATAATTCCGGTTGATCGGCTGTCCTCCGAGATAGTCGTTGAATGATGGCATGATGATACAGTCCGCATCAGCAACTGAGACCCCGAATTTCTTCTTCACCTCCACCGCCGCGTCGCCCTCGAACTTCGCATCCTCGCGTCTCAAGACTCCTGCCGCGAGCTTCTCTCCATCACTCTTCGCTTTGACCCAGGCCTGCCGGGTGATCCTGAACCCCAATGGATCTTTGAAGACCACGACAGGGTGCAGGTGACCCATGATAAGGAACTTACAACCCAGGAGTGGCGGCGCTGGCCAGGCGTGGCCGTGGAATAATCCAACAGAATCCCAGAGAACCATCCCATTGGATTTATTGATCTTAACGGACGACGGTGTCAACGGCTCAAGGTTACCATCATGGTTTCCCGGAACCACCTCTACGTCAGGTATGATCTCGACGAGGCTGTCGAAGAATTCTGGAACATATTTCCACTCTTCCAGTTCGACCTTGGAAACAGCGTGTTTCACATCCCCCAACAATACCAAGAGCTTGGGATGGGTTTCAGCCAGGATTTTTCGAAGCTTGTCCAATAGCCTCGGCACCTGAGAGGGCACATGTATTCCCTGGTGCGCCAAGGTCACTTCCCAGCCGAGATGCAGGTCAGCGATTACAAGGACCCGCTCTCCTTTGCGTTCTAGCAGAAGAGCTGGTTGGTCTGCCACTGGTTTTACAGTAACATCGTCAGTCACTAGTATATGCCCGATAGTTCGAAATCGATCATGTCCAATGAAAAGGTATTCTTAGCGCGTGACAAGTGTCCCGGCAGGGAACTAGTTCGCCACCGACCGTAAACGAAAACAGGATACTAAAGGGGGCCTGTCAGGAAATAGTCCGGACTAGAACGTTCTCCGAAGAACAGAAGCAGACGTTGACGACTGTATTCCAGAAAAGGTTCCAGCAAGCGCTCGGGCTTGTGGAGGCTGGAAAAGTTCGGAAGTACCAATTCGCCCCCAGTGGTAGAACGATCTGGGTGGTAACCGGTCGCGGCCGAGACTATCAGGTTCTCCCGGACAGCTTGTTCTGTACCTGCGACGATTACTATTTCCGAGTAATGGAACACAAGAAACAACTGTGCTACCACATCATTGCTCAACAGCTCTCCGAAGCCATGAGCAAGCATGACGCGATCGACATGACAGACTCTCGCTACTCAGAAATTACTTCCAAACTAACCTCGATCATTACTCGCGAGTAAGGTCAAGGTTTTAGTAGCCGTTTCCGAGGTTGTGCGAGAGCGAAGCCGAGTGAGCCGACATGTCTTACAACCTTCTACCGGACCAGGAGTTTGCGTTACTCCAGCTCCTGCTCTACATCTTCAGCTTCGTCACTCTGATCATGATCTTCCTCTACATTGCGGCTGAACGTCCAGGGGAAGGAAAGAAGAAGGTCGAAGAGGAAGAAGAATAAATCGTCCTTCGATGATTACTAGTGCAGTAGATGCGGACTTCGGCTTTCTTAACCCTCAAACCTCCAGTCCTACGAAGGCTTGAGAAAGAAGGCTTCCTGGAAGCTAGCCCGATCCAGGAGCTAGCCATCCCCGCAATTCTCAGCGGCGAAAACGTCCTTCTAATCGCTCCGACCGGGACCGGTAAGACCCTCGCCGCCATCCTCCCAGTTCTCGACAGGCTAATCGAAGCGAGAGCAGAAGGAAAGCCTAGGGGCATATCCGTCCTTTATGTAACCCCGCTACGCGCTCTCAACAGAGACCTCCTCCGTAGGCTCGAGGAGATGGGAAAGGATCTCGACATCAAGATCCAGGTCCGACACGGAGACACTCCGATCAGCGCGAGATCACGACAGGCAAAGAGCCCACCGGACGTCATGATCACAACTCCCGAGACACTACAAGCCATCATGATCGGGAAGAGAATGAAGGAACATCTTCGCTCGGTCAGATGGGTCGTCGTAGACGAAGTCCATGAACTAGCAACAGACGAGAGAGGAGTACAACTATCCTTTGCGCTAGAACGACTCCGAGAGCTCACCGGGGTTGAGTTTCAGAGAATCGGACTCTCCGCCACCATCGGAGAGCCAGAGCGCATCGGCCAGTTCCTAGTCGGAGCCGGACGAAGGGTAACAGTACTACGTTCCGACGAGACCCGGGGCCTCCAGATCAACGTCCGATCCGTCCATCCTAGCTCCGGAGATCAGAAAGAAGCCATCAACCTCGGGCTACCCGCATCCACGGTTTCTCGGGCTAGGATGATACTCGGCATCATTCAATCCCACAAGTCAACCTTGGTGTTTACCAACACGCGAGAACACGCGGAGGCCTTGGCCGCCCAGATCCAAGCGGTTGGCGCCGGTGTCGCTGTCCGAGTACACCACGGATCCTTATCGAGAGAGTTGCGGGAAGAAGCAGAGAAAGAATTCCAAGAAGGAAAACTCAAAGCACTAATCTGCACGAGCTCTCTTGAGCTAGGAATCGACATCGGTAGCGTTGACTTCATCATCCAGTACACCTCTCCGCGAGAGACGACGAGGCTGGTCCAACGCGTCGGTCGTAGCGGACACACGTTAGGTGGAACTTCTCGCGGAGTCATTCTGACCATCAACACGGACGACATACTAGAATCCGCTGTTTTGATCCAGCGAGCCAGAGAAGGAAGGCTCGAACGGCCAATCATCCATGAGAAGGCCTACGATGTCCTCGCGCATCAGATAGTTGGTCTCTTGCTCCAAAAGGGTCGAATGACCGTTGAGGAAATCGGCGAGGTCGTTCATCGTTCCTACCCCTTCCGCGATATAGATCCCGTAGAGCTCGGACGGGTTATCGCGCAGCTCGATGAGCTGAGACTGTTGAGAAAGTTCGAACAGTTCCTTATCGCTCGTAACCCCAAGGCGATCCAATACTATTTCACAAATCTCTCTGTCATACCTGATGTTCAGAAGTATACTGTATTCGATTTCTTCCGAAAAAGGCGGATCGGAAGCCTTGACCAAGACTTTGTCGCTCGCAGATGCGCAAGCGGAACAGAATTCATCCTCCACGGGCAGACCTGGAAGGTGCTCTCAGTCGACGAGGAACAATATCATGTCGAGGTGGAGGCTGCCCCTCCAAGCCTGACCGCCATTCCCGGCTGGGAAGGAGATATGATTCCTGTCCAGATAGACGTTGCCGAAGAAGTTGGACGTGCCCGCAGAATCCTGTCAGATGGAATTGTACCTGACGGATTTCTTGAGCAGGGTGAAGTTGACCGGGTAGAGTCCACTCTCTCCGCTCAGAAGCGTCAGGCTTCGGTTCCAACAGAGAGACTAGTCCTAGTCGAAAGCTTCGAGAACAGCGTGGTAATCCACTCATGCTTCGGAAACCTGGTCAACGAGACCCTCGCAACTGCCATGGCCGCCCTGTTCGGCTCCCGCTTGGGATCGAACATCGGCACACAGGTCGACCAGTATCGATTCGCCCTAATCTTCCCACGCCCAGTGAGCGCCTTGTTGGTTGCAGAGGAAGTCAGAAAACTCTCGCCTGACGACATGGAGAAGATTGTTGGGGACACCATTGACGCCTCGGACCTTTTCGCTTGGAGGCACTGGCACGTCCTCCGCCGGCTCGGTGCGGTGAGCCGAGAAGCAGAGTACAAAGCTCGCCAGGCAAGACTCTTGGTCGACATTTTCAAGACGTCTATAGCTAATGATGAGGCTCGTAGAGAACTCTTCACAGAGAAACTGGATGTCAAGGGCGCCAGAAGAGTCCTTGAAAGGGTTGGTTCCGGGGAGATCACGATCGAAACCATTCAGGATGTGGGTCAGTGCACTCCATTTGCTCTTCCCATTCTTGACAGGATCGTTCCACACGGTCTACTCAGACCCGCCGTCGAAGAAGCTTCCATCATCGAGGTCGTGAAGAGCCGATTGCTCTCCACCAATCTTCGACTTCTATGCATGAACTGTGGAGAATGGGACAGCATCCGAGGGGTCGATACTCTCCGGGAAGTCGTGCGGTGTCCGAAATGTCGATCGTCCCTTATAGCTGTGACATACCGAAGCAACGATGCACTGGGATCGATAATCAACAAGAAAAAGAGAGGAAGCAAGTTAAGCCCTGAAGAAGAAAAAGAGTGGATGACGGCATGGCGGTCTGCGGGGCTAATTCAGAATTATGGAAAGAGAGCCGGCATAGTTCTAGCAGCTAGGGGAGTCGGACCCACTACTGCGACTCGGATTCTGCGAAACCGGTTGGCAAGAGAAGATGACTTATACCTGAGTGTTCTAAGGGCGGAGCGAGAGTTCGAGCGTACCCGAATGTTCTGGGACTAGAACCTGCTTGACAGAGTCTTCTGAGAATCTCATTAATCATATTCTGGCTAAGAACCCGGGAATGTCGAGAGGGGAACTCCTCTCGCTGATCGAGCGCAAGAAACAAGAATCACATGGTCTCCTGTCCGACGAAGGTGCCGCACGGCTCCTTGCACAACAACTCGCGGGCTTGTCGGGCGAGTCAGTCAATATTTTGGACCAGCGGATTTCAAGCATCCAAGCAGGACTGTCAGACGCGACCATCTCAGGAGAAATACTCTCCGTAAGCCAGTTGCGCGAATTTCAGCGGTCCGATGGATCCGTCGGCAGGCTCGTAAGACTCAAGTTAAGGGATGGATCTGGACAAATCACCGGTGTCCTCTGGGACTCTACTGCGGAGATCGTCGAGAAGGAACAGCTCGGAGAAGGCTCCAAGCTCCGTCTTGCTCATGGCTACACAAGGTTAGGGCTCGCGGGCGAGGTCGAGTTTCACCTAGGGTCGCGTAGCAATATCGAAGTCTTGACCAGAACCCCTGCGAAAGGTCTCTCATTCAGTTCCAGCGACGTACGAGATAGCTCCCCAGTCAACATTTCTCCCGAAACCGTCCGGGTCCGGATTAGAAAGCTGCAGAAGAGCAGAGGAGAGAAAGGACCTGCATGGGCTTTGTGCGAGAACGAACAGGGTCTCACAATGGCGAAGTTCTGGGATGATAACATGAAGACAGTTCTTTCCATGGGCGAAGGAAGCGTAATCACGATCAAGAATCCATGGGTCACAGAGAGGAACGGAATGGTCTACCTGAACGCTGGATCGAAATCCTCCATAACAAAAGAGACACATGTCGACATCGAGTTTCCTCCACCTGTCACTATTGCATCGATCAAACCTGGCCCCAAACTCTACACCACGCGGGGAGTCGTCGTTGAACGAACAGATCCCCGAGAGATCGAGACCAGGGAGGGGAGGAGAACAAGGGTCTCAAATATTAGGGTGGAAGACGGTACAGGCAGGATTAGAATCGCCCTCTGGGATAATCATGCCCAACTCGTGGAAACCCTAAGAATGGGAGACGCGATAAGGCTGACAGGAATCAAGGCCCGAGAGTCATCCAATGGAGAACTGGAAGCGTCGACCGTATTTCTAACCCAGATCGAGAAATCATAGGGATTCTGCTGAAAGCCCATGATGGCGCTGAGAGTAGGGAAGGACCCTTTCGACTATATCAACGAGGTCAGAGTTGAGAAATCTCGGCAGTCAATGAAACGCCGACTCCAGGAGTACCATCCCAAAGCTGCCTCGATTGACACCCTTGAAAGGGTCGACGAGAAACATCATCTGATAGTTTTCTCAGCAGACTGGTGCTCTGACTGTGTCGCGTACATCCCTGGACTCGCAAAGTCGCTGATAATGGCAAAGAACAACATGCTGCAGGCCCGTGTCGTGGACTATGACGCTTACCGGGACATGGCTGAAGAATTCAACATTCGGGCAATCCCCACAATAATCGTTTACGACAAGAACTGGAAGGAAATTGGAAGGTTCGTCGAGACGCCAAAGAAATTCGGCACAGTTGAAGAAGAGCTCTGCGCAATCCTAGGATCAAAGGACACACCCAAGATCTAATCATTCCAGGGACGTGATCTAGACTGGGGTATGACTGCGGCCGAGAAGATACTGGGCCATTCATTCTTGAAAGGAGTATGTGAGACGTCGAGAGCTTGTCGAAGCCAATATTGAAAGGCAATGCTATGTCGCCCAGATTCTGATTTTTCCAGATGCGCTTTCGTTCGGGTCAATTGCGCTTTTGGTGGCGCTATCTTGTGGTTCCGAAAATCTTTGATGATGGTGGCTGCTCTCCCTAACGTCCCATTTTAATGTCGCAAACCCATCCGATCCCCAGAGAGTAGCGTCGCGCCCGTCGCTCCAATGTTGGAAGGGTAATCCTTTGGAAGGAGTATCAAATCTTCTCCGCGTGCGAGTCATCTCGGGCTGCGAGGTGGGAAGTGGGATAGTAAGATCCGTCAATCTCCAGGACAATAGCAAATGGCGAACCGATGTCCTCAGTACGGGAACCTACTCCGCGTCGGAAATGTCAACCACCAGAGCGGTTGGCTGGTGTTGGAGCTCATTTCCCGAGACCTAAGCTAAGATCTCGGTTCCTCTCGATGGCAAGTAGATTACCTTCGTAGGTCCATTGGTCTATGACTCCGAAAACTGGAACGCTGTCTACCTGGTCTGGTCGATTCAAGGCGACTAATGGTTCCATCAATCTTCTTCTGGCGAGATTTCATTCTAGATTAGTCGTGATAATAGTAGGACTAGTCCGATCGAGTATGCTGCTGTTCTATGGATCTTTAACAGTAGCCGTGCATTCTTTGTCAGGTCGGCGCCATATTCTTTCTCGTTGGTCAGCACGGCCATGTGATGCATTTCGACCACGGTTATTCCGAGGAAGAGCGCTAAGCCTAGGCCCATCAGGTCTATTCGCGTTCCTTGAATGTAGTAGCTGGCCAGGGCGGGCATGAAACCCCAGGCTATGCCGAAACCAGGATAGGTGTGAAGCCATTTGGGGTTCTCGATAGGATAGAAGAGGGCGAAGAATCCTCCCAGGATCACAAACACAAGGAACCATATGGAGTAGAGGAGTGACATGTAGACTCCCACGGCCATGCCCGCTAGGATCGCGAGTACGCCAACTGTTCTGATCGCTCCCCTGTTCATCGTTGGGAAGTAGGGAAGGTACTTGTCTTTGCTCGCGGTTATGTCGATATAGTGCGCTCCGACGACGAGGCCGAAGAGTCCTGCCAGCATCGTCAATAGATAGCGGTCGAGGTGAAACTCGGGGGCCAGCGTCGACGCGACCGTGACCCAAGAGAAGAGGACCATGCTGAATGGCCAGCGGAGGCCGAACCACCAGACATTCTTCCTCCACACTCCGACAAGATCAGGTTCCACAAGGGGAAGAACCGGTTCGCCCATAGTCCACGTCTTTCTCGAGGCATATTTAGGAGGAACCCTCTGTGTTCCTTCTGTTCTTCTTTCACACCGTCGGAGCAGACACGAGTCGCGGAGAAAAACTCGGACAGAATATCCTGCGGGATCGAAAAACGCTTCTACTTGCTAGATTTGGCTACTTCCTTTACCGCGCCTTCTAGAATCTCTAGTCCAGAATCCACAAGTTCCCTAGTTATTATCAGTGGAGGAGCGATGCGGAGAGTCGAGTGACCCGCCGTGATCATAGCGAGACCACGCCGGAACGACTTCATCATGATCTCATGCGCTTCGCTATCACCTGATTCTTTCGTCTTAGGATCCTTCACGATCTCGGCCCCGATCATCAATCCCTTCCCTCGAACGTCGCCGATGATCTCGTACTTCTCCTGCATCTCCTTCAACCGCTTAACCATATAGTCCCCCTGTTTCGTCGCGTTCTCCAGAAGGTGTTCATCTCTAATCGCACCGATGACCTCTATGGCTGCGGCACACGACACCGGGTTCCCGCCGAACGTGTTTGCATGCGATCCTCCCTCCCAATCCATTAGATCAGAGTTCGCAACCGTCGCACCGATAGGCATACCTGACGCCAATGCTTTCGACGTACACAGAACATCAGGCTCAACGCCCCAGTGCTCGATTCCGAACCAGCGCCCCGTCCTTCCCATCCCAGCCTGCACTTCGTCATCGACCATCAGAATCCCATTCTTGTCTAGCAGCTTTCTCAATCGCTTGAAGTATTCCTGTGGAGGGACAACATACCCACCCTCCCCCTGAATAGGTTCGATGAAGAACGCTGCAACATCCTCCGGCGGGAGATACTTGTCCAGGACCTGCTCCTGTATGAAGTCGACGCAGTACATGTCACATTCCGGGTAAGTCATCTTGAACGGGCACCTATAGCAGTATGCGAAGGGAACGTGAGTATCCCCTGGAACCATCGGGAAGAAGTGTCGTCGTTGCACAGGCTTGCTCGCGGTAAGACTCAACGCCCCCAATGTTCTTCCGTGGAACGCGCCTGTGAAGCTGAGAAAACTGTGTTTTCGCGAATGCCACTTTGCAAGTTTCATCGCGGCCTCGATAGCCTCGGTGCCGCTGTTGCTCAGGAACACTTTCTTCTGAAAGTTCCCCGGAGTTATCTTCACCAACTCCTTCGACAACTGAACGACTTTTTCATAATAGAAATCGGTCCATGAATAGTGAATCAGCTTCTCCGCCTGAGACTTTATCGCTCCGACAACTTTGGGATGGGAATGGCCTACTGCGAGACAGACCAGGCCAGAGTTGAAATCGATAAACTCGTTTCCATCAACATCCTTTACAATACATCCCTGGCCCGAGTCGGCAGCGAGCGGATAGAACCTAACAAGAGAGGGAGAGATCAGAGACTCGTCCTCTTTCAGCAAAGCTCGGGCCTTCGGGCCCGGAGGTGTAACCACGATCTTCGGATATTTCTCAGCTGGCATCGGTGGCGACGTCCGGGCCTATCTGCCGCTAATAAGATTGCGCAGACTATCCTACATGTATTAGGCTCAGTTTCCGAGAGTTATCTCGATCGTGGAGAGACTTGCAATCGAACCGTCCTCTCGCTCAACCTCTTCAGTCCCGATGTCGACCGTGTGAATCTGGACATTTTTGAAAAAAGCTCTCCTGAGCATCTCAACTGTCTCAACAGCCTTGTTGATAGACTGTCCACGGGCCCTCACCATGACTTCGGGTTGTCCTGTATTGAACAGGGTAACGCAGGCAACTACGTAGTTCATCGTCGGTTTCTTGCCAATCCGGACAATATTTGGAGCTGGCTCTTCATCTTCGAATCCGTCGTCGATCTCAGTCTCGGGAAGTATCTTTGACATGGTGATCTCAGTGTAAATTGTTTGTATCGGGTTCGTTCCTGTAAGATTAACCTTGCCAAACCAAGGGGGTTTGACGAAAGGACTCCGCAGCGCGTTCGTTCCAGTCTCTGTCTATCCTCCGCCCTGCTTTTAAGGCACTAAACATGGGAATCAACGCCTCTTCGGAGTCGCGATCCGTATCACATGTCCTCAGTAAATCCGACCGTTTTTCACATGCTGGAGAGGCTGGTGGGGAAGAGAGTACTGGCGGTGATTAACCGCGATTTTGGCTACGAGGGGCTGCTTGCGGTTGTTTCGCACGAGCCACCAGGAGTCTGGTTAACAGAGTCTGAAGCGGTGATTCTCCGCTCTACAATTGTTAGTCCCATTCCTCAGATCGTGAACCGGGAACCCAGGGGCGACACTTTCCTTCACCTGGACGCGATTCAAAGGCTGGAGTCAGTTTCGGAGGGAAAGCCAAGCGCACGGCGATAAGGTAGCCTGGCTCGACGGGCTTTTGGTCGCCGCGTCTGGAGTTACTATCGTGATGGACCCCATCAAACTTCGGAGGGTCCCGGAGACTGCCAGGGTTTTTGTCTCTCATGCCCACAGCGATCATACTCGCGGATTTCGACACAAAGGATTGAAGCAGTCAACTGTTCAGACAAGAGATATTCACAGTGCACTGAGCGCGCATAGGATTTCCAATTTCGCCGCGATCGATCTGAATCGCAAGGTCTCGATTGATGGCGTCGAGATCAGAGCGCTAAACGCTGGACACATGTTAGGGTCTGCCCAGTTTCTCGTTCACACGCCGGCGACTTCGATCTTGTACACCGGAGACATTAACTGCGTCGATACTTTGACTACAAAGGCGGCCGAGCCTCACCGGTGCGACGTTCTCGTGATCGAGGCGACGTACGGCTCTCCGATCTACCGTTTTCCATCTCGCGAAACCATCTATGCCGGTGTCGTCGAGTGGGCCGTGGAGATGACAAAACAAGGTTGCGTTCCATGTCTGCACGTCTACGCTGCCGGCAAGGCCCAAGAGATGGTCCGCCTCTTCAACATCTACACTCACCTGCCCGTCGTTGTTAATCCGCGTCTCGATGGTGTGAACGAGGCTTATCGGAAGAGCGGCCACTCGTTGAATTGGCTGGCCTCAAACTCTGCAGATGGTAGAGAAGTCTTAGAGAAAGATCCCTGCGTCTATATCACTACCCCGGGCGATAAGAGGAGTATTGGTAGGAAGGCGGCGAGGGCTTTTGCCACTGGCTGGGCCCTCTCATTGAGAGGACGCAATGCGGCCTTCCCATTGAGCAGTCACGCCGATTTCGAACAGCTAGTATCGTTTATCAAAGCGTGCCAACCCGAGGAGGTGTACATTTTCACAGGGTTTGCTGATGAGTTGAGGCGAACGGTCAAGTCCGAACTCGGGCTTGATGCTAGAGCTGTTCCTACGATGAATCAGAGAAAATTGTTCGAGGACTACTAGTCTTCTAGTCAGACTGATTGGGCCGGGGCTAGGTAACGGGGAGGAGGAAATATGCGATGAGGGCGAGGACGACTAGTCCTACTCCGGATATTACAACGAGTTGGGGGCTCAGCTTTATTCCTGGGGTGTCTTCCTCGAAAAAGCGCAATAGTCCAGCGCTTGCAGCGGGCATCGGTGCCTCATCTCGGCGTCTCTTCTCCCGCTTGGTCAACTGGTATCTCCTGCTTCCGGCGCTCGGGGCTAACGGTCTGTAATAAAGGGTGGCGTGGCTATCGTAGCTGGATGTACTCGTAAGCGTCTCTTGTGGACTCGAAAGCATAGTGTACTCTTGTGAACCCTTTTCGGAATTCATTGACGATTCTGCCTACCTTCGCTGGGTCCTCGCCTTTGACGACGATGCGATGCATTAGCTGGGCTATTTCTTTCATCTCTGACTCTTTCATTCCTAGCCTAGTGACTTCGGATACGCCGCACCTTATTCCTCCGGGAGCTTCAAAGTGTCTTCCTTCTTTGATGTCATAGGGTAGAAGGTTGCGGTTGAGGATGATGTTTGCATCCTCCAGTTTTTTCTCGACGGTTTTTCCATCCCCGTACTTTGTGATGTCGGCGACCAAGAGGTGTGATTTTGTGAAACCCTTTTTCTCGCCGAGGACCTTGAATCCAAGCTCGTGCAGCGCTTGAGCAAGGGCTTTGCTGTTCTTGACGATCTGGGTGGCGTATTCTCTTCCGTAGGCGAGCATTTCGGCGAACATTATTGCTTTCCCCGCGAGATGGTGGAGGTGGTGGTTGCTAACGTTGCCTGGGAACGTTGCCTTCTTGATCTTCTCAGCGTTTTGTGGATGGGAGAGTATCAGTCCGCCTTGGGGTCCGGGCAGTGTCTTGTGTGTGCTGCAAGTCATGGCCTCGGCGCCTTCGTGCATGGGGTCTTGGAACTGGTGTCCCGCGACTAATCCTGCTACATGGGCTGCGTCATAGCAGCTTTTGGTTCCGTGTTCTTGGAGTATGGGAGCAAGTTCCTTGATGGGGTGTGGGAATGGAAGGACTGAGCCGCCTAGCATCGCCAATGTTGGCTTCTTTCCCTCGGCCGCCAATTTCTTGATTTTCTTCTCAGTTGCGTCAGTGTCGATGTTCATCTCTTCTGTGTCGAACGGGAAGTACTCGACGTTGAGCCCTCGGACTGACCCTGCTGTTCCTCCGAACTCTTTCTTTCCCATGCTGATGTGACCGCCTGCTGGGATCGCCAGTGCCATGATCGTGTCTCCTGGAGTTGTGAAGGTCGTATATGCCACGAGGTTCGCGCAAACTCCAGATATTGGCCGGACGTCGGCGAAATCGACTCTGAATAATTCCTTTGCGAGGTCCATGCAGATCTGTTCTACCTGGTCAATGTATCGGCAGCCAGCGTAGACTCGTTCGCCTGTCCAGCCTTCTGCGTAGCGGTTGCCGAAGTCTGAGAGGATGGCTTCTTTGACTGCTGGGCTTGGAATGTTCTCGCTTGCTATTAGGGGGATTGCTCCGGAAAACCATTCGTGGTGGGCTTGTAGGAGCTGGAAGACTCGTTGATAGGATTCTTTGGGCTGTGATTGCATGCTGAATGACTTTTCCTCATTCTTGTATAACCTTTCACTGTTCTCCTTGTCCGGCTTCTCATTCTAGTGGGGCGGTACTCGGGAACCTCCGAGACTATGGTTGGATAAGTGTGTCCTTATCGGTCAGGCTTTTGCCTGTTTTCTGAACTGACTCCACCACGGGGGGTTCAAATTGACGTATTTCACAAACCTCGCCAAGAGGTCGAGGGTTCGGGAGTCGATGTAGTGTTCCAAGCCTTCAGTATCTTTTTGGGCCGTTGTTTCCTCGACGCCGAACAACTTGAGAAAGGCCACTAGGAGAGCGTGACGTTCCCCAAAGGCTCGGGCCATGTTTTCTCCCTCCGCGGTCAGCGTGATGCCACCGTACTTTTCATGGAGTATGAGCTGTTCTGAGTGGAGCCGGTCTAGCATGCCTGTGACTGTTGGTGGTCTTACGTGGAGATGTTTGGCTATGTCGACTGGTTTCGCGTACCCTTTTTCACGGATAAGCTCGTAGATTATTTCTACATAGTCCTCTTTTCTAGGCGTTTGTTGTCTTGTGCCCGGTTTGTGGGCTCGGGCCAGCTTTGCAAGCTGGCTTTTTCCGGGTCGAGTTGGGACCATCTTTCTAATGCGTTGCGTTCTTGGTGGTTGGCTGTTTAAGGGGTTTCTTAGATGTGGATGTGCAGGTTGAGGCTGTCTCTGAGTTTGCGCAGTATGGGCTCGAGGGGTCCGGGTTCGAGGCTGATGGCGACGATCTGGTTGTTGTGGGGGAAGATGATAAGGTCGACTTTCTGGTATTGTATGGAGATGTGTGCTAGAGGTCCGCACTGGTTTTCGAGCTGGGATAAAGTGTCTAGGATCATTGGTGGGACGCTTCCCATGAATTTCCGGTCGTAGGTCTCGGGGGTTAGGCTCATCACGTTTGACCGCATTCGCGATTCTAGGAGTTTGCTGTTCCTGTCTAGGAGGGCGACGTAGCGGATGCGGGAGTCTAGGGCGAACAGTTCGTCGACGAGTCGCGTCTGGGGCCTGCTCAAGCTGGAATCATTCGCTTTTCCGCGTTGGTCGCTAAAGAAATGCTTTCGCCTTACGTGTGACTATCTAGGCTGGAGATGGGTGCAGTTCCGGTTTCGTTGCGCGTTGGCAATACTCGTTTTTGAAGGCGTTTCATGTCCTGCTCTGACTTTGGAGGCGTTCTCTAGATGAGTGATGTGATTGGGTTTTGTGAAGATTGCTTTCACATGGGTCTGCAGGGACGAGTCTTGGGGAGGCGCTAGGGTCGTTCGCTAAGACCCCCCCTTTTTCCTAGAGGAATTTTCCTATCCGGCAGGGTTTCTGGGCGGCGTAGGCGATTCAGGGTGCAGTCTGGGCTTGGACGCAAGGGGGCAAAGTAGGGAGGTCTAGCGCCATTCCCGAACGTTTCTAGGGGGAGATATGGAGCATGTCCCAAACTCGAGAACAGGGCTCATTCTAGGCGAATCTCCCCGAAATCTTTCAGATATCACTGGTGTCCTTGATAATCTCGATCGGGAGATCGTGGAGATCTCGCTTCAGAAAATAGCGCGTCCTGAAATCATGGTTCGAATTAGTTTGTGATGATTTCCAGGTTTTCTGCCGGAGTTTTATATTCTGGTTTTTCCGATCTGCCGGAAAAATACTCCCTGTTGTGTGTCGGTTTCTCTTGGAATACAAGTGGGTTGTTCTGACGGTCACTACGGTCGGAATTTTCATGGCGACCCTTGACTCGAGCATTGTCGTGGTTGGGCTTCCACAGGTCGTGTCCGATCTCAAAACCAACCTGGTCGTTGGTGTATGGATTATCACAATCTACCGTCTCATGATCACCGTTCTCCTTGTTGGGATTGGGAGATGGGCCGACATGCATGGGCGGGTCCGGCTCTACAACATGGGCTTCGCAATCTTCACCCTCGGCTCTCTTCTCTCCGGGCTCTCCCCTACGGCTGAAGCTCTTCTCGCTTTCAGGCTCGTCCAAGGCATTGGAGCGGCTCTGTTATTCGTCAACAGCGTTGCCATCGTCACGGATGCCTTCTCTGGCAAGGATCTTGGCAAAGGGATCGGGATAAACCAGGTGGCGATAAACGCCGGGACGATCACCGGATACACGCTGAGCGGAGTCCTTATTCAGCTATTCACATGGCGTTCCATATTTCTAGTAAACGTTCCAGTAGGAATATTTGGAACATACTGGTCAAGAAAGCGACTGAAGGAGATTTCCCCGCCGGCAGCCGGAGAGAAGTTTGATGCAGCAGGCGCCACAACATTCTCCATCGCCATTACCTTCCTACTCTTGGGTCTCACCCTTGGCAGCCTAACGGACTTTGCTAACCAAGCGGTCGTCGGAGGTAGCATTCTCTGCTTTGCTATTTTCATCATGATCGAGAGAAGGGCCCGGTATCCGGCACTAGATCTATCTCTGTTCAAGATCAGACTGTTCACCGCAGGAAACATTGCCAATCTCCTCAGTGGACTGAGCTTCGCAGCGCTAGCCTTCGTCATGACGCTCTACTTCCAACTGGTTAGAGGGTATGATCCACTGCACGCGGGAATATTTCTTATCCCTCTGGATGTGACATTGATTCTTGTCGGGCCGGTTAGTGGTTGGCTCTCCGACAAGTGGGGTGCTCGAGGATTGAGCACTGTGGGCTTGCTAGTCGCCTCTGCGGGCTTCCTCTTTCTCTCCGGATTTGATCTGAATACGCCCTATCCTCAGATTGCGCTCTGGCTGGCGCTTGTCGGACTTGGTATCGGACTTTTCCGCAGTCCTAACGCGAGCTCTGTAATGGGGTCCGTTCCAAGTTCGAAGAGAGGGATCTCGTCAGGGGTCCGAGCCACGATCATCAACACTAGCATCGTCGCCAGCATTCCACTTGTCTTGGCGCTTATGACCGCTGACGTTCCTTATTCCAAGCTTGTGAACTTGGGAAACGTAGGTATAGGCGGAGTCTCACAGCTAACAAGTGGTGATGTGGGAACCTTCCTCACTGGACTACAGCATTCCTTGATCGCCCTATCATTTCTAATCCTTGGATCGGCGGTCTTTTCGCTTCTCAGGGGCCGAAAAACCGATAATCCCAAGGACCCATGAAAAAATGTTCCATTGATCAGAGAATTGAAATTGGAGAGGCATAGATTGCTTCGGATCTCTTGCCTGGAAAACAATCATGGATAGCCTGATGACGCGATGGATAGCGCTCAGATGTGATGGATAGCCAAGAACGTGACAAGCTATTTCTTATCGGATACGCTTAAATCTGCACAATAGCCGCATTGCGGACTAGTCGATTCGAATGCCAGAGCTTGTCCTAAAGAGACTCTTACCAACTAGAGCGTCCCGCTCCAGACTCAGCAAGAATTCTCTTCGAACTTTAGCAGGAGTATTCTTTCTAGTTTCGCTTGTTGGTCTGTCCTTGACCATCTTTCCTAACCTCACTCTCTCATCTTTCGGAGGAAAAGCCGCCGTTGGGAGAGTCCCGATCATGGCTGTTCCCGGATTTGATTTCTCAATGGCAAATTCCGGTAGCATTGTGCTTACGGAAGGATCATCAGGATCTAATTCCATAACCGTTACACTAGTCAGCGGCCAGTCAAAGGCGGTGATGCTGTCCTGCGATAGCGGACTCCCTGCAGGCGCATCGTGCAGTTTCAACCCGGCGTCAGGCTCTCCAACCTATTCTAGCCAACTTACGATCATTACCCTACCCACGACGCCTCTTGGCGACTTTACAATTGTCGTCGGCGGAACTGGTGGCGGACAAAAACATACGACCCAGTTCTTTTTGATAGTCAACTCGCCCGGACCAGTCGGAGGTACTAGAGTCCCCGTCGACAAACTCAGTCTGGTCGCCCCCTTCGTTGGTTTGGCCGCTTTGGTCTTGGGTTCAATTGGCGTTGTCGCGGTCTACCTGAGTCGCAGAAACTCGAATAGGAACTTGCCTGCGCCAATCGTCACGTAAAGTGGGACTTCATCAACAAGTAGTTCTCGAAAATGAGACGAAGGTCCCGGATTAGATCCGGGTACGACCTTCTCCTTGCCAGACTATTGGCAAATGACCGTGCAAGCCGCGGAAACGTAGGCGCTCGTTCCAGCACGGTCAAGAAAAGCAGGGGACTCCGTAGGACCGTGTTCGTTATGATTCCTGTTGTTCTAATATTGACAACGGCGTTCTGGTTCTACCAAGATGATTCTTGGAGACACTCAACCAGGTCTTCCGATGGCTCTTCGCGGGCCGCTATCATTGACCAGCTTTCAGGGACTGTGCCTGACCCTTGGTTTGTGAGCCATGCCCAGTCTGCTCTCGGGAATGCTGGCTACACCGTAGATTATTACGGTCCTGCTGAGGTCACGGTGTCCCTTTTCCGGGGCCTTCCTCTAAAAGGATATGACCTAATTGTAATCCGGTCTCACAGTGGTGGCGAGGGGATCTATACGGGCGAGACTTACGACACTTCCAAATATGTGTGGGAACAACTCACCGACCAAATAATTCCTGTGACCGTTGGTCAGAAAGTATACTTTGGGATAACCCACCAGTTTGTGCAAGAAAGCATGCATGGAAGTTTTCCAGGTTCTCTAGTCGTGGTCATGGGTTGTGGCGGGCTGGTTAACACGAACATGGCTCAGGCTTTCCTCGTCAAAGGCGCTAAGGACTATGTGGGATGGGATGGAGCTGTGAACTCGGCCCACACAGATCTCGCCGTTGAAACCCTCATTCAATATCTGTCCCAAGGTAATAGCGTCAGGGACTCGGTTAGCCTAACAGCAGGCCAGGTGGGACGCGATCCTCTCTACGGAGGACGTTTGAGCTATTTTGACTCGAAAGTGGGGCTTGTTCAACAGTTAGAGAGCTTTTTCATTTCGGTTCTCATCGGTCTCGTTCCTATCATGATCCTCCCTGTTCTAGGCTGTTTTGTGATCATTCTCGTGCCAAGATTGTTTGGCAAACGGTAAGCTCGAGCATTCGGATGTGAGATTTTGGAGCCCCGGATGGGGGTTGAACCCATGACCTACGGCTTTTTTGGCATTTACAAAGCCGTCGCTCTACCACTGAGCTACCGGGGCAGGCATGGAGCTGTCTGGGACCCTGCCCAAGATAAAATCTCTCGGCAAGCCCATGGTCTAAGACGGCGAGTTTGCGATGCGCATCCTGTTGGCCGCTCGGACAAGCGCCTCTACTCCCGGCAGGCTCTGCCCGGACAAGAGGGAAAGCATTGCTCCGCCTGCGGTGCTGACATGGCTGAACTTTTCCTCTATGCCCTGTATTGATGCCAGGCCGACCAGATGTCCTCCTCCTATGACGGTGTAACCATTGCTATCGACCATCGACTCGAGCAGTTGCCTTGTTCCCTTTTCAAACCCGTTTCTCTCAAACACTCCAAGAGGGCCGTTTGCAACTGTTGTGGCCGCTCCTCTTACGATCTTGGAATATTTCTCCAGTGTTATCGAGCCGATGTCAAGAGCCTCTTCTTCCATGGAGGGAGAGTTGACGGGTTGGTCGACCCTCCTACCTAGCGTATCCTCGTACGCTAAGTCCAAGGGGACTTCTATGTGATCCGCATACCTCTTCGTCAGATTTCTTGCTCGGTCTAGGAACTGGTTGAAGTCGTGGATTTCTTCTTCGTTAATCTTTGTTTTTACCTCCCGGGCTCGAAGGAAAAGTTTCGCCGGTACTCCTCCTAGCAAAACCTTGTCTGCTTTCCCTCGCGACAATATGTTTTCGATCACTGGGATCTTGTCTTCAACTTTAGATCCGCCGAGAGAGTAAACGCATGGTCTCTTTGGTTCTTCAAGGAGGGTTGAGACTGCGTCTAGTTCTTTCTCCATGAGGCGGCCAGCTGCGCTGGGCAATAGTTCCGATAGGCCTGCGATGGAGGGCTGGGACCTATGGGCTGTTGCAAAGGCGTCGTCAATGTAGAGATCGAAGAGCGGTGCCAGGCGTCTGACAAAATGCGTCTTGACCAGTTTTTCGCGTTTGTCGTCGATATTTTCCTCCGCGCAGAATCTCAGGTTGTCGAGAACAAGGATCTCACCAGGTTGGACCTTTGTTATTTTCTGGATGGCATGAGGACCGATGACGTCATCTACGAACTTGATTTGTTGCGAGCAATATTGCGCGAGGAGACTTGAATGGGGTTCGAGCGATGTGAAGTCATCCTTTCCGGGTCTGCTTTGGTGAGAGCCGAGGGTGACACGTGCCTCGTCCAGCTCGGAGAGGGTTTTGGAGATTGCCTTTATCCGGGTATCATCTAGAATCTGGTGTGTCGAGGGATCTAGGGGAACGTTGATGTCAACTCTGAGAAAGACCCTTTTGTCTCGCGTCTCTACATCGTCAAGCGTTAGAAAATCGTATTTTTTCAGATGAGGATCCTCTCGCCGACATCAAGGCCGGGTTTAGGGTCTTGTTTAATGATTTGTCAGAAATTCCCAACCGGTTCAAATCCGTGATCTTACTGGCTTAGATAAGATAACTCCTTTGTCTCCATCTCATGCCTGCTCTGAAGCCAGTGAAGCAAAACTGTTTCCCTTCAGAAAGAAGCCCTAAGGCTTATTGTACATTCCGGAAAATGTCTAGTGAGAATCGGATGTGCATTTCAGAGACAAGAGTGTCGACATTACAAAACATCACCCAACACCAGCTTTGTCAAAACACTCTTAGATTCCTTGAATATCCACTGCGTAATGCGCTTCACCAGAGGGTATGGGGCAATAACGGTTCTGTCAAATCCTCGGTTGCTCAAGGACTTGGCTTGCTCTCATCGACTCCGGGGATTACCGTCGTCGTCGGGTTCCCCTTCATTGCTTCACCCGAGAGCCCTTGCGCCATAGAGACACATAGTCTCTTCTTGGCAGGGAACGGTCGAACCTCAACCGCCCCCTCACGCCCGTAGCGTGGTAGCTTGGCCCCTCGCCAGGCAAGGATTTTACAGTAGCCAACCAACCAGATATCCCGTTTCAGACCAGTCACGTGGTCGGAGTCACTCCCCTCATCCCACTGTGACAAGCTCATACGACGACCGCCTAATCTGATAATCAGTCATTTCTTGAACATTACAATTAGAGATGGACGAATCTATCACCAAACAACAAGCGAAGAGTTGAGTGTCGCGCAGACCAAGCCTTGAAGATTGACGTTTTCAATCCTGAAGCCAATACCTACAGAATGGAACTGCTGGAGAAGCTAGTCGCTGCGAGCGTTTACCCTCGGCGTTGGCCTAGTTGGCTCGAAGAAAAGGTGGATCGCCTCGGTCGATTAGGTCTAAATAAGAGAGAAATTTGCGAGCGCATTCTGAACAAAAACAACACTTACATCAAGATGCATGGGTTAGGCAGGAAGATACAGAACCGAAATGCGATGTTCAAATCATGTATGAGGGTCGCATAGCTGAAGTAGTGCCGAGGGAGGGATTCGCACCCTCGATCTCCGGGAAGCTTTCTCTCTCCGGAATCCACCCTAGCCCAGGATTATGAGTTTCACCCTCGCGGAGGGCGAGCCCGGCGCCTTAACTAGGCTAGGCCACCCCGGCGAATCATCTCGAATCGATGGCATTCATAGGCTTTGCGCTTAACGATAGCTCTCAAGAGAGCTCGCGCAGTGGAATGGTCGCAGGTTCGAACTCACTTGTGTCCGAGACTCCCGCCCCCGGCATTTCGATTGATCTTGCCAGATAGAATGTGGCGGGTTCTTTCGCGCAACGGTCAAGAGTCCCTGTCCTTTCATTGGTTCCGTGGAGACGACTGAGGGGGATGGTGAACCGAAGAATGATCGGCTAGCAAGACTAATCTGTCTCGTTAACGGATTCTCATATGATGGCTTCTTGGTTCTGGAAGAATGCCCCTTCTGTCACAAGTTCCTCGCCGCCGAGTTAATGTCTAAGACGGAGATAGACACAGCTGAAGCGCTCAAGGAGAAGGACGTTTTGTTCAAGCTAGGACTGGCAATCGATACCGGGGAGAGGGTCGCTGACCATCCGGAGGCGTTTATCACGTACAAATTTACGTACCGGTGTAGGGATTGCGGAAAGGAATGGGACAAGTTCAAGATTCAAGCAGTTGAGCTTCCGAAGGAATATGTTGAGGACGAGGACGATAAGAGCGACTATGATGCCGACAAGGAGGCTGAAGACGCGAGAGAGGAACAGTACGCCATGGAGGAGTGATTGGTTTACCCAGACCCGCATACGGTTCTAGATGTCGAGCTTTTCTAGCTTCCGCGTAAAATGTCCACCTTTCCATCCTTCCGGCCGACGTAGGCGGTGTCGCACATCTCTAGAAAGAGCCCCGTTTCTATAACTCCAGGAATCTTCTTGAGTTTTTCGTTGATGATGTCTGGGCGTCGGAGGTTGCGGTAGTAGGCGTCTACGATTAAGTTGCCATTGTCGGTTATTACCGGCCCGACCTTACCGCCTGCTGCCTCCCTCAACCCTGCTTTCTCGGAGGTTTTTCGGATCTGTGCGAGTGTAGCGTCGTAGGCGAATGGTGTGATCTCGACGGGGATGGGTTGTATTCCTCCAAGGGTCTTTGTCAGTTTTCTCTCGTCGATGATGATGACTAGCTTCTTGGTAGTCGAGTCTACGATCTTCTCTCTTAGGAGGGCAGCGCCGCCGCCTTTGACTAGGTCAAGTGATCTCCATTGTACCTGGTCAGCGCCATCCAATGCTAGGTCAAGCTCACTATTTTCTGGTATTGTAGTTGTTTTCAGCCCGAGCCTTTTTGTTGCGATTTCCATCTGGTAGCTTGTCGGTACCCAGCTGATGTTGAGGTGTTCCTTCTTGATTCTCTCCGCGGCTAGATCTAGTGCTTTGAGGACGGTGGTTCCGCTTCCGAGGCCGACTATGGTGCTGTTTCTCAGTTCTCGGACGGCTTGCGCCGCTGCGCTAAGCCTTGCTTTTTCTACCCAGCTCATTGTGTCGTGTTAGCCTTCTGTTTCTATCTGTTCGAGACGCTCCATGGCTTTGAGGACTTCCTCCCGGATGGTCTCGATCTTTTCTTCGGCTTTGTTTCTCGCCTTTTCTCTTGGAGGCTTCTCCCTTGGAGGAGCGTCTTCCACTGTCTGTTCCGTTGGTTCGGTCTTGGTTGGGATAGGTTTTGGCTCCGTAGGTTTGGTCTCATTTGAACCTGGTAGGGTGAGCGACGGCCGGATCTTCTCGATCCTGGCTTGGATGTCCAAGAATGTTTCTTGGAATCTCATGAACAGGTCCTCTTTCGCTGTTTCGAGCTCGTACAGGTCCACTGTTTTCTTGTAGGTCTCGATCTCCGCGTCTACTCGTTTGAGATCGTTCTTGTACGGTTGTATCATCTGGTTTTTTTCGGGCTCGTTGATGGTGCCCTTGGTCTCTGCTTCGTAGATCTTGGTGAGTGCGTCCCCTATGATGTCTCTTTCTAGGTTGGCGACTCTGAGCCTGTTCCGAGCCTTCGCGATATCTGATTCTGTCACGGTCTTGCGAATCGTGTCAGGCATGGGGAAGGGTTCCAGTCTAGTGATGGTTGTCGGGACTGGTTCCTCTATGGGTTTCTTTTTGCCGAATAGGATTAGCTGTGTGAAAAGTTGGAACGGGGCTCTGGGGCCCTTCCCCGGCAATAGAAGCATTCCTCTAGCGATAACTCGCGTTAGGGCGGGTGCCGGATTATTATAGGTTTAGCAGAGCGGGATGTTTGTCTGTTACTTGTGCTACGTAGCGACTTGTCCAGTTAGGTTATTAGTTCTTGTCTTGGTGCTTGTTCCTGTTAGACTCATGTCTCTCGCTTTGCGCTGTGAGAGCTGTGGAATGCCGATGGCGACGAATGAGGAGCATGGTGCTCAGAACCCGAATAACCCGTATTGTATTCATTGTACTGATATGAATGGGAAGCTTTTGCCGTTTGAGAAGAAGTTTGAGGAGTTGGTAAAGACGGCGATGGATACTCGGTGGATGAACCGTGAGCAGGCGGAGAAGAATGTGCTTGGTCAGATGGCGGAGCTGCCTGCCTGGCGGGGTCGTGTGGCTGAGATGAAGCTAGGCGCCACTAGTGGTCATTGACATCGGTGGCAGAACAGTTCTTGTCCCAATCGGACTTTGGAAGTCTGATTTCTAGTCCCAGTTAGAGTTCTGTACTCACGGCGAGTGTGAACTGTTCTAGGTGCATTCGCTCGGCTTGAAACTGTCGGTTTGGCTAGGAACTTTTCATGGATGTCCGAGGGGACCGCTCATGACGGGCGAGATGCCTGAACCATACCCCATTCTTGTCAAGTCTTAGGAGGAGACCGAGAGTTGAGGTTGTCTTGTCTTATTTTGTCTAAAAAGGGAGGGCGGAGGCGTTGTCGCGCCTCTTGATGTATCCTTTCTTCCAGAACACTGCCAGCGTTCCTGCAATTCCTACTATTGCTGCCGATGTGATCGTTGCCTGTCCGTTGCCGCTACTTAGCCACGGTAGTCTGACTTCGAATGTTGCGACTGAAGCTGCGTCGAGTGGGCCTGACATGTGTGCCTTTGCTAGTACTGCATATGTTCCGATTAGCGCCTTGTCGGTGGAGAGGCTGAGGGTTGCCTTGTAGAGCCCGTTGGTCTGGGCTACGAGGACGAGGTTGGTGGTGGTGCCGTTAGGGTTGATGACGATGGCCGTCACCTGAGCGCTGGATGAGGTTACTGGGGCTCCGTTCAAGGTTGCTAGCACGTAGATCGCTACTTTGTCCCCTGGGAAGTAGACTGATCCAACAGTCACGGTCGTTGCGAGGCCTCCTGATGCAGGTGTGGTTGTAACTGTGAAGTCTACGCTAGCTCTGCCGCCGAAGTAGAGGTTCATTGCTTTGATCAAGTGCGGGCCGGGTTGTGATAGAGGCACGTCGAAGGTGAAGTTGAACGATCCATTCTTGGTGCTGGTGAAGCCGACAAACATGTCGTCGAAGGTGACATCTATCTCGCCGAGCTGGAGCCCTGCTGATTGGCCTGTGAACCCGGATCCATGGACTATGATTTTTGTTCCCGGGCTACCGCTGGATGGGGTAACTGTTAGGGTTGGAGGGGGTAGAATGGTGACAGTTCCATCTGTCATGCTGTTGTCCGCCGGGGTTGGGTCCCCGGTGAGGAGCACTGTGGCGGAAATCGTGTAGTTGCCTGCCGCCAAGCCTAGCGTGTCCCAGGAGACACTGGCATATGCGTAGTAGGAGCAGCCTATGCAGTTGGGTGGGGGTGCCTGTACGAAGACCCCGTTGAGAGTTGCTACAGCTGCGGAGTTTGCGTAGATCGTAACGCCGACCGTGTCGTTGAGGGTTCCAGTATTTGCAATGACGACTTGGATGCCAACGAGCGCACTGGAGACCGCGATCTGCGGATAGGCTTGGATGCTGACGATCGCGACGTCGTGTGGGGGCCTATTGAGTACATTTACCACGTGCGATGTAGTGCTGGAGAGGCGGCTGCTATCGATGACTGAGAGCGTGACGGTATAGTTTCCGGA
>Ga0066658_10000017_pt1 | contig 55007 bp, 46 predicted proteins | sample GraSoiAngelo_107_FD_75174 | JGI IMG/M metagenome (GOLD analysis project Ga0066658, IMG submission 75174) | Grasslands soil microbial communities from the Angelo Coastal Reserve, California, USA - 14_0903_09_30cm | ecosystem: Environmental > Terrestrial > Soil > Grasslands | place: USA...
AACTCGTACCAGGAGCACTGCCCGGCGGCCGCCATGTGGTGGATTCCGAACTCGATCCCCTCGATCAAGCGGACGATCCCGTAGGCGAGGTGCCAGGTGTAGGTCGGCGAGCCGACCTGGTCGCGGACGACGGTCACCTCGCTCCGGGTCTGGGCCAGCTGCAGCATCGTGTCGACGAAGTTGCGGCCGCCGAGCCCGAAGAGGCCGGCCGAGCGGACGATGAAGTGGCGCTTGTTGGCGGCGGCGACCGCCTCCTCACCGGCGAGCTTGGTGCGGCCGTAGGCAGAGAGCGGCGCCGGCTGGTCGCTCTCGACGTATGGCGCGCCCTTGAGGCCGTCGAAGACGTAGTCGGTGGAGACGTGGAGGATCCGCGCTTCCACTCTCGCGGCCGCCGCGGCGACGTTGCCGGCGCCGCTGCCGTTGACGGCGAAGGCGGCCTCCTCGGCCGTCTCGGCGCCGTCGACGTCGGTCCAGGCGGCGCAGTTGATGACGACATCGGGCCGCTCGAGGTCGAGCTTGCGATCGAGCGTGCCGGGGTTGGTGACGTCGAGCTCGGCGCGGCCGTAGCCGACGACGTCGTGGCCGGCGTTGCCGGCGGCGAGGAGGACGTCGCGCCCCAGCATCCCGGCGGCTCCCGTGACGAGCAGCTTCACAACTCCACCCCCACTAGACGAGTTTGATCTCGGAGCGGTCGCCGACCAGGAGCTGCAGGGTCTGCGGCATCCCCTGGCTGCGGGTCAACTTCACTTCCTTGCCGAGCAGGCTCGCCTCCATCCGGGTGCCGAGGTCCTCGACCACGGAGCCGGAGAGGACGATCGAGTTCTCGACTTCGGAGCGGCGGACGTGGACGTCGTCGCCGATCGAGGTGTAGGGGCCGATGAAGGCGTCCTCGATGTGGGCGCCGGCGCCGATCACGGCGGGGCCGCGGACGACCGCGCGCTCGAGCTTGGCGCCGGGGCCGATCACGACCCGGCCCTCGACCTTGGAGTCCTCGTCGACGTCGCCCTCGATCTCGGTCACGAGCTCCTCCAGCACGAGGCGGTTGGCCTCGAGCATGTCGGCGAGCTGGCCGGTGTCCTTCCACCAGCCCCGCACGACCTCGGAGCGGACCGTGCGACCGTCGTCGATCAACTTGTCGATCGCCTCGGTGATCTCGAGCTCGCCGCGCCATGAGGGCTCGAGCGAGCGGGCGGCGTCGAAGATCAGGTTCTGGAAGAGGTAGACGCCGACCAGCGCCAGGTTCGAGGGCGGGTCTTTCGGCTTCTCGATCAGGCGGACGATGTTGTCCTCGCCGTCAAGCTCGGCGACGCCGTAGGACTCCGGATCGTCGACCGGCGTAAGCAGGATCAAGGCGTCCGGTTCGTGCTCGGTGAAGGTGGAGACGAGGCCGCGGAGGCCGTCGCGGAGGAGGTTGTCCCCCAGGTACATGACGAAGGGCGAGGAGCCGATGAAGTCCTCGGCGGTCAGCACCGCATGGGCGAGCCCGGCCGGCGAGTCCTGGACGATGTAGGTGATCTCGGCGCCGAACTGCGAGCCGTCGCCGGCGGCGGCACGGATCTCGTCGCCCGTCTCCGGGGCGATGATGATCCCGATCTCCTTCACCCCGGCCTCGACCAGCGCCTCAATCCCGTAGAAGAGCACGGGCTTGTTGGCCACCGGCACCAGCTGCTTGGCCGAGGTGTGGGTGATCGGGCGCAGGCGGGTGCCGGCGCCGCCGGAGAGGATCAGTCCCTTCAAGGGCTCCATTCGAGGCAGGAACCCTACTGCGCCGGGAAAAGAGCGGCGTGCCTGCTCGCGCCCCGGTTCTAACGGTTCAGTAGCTGCGCGCGGAGACGGCGCAGAAAGCCCCCGACGCCGGCCCGAAGGCGAACGATCTCCGTGTCCATCGCCTGGTTCTGCCGCTCGAGGCCGTCGCGGTCCGCACGGGTGTGCTCGAGCGCCACCTCCGTGTCCTTGAGGCGTTCGGCGAGGGCATCGCGTTCGGCGAGGAGGCGGGCGAGCTTGCCGGCGGCGTTGCCTTGGCCAGGAGCGGGAGACTCCACCCGTCCCGCCTTCAGGCTGCGGATCTCGGCCGCGAGCTCGGCATTGACCCGCAGCAGCTCCTCGACCTGCCGATCAGCCTGCTCGTTCAAGGCGACGCCAGCTCCTCATCTCCGCCCAGCTGCGCCGGTGCAGCGCGCGGTCGTGCGAACGCAGGATCGATTGCGGCTGGATCCGGTATCTGGCCAAGGGCTCGGGGATGACGGCACCGTACCCACCGACCTCCCGGAGGCGGCGATACAGGTCCCAGTCGCTGTGAATCGTCGCCCGGGGGTGAAACGGGAAGCGCAGCCGCTCCAGCCACCGACGCGAGGTGAGGGCGGCGGTGTCTCCGTCCCAGTTCTCCTCTTCGCTGCTGAGGACGCGGTTGCCGAGTGGGGCGTAGCCGCCACCGTTGAGAGCTTCACCCCCAGGGTCGATGTATCGCAGCCAGCAGGTGACATAGGCCAGCTCCGGATCGGTTTGGAGCAGCTCCAGCGCCCGGGCGACGAACTCCGGCTCGAGCACGTTGTCGGCATCAAACATCAACAGGTAGTCGCCCTCGGCGAGGGTGATGCCGAGATTGCGCGCGATCGTGTCGCCGCGATTGCGCTGATGCACCACCCGCACCCGAGGATCGGCTGCGAGCTCGTCCAGAACCCCGTCCTCCGGGGCGAAGGAGCCGTCGTCGACGAGGACGACGTCTAGCTCCGTGTGAGTCTGCGCGAGAAGGGAGCCCACCGCCTCAGCCACGTAGAGGTGAGCGCGGTAGTAGGGGACGACGGCCGTGACCTGCGTAGGCTGAACGGCCGCTCTCGAGGAGGTGGGGGCATGCGCTTCTCCGAGCATCTCGTCGTACGCATCGAGCATCGCCTTCGGATCGGCCGCGCGGCGGACGACCTCGGCAAGCCCCTTGGAGGAACGGACCCGGGCAACGGCCTCCGGGTCGCCGACCAACGGCGTCAGCGCCCGCCCGATCGCGGCGGCGCCGACGTCCTCGCAAAGCCAGCCGCTGACCCCCGGCTCGACCGCCTCGACGTGGGCGCCGACCGGAGTGGTGAGCACCGGCAGCCCGGCCCGCATCGCTTCGAGGGCAAGGTGAGAGCAGACTTCGAAGATCGAGGGGACCGCCAGCAGGTCGTGCTCGCCGAAACGGGCGTGCAGCTCCTCGTCGGCGGCCGGCTCGATGATCCGCACCCTCGGGTCGCCGCCGCAGATCATCTCGATCGTCATTTGCATCGACTGCCCCAGCGGCGCCGTCTCCGTGTCGGCGCCGACCAGGGTCAGCTCCCACTCATCCTCGGGCAGGGCGAGGCAGGCTTCGACCAGGTCGATGACTCCGCTGCGCCGGTTGAGAGCGCCGAGGCAGAGGATCCGCAAGGGCCCAGCGGGGGGAGCTGGCGGAAGAGCCCGTGCAGGCTCCGGCGGGGGCGGAGGGCACCCGGCCCGCACCGCGGGCGGAAGCGCGAGGTCGGCGTAGTGCCGCTGGTAGCGGTCGAGGACGTCGCCGCCCGGCCAGAGCAGCCGGTCGGCGAGCCGCAACTGCTCGCGCTCGAGCTCGGCGGCCCGCTCTTCGCCCCCGAGCTCCGGGGACCCGTCGTAGAGGGCCAGCAGCTCGGCGCTGGCGGTCGCACGGACGCCGATCGTGGTCCCGCGCAGGAGCTCGTGGCCCGCCGCCCGCGCCTGCAACGCAACCAGGCCGGGGGCGCGGAAATCGCAGACCTCGAGGTAGTGCGGCGGGCGATCAGGCTGATAGGCCGCCTCGATCGCCTCGAGGACGGCGGCCGAGCGGCGGTGGTCCTCGCTGGCAAAGGAGAAGGAGGAGATCGCCTCGCTCGGCTCGGGGTCCTCGATCAGGGTCACCTCGTGCCGATCCCCCAGCACCTCCGCCTGCCGACGCGTGGCAGCGGCGACCCTGGCACCGAGGGCGTCCCCCGGGGAGACGATGCAGATCCTGCTGCTCGCGGCCACCGCGAGGAAGACTAAGGTGCGCCCGATGGAGTCGGATTTCAAGGCGCCCGCAATCCAGGTCGAGGACCTCCACAAGTCCTTCCGGATCCCGACGAATCGGGTCGACTCGCTGAAAGAGCGCGTCGTCCACCCGTTCTCCGGGCGCGACTACCGCGAGCTGCGGGCGCTCGACGGCGTCTCTTTTGAGATCGCCCAAGGCGAGTTCTTCGGGATCGTCGGCCGCAACGGCTCCGGCAAGAGCACGCTGCTGAAACTCCTGGCCAGCATCTACCGCGCCGACGCCGGCAAGATCCGGATGGCGGGCCGAATCGCCCCCTTCATCGAGCTCGGGGTCGGCTTCAACCCGGAGCTGACGGCGCGCGAAAACGTCGTCCTCAACGGGGTGATGATCGGACTCACCCCGGGCGAGACGCGACGCCGCCTCGACGCGGTGATCGAGTTCGCGGAGCTGACCGAATTCGCCGACCTGAAGCTGAAGAACTACTCGTCGGGGATGCTGGTCCGCCTCGCCTTCTCGGTGATGATGGAGGCCGACGCCGACATCCTCCTGATCGACGAGGTGCTCGCGGTCGGCGACGCCTCCTTCCAGCAGAAGTGCGCCGACGCCTTCCAGGAGATGAAAGCGGCAGGCAAGACGATCATCCTCGTTACCCACGAGATGACCACGGTCGAGCGCTACTGCCACCGGGCGATGCTGATCGACGGCGGCCGCATCCAGCACCTGGGCGATCCCGGTGAGGTCGGGCGCCATTACCTGCAGCTGAACTTCGAGCGAGGCAGCGAAGATGGCACCTCTCCGACCACCGGCCCGACCGACGAGGTGAAGATGCTCGACGCCTGGCTCGAGGACGCGGACGGCAAGAGAATCGAGAACGTCGGCGGCGACCAGGAAATCCGGATCCGGATCGAGATGGAAGCGTTGCAGGAGTTCCCAAGGGTCGGGGTCGGCTTCATCATCTCCAACGCCGACGGCGTCGGCGTCTTCCAGTTCGGCGTCCCGGTCGAAGGCGAAGACGATTCCTCACCGCTCCGCCCCGGGACGCGCTTCACCGTCCGCGCCGACATCGAGAACCTGCTTACGCAGGGCCATTACTTCATCCACTGCGGCGTCAATCGCGCCGACGGCCATACCGTCACCCTCTACGTCCACAACGCGATCGACTTCGTCGTCTACGCCGGCGTCGACACGCCGAGCGGGGTCGTCACCCTCCCCCACCAGACCGGCGCCGAACTCGATCGCACGGGAGAGCGATGAGCGAGACCGGCATCAGCCCCCCGGCCCCCGTCAGCCATCCGACTCAGCAGCCGCTGCGCGAGGTCCGCGGCCCGTCCGCCCTCGGCGGCGGCCGGCGTCGCTTCTTCGACCTGCTCTGGCTGATGTCGGTGACGGAGTTCCGCCGCACCTACTTCGGCACCGTCTTCGGCTACCTCTGGTCGCTGGTGCGGCCGCTGATGCTGTTCGGGGTCCTGCTCTTCGTCTTCACCCAGGTCTTCAAAGTCGGCAGCAGTCTCGACAACTACCCGGTCCTGCTGCTGCTCGGGATCGTCCAGTTCACCTTCTTCCAGGAAGCGACGAGCAGCGCCGTCGCCTCGGTCGTCGTCCAGGAGGGGGTCGTCCGCAAGACCCAGTTCCCGCGACTGGTAATCCCGCTCGCGACCGTACTGACGGCCTTCTTCAACTTCCTCCTCAACCTCGTCATCGTCGTCGTCTTCATCCTCGCCTGGGGTGTCGAGCCGATGTGGACCTGGCTGCTGTTCCCCTTCGCCGTCGCCGCGCTCTTCGTCTTCACGGCCGCGGTGAGCATGATCCTCTCGGTCCTCTACGTCCGCTTCCGCGACGTCGCGATCATCTGGACCGTCGCCGCCCAGGTCCTCTTCTACGCGACGCCGATCCTCTATCCCCTCGGCCCGATCGGCGGTCAGCCCTTCCTCAGCGAGCGGATCGAACAGCTGCTGATGCTGAACCCGCTGGCGGTGATCTTCGAGCAGGTCCGAGTCTGGATGCTGGAAGCCGACGCACCGACCGCGGTCGAGGCAGCCGGCGGCTGGCTCCACCTGCTGCCCGCCTTCGCGATCTACGTGGGCCTCTGCGCCTTCGCGGTCTGGATCTTCAACCGCGAAGCGCCGCGGATCGCCGAGGAGCTCTAGGCGACGCCTATCGGCAGACGCGGGCGCCCTGCGGCGCCTCGACGTGCAGGTACCAGGGCTGGGGCGCTTCGTCCCGCGGCACCCTCAGGGTCGTCGTCGAACCGCCGGCCACCGTGGCGACGCTGACCGGATATTCCCCGCTGGCAAAGCGGCGCATCGAGATCGTCGCCCCGCTGCCAGGCGGTACTTCAACGCGGGTGCTCCCAGGATCGGCCTCGACCTCCTCCATCCCAGCACCTCCGATCAGCCCGCAGTTCTCGGCCGCCGTCGGGTCATAGACGCCCGACCGCACCCGCGCCGACAGCGGCAGCGCCGCGGCGAGGACGAGATCGGCCTGGCGGCGCGCTTCCGGGGACGCGGCTTCCAGTTCGGCCAACGAGTAGGCCGGTGAGCCATATTCGTCGACGGCTTCGAGGTACTTGCCGGCGACGATGTCGATGAGGGCGGGGGCGCCGGCAACTTCGGGCGTCAGCTGGAAGTCGGGGTCGACCGTGCGGCGGGCGATCTCAATCGCCCGCGTGTCGGTCCGCGTGAAGACGGTCTGGCGGTCGAAGAAGTCGCTGCCGTTCTCGAGCACGACCACGTTCGGGCCGATCACCAGCGCCGTCACCACTGCTCCGACCAGCACTCCGCGCCTGCCGATCCGCTCCCCCGAGAGCAGGTTCGCCGCCAGCATCAGGAGGAAGATGCAACTCGCGTACTGGTAGCGGCTGGAGACCGCGTCGCGCCCCGGCATCTGGTTGAAGGCGAGCAGGAACCAGTTGGCGGCCGCGGCGGCGGCAACAGGCCAGAAGCGCGGGTCGATCCCCGGCTTGCGCAGCTTCTGCCAGACAAGCGCAATGACGAGCAGCGTCAGCAGAACCGCTCCCCAGATCTTTTCGGCCATCCCGTCGATCGGGTTCGTCCCCAGCCCGAAAAGGTTGCCGACCCCGACCGCCATCGCTTCGGCGACGAAGCGGGGGGAAGCGAGGACGTTGCGGGCGCTGAGGTGCGATTCGGCCTCGCTGCCCCAGCCGAGGTACCAGAGGGCGTAGAGGACCAACGGCACGAGGAAGACGTAGACGCGCCCCCAGCGCCGCTCCCGCGGCGACTGCATGACGGCGACAAACGCTGCCACCGCGAAGGGGATACCGAGGCTGGAGAAGCCGAAGGAGACGGCGAGGAAGAGGCAGGCAAGGACGTCCCCCACGCGGTCCTCGCGTTCCAGGGCCAGCAACATCGCCAATCCGAAGAGCATCGAGCCGATCAGGCTCACCTCGAAGGGCCAAAGCAGTAGCTCCCAGGCGGGGCCGAGGCAGAGGATCAGGATCGTCGCGAAGAGGGCGAGCCACTGGCCGACCCGGCGGCTGAGGTAGACGAAGAGGAGGACGGCAGTGGCAAGGAGGCTGAGCGTCAGCAGGAAGATTTCCGGCTTTGCGGTGTCCATCCCGAAGAGGTGGAGGAACAGCTGCTGGATCAGCACCGGGATGACGACGATGTGCTCGTTGTGGGGCTGGAGGATCGCGTCGGCGTCGAACTCGCGCCGGTTGATCAGGAAGCTCCAGGTGTCCTGCAGGAACGTGTAGTCCCAGGTCAGCGCGAGGATCATCACCGCCGCCGTCACGAGGGTGGCGGCGAGGAGGATCACCGGGGCGTTGCGGAGGGGTCTCGCCATCGGGCGGCGGGAGTGTATTGGCGGCGGCAGCCGCTTCAGGCCCGGAGCAGCGGCCGCAAGGTCAGGAACGCGACCCCGGTGAGGGCGAGCGCGGCGAGGAACGTGGCGGCGATCGAGTACGAGGTTCCGGGGACCGGGCCGACCGCGGGAACGTAGAGGAGGAGTACCAGCGCGACGTTGGCGAGGACCAGCCCGAGCCCGAACCGACGGTCGACCGCGCAGGCACCGGCGACGCAGGAGCACAACGCCATCAGCGGCACCGCCAGGCTGCCCTGGTGGATCACGGCCTTGGAGTCGGGGCCACCGAACATCAGCAGCGCCCAGACCAGGCAGGCGATGGCGCTGAAGGCGATTCCGAAAACAGCAAATGTCCAGTCCGGATCTCGCGGACGCCGACCCCGCAGCCAGGCGACCGCCATCGCCAGCGGACCGAGAAGAAGCAGCCCGAGGAAGGGCAGCAGGTCGTAGAAGCGCGGCACGCGCAGAGCGATCACGGCCTTACCTGGATTGCCTTCGCCGATCTGGTCGACCGCTCCGTCGACGGCGCGGTCGACGTCCCCCGCACCGACCATCTGGGTCAGGTTGCCCCGCTTGTTCTCGGCCGTCCCGCCGGGTCCAGCTTCACGGTAGGAGTCGACGATCGTCTCCAGGGCCCCGCGCTCGTCGATCTCCAGCGAGCCGCCGAGCTGCCACTTGATCAACCGATCGCCGGGGGGATCCCCATAGCGCTGGTAGGCGCTCCACGGTGCCAGCAGGACGATTCCGACCGCAATTCCGACCGCAACCCAGGACCAGCTCGGGACCCCGCGCCAGATCGCGGCGACGAGCAGCGGCACGATGAAGAAGGCGCTGGAGCCGTGGGCGAGAAAGGCAAGAGCGCAGAGGGCGGCGAAAAGAGCCCCCGCCCACGGTCGCTGGCGCAGCCGCGGCCAGTCCTCGGAGAGGACCAGCGCCAGCGCAGCCAGCAGGAAGGAGGCGGCGATCAACTTCGGCCAGACGAAGAAGGCGTGGACGATCGCGACGTCGCTGACGATCGCCGCAAAGGCGACGAGGCCACGGGTCCGCGGGGTCAGCCGGGCGGCGCAGAGCAGGGCCCAGAGGCCGAGAATCCAGAGCTGCTGCACGATCACCCCGAGAACCTCGTAATGCAGACCTGAGTCATCCCAGCCGAAGGGGCGTTGCGAGAGCACGTAGCCGACCTGCAGCGGTGGCCGGTCGCTGGAGAGCCAGTCGCCGAACGGCGGCGGGGTTCCCTGGTGGCCGTGGAAGTAGAAGTAGTCGGCGAAGAAGCGAGGAATGTCGTTGTCGGAGGGGAGCTGATGGGAGAAGCGGATGCTCGCCGTAACCAGCGGTTCGCTGTTGCCGCCGTGGATGAAGCCGAGAAAGAGGACAAAGGCCGCTGCCAACCCCCAAAGGGCGAACGGGGTGGCGAGCCCGCGAAGAACCGAGCGCTCGATCCCCTGCCGCCAGCACCAGAAGATCGCCCCGGCCGAGGCGAAGACGAAGAAGAACGAGGCGGTTTCGCCGATCGTCGGGTCGGCGTAGAAGAGCCAGAAGCAGAGAATGGCCGTCCCGCCCGAGCCGGCGAGGGCGGCCGAGAGCAGAAGCGGGACGCTGCGGAGGCCAGCACGCGCGGCGAGCAGCGCAGCCGCCGCCGCGGGAAGCCCCGTCAGCAGCAGGTGCAGCGCCCAGAGCGCCAGCAGTTCCAGGTTCACCTCCATCTCGAAGGCAGTTCATATCCCAGATAGACTGGGGATGAGGTGTCCGAGCAATCGAGCTCCATCAGTCCGGCCCGGCAGGGGGCTGGCAGCGTCGAGTTTGGGCGGTACTACTACCGCCACGACTGCGGCATCCCGTATGAGCGCAACGAGCACTGGCTCGGCTTCTTCGGGGCGATGGCCGACGCGATCGTCCGCGACCTGCGGCCGAGCACCGTCCTCGACGCCGGCTGCGCCAAGGGGTTCCTAGTAGAGGCGCTGCGCAACCGCGGTGTCGAGGCCTGGGGTATCGACGTCTCTGAGGAGGCGATCTCCGAGGTGCATGAGTCGGTTCGCGAGTACTGCCAGGTCGGCTCCCTGACCGAGCCGCTGCCGCGTCGCTACGACCTCGTCGTCTGCGTCGAGGTGCTCGAGCACATCCCCGCCGCCGAAGCGAACGCCGCGATCGCCAACATCTGCGCCGCCGGCGACCGCATCCTGCTCTCCACCACTCCCGACGATTTCAGTGAGGCCACCCACCTCAACGTCCAACCGCCCGAGCTGTGGTCGGCGGCGATCGCCCAGAACGGCCTTCTCCGCGATACCGAGCACGACGTCTCCTACGTCACCCCGTGGGCGGCGCTCTACACCCGCAGCGAGGAGCCGCTGGCGGAGGCAGTCCGTCGCTACGACCGCAGCTGGTGGCGGCTGCGCCGCGAGACCGACCAGCTTCGCGACTCGCTCCTCTCTGCCCACAGCAGGCTGGCCGAACTTGAGGACCAGCCGGGCGAGAGCCGTCCCGAGCTGCAGGCCGAGGTCGATCGCCTAAACGAAGAGGTCCTGAAGCTGCGCGACCTGCTGATCGGCAAGGACGCCGAGCTCGGCGTTGCCAAGGGCAAGCTGGCGATGTACGAAGACGGCCGAGAACGGCTCGAGAACGTCAAGCGGCGGTTCGGAAAAGTCCCGGGATTCGGGATGCTTCTCCACCTCTTCCTTCGCCTCGTCGGCCGCGGGTAGGCCCGTGGCAGCGCCCCGCTTCTCGATCCTCACCCCCGTCTACAACACCCCGGCCGGGGTCCTGGAGAAGATGCTCGCCTCGGTCGAGACGCAGGACTACGGGAGCTGGGAGCTCTGCCTCTACGACGACGCCTCGACCGAGCCGCACGTGCGTGAGATCCTCGCCGCGGCGGCCGCCCGCGACGCCCGCATCCGGGTCGAGTTCGCCGAACGCAACAGCGGCATCGTCGGCGCCTCCAACGGTGCCCTGGCGATGGCCGGAGGCGAGTTCATCGCCCTGCTCGACCACGACGACCTCCTCCACCCCGACGCCCTCGGCCACGTCTCGGCGGCGATCGACGGCGCCCCCGACGTCGACTACCTCTACACCGACGAAGACAAGATCACCGCCTCCGGCCAGCACCGGGACCCCTTCTTCAAGCCCGACTGGTCGCCGGAGCGGATGCGGACGCAGATGTACACCTGCCACCTCAGCGTCCTCCGGCGCTCGGTGGTCGAAGAGGTCGGCGGCTTCGACCCGGAGTTCGAGGGCTCCCAGGACTGGGACCTCGTCCTCAAGGTGACCGAGCGGGCGCGGCGGGTCATCCACGTGCCGCGGATCCTCTACCACTGGCGCATGCTCGAGACCTCCGCGGCGGCAGGCGGCGAGGCGGTCAAGCCCTACGCCTTCGAGGCCGGCAAGCGAGCGGTGCAGGCCCACTGCGACCGGACCGGGCTCCAAGCCGAGGTCGAGCGCGACCCGATCGACCCCGGCATTCTCCACCTGCAGCCGCGGCTGAAATCAGAACCGCTGGTCAGCATCGTCATCCCCACCGCCGGCCAGCGCCGCGACGTCCGTTTCGAGGAGGTCGTGTTGGTCGTCCACTGCGTCCGCAGCATCCTCGAGGACTCCAGCTACGAGAACCTCGAGATCGTCGTCGTCTACGGCGAAGCGACGCCACCCGAGGTCTTGGAGGAGCTGCGCGAGATCGGCGGCGAGCGGCTGCGCCTCGTCCCCTACGAGGGCAAGTTCAACTTCTCGGCCAAGATCAACCTCGGCGCCGTCCGCAGCCGCGGCGAGCACCTGCTGCTGCTGAACGACGACATCGAGGTCCGGACCGAAGACTGGATCGAGCGGATGGTCATGTACTCCGAGCAGGAGGGCGTCGGCGCCGTCGGCGGCAAGCTGCTCTGGGGCGACGGCCGGCTCCAGCACGTCGGCGTCGCCTTCGACGCCGGCCGCCCCGGCCATTACCACCGCGGCTTCGCCGAGGACTACAAGGGCTACTCGAACTACACCCTGATCGCCCGCAACTGCCTGGCGGTCACCGGTGCCTGCCTGATGACCCGCCGCTCCGTATTCGACCAGCTCGGCGGCCTCTCGATGAGCTTCCCGGTCAACTTCAACGACGTCGACTACTGCCTCAAGGCCTACAAGGAAGGCCTGCGAATCGTCTACGACCCCGACCTGATCATGTACCACTTCGAGTCCTCCAGCCGCGACCCCGAGGTGAAGGAATGGGAGCTCAACCTGCTCCAGGACCGCTGGCTGGCGATGACGATGAACGACCCCTTCGGCAACCCCGCCCTGACCCACGGGCTGCCGCGGATCTCCTCCTATGTCTCCTGGGTAAAGCGGCGCCCGGGGCCGCTGTGGAAGCGTCAGCGCCGGCGTTTCGAACCGACGCGGTAGGGAGTTGCAAACGAGGTTGCACCGGGCGCGGCCACGATGTCTAACATCCTGGGCTGGAATGTCAGACGTCATCAACAAAGAGGTCGCCGACAGCCTTCTCAGGGCCCTGGGCGAGCAGCTCGCGGCGTCGGGGGAACATTACGAGCTCGTCGTGGTCGGAGGCTCAGGCCTGCTGGCGCTGGGGATCATCGAACGCTCTACCCGCGATGTCGACATCCTTGCCCTGCGATCCGAGGAGGGTCTCGGCAGGGCCAAGCCGCTGCCCAGTGGACTGCAGGCTGCTCGTGACCGGGTCGCTCGCGATTTCTCTCTTCCGCCCGAATGGCTCAACTCTGGGCCCACCGATCTCCTGGAGCTCGGCCTCCCCGAGGGGTTCGTCGACCGCCTAGAGCGAAACGACTACGGCTCGGGGCTGACCGTCTACTTCGCCTCTCGCTACGACCAAATCCACTTCAAGCTCTACGCCCTCGTGGACCAGGGACCGGGGAAGCACGAGGAGGATCTTCACGCGTTGGCAGCCACGGAAGATGAGCTACTGGCAGCGGCTGGGTGGAGCCGCTCGCATGACCCTTCGCCCGGTTTCGCCCAAGTGCTTCGCGACGTGCTCCAACACTTGGGGGTGAAAGATGTCGATCTCGAGCCTTAGGGAGGAACTGCAACAACGACTCGCCGGCTTCCTCTGGGATCAGTGGGCTCAGATGGGCCTTTCAGCACCCAGCCCTCGACAGGATCCGTGGTCGGCCGATCCTGAGGCTCTCCTCCTCTTGAGCATGGAGGTGGGTCGCGAAGAGCCGCGGCTCTTCGAGGAGGTGCTCGACTGGCTCCTGACCAATGAACGCCTGATCAGCGTCCAGCGGCTGCGCAACCTGGCAATTGACGATGCCGACCGAGCGCTGGTAGAGGCCGTCTTGGGATGGATGGGGCAGAAGCGAAGGCGGCCGCGTCTTGGAGCGAAGGCGGCGCCTGCCGAGCGGGAGAACGCCCCCCAGCCTTTTTTTCGGAACTCCCGACTGCCGATTGTCGAGCCAGACCCCGCCTTTCTCGCGCAGGGATTTCTGAAGCCACTCTCAGAGCCGACCGGAAAGTCGCAGAGCCCAGACCTCCGCCTCCCGATCAACTTCGCCTTTCGCTTGCGACTGCTCCTCGGGATCGGGGTGCGTGCGGAGGCGGTGCGTGTCCTGCTGACCGCCGAGACGCCGTGGATGGAAGTGCAGGCGCTCGCACGCTCAACCGCCTACACGAAGCGCAACGTTCAGGAGGCGGTCGGCGCGCTTCGGGAAGCCGGCGCTCTGGGCTCCTGGGAGCTCGGCAATGAACAGCGGCTCGAGGTCTCCCGCCAGCATTGGGCTGATTTCCTCGCGCTCGGTAGCCTTCCGCAGCACCGAGATTGGCCTCAGCGTTTCACCGCCTACAGGAAGATCCTTCGCTGGCTGGCCGACCCCACGAAACAGAATCTGAGCAAGTACATGCTTTCGAGCGAGGCCCAGAGCCTGGTTGAAGAAGTCGACTTGGACCTTCGTTTCAGCGGCGCGACCCTCGAAACGGGAATCCCCCCTAGCGATCCGTCCTATTGGGAGAACTTCGCGCAGCGAGTGCGGGAACTAAGCCTCTTATAAGACTTCCTACCGACCGCCTTTGCGGTAGTCGCCCCGGCTGAGCGTCATCTCCAGCCAGACGTAGAGGACGATGAAGAGGTAGCGGCTGCCCATCTCTTTCATCGCCAGCTTCGCCTCGCCGCTGGTTCGGTTGGTCCAGGAGGTCGGGACCACCTCGTAGCTGTGGCCGCGGACAATCGCCTTCAGCGGCATCTCGACGGTGAGATTGAAGTGTTTGGAAAGCAGCGGTTGGATCGTCTCGACAACCTCGCGCCGGTAGGCCTTGAAGGCGTTGGTGGTGTCGTTGTAGCGGTGGCGGAAGAGGACGCGGATGAACTGGTTGGCGAGCCGGTTGACGAAGTACTTGACCCGCGGGTAGTCGTAAACCTTGGCTCCGGGGACGAAGCGGGAGCCGAAGGCGCAGTCGAAGCCCTGCTCGAGGACGCGGTAGTAGCGGACCAGGTCCTCCGGGTCGTCGGAGGCGTCGGCCATCACGATCGCCACGGCGTCGCCCTCGAAGACGTCGAGGCCGGCGCGGATCGCGTTGCCGAAGCCGCGTTCGTTGTGGGAGCGGTGGACGCGGATGCGCGGATTGGCCTCGCCGAGGGCGGCGACGACCGCTTCGGTCGAGTCCGTCGAGTCGTCGTTGACGACGACAACCTCGTAATCGATCCCCTCGCGATCGAGGACGTTGGCGACTCCTTCGACCGTCCTGCCGACCGAGCCCTCCTCGTTTTGCGCCGGCATCACCACCGACAGCTTCATTGCCTCCGCCATCAGTTCAGGCGGTGGCGCCGACCCAGCGCTCGACGTTCTGCTCGTACATCTCCCGCAGGATCTCCTCGATCCCGTAGCGCAGGTCGAAGTCGGGGTAGTCGGTCTTGAACGGCTCGAGGTCGGAGATCCACCAGCGGTGGTCGCCTATCCGTGGCTCCTCCCCCATCTCCCATTGCAGCTCGCGGCCGGCGATCCGCTCGCAGGCATCGATCGCCTCCAACATCGAACAGTTGCTGAAGCGGCCGCCGCCGATGTTGTAGACGGCGGCGGGGCGGGGCGCTTGGCGGTAGGCGTCGAAAGCGGCGATCAAGTCGGCGCTGTGGATGTTGTCGCGGACCTGCTTGCCTCCGTAGCCGAAAACGGTGTAGGGCGTGCCGGTGACGGTGCACTTCATCAGGTAGGCGAGGAAGCCGTGGAGCTTGGCACCGGCGTGCTGGGGACCGGTCAGGCAGCCGCCGCGGAAGGCGACGGTCGGCATATCGAAGTAGCGGCCGTACTCCTGGACCAGCAGGTCGGCGGCGCACTTGGAGACGCCGAACAGCGAGTGGGTCGAGGAGTCGATCGACATGCTCGTGTCGATCCCCTTGAAGTAGTGATGGTCCTCGGGCAGCTCCAGCCGCTTCTCCAGGCTCTGCAACGGCAGGCGGTTGGGCGTGTCGCCGTAGACCTTGTTGGTCGAGCAGAAGACGAAGGGGGCGTCGGGGCAGTGCGCCCGCGCCGCCTCGAGCAAATTGAGGGTGCCGTTGGCGTTGACGCCAAAGTCGGTCTGCGGCTCGCTCGCGGCCCAGTCGTGCGAGGGCTGGGCGGCAGTGTGGATGACTAGCTCGATCTGGCCCGCGTGGCGGCGGAAGATTCCCTCGACGGTCTCGGCGTCGCGGATGTCGGCGTTCTCCCAGCTGAAAGCAGTCGGGTAGGCCTCGACCAGACGCTGGGTCACGTGCGAGGTCGAGGATTCGGGACCGAAGAAGCGGGCTCGCATGTCGTTCTCGATCCCGACCACGTCGAACCCCTGAGAGACGAAGTGGTCGACCGCCTCGGAGCCGATCAGGCCCCCGGAACCAGTGATAATCGCGACCGGCACGCTTACTCCCTTCCCCCTGCTGGGGCGTCGATTTCAAGAGCCTGGGCGATCCGCTCAGGATCGACGGCAATCCACTCTCCGATGTCGGCAAGCACCATCTCGGCGCTGCGCCGCGGCCGCCACTCGTCCAGGCCGAAAAGCCTCGTACAGTCAGACAGATATATCGGCACGTCCCCCTGCCGCGTCTCCTCGACCGGCGTGATCGGCACTTCGTTGCCGGTCAGGCGCTGGCAGATCTCAGTCGTCTCACACAGCGAGAGGCTGCACTCGCGGCCGCCGCCGACGTTCACCGTGCGTCCATCCCAGGCCGCCGGATCGAGCAGTTGGCGCTCGACGAGGTCGACCAGGTCCTCGACGTGGAGGAGGTCACGTACCTGTTTTCCATGCCCCCCGAACCCGATGTAGCTGAGTGGGTTGCGGAAGTGGTGGGCGAGCATCCAATGGGTGAAGACACCCTGGTCGACCTTGCCCATCTGCCAAGGGCCGGCGATGACGCCGCAGCGGTCGATCACGGCGGGGACGCCGAGCGTCTCCCGGTACTCCTCGATCAGCATCTCGGCGGCGAGCTTGGTCGCGCCGTACAGCGTCCTCGCGCCTTCGAGCGGGAACTCCTCGGAGATCCCGCGAGGGGAGACGCCCCGCACCGCCTGCTCGGCGGCGATCTCAAACCGCGTCTCGACCTCGTCGAGATTCAGTTCCACCTGCGGCGCCACCGGATAGACCCGGCTGGTCGAGAGGAAGACGACAAAGGCGCTGTCGCGGCGGGCAAGCTCGAGGCAGTTGTAGGCGCCGGTGAGGTTGGTGTGGACGAGGTAGCCGGTGTCGCCGTCGACTCCGCTCATCACCGAAGGCTCGGCCGAGCACTCGATCAGCGCCGTCAGCTCCGGCAGCGCCTGCAGATCAGCGGGCTCGCGGACGTCTCCCTTGACGAACTCGACCCCCGCCTCTTCGAGGCGCGGCAGGTTCAGTTCCGACCCGCGCCGGTAGAGGTTGTCCAGGACCAGGACCTCCCAATCGGGATGCCTGGAAGCGAGCGAGACGGCGAGGTTGGAGCCGACGAACCCCGCGCCACCGGTGATCAAGAGGCGAGTCAAGGCGTGCGAAGCTATCAGTTGCAAACGCGTGATCGACGGGGTCCATATCTGGCATGCCGCCCTCGACGAGCCTGGCTGGCCGGGATCGGAGGAGCTCCCCCCGGAGGAGCGCAAGCGGGCCGGCGACTTCCTGCGGGCGGAGCCCGGCCGGCGCTGGGTCGCCTCACGCTGGGCGCTGCGCCGCGTCCTCGCGGATTACCTGGAGCTTCCGCCGGCGGCGATCGAGATCGAGGTCGGCGAGGCCGGCAAGCCGCGGCTGGCGGCCGGCGGCGGGCTGGGGTTCAACCTCAGCCACTCGGAGGGCCTGGCGCTGATCGCGGTAGCCGAACAAGACGTCGGGGTGGACGTCGAGCTGATCAGGCCGGAGCGCGACTTGCGGGCACTAGCCGAGCGCGCCCTGCCTGCCGCCGACGCCGCAGCTGTCAGCGCAGCCCCCGAGGACGAACGGGCAGCCGTCTTCCACAGGGCCTGGGCCCGGCACGAGGCCCGGCTCAAGTGCCTCGGAACCGGCCTCGGCTCCGAGCCGAGGCGGACACCGGTGGCGGTGCAGGACCTCGATGTCGCTCCGGGCTTTGCGGCGGCGGTCGCCGTCGTCGGCGCAGAGACCGGGCCGGTGCTCTGCCGTCCGCTCCCTGCCGGTTAGGAAGCCGCTCGCCCTTTCGGCAGCATGAATTCCCATTCCCCCACGGCCTCGACCGGCTTGAAGTTGGCGAAGATGTAGCGCACGAGGGGCCGCTGCTCGACTTCGCGGCCGCCCAGCCAGAGCGCTGCAAGGGGTTCGCTGCGCACCGCGCAGGGCCGCTTCGCGGCTCGCAGTTGGTCGACGACCCGCTGCTGCCGCTCGCTATCGAGCGCCAGGATCCAGGGGCCGGAAGGGTAGGGAAGCGGCGGTTCGATCCCTGACCACAAGTAGAAGCTGTCGACGTTCGGGTAGCCGATGAACTCGGTGCAGTGGTGCTTCTGCAGGGCGTCGACCATCGCCGTGTATTCCTCCACCTTTCCTTCGGGCAGGTGCAGGTTGGTGGCGCCCGCGAACGGCAAGGCCGTGTTTTCGCGGTAGTTATGGATCCAGTTGATCCCTGGCCGGACGATCGTGTTCAAACCGAGGTCTGCGACCAACGCAACCAGGGCGATCAGAGCAATCGCGCCGAAGCGCTCCAGGCCGATTCGCCCGTGCTCTGCGCTCCAAGCCTGGAGCACGGTGAGACCGTCTGCAATACAGAGCGCCCCGACCGGGACGAAGGTGACGGCGGCGATGAACATCTGGCTGCCCGCGACCGGGTAGACCTGCACCGCCTCGGCAACTGCCAGAGCCGGCAGGAAGACCCGCAGGTAACGCTTGAACTCAGACTCCGGCGCCAGGCCGCCAGGCGGGAAAACTGCGATCCACGCCAACACCATCGGCACCGAGAGCGGGTTTTCCGGCGAGGGGTTAAGGGTGACCGGCGCGACTCGAGCGATCCCCATCCAGATCACGAGGCCGGCGAGGATCCTCAGCCCGCCGCTCCATGGACCAGGTCGAGGGGAGTCAGACCGGCGCAGCTGCAGCGCGGCGATTGCCACCGCGAGCGTCAGGATCCCCCAGTCAAGCGCGGCACTCGGCATCTTCACCGGAGCCGGATTGACGTCGCGGACCCGCATCGCCTCGGTCACCACCCCTCCGTAGACGTCTGCAAGCGACGGCCCCGTGAGGATGATCGCGACCAGCATCGCGACCAGCCCGCCGACGAAGCCGATCGCCATCCCCAGCACCCAGGGCGCAAGCCCCTTCCCCCGGCCCTGGAAGGGGATGCCATGGGCGGCGACGACCACAGCACCCATCGCCAGGACCTCGAGCGCGACGAAAGTCCGCACCGGTTCCACGCCGAGGTCGCGGAGGGCGACGGCGGGGGCCATCGCCAGGACCCCGATGACGACCGGCCAGCGGATCCAGGCCCGGCTGCTCAAGGGCTCGAGGGTGAGGACGGCCGCGAGGACGGCGGCGGCAGCGGCGTAGGTGCCGAGGTTGAGCTTGGTGAGGACAAGCGCGGCAACCGCCGCACCGGCCACGGCGCCGTTGATCCGCGGCCGCTTCCCCGGCCCGAAGGCGGTGAGGGCAGTCAGGGTCCCGAGCAGGAGGACACAGAGGACCTGCGCGTGCATCGGCTCGTTGGCGAGGACGCTGAGGGTGCCGAAGGCGACCATCATCGAGGCCGCCCCGAGCGTCAGGCGCCCGGTCACCCGCTGCATCGAGACTCCGTAGAGGAGGCTGGTGAGGACCCAGAGGATCGCGACCAACGTGCGGCTGGTGTCGGTGTCTACGGTCTTACCGGTGAGGGCGAAAAGACTGCCGAAGAACTCGTAGTAGAAGGGCCCGAACGGCGTGTACACGTCCCTGAAGAGGGCGTGGCCGTCGAGGAACCCCTGCAGGGTGACCAGCACCGTCCCCTCGTCGTCGTAGGCGGCGAAGATCGAGAAGACGGTGAAATAGGCGGTGACCATCGCCACGAGCGCGATCCCCGCGTAGACGAGGATCGAGACGATCAGCGGGTCTCGCAGCGGACCGGGAAGGGGCCGCTGCTGTCGGCCCGGGGCAGGCTTTGGCGGCGCGTCGTGGAGCAACGGGCGGCCACATTATCGACGGACTCGGCAGGCAAGCCGAGCGGTCAGCTACCTTGAAGACGTGCTTCGCGTGCTCTGGAAGCTGGTGGCGGGGGCCATTCTCAGCTTGACGATCACCGTGGGCAGCGCCCAGGCGCTGACCACGCAGCGGGTCGGCAACTTCCAGCAGCCGATCTACGTCACCTCAGCCCCGGCGAATCCGGACCGCCTTTTCGTCGTCGAGCGTGAAGGCACGATCGTCGTGGTTGAAAACGGCGAAGTGAGGCCCTTTGCGGACATCCGCTCGGCCGTCTCCTGCTGCACCAGTGAGCGCGGCCTGCAATCGATCGCCCTCGCGCCCGACTTCGCGACCAGCGGTCGCCTCTTCCTCTTCTACACCGGCGAGAAAGAACCCGGCGAGATCCACGTCGCCGAAATGGTCACGTCCGGCGCCACGGCGCCGACCGGCAGCCTCCGCGACGTGATTGCGCCGATCCCCCATTCCGAGAACGCGAACCACAACGGCGGCCAACTCCAGTTCGGCCCTGACGGCGCCCTCTACGCCTCGACCGGGGACGGGGGTGGCGGCAACGACGAACTTCACAATTCCCAGGACCCGACGAGCCAGCTGGGGAAGATCCTCCGCATCGTTCCAAGTCCCACCGGCCTCACCGACGCGGCCGTCTGGAGCCTCGGTCTCCGCAACCCCTTCCGCTTCTCCTTCGACCGCCAGACCGGCGATCTCTGGATCGGCGACGTCGGCCAGGACAAACGGGAGGAGGTCGACCTCGCGGCCGCTCCGGGCATCGGCCAGAACGCCAACTTCGGTTGGAACTGCTTCGAGGGATCGCTGCCGGGTCCGGCCACCGATTCGGAGTGCGCTTCCCCCCCTGCCAGCGGCTACGTCCTCCCCGTCTTCGAGTACGACAACCCCGCTGACGGCTGCGCGGCGATCATCGGCGGCTACGTCGCCCGCGACGCGGGGCTAGGCGACACCTACGGGCGCTACCTCTACGGCGACAACTGCGTCGGCGACGTCCGTTCCTTCTCCCCGGCCGCACCATTTGCCACCGACCGCTACGAGGGCATCCACGTCAACGGTCTCGACTCCTTCGGCGAGGACTCCTGCGGCCGGCTCTACGCCGTCTCTGCCACGGGCCCGCTCTACCGCCTCCTCGGTCCGGGCACCACTACTTGCAGCGGCGAAGCCGAAAAAACTGTGACCCTTGCCCCTTCGCACGTCGGCGTCCGCGCCGCCACCCGCAAGGTCAAGCGCAACCGCCGCGCCTTGATCTCCGCCTGGGTCAGCCCGTGCAACGGCCGCCGCGGCGGCCAGGTAACGCTGTGGCGCGGCCGCCGCAACCTCGGCACCCGCCGGATCGACCAGGTCTGCTCCGCCCGCTTCCGGCCTCGGATCGGCCGCCGCTCCAGCTTCCGGGTCACGGTCAAGGCGGATCAGACCTTTGCCGGCGCGATCTCGCGGCGGCTGACGATCCGCCCGGTTCGCCACCACAGGCGCTGAGGGCCTTTACTCCGAAGCCCTGCTCAGGGCCTTGCGCGGCCACCGGTGATCGAGACGAAGGCGCGCCAGGCGGGCTTCGGGTGGAACCTCGGACCGGCGCGGAAGAGGCCGACCGAGTCGCAGAAGGTGCAAGAGCCGGCGACGTCCTTCCAAGAGAACCAGTAGGAGGCCTTGAGGTTGAGGCGCCTGGCGTTTTCGAGCATGTAGCCGTAGGAGGCGCGCAGTTGCTCCACCTGACCGAGAATTCCCTGCTCGAAAGCCACCTGCTGGAAGTTGTTCTGTGAGCCCCAGCCGAGCTCGCCGATGTAGAGCGCGGGACGGTCGCGGTTTTCCTTGGCGACGTCGTGGAATTCCTCGGTCATTTCCTCGAGCTCTTCGCTGTCGACCGCGTACGGGTGGAGATCGATCCCGTCGAAGCGGTTGCGCAGCCCCGGCACCGCGTAGAGGCGCTGCAGGTAGTCGGTCGCCGGCATCCCCCGCTTGCCTTTGGCGGTCGGCTCGGCGAAGAGCCCACCGAGGACGACTTTCGCGCCCGGGTCGACGGCTTTGATCGCCTTGCTGGAGATCGTCACCAGCTTCGCGTACTGGGGCGCCGAGACCGGGTAGGCGAAGTAGAAGAAGTTCGGCTCGTTCCAGATCTGCCACTCCCGGATCGGAACCGGGACCGAGATCGCCGGTTCGTAGTTGACGCCGATGCCGCCGTGCTGGGCCCAGAATTCGCCGCCGGGGCCGTAGCGGGCGACGGCGGCACTGAGGAAGGCTGACCAGGCGCGCCGCTGGCGCGCGTTGGCAACCGGCAGCATCGTTTCCTTGCGGGCCGCCCAGCGGGGCGGCGAGACAACCGAGGGGAAGACCCGCAAGCCTGCCCGGGCGGCGACTTCGACCATGCCGTCGAAGCCGCTCCAGTCGTAGATCGGGCGCGGCGTCGGCTGCACCGCGGACCAGAGCAGCGGCAGGCGGATGCTTTCGATCCCGCCGGCGCGCATGTAGCGAGCGTCAAGTTCGGTTAGTTCGGTCTGCGGGGCGATCCCAAAGAAGCCCTTCGGCGGCCGCGGCAGCGTTTTGGCCGAGCCGGGTTGCCCCCCGACCATCAGAGCGAGAAGGAGGCAGGCGAGGAGCGGAAGGGCGAAGAGGCGTCGTTTCATCGAGTCGGAAAAGGTAGCGGGCGGATCGGCTCGGCTCAGTAGGTGCCGCCGAGCTTGCGGTGGTCCCAGGTTGCCGTGCGCAGCGGCGGGAAGCTGATCGCCACCCGCTTCGGCGCCTGGGCTTCCAGCGCCGCCTTGGCGTCGCCCTCAATCGAGGAGATGCCCTCCGCGTAGCGCACGGTCAGCTCTTCCGCGAACCCGAGGACGGTCTCGAAGTCGCGGTGGATCACCGCTTCGGACTCGACCATCGCCCCCCGCAGCTCTCCGTACTCGTGCCCGCTCTCGACGAGGACCGTCGCCCGCGGGTCGCGTTCGAGGTTGCGCACCTTCTGCGACTTCGCGTAGGTCCAGATCCAGACCACCCCGTCGCGGGGGACGAACCAGAGCGGCATCGAGTGGGGCCAGCCGCGCGGCCCGAGGCTGGAGACGATCGCCACCCGCTCCTCCTCCAGCAGCTGCCGCAGCTCCTCCTCGCTGAGCTTGATCTGGTCGCGCCGGCTCACCGCGAAGACTCTAGGACGGTTTGCACCGGCATGAGAGCATCGTCTTGTGAAGATCGCGATCCTGCTCTACGAGGGCTTTACCGCGCTGGACGCCATCGGCCCCTACGAGGTGCTGCGCTCGGTGCCGGATTGGGAGGTCGAGTTCGTCGCCAAGCAGCGCGGCGAGGTGCGGACCGACAGCGGCGTCGTCGGGCTGACCGCGGACCGCAGTCTCGAGGAGGTCGGCGAGCCGGAGATCGTTCTCGTGCCCGGCGGCATCGGTACCCGCGAACTGATGGGCGAGGAGGAGATCCTCGCCTGGCTGCGCCGGGTCGACGAGACCACGAAGTGGACGACCTCGGTCTGCACCGGCTCGCTGCTCCTGGCCGCCGCCGGGCTGCTCGAGGGAAAGCAGGCGACCGGCCACTGGGCCTGGCTCGAGCCGCTGCGGGACTTCGGCGCCGAGCCAGTCGGCGGCCGCTACGTCGAGGACGGCAAGACCATCACCGCCGCCGGCGTCTCCGCCGGCATCGACATGGCGCTCTACTTGGTCGGCCGCGAGGTCGGGACCGAGGTCGCGCAGGCGATCCAGCTGGGGATCGAGTACGACCCCGACCCGCCCTTCGACGCCGGCTCGCCGCAGAAGGCGCCGGCCGAGATCGTCGAGATGGTCAGCGCTATCTCGCGCGCCGAATAACGCCGAGGAAGGCGTGCCAAGCCGGCTTCGGCTTGAAGCGGGCGCCGGCGCGGAAGAGCCCCGAGGAGTCGCAGAAGGCGCAGCTGCCCTGCAGGTCCTTCCAGGTGAACCAGTCGACCTGCGCCAGCCGCAGGCGACGGCGGTTGGAGAGCAGGTAGCCGTAGGCGCCGCGCAGTTCCCGCGCCTGCCCCTGCAGCCCGACCTCGAAGGCGACGAGGCGGGGGTTGTAGGCGCTGCCCCACCCCATCTCGGTCACGTAGAGCTGCGAGCGGCGGTCGCCGTGGCGGGCCATCGTCGCCCGCACGCCCTCGACCGCGAGGCGCAGCTCGCCGACGTCGGCGGCGTAGGGGTGGAGCGCGACGGCGTCGAAGCTCGCCTTCACCCCGGGCGAGCGGTAGAGCTGGTCGAGGAAGTCGACCGCGTCCATCGCCGCCGGCGGCCCCTGCTTCGGGTTTGCGAAGAGCCCCCCGAGGACGACGTCGGCCCGCGGATCGCCGCGCCGAATCGCCCGGTCGCTGATCTTCAGCAGGCGGGCGTAGCGGCCAGGCGATACCGGCTTCGTGAAGTAGAAGAAGTTCTCCTCGTTCCAGATCTGCCAGGCGCGGATCGGCACCCGCGGCAGCGGTTCCTTCGTGCCGGGCCGGTGCTCGTCCCAGAACTCGCCGCCGCGGCCGTAGCGCTCGACTGCGGCTTCGACAAATTCGGTCCAGGCGCGGCGCTGGCGGCCGCTGAAGACCGGCATCCGCCGCGAGCTCCCCGTCGCCCAGCCCGGTGCTTCGGCGAGGACCGGAAGGACTTCGATCCGCTCCCTCGCTGCTGCCGCCACCGTCGCGTCGAACCCGGCCCAGCTGTAGCCGGCGCGTGGAGAGGGCTGCGTCCCCTTCCAGGAGAGTGGCATCCGGATCGTTTCCACCCCACCGGCCCGCATCCGCGCCAGGTCCTCGCGGTCGATCCGGGTCTGCGGGACGATCCCGAAAAAGCCGCGGGGGACCGCCCGCGCGCTCGCGGGCACGAGCAGGGCGAGGGCGATCAGGAGCAGGGGAAGAGAAGGGCTGAGTCGTCGCATCCCTGTCAGAACCCGGCAGGCTGGGTCGAGTCTCGGCGGGCGCCCGACTTCAGGTGCGCGAGGAGGGAACCAGCTCGAGCTCCGCCCACGGACCCTCGCCGCACATCGGCTGGGTCCGGCCATCCAGCCAGTCCGGCTGCAGGTCGTCGTAGTGGGGGCTGGCCGGGTGGCCCGACTGGCCGGTGAACATCTGCCAGCGCGAGCGGTCGGGGTCGGTCGGGTCGGCGATCATCCGCCAGCTCGGCGCCCAGACGGCTTTGTAGGGGTCGTTCGGGTCGTAGGCGATCTGGCTGACCGTCTCCTGGGCGCCGCCGGCGCGGAGGCGGCGGTTGAGGAGGCGGTCGAAGAGCGGGTTGGCGTCGCCGAGCGGGTGCGGGAACTTGAGCTCGTGGACCCGCCCCCAGCGCCAGCCCTCGGGGTCGGGGCCGAAGCGGTCGCCGAGGTCGTCGAGCGCCCCCGCCAGCGCCTCCAGCGCGAGCCCGTCCCAGGAGCGGCCGATCAGCTCCTCGTCGCCTTCGGCCCAGAGCGCCATCAGGTGCGAGTGCCAGCGCCAGGGCGAAGTGACGTGGGAGAGGAAGCCGTTGTCGGCGCGGTCGAGCCAGCGCTCGCAGAGGTCGCGGTCGCCGATCGCGCAGCGCGCTACTTCGCGCCCCAGCCGCAGCAGGAACGCCTGGTAGATCGTCCCCGCGATCGAGTCCGGGCCGAGGCAGCCATCCCAGCTGCGCAGCCGCTCCAGGGCACTGCGCTCGCGCTGGCCCTTCGGGTGCAGGCGGCTGAGGCGCGCCGCCGCCTCGACGCCGGGCAGCGAGTAGTTGTCGTTCTGGATCGCCTCGAAGCTCTCGAGGTCGTGCGCCTCGGTCTCCTCGATCATCTGCTCGATCCGCTTGGCCCGGTAGCCGTCGAGCCACTCGCTGGTGATGTGGTGCGGGTACTCGTCGCCGACGATCCGGTTGTTGGCGGTGATCACGTAGCCGCACTCGGGGTCGACGACCTCGGGCAGCTCCTCGTAGGGCACCGTCCCCTCCCACTCGAACTCGCCCGTCCAGCCGGGCTTTGGCAGGTCGGGGCAGCCGCCGCGGCGGCGCGGCAGGCGGCCGATCAGCTTGTAGCCGATCGAGCCCCCGCGGTCGGTCCAGACCATGTTCGAGGCGGGCGAGGTGTGGCACTCGAGCTTCGCCACCAGCTCGGGGCCGGAGGCGATGTCGAGCAGGTCGAAGGCGGCTTCGAAGGCGGTCGATTCGCGCAGCGCCTGGAAGGCGAGCGCCAGCGGCTCCCCCTCATCGGCGCCGAGCGCCTCGTTGACGATCGGCCCGTGGTGGGTCGAGCGCACCTCCAGCACGACCGGCTCTGAGCGGCCCTTAACGACGATCTCCTCGCGGACGACGTCCAGCGGCCGCCACTCGTCTTCGAACAGGTAGTTATCGCCGTCGACCCGCTCGACGAAGAGGTCCTGAACATCGGCCATGACGTTGGTGATCGTCCAGCAGACGTCGTTGTTCTGGCCCATGTAGATGCCGGGCATCCCCGGCAGCGAGGCGCCGCGGACGAAGCGCTCGCCGTGGCGCAGCTCGACCTCGTACCAGATGCCCGGCATGCTGGGAGAGAGGTGCGGGTCGCCGGCGATCAGCGGCGTCCCGGACTTCGACCGCGAGGCGGAGACGGCCCAATTGTTCGAGCCCGACGCCTCGGCCGCGAGGCCGAGCGAGCCCCGGACACGGTCGATCTGCTCGACCAGCGGCATACCTTCGCCGGTCCAGGCTTCGAGTGATTCGGCGACGACGGGGTTATCGGCGGGGTAGACCGGGTCGAGCCGGGCGGCAAGCTCGGGGCCGAGCTCCCGCACCATGTCGGCCCGCAGCAGCTCCCGCTCCCAATTGGTCGAGAGGCCGAAGGCGAGAAGCTTGCCGAGGCTGAGGATGTCCACGGGGCGCCACGGTTTCCACTGCTGGCGCAGGACCTGCATCTCGAAGGGAAGGGCGCGGGCGTCGCGGGCGGCGGCATTGACGCCGGCGCAGAAGCGCTCGAGCTTCGCCCGCAACTCAGGCTCCATCATCGCTTCCTCTTCCTCGGCGATGCGCCGGATCCCCAACGTCCGCATCAGCTTGTCGACCGCCAGGCCCTCCTCACCGGCCATCTCGGCGACCCGTCCCGCAACGACGCGACGGTAGAAGTCCATCTGCCAGAGGCGGTCCTGACCGTGGCAGTAGCCCTGGGCGAAGAAGAGGTCCTCGCGGTCAGCGGCCCCGATGTGGGGCACGCCCCAGCGGTCGCGGCGCACCCGCACCCGGTCGCGCAGCTCGGGGATCTCGATCGTCCCCTCGACCTGCGGCAGCGGCCGGCGCGCGAGGCGGTGCCAGAGGACGGCGACGGCGGAGGCGAACAGGCCTGCGCCCACCGCACCACCAAGAACTCCCGCCTGCGCCGCCCGCCTCATCCAGCCAATGTACTGGCTGCTCAGCCAGTTTGCATGCTTACGCTTCCAGGTCCCCCGGCAGCCGCCCCTCGCCCTCGAGCTTTTCGAGGTGCGCCTCCATCGCCATCGCCGCCATCGGCAGCAGCTCCATCGGGATGTCGTCCCAAACGGTCGCCAGGAGGGAGGCGCGGGAGCGCTCGCCGGCCTCGAGTGCCTCGAGCAGCCGGCGCTCGCGCATCTGCCGGTGCTCGACGTATTCGGCCAGCTTCGCCTCCGGCTCGCTGATCCAGGGGCCGTGGCCGGGGGCGATCAGCTCGATCTCCTCCGCCTGCAGGAGGGCGAGGGAGTCCATGAAGGCGGCGAGGGAGTTACCGCCCGGGGGGACGATCGTCGAGCCGAGGCCGAGGACAAGGTCACCGCTGAAGCAGACGCCGGTCTCGGTCAGGAAGCAGACGTGGTCCTCGGCGTGGCCGGGGGTGGCGAGGGCGCGGAGGGCGAAGTGCTCCTCCCCGCCGGACGGCAGGACCACCTCCGCGTCGAGCTGGTCGGCTCCCGCCGTGTGGTCGCCGTGGGAGTGGGTGAGGAGGACGAGGCCGATGCCGCCGCGCTCGGCCGCGGCGCCACGAATCGCCTCTAGGTGCCCCGGCTCGTCGGAGCCAGGGTCGATCACCACACAGGGGTCGGAGCCGAAGAGGTAGGTGTTGGTTCCTTCCAGCGTCATCGGCCCCGGGTTCGGGGCGACGATCTTCAGGACCTCGGGATGTCCCGGTGCCTCGTTCAGTTCTCGGTGACTTCTTTGGCGATCGCCTCGCGCGCGTCCGGCGGCTCGAGGACGACGAGGTCGCCGGCGCCGCGGAGGATCTCCCGCACCAGCCAGGGCTTACCCGCGTAGGGCAGCTCGACGACGACGGCGCCGTCGGCCAGCTCCTCGACCACGGTCCGCTCCTCGCGCAGCCAGCGGGCCCGATCGGGCGAGACCCAGACGCGGGCGACCTCAGCGGTCGGCACCTCGCCGTGGGTCATCCAACCCTCGACTCCGGCGAACTCCTCGACTTCGGGCCGCGGCTCGAACTTCTCGTCGGAGAGGCGCGCCTCCTTGACCCGGTCGAGCTTGAAGTGTCGGACCCCTTCTTTGGTCAGGTCGTAGCACTCGACGTACCAGCCCTCTTTGCCGTTCTCGAGGCGGTAGGGCTCGACCCGGCGCTCGGTGAACTGGTCCTCGTTCTCCTTGTAGTAGCTGAGCTCGAGGACGCGGCTCTCGGCGATCGCCTGGTTGACGGCGCGGGCGATCTCGGCGTCGCCGCCCCCGGCGGAAGCGATCTCGAGGCCCTCCTCGGAGGGGTCGTGGCCGAGCGCCTTGACAATTTTGCGGCGCGCCGTCTGCAGGTCTGACTGCGGCAGGTGGTCGCCGAAGAGGTCGATCGCCGCCACCAGCGCCTTTGCCTCCAACGGCAGCAGGCGGGCGGGGCGGGCGAAGTTGTCGCCGTAGGGCTGCGAGTCGACCTCGATTTCCTTGCCGATGATTTCCGCGTAGAGGACGTAGGTGCCGCCGCCGAAGTTGACGACGTTGAGCAGCTCGACGTCCTCGCGCAGCTCCTCTTCGGTGAGTTCGAGGCGGTCGCGGAGGTCGTTGACGTGGAGGCGCTCGCCCTTTTTCGCGGCTTCGATCAGGAGGCCGGCGAGGGTGACGAGGCGGGCGAAGCGCTCGGGGCGGATCGCTGCCTCGCCACGGCCGTTGGAGCGGGCGCGTTTGGGCTGCTCGTCGAGCGGGCGGTCGACGACCTCGGCCGGCTTGAACCCGTTCTCGTGGCGCGCCAGCAGCAGGCCGCGGCGCTTCCCGGCCTCCTCGCGGAGGTCGTCGGGGGCCAGCACCTCGGCGTTCTGGCGCCAGCGCAGGACCCAGGCGATCAGCTCGCGCTCGGAGGCGTAGGAGGTCTCGAAGACGCGGCCCTTGCCGGGGGCGCCGTCGGACTTCTTGACGTTGCGGAGCTCGCCATAGGTGCCGTAATCGCGCTCGATCAGCCAGGCGATCCGCTCGCGGATGAAGATCTTCGCCGTCCCCTTCGTCTCCCCCAGCTGCCAGTCGGCGCGGCTGCCGTAGTCACGGCGGTCGAAGTCCTCGGGCGGTGAGAAGTCGTGCTCGGCCTTGGAGGCGTAACCGACCTTGCCCTGGATCCGCGAGAGGCGGAAGACGCGGACCGCATCGCGCTCGTGGGCATGGCCGATCAAATAGAACTGGCCGCCGCGGAAGACCAGGTGGTAGGGGTCGACCTTGCGCTTTTCGGTCTCGCCCCGCTCCATCGTGAAGTAGGTGAACTCGATCGTCTTGCGGCGGGAGATCGCGGTCTCGATCTTGGAGAGCCGTTGGGAGAGCTCCCGGCCGCCGGCCGAGGCGGTCATCGCCATCTCGACCGGGGCCCGCTCGCCCTCGTGGAGCGGGTTCGGGTGGCCCCAGGCGACCTGTTGCAGAGCCAACCGCAGCGGCTCGGCGTAGGCGAAGCCGCCGTCGGTCAGCAGCATCAGCGCCGTCGAGAGTGCCGCCAGCTCGTCGTCGGAGAAGGAGATCGGGTCGAGGTAGAAGTTCTCCGGCGGCAGCGAGTAGAGCTCGGCCTCGAAGAAGCCCTCACCCGGCTTCTCGACCCCGAGCTCGATCCCGAGGCTCTCCAGCTCGGCGCGATCGGCATAGAAACGGCGCGCGAACGCGTCGTCGTTCATGTCGCTGTAGCCCTCCACCTCACGCTTGATCTCGAGGGCCGAAACCGGCCTCCCCTGAGCCATCAGGAACGAGATCAACGAGAGCTGGCGAATTAGCTTCTCGGTGTCCTTCGCCACTGCCCGGCAGGATAGTCTCCGCGCAGCGCATGGACGTCCTCAGAAACCTCTTCGGCAACCTAAGCGCGGGCATTATCCGGCTTTTGGTGACCGTCGGAATCCTCGCCGCGGCCTATTTCTTCATCGTCAAGCCGACCCTGGAGACGACCGAGAAGGTCAGCCACGAAGTCAATGTCAACGTCCAGAAGGGCTTCCAACAGTCCGATCTGAGCGAAATCAACAAGACGATCGACGACGTCAACCGCCGGGTCCAGCGCGAAGTCAAGAAGTCGCTGCGCCAGTCACAACAGCAGGGCAACGCTGACAAGCTGATCAACTGCATCCAGCGCGCCCACCAGAACGTCACCAAGATCCAGCGCTGCAGCGACCGCTTCCAGTAGCGGCTTAGAAGAGGTTGCCGCCAAGCAGAGCGGCGGCAATCACGAACGCGCCACCCCACAGAGTCCGATTCAGGGATTCGAACCTATCGGTGAGCTTGTCGAGCCGATCCTCGATCCTCTCGAAGCGCTTGTCGACCTGCTCGAAGCGCTTGTCGACCTGCTCGAAGCGCTTGTCGACCTTGGCGAAGCCTTCCCTCATCTCCGACTTGAGTTCCGCGAACCCTCTATCGACCTTCGCGTTCAGGTCGTCGATCCGCTCGTCGGTCCATCTTTCCCTCGGACTCATCATCACCGCCATGAGCATAGCGTAACTGATTGTCTACAGCAACGCTTTGTCTTCAGGCGGCGCGCTGGGCGAAGAAGGCCGAGCCTGACAAGGCCCGGTCGAAGCCGGACCAGACCTCGCCGGCGGGGAGCTGCTTCTCGATCCGGTCGAAGCTGCCGAGGCGGCCGCCGAGGTTGTCGATCATGTGGACGAGGACGGCCTCGCGGGTGGCGGGGACGACCGGCGAGCCGTGTTCGAGCGAGCCGTGATGGCTGAGGATGATGTGGAGGACGCACTGGGCGAGGTGGGGGTCGAAGCCCGGCAGGTCCTCGATCGCCCGGCGGACCTTGTAGTAGCCGAGCGGGATCTCCCCCTGCAGGCGGCCGGCGTCGGTGAGGTCGATCGCCAGCGGGTCGTTGTTGTAGGCGAGGCACTTGCCGATGTCGTGCAGGAGGGCGCCGGTGACGGCGACCTCGCGGTCGATCCCCGGAAAGAAGTTGGCGGCAGCGGAGACCGCCTGGGCGACCGAGAGCGTGTGCTCGAGCAGCCCGTGCCGGTAGGCCTGGTGGTAGGTCTTCGCTGCGGGGGCAACGGAGAAGCGCTGCCAGGTCTCCGACTCGGGGCCGAAGAAGTGATCGAGCAGCTGCCGCAGCTGCGGGCTCTGGACCGTCTCCAGGAGTTCGCGCAGTTTGCCCTCGAGCTGGTCCAGCGAGACATCGGAGCCGGTCGCCAGGTCGTCGGCCTCGAACTCGTGCGCCTCGGCCGCGCGGATCGAGCTGATCTTGATCTTCGCGCCCCAGCGTTCGCTGACCTCGAAGACGCCGCTGACGTGGACCGCGGAGCCGGTGCAGCAAAGGGCGTAAAGCGCTTCCGCCTCCTCCCAGCAGACCGCCTCGGCGCTGCCGGTCGCGTCGCCGACCGAGAGCCGCAGCCAGGGGTCGCCGTTGCGCTTACGGCGCAGCTCGCGCTCACGCACCGCGTAGACGCCACTGACCCGCTGCCCGTCCTCGAGCTCGCCGAGGGGGATGCGGCCGAGCGGCTCGGGGACCGCCGGGTCGACGCTGGCGAACGCCTCGATCTGCGTCTGCTCCGTCATCGTCAGCTCAAGGTAAAGACGGCGGCGGACATCCCTCGTAGGCTGCGATGGATGCAGGCGATGAGAGAGATCGCGGCGGCGGCGGGCGCGCTTTTCGCCTACCTGACGACGGTGCTGCCACGGGTGCGTAGGGAGCTGAAGGAGCTCGGGCCGCTGCCGGGGGAGAAGGTGAGAAACGCCGAGGCGGTGGCGGTCTTCGCAACCCTGGCGCCGCGCCGTCACCGAGCCGCGGTGGTGCGCACGCTCGTCGCCCTGCAGGTCGCGATCGATCTCCGTGACGAGCTCGAAGAGGGCGGGGAGGAAATCGATCCACAGCGCCTGAACCTGCTCGAGTCGCGCTGGCGGCTAGAGGTCGCAGCCTTACCCACCACGGAGCTGGTTGCTCCCTACCTCGACCGAGCGATCGCGCGCTGTGAGCAGGGCCAACTGCAGACCCACCGCGCCGCCGGCGAGGGCACGGCATCGCTGCGAGCCTGGGCCGAAAGCCTCGGCGCTCACCCCGGGTACCGCTGGTGGGAGGTTGCGGCCGGAGCGAGCTCCTCGGTCGCGGCGCACGCGCTGATCGCGGCGGCCGCAGACCCAGACACGACGCCCGCGGACGCGGCTGCGATCGATGCGGGCTACAACCCGCCGATCGGTGCGCTCACCGTCCTCCTCGACGACCTCGTCGACAGCGCGACCGACCGTGAGGCCGGGGAGCACAACTACATCGGCTACTACGAGAGCGAGGCCGAGGCGGCGGAGCGCCTCAGCTCGATCGCCAACCGGAGCGAGGCGCTGATCGAAGGCCTCCCCCGCTCCGAGCGCCACCGCGCGATCCTCGCCGGCGTCGCCGCCTTCTACCTCAGCTCTCCGCAAACCGCCCCACTGATCCGCGAGCGGCTGCTGACCGCTCTCGGCCCAGGAGCCCGCGTCCTCGTCACCTTCATGCGGCTGAGAGGACGCAGACGGTCCGGGCAAGCGGGGAACTCACCCGGACCGTGAGCATCGATGAGACCGCCGCGCCCAGGGTTGGCGGGTCGGTCTCGGGACTGGCGCCAGCTCCGCCTCCGGCCAGGTGCACCGAAGACGGAAAATAAATGAGAACACACACGGACCACAGTGTCAACCGCAATCGCGTCTATTCCGCCGCCGCGTCCGCCCATCTCTTCGCCTCGGCGAATCCCAGGTAAGGCAGCAGGGTCAGCAGCACCAGCTCCGGCCGCAATTCCGCGAGGCGGTCGAGCCGGCCGATCCTCAGGTGGTCGCCGACGAGGCCGACCACGCCTGCCACCAGCGCCTCGTCCGTGGCCCCCGGAAGACGCTCGTCGGCTGGAGCTTTGACGCGGAGAAAGCCCGCTAGACGGCCGATTACGCGTTCGTAGCGGCGGAGAACGTCGGAACCCGGCGCGTCCTCGGAAGCAAGTGTCTCCACGACCTCGGGATTGGCGATCGCATAGTCGACCCCGGCGTAGATTCCGGCCGCGATCTGCGCCGGCCACTCGTCCTCCCCCGCACAGGCGTCGAGCACGGCCGCTTCGAGGTTCGCCAAGGCGAGCGGGTACGCCATCGAATTGGAACATTAACAGACCGAGGAGGACAGGCAGGCGCTACCGCGCCCGGCAGCTGCGGGCAATTCCGGTGCTGATCCGCCGGCCTTCGGCGAGCGTGAACGTCGCTTTCGCGAAGGAGAAGAACCCCGCCGTGTTGCTCTTCGGAATCGGGCAGGAGGCACTGAGGTAGCTGCGCTGCCGCCCTTCGTATGCGAAACGCCGGTAGAGGTTCATTTCGAAGCGGGCGAAACGCGGCCAGGGCCCGAGCGTCGCCGGGACGTGTGCGACGAGTGCGGTCCCGAACTTGCCCGGTCGCAGCTTGATCACGAAGGGGATGACGACGGCGGTCGGCGGCTGGGTGGAGATGCCGTGGACGATCACGGCGCGGTTGCCGCCGACCTCGCCGTTGAAGGCGAGCAACCGGGCGTGGACCCGGAACGGCGGCTGGTTCGGGATCTTCACCTGGGCGACCATCCGGCCGCTGCCGATCAGCGCCGGCGCGCAGGCCTCGAGCGCCTTTGCGGTGGTCGCGTCGCGGATCCGCCGCGGCGTGCAGGTCGGGAGGCCGCGGGTGTTGATGATCCCCTGGCCGGGAATCCCGAGTTCGACCTTGGTGACCCGCGGCAGGATGCTGCCGTCTTCGGTTTCCAGGCCCGCCTGCAACTGCACCGCGACCGGTGCGGGTCGATCCCGCGGCAGCGCCAGCGGCGAGAAGTGACCGTCGAGGGAGACGATCAGGTTGCCGCGCTGGCTGCGCTCGCCGTGCGCCGTCGCCGCGGCGAGGCCGGCGGCCAGGACCAGCACGAGGGCAAGCAGCCTCAGCCGTATCGGGAGAACTTGAAGCTGCACCAGTCGAACCCGAAGGCAAGGACGACGTTGTTGGCGAGGTTGCCGTTGTGGATGAAGCGCGCGGTCAGCCGCTGCGCCTTGATCGCGTGCTCCTGGCGCAGCTGCGCGGTGATCTGGCCCAGGTAGGAGGCCTGCCGGTTGAGGTAGGTGAACCACTTGCTCAGCTTCGCCTCGTCGGCTTCGGGCCGGGGGGCCGCCGAGATCTCCTTCACGGTGCCGCCGAAGATCGCCGTTGCCTTGGCGAACTTCTTCGCCGCCACCTTGAGGCGTTCGGCCTGGACGTCGGCGCGGGCGCCCTTCATCGCCCGCTGGGTCGCGAGCGCGTCGGGCTTGCAGACCTTCTCCAGCGCCTCGACGTATTCGTCGCGGGTCGGCGCTTCGGCGGCGGGGGCACTCGCGGCGGCCAGCAGCAGCGCCACCGAGAGGGAGAGCATGATTCCGGTCGTTCTAAGCACTAGTGGTCCTCGTTTCTGGCAAAAGCACGTTACGGCGGGGAAGGATTCGGTCGAGGAGCGGCGGCACGTACCAGACCCGGTCGCCCAGCAGCAGCATCAGCGCCGGCAGCAGGACGATCCGCACCACCGTCGCGTCGAGCAGGATCGCCACCGTCAGCCCCACCCCCATCTGGCTCACCGTCGCCACCGGGGCGGCGGCAAAGGAGACGAAGACGGCGGCCATGATCGCGGCGGCGCCGGTGATTACCCCGGCGGTCTTCTCGAGCCCAAAGGCGATCGCGGCGCGGTGGTCGCCGTCGACGTCGTAGCTCTCGCGCATGCGGGCGATGAGGAAGACCGCGTAGTCGATCGAGAGCCCGAAGGTGACGCCGAAGATCGCCCCGGCGCCGACCGTGTCGATGTAGGGATGGCCGCCGAGCGGATAGCCCTCCGGGATCTTGCAGACGAGCGCCATCACCCCGATCGCCGCCGCCACCGAGGCGAGGTTGAGGCAGACGGTCAGCAGCGCCAGCAGCGGCGCCCGGAGGAAGACGACGAGAGCAAGAAGCGTGAAGAGGATGAAAACGCCGATCACGAAGGGCAGGCGCGCTTCGGTCGCTTCCCCGTAGGTGTTGAGCGTCGCGGCGCCGCCGGTGACGCCGGTCTCCAGGCCGCTGGCCGCCGCCAGGCGCGCTGCATCGGCCTCGAGCGCTTCGCCGACCCGGCGCGACCCGTCGCTGTTGAACGGGAAGTTGGAGACGACGATCATCCGCGCCGCTTGGCCGCCGCCGTCGACACTGATCGCCTCGCCGGCTTCGGCCCGCTGCCGCGCCGGGGCGCCGTCGAGGGCGGAGAGGACGAAGTAGCCGGAGTCGAAAAGGGCGGGTGACTGGCGCTGGAGCTGTGCCGCTCCGAGGGCGAGGGGAGTCGCCACCGCCGAGACCCGGTCGCCGGCGTCCGCCAGCTTCGTCTGTAGCGGATAGGCGCGGCGCGAGCCTTCGGAGAGGCCGCTCTGCAGCGCCCCGGCGCCGCCCTGCAGTTCGACCAGGCCGCTCGAGAGCCGCTCGGCGCCGTCGCCGAGGCGGTCGAGCCCGCTGCTGAGCCCGTTGGTCGCGTCGGCCAGCTTCCCCACCCCCGCTTCGAGCCGCTCCCCGCCCGGGACGAGCCGGTTGATGCCGCCGTTGACCTCTTGGGCGACGTCGCGGAGGCGCCGCACTTCGTTGCGGTTGGCGGCGACCGTGCGAGCGAGCACGCGGGCTTGGTTGGCGAGCGGTTGCAGCGATGGGTCTTCCGCCGCCGCTTGTTCGAGCTCGCGGGCGAGCCTGCGCGAGCGAGCTTGCTCGCCGCCGCGCAGCCGCGGCACCAGCGAGCGCAGGCCGAGGGCAAGGGCGAGGCTGCCGACGGAGACTTGGCGCTGGCCCTTGGCGAGGCGCTCGCTGCCGTCCCGCAGGCGGCCGATCGCCGCGGTCGCTTCTTCCCCCCGACCGGCGGCCCGCCTCAGCTCCGAGGCGATCAACCCTGCCCCGGCGGCCGCCCGTTCGGAGCCCTCGGCCAAAAGCCCGCTTCCGGCCGCGCCTTCGTCGAGACCGGCGCGCAGCTGCGAGACGGCATCGGCGGCGCGGCGCAGCCCGGGCCCCAGCTTCTCCAGCTCCGAGGGAGCGCTCCCCCCCTGCGCAGAAAGCCGGCTCCCGAGAGTCCGCAGCGGCGCCGTCCGGCGGGCGACAGGAGCCGGGCCGATCACCGTGCGCACCCCCGGCTCGGAGCCGATCCGCCGCTGCCAGCGGGCGAGCTGGGAGAGGTGCTGCGAGGTCGTGATCGGCCCTCGCTCGGTAGCGGCGACGAGGACGAAGGGGGCCTCCCAGCCAGGGCCGACCGCGCGGTCGATCGTCTCCGCGTCCGCTCGTGCCTGGTTGCTGCTGGGCAGCTCGTCGATGCCGGGGGCGCCGGTCGAGAAGCCGATCACCGGCAGGGTAAGAAGGACGAGCGGCACCGCGACCAGGCAGGCGGCGAGGGCCGGGTTTCGCAGCGCCCGTCCCGCCGCGGCGGCGACCGCCGAGCGGCCGCCGGGCCGCGGAGCCGGACCGACCCGGAGAGCGTTGATCCGCGGCCCCAGCAGCGCCAGCAGCGGCGGCACCGCGAGGGTGGCGATGAGGATGCTGATCGTCGTCACCACCCCGGTCGCGACAGCCAGCGAGAGCAGCAGGGAGCCGGGCTGCAGGAGGGCGGAGGAAAGGAGGGCGACGATCAGGGTGAGGCCGGCGAAGAGGGTGGTGCGGCCGGCGCTGGCGCGGGTCGCCGCCGCCGCGCGCCAGGCGTCGGGGTCGCGCTCCAGCTCCTCGCGGAAGCGGGAGACGATCAGCAGCGAGTAGTCGACCCCGAGGGCGAGGCCCATCATCGTGCAGACCACGAGCGAGAGGGCGTCGATCGTCATCGCGTCGGAGAGCAGCGACAGCACCCCGCGCCCGGCGAGGACGGTGAGGGCACCGAAGACGAGCGGGATCGCCGCCGCAACGAGCGAGCGGAAGACGAGCAGGAGGACGAGAATCAGCAGCGGCGCCGCCACCAGCTCGGCCCGCTCGGTCGCGTTCAGGGATTCCTCCTGCAGGGCCTGGGCGACCGTGGCAAAACCGGACTGGGTGGCGACGACCGGCGGGTCCACGCCCTCCTCGACCGTCGCTTCCAGGCCGGGTGCCACCTCCCGCATCGCGGTGCCCAGCGGTACGTGGTAGTCGACTAAAACCAGGGCCTTCCGGGGACCCGGCCGGAGGGCGCTCAGGCTGCCCCGGTCCCAGGGCGAGAGCACGGTCGCCTCGGGTTCGCGCCGCAGCTCGGCGACCAGCGCCGATCCTTGGCGATCGAGCGCTGGGGCTGGACCGCGCAGCAGGATCGCAAATGGAGATGAATCTCCAAAGTGGCTCTGCGCCAGGGTTTCACCGTCTGATGCAGAGGTTCCCGGGATCTTCAGCGAGAAAGGCGAGAGGTCGTCCTCGACCCCAAGCCCGACCGCCCCAAGCGCGAGGCAGGCAAGCACGACCGCGGCGAAGCCCGCCAGACCACGGCGGTGCATCGCCCCTCGAGATCCTCCACCCATTGGACGCCGAGTCTACGAGAGACTCGGCGTCCGGGTGGTACGTCTGTGTCCCGCTCCTAGCGCTTCCGGGGGGATTTGCCGCAGCCGATCTTCACCAGCGGCTTGGAGACCGAGCGCTTGCCGTTCTGGCCGGTGAACTCGGCCCGGGCTCGGGGCTTCACCTTGCAGAGCTCTTCGTTGTTGACGAGCAGGCCTTTGTCGCCGCCCTTCATGCTGAGGACGAACTTGGAGACCGGCGCGTCGGGCACCGCCCAGAACGTGTTGCGGATCTTGCCGCCGGGCGAGTCGATCCGGCCCGCCAGGTCGACGTGGATCGCGCCGTCGAGCGAGGCGACCAGGTCGGGCAGGGTGTGGTTGGAGCTGCGCAGGTAGACCGGGCCCTGCAGCGGTTTGTCGAGCAGCGGCGTCCAGGCCTTGGCGTAGCCGTAGATCGACTTCGCCGGGCACTGGTCGGCGGCGTACTGCACCCGGGTGCAGACGGTGCCGATGTGGGCGTTCTCGAGGAACTCGGTCTCCGGCAGCGTCACCACCGCCTTGGCGATGTTCGCCCCTCCCTTCGGCATCTTCAGCGTCGCCTTCAGCGCCGGGTGAGCCGAGCGGTGGGTCTCACCGCTGAACTTGATCGCCAGCTTCGGCTTGAAGCCGAGCTTGTCGCAGCCGATCACCTGGAACGGATCGGAGGCGGTCGAGCTCGCCCCGGTCGCCGAGGTGAACGTGGTGCTCACGCTCTTGGGATCGCAGCCGGTCGGGTTGACGATGAAGTCCGGCCGGCTCACTTCCACCCGGACGTCGCGGTAGGCGATCGGGATCCCCTGCAGGATCTGCGGCAGCGGATCGGAGCTGGCCGTCACCTGGGTGGTGACCGGATCGATCTGGAGGGCGTTGCGAACCGTGACCGTGCCGAGGTCGAAGGGGCCGGCCTGGGCCGGGACCTTGACCACCAGCGAGTACGGCGCTCCTTTGTAGGGGCCGGCGAGGTAGATGGCGGTCGGCGCCTTGCCGGCCTGCGGCACGTAGACCGGGGTCAGGCCCGAGCCCGCGCCGACCGTCGCCGTCCCGACCTGGGAGCCGGCGGGACAGTCGCCGGCGGCCGCCTGGGCGTCGCCGCAGACCGCGACGCCCTTGAGCTTGGCCAGCAGCCCCTCGGGCAGCGTGGCGTTGAGCTTGGCGATGTTCTGTTCACCGTCGTCGCGGGTGACCCGCATCTCGAACGCGCTTGCGGCCCCGGCCGTCGGGTCGACGGAGCCGGCGGCGAGCTTCGGGTTGAAGCCCTCGGCGACGCAGTTCTGGTCGACCGGCATCGGGATCGATTTCATCACCGGTTTGTCAGACGCCCAGGAGAGGAATTCGGCTTCGGCTGCATAGTTGCCGCAGGCGGCCGGGGTGGTGAGAGCGGCACGGGGACCGCCGTCGAGGGACAGGCTCAGCTTTTCGAACGGCAGCTGCGGGTTGTCATCGAAGGTCGTCGTCACCTGGCCGGTGACCGGATCAAGGTCGATCTTCCCCGGCAGCTTCAAGTAGAAGCCAGGACCCTTGACGGCGATGTACATCGCCAGCAGCGAGTTGAACGGGTTGTCGCCCTGCTTTGCGAGGTAGACGTTGCCCACCAGCTGTTCGTCGAGCAAGGGCGTGTCGATCGTGACCTTGCCGAGCTTGGAGGAGTCCGGGCAGGTGGGAGCGTCGTTCGTGCCGAGGGCAATCTCGTCCTGGGAGCAGGAGCCGAGGCCGTTGGCCGAGGCGGCGTTGACCGCGAAGCCCTCCGGCAGGGTGACCTTGACCTTGCGCACGTGGGCCTCGGCAAGTCCGTCGGGGTCCTGCGGCTGGGGGACGTCGACGTCAACGGTCAGCCCGGCGGGGCTATCGGTTCCCGAAGTCGAGAGCTTCGCGGAGGCCGACGGGCTGAACGGGAGTTTTCCGCATCCTTCGAATTTGAAGGGAACACCTTCCTCGTCCTCGGTGAAGGTGCGTTCTTCCCAGACCCCGGGGTTTTCCCAGGTGTCGCCGCGGACCTTGAAGAAGGCCGGAGCGTCCGCGCAGGAGGTGGGAGCGGTCAGAAACGGGAACCGGTCGGTGTCGGTGGAGATCGGGCCTTTTTGCACGTAGACCTCTGACGGTTGACCCGCTTCACCCTTCAGCTGCTGGACTTCTTTCGACCGCAGCATGTCGTGGCTGGAGTCGGCGGGGACACCCCAGAGAGTGACCCGGACCGTTTCGACTTTCTGCGCGTTGGAGATCGCCATGCTCCCCGAGGAGATGCCGTAATCCCCGGGGCGGACCCGGGCGCTGATCAGGCCCAGCACGTTGGAGTAGTTGAACCCGAAGCGGGCGGGAACTTCAGGGCCGTGGGCCAGGTTGAAAAGACCCACTCGGCTCAGAGTCGGCGGGATGCCGTCCCAGTTGACGACGATCTCCGCATATCCGACCTGGGAGGAGACGGGACAAGCGGCACCGCCGAGGCCTTTGTTGACCAGCTGCGCGGTCGTACAGGTCGCAAACCCGGTCGGGTTGCCGACCATGCCCTTCGGAAGGTCGACATCGATATCCCGGATCGTTTCCACCGGGTACCCTTCGGAGTCGGTCGGCATGCTGAAGGCGAAGGTGAAGTCGGGGTGCGAGCCGGCCTGGCGCTGGAAGGCAGGCGGTAGCAACGTGTCGTCTTCGCGGTCGGCCTGGGTGTTGCCCGTGGTGCCGTTGGTGTCGAGTACGGGGGGATAATTGAGGCCCATCCCGACGCTGTCGAAGACCTCAGCCCGGGCGTTGCCCGCGACGGCCAGGGTGAGTAGAAGCGTGAGCGCCAGGGTGGTGCCGAGGCGCGGGACGCGGCGGCTGCGGCGGGTCATCGCGAGCCCCCTTTCTTGGAGGTGGTGGTTCGCAGGGTCATCGAGACCGCCTTCTTGGTGCCGTCGAAGTGCACGGTGAGGGTGATCGTCAAGGAGCCCTTGGCCTTCAGCTGGGAAAGGGCGCTCTTGGTGAGGGAGATCGGCACGCTTACGGTTCCGGCCTTCTTGGCCCGGGCTGACCCCGATGCCTTGCCGGTCACGGTCACCTTGCCGGGGCCGCCGACCTTGACCTTGAGGTGGGCCTTGCCACCTCGGGCGAGGGCGGCGCGGTCGGCAGCGGTGAGCTTCTTGACGCGGGTGATCGAGGCAATCGGGTTGTTCTTGGAACCGCCGCTTTTGCCTAGCGCGGAAGTGCCGAGGTCAGTTCTCGGAGCTGGGGAAGTGAGAGGGCCCTTACAAGCTTCCCCCTCGCATTCCGTCGCCGGAGCCGGTTCCGTGAAGCCGCCCCCAGCGCGAGCGTCGTAGACGTCGGCGACGTTGTTGGTATCCCTCGGGATCAACCCCTGATCGGTGCTGAAGAAGATGTCGCGACCTTCGGCAGCGGCCTCGACCACCAATGCGTCGTAGGGGCCGTCGCCGGGACTGATCAGCGTCAACTTGCCGTTCTGGTAGGTGTAGACGTCGAAGCGGTCGTTTTGATCCTCGGTGACGAGCTGGTTCTTCGTGCTGAACACGATCAGGCCGTTGTCGAAAACCAGGCGGGGTGCCCTGTTGCCCGGAGGACGGCCTCCGTTCATCAGATACGCATCGCCTCCGGCGCTTCCATCGGCCAGGCAAGAAACACAGGTGGACGTGTCGGTCGCGGCGTCGTAGAGAAAGACTTCCCTACCCGAAATCCACCCCAGGTAGCGGCCACTGGAGCTTATGCTGGCGTTCGTCGGGCCGAAAAAGTCGAGCGGCCTGATCTGGTTGCCAACCAGGACCTTGCCAGGTCCTCCGGCAGTGAATATCGCCGTCTGGGTGGTGCCGCTCACCCCAGCTACGACCGCGTTGCCCTGGTCTACCGTCGAGAGGTAGGTCGCCGCTTCTTCGTCCGCGTCGTAGCGGTAGAGCCCGACACCCGTGCCCGGATCGTCTGGCGTCAGCGCCACCAGGGAGCTGAAGATCGCGTAGCGCCCATCACGACTGACCCCCTCGATCCTCCCTGGCCACGGCGTGTGGGTGGGGTCGCCTTCGATCACCGAGATCGCCGTCGTCTGCCCGTCGGCCCGACGGTATACGCCATAGTCCGAACCGTTGAGATCGATCGAGAAGTAGGAGACGCTGCCGTCGTCGGATACCTGACGGTGCTCACCCGGGAGCCCGGTTGGAGGCGTCGTCGAACCCGAAGGTGGTTCGCCGTCGGGCATCGTCGACTCCAGCTCCAGGCCTCCAGCTCGGCTCCAGCGGTAGATCTGGAACTCGGGCGCCCCCGGTAAGAGCGGCGGCTGCGAGCGGAAGACGACGCTGCTGAAATCAGGGGTGCCCCAGATGAACACTTCCGCAATCTTCTGGAGGCCCGCCAACCAGACGTAGGCGTCCAAGTAGTCCTCGTTGCTGACGCCGCCGACGAACTCGAAGGTGCCGTTGTCGAGGTCGTAGACGTAGAGGTTGCCACCGCCTTCGATCCCGCCGGCGTCGAGAACGCGGTTGCTGATGACGAGGGCGTGGGTACCGTCCTCGGAGACGGCCGCTACCCCGCCCTCCGTCGTCCCGTTGTTACTGAAGCGAGGGGGATCGATCTGGCTCCAGTCCGACCAGCCCGTGCTGCTCCGGCGACTGAGGAAATGCTGCCAGATCACCGAGGAGGTGCCGTCGGGCTCGGCGGCACCAGACCCGGTGACGAACCAGGAGCCGTCGGTTGCGGACCAGAAGTTGGTGCTCCCGTTGACCAACGCCCCATGCTGATCGACGGGAGTGACCATCTCGTAGGCGTGGGTCGTCGCGCCGCCTGCGCCGGTGGTCGTAAAGGTCCGATCCGCACCGGCCGTCTCGCCGACGCTGTTGGTCGCGACCAGCCGGTAGTGGTAGGTCGTTTCAGGTTGCAAACCGGTGATCAGTTGGGTCACCGTGCGGGGCTGACGGTTTTTCCCCGCAGCCGCCTCGCCGGTGAGAGGAGCCTGGCTGCCGTAGGCGGTCGTCGGGCCGTACTCGAAGTGGTAGGTCGTGAGGTCGCCGATCGGATCGATCAACCCGGTCAGTTCAGCCGAGACGCCGGTCACGGAGGCGGCGCCCTGGGTCTCCACGGTCGGTACCAGCAGCGGGCTGTTCACCGTCGACGTGGCCGAGTTGCTCAGTTTGTCGTTCACCGCCGTGACCCTCAGCTTCCAGCTCGCATTGGAGTAGAGCGGGAATTCGTCTTCGATCGTCGTGTCGCTGGTGAGCCCTTCGTGCGCCGGGCCCCGCTTCCAGGGATTTTTCGCGCCGCCCACCCCGAATGCCGGGTAGTCGTCGCAGGCCGCCGTCGCCGGGCAGTATTCGAGCCAGGCCGTGGTCGCTTCCCCACCGGGGGCGACGTCTGCTTTAACCAGCATCGTGTTGCGTCCGGGCGTTCCGGCGGGGGGGTCGACCCCTGGCTGCACCGCGGGGACGAAGGTGTGGACGGTGGCGTTCGCCGGCGTTACGTAGATCCGGTCTGAACCGCCGTCCCAGGCGATGCCTCCCGGAGTGCCGTTGATCGAAGATGGAAAGGGGGCGGAGAACTCGAGCGTGCCGCTCGCTGAGAAGCCATCGATAACGGTCTGACCGACACGCAGCTCGAGGACCGCTACCTCACCGCTGGTGGGGTTCACCGCGATGGTCTTCGGGCTCGCCCCGGCGGATAGCGGAAGCCGACTCAGCCAGGAGCCGTCGGCCGCGAAGCGGTCCACGCGGCCGCTATCCACGTCAACGACGTAGATCTCGCCGGCGGCGGAGACGGCGACCGCGTTCGGGGCCTGGAAATCCCCGCCTTCGGGTCCGTCGATCGTCGAGACGAGCGAGCCGTCGCTCGAGTCGAGGCGATACACCTTGCCGGCGCTGCGATCGGCGACGAGCAGGTCATGCGTGGTCGGATCGACCGCGATCCCGGCCGGACCCACCAAGAGGTCGGACTCGGGCGCAAAACTCGGGTCCAACGTGTAGGTCGGGGTCGGTGCCCCGTCGGAGACGAGCCTTGCCACTCCGATGCCGTAGCCCGAGCGGTCGCTCGCATACAGGGCGTCCGTGCTCGAGTCCACCGCCACATTGGAGGCCAACCGGCCCGTAACTCCGAAAACGTCGACGGTAGTGAGTTCTTCCCCGCCAGGGCTGGAATTCGGCGTGAAGATCCTCGCCGACCCAAAGGCGCCCTCGCCAACGAAGATCCTTCCGGAGTCCTGATCGACAGCGACGGCACTTGGTTCGGAGAGGAACGAGAAGGATTCCCCCGGTCCGAAGGTCGCCAGGTACGCGAACGAGTCGATCGGTTCAGCGGCCTTCGCCATCGGCGCGAGCGCCACTCCAAGCACGAGGACCATCAGTCCGCTGATTGCAATCCGTCTCAAGAGTGTCGCTCCTTCTTTGAAGTTCCCTACCAGCCCGGCTCGGCGGTCTGGCTCAGCTCCCTGCTGATTTCCCTGGCCCCGCTTTCGCGGCTCCGTTTACAGCCGCTGAAATAAGAACAGATGCGGACCAAGTTGTCAAGAAGATGGGAACAGCCTTATTCGCCTGCACGGTGATTGTGGCATCTAAATGGCTTCAGAAAGGCAAATCTAGAGCCTTCATTCACACCCATATGTACAGCTTGTCCAGTTCAGTTCGTACCACTTGAACTTTCTTTGATGGTTAGGCTGAACCCTGTGACCAGGCCCGGATATGTTCCGTCGACGATGGTCAGAACTCCGTGGGGGGATGCGGCTTCGCTGCGGGAGCGGAAGCTGCGGCCCGGAAGAGGCACGCCCCGCGAGGAGGCCGAGCGCAACCAGCGCGAGCGGCTGTTCGCGGCGATGGTCGCGACCGTCTCCGCGAAGGGCTACGAGGCGACGACGGTCGCCGACCTGGTCGAGCTCTCCGGCGTCTCGCGCAGCGCCTTCTACAGGCACTTCGAGGACAAGCAGGCCTGCTTCCTGGCGGCGGTCGAGCAGATGATCGGACCGGCGCTGGAGAAACTCGGTGGCGACGAGAGCGCGCCGGCCGGGGTCGAGCGGGCGCGGGGGGCGTTCGAAGGGCTAATCGGCCTGATCGTCGACCAGCCCGCAGCGGCGAAGCTCTGCATCGTCGAGGTCTACGCCGCCGGCCCCGAGGGAGCCGACGTCGTCGAGCGCTCGATGGAGCAGGCGACCGACCTGGCGATGCGGATGCTCGCCCAGGTGCCCGGGCGCGAGGGGATCCCGCGGGAGCTGGTGCGGGCGATCGTCGGCGGCATCCAGAAGGTGATCCACAAGCGCCTCTACCGCGGCCAGGAGGCGGAGCTGCCCGAGCTGGCGCCGCAGCTGTGGGAGTGGTTCTTCTCCTACCCGGTCCCGCCCGGCCCGCTGAAAGCGACCCGCCGCCGCACCGTCAAGGCGGTCCCGTTCGAGGAGCGCCAGGCGCAGTCATCTCCGCCCGAGCGTCTGCTGCGGGCGCTGGCCGCGGTCGTCGCCGAGAAGGGCTACCCCGACACCACCGTCGCCGAGATCGTCGAACGCGCCTCGACCTCGCAGCGGACCTTCTACGAACACTTCAAGAACAAGGAGGACGCGATCGTCGCCGCCCTCGACAGCGGCTCCGCCCACATGCTCGCCGCCGCGCTTCCCGCCTTCCGCCGCGCCCCCGACTGGCCCCACGCCGTCCACGACACCCAGGAGGCGATGTTCTGCTTCGGCGCCGAAGAGCCCGAGTACGCGCGGCTGGGCGGAGTCGAGATGTACGCGGCCGGTAAACGCGCCCTCGACCAGCGCGAGATCGTCACCGAAGGCATGGAGGGCTTACTGGCGCCGGGCTACGAGCTCAAACCGGAGACGCCCCCAATCGCCGCCGAGGCAATCGGCGGCGCCCTCTACTCGCTGCTCTACGACCACGTCAACAAGAAGGGCCCGGGGACGCTGCCGGATTTGGTCCCGACGCTGGTCTACGTCACCCTGGCCCCCTTTCTCGAGGCCAAGGAGGCCTACGAGGTCGCGGTTGGCTAGAGGACGATCAGGCCGGCGAGACCGACGAAACAGGTGACCATGATCGTCACCATGGCGACGAAGCCCTGGAACATCATGCGGCGCAGATCGCGGAGCTCGGCATCCACGCGCCCAAAACCGGCGACCATCTGCTCCTTCAGATCGTCGAGCCGTGCGTCGGTCCACTGTTCTCTTGCCATTGCCTCCATGATGGCAAGTGTAACTCATTGTCTGTGACGAAACACGCGCAAAACGCACAGCTCGGTTAAGCCGGCGGCGCGTCGATCGCGAAGAGGCGCCACTCTCCCGGCGCGCCCTTCAGCTTCTCCACGCCGCGCTCTTCGAACTCGAGGCCGGAGCCAACCACCAGCTCGCGGACGGTGCTGGAGACGAGGACCTCGCCGGGGTCGGCGAGGGCGCCAATGCGGGCGCCGATGTTGACCGCCATGCCGCCGACGTCGTCGCCGATCAGCTCGACCTCGCCGGTGTGGATGCCGGCGCGGACCTCGATCCCGAGGCCGGCGACTTCGTCCTGGACGGCGCGGGCGCAGCGGATCGCCCGCGCCGGGCCGTCGAAGGTGGCGAGGAAGCCGTCGCCCATCGTCTTCACCTCGCGGCCGCGGTGGAGGGTGAGCTGGCGGCGGACGGCGGCGTCGTGGCGCTCGAGCAGGGCGCGCCAGTCGCGGTCGCCGAGTTCGGCCGCCTTCGCGGTCGAGCCGACGATGTCGGTGAAGAGGATCGTCGCCAGCGCCCGCTCGGACTCGCGCGCGCCGCGGCTGCCGACGAGGAACTCTTCGACCTCGTCGAGGAGGCCGTCGACGTCGCCGGTGAAGGGCAGGTGGTCTCCACCCGGCAGCTCGAGGTAGAGCGCTCCCGGGATGCTCTCCGCCAGATAACAACCTTGCGCGGCCGGGACCATGGTGTCGGCGCCGCGATGCAGGACGAGGGTCGGGACGTCGATCGTCGGCAGGATCGCCCGCACGTCCATCTCCCGGTAGAGGTCCATCAGCGAGATCGCGCCCGACGGGCTCGTCCCCTGGCGCAGCAGCCGCGCCCACCATCTTTCGAACTCGCGGTCCCCCACCCGGCTCGGCGCCCAGACGTTGAGCGCGACCGCCTTACCCCAGTCGCGCTGGACGACCGCACCCCAGCGGTCGAGCGCCTCCTCTGGGATCCCCGATGGAAAGTCGGGCGTCTTCAGCATCCGCGCGAAGGTCCCGAAGAGGACCAAGCTGGAGACCCGATCGGGTTAGGTGGCGGCGTAGAGCGTCGACATCGGCCCGCCCTCGGACACGCCGAACAGCGCCGGCCGCTCGAACCCCGCCGCCTCGGCGACCGCCTTCAGGTCATCCATCGACTCCTCCAGCGTCGGCGGCCGACCGGGGCGGTCAGAGAGCCCCTGCCCGCGCTTGTCGAAGATCAGCATTCGCGAGAAGGCGGTGAGGCGGCGCAGAAAGCGGGCGACCGTCGGCTCCTCCCAAAGCAGCTCCACCTGCGAGACGAAACCCGGGACGAGGACGAGGTCGAGCGGCCCGTCCCCGTGCACCTGGTAGGCGATGCTGACGCCATCGGAGTCGGCGTAACGCGTCTCTACTTCCATCCCGCCTGGATTATGGCGCCGCGGGGCTAGTAACCCGCCCGCTCGTCGACCCGGCTTATCCCGTTCTCGCGGGTGACGGCGATGTGCAGCGAGCACTGATCGACGATGTCGTCGGTGTGGGAGATGACGAAGATCTGCTGGAACTCGCCGCGGGAGAGCTCGATCAGCTGCTCCATCAGCATCCGGCGACGGCCGACGTCCTGGCTGCCGAAGACCTCGTCGAGGATGACGAAGCTCTGTTCGGTCCCCCGCTGCTCGGCAAGCGTCCGGGCGAGTGCCAGGCGCAGGCAGAGGGCGGCGAGGTCCTGCTCGCCGCCGGAGAAGCGTTTGCTCAGGTAGAAGTCCCGGCCCTCGGCGATCTCGAGGAAGTAGTCCTCGGTCAGGCGGACACGGGGGTAGGCCGCTTCGGTGATTTGCCGCAGCAGCCGCGAGGCTTCCGCTTCCACCATCGGCCGGGCGCGGCGCGAGGCCTCCTCGCGGTACTCCTCCAGCGCCCCCGCGACGGCGGCGCGGAGCTCGAGCTCGCGGCGTTCGGAGTCGATCCGCTTTTTCAGTTTGCTCGCGTCTTTGAGCCGGCTGCGCGCGGCGGCGACCGCCTCGGACTCAGCCGACGCCTTCCGGTTTGCCTCTTCCAAGGCTTCGCGAGCGACGTCCAGCACCTCGCTCAGCCGGTCCCGTTCGGCGCTCATCTCCTCCTGCGCCCCCGGCTCCGGGGCGATTTTGTCGGCGCTCTTGCGCAGCTTCTCGACCTCTTTGGCGGCTTGCTCGACTTCCTTGCTCTGCGCCTTGACCTGCTTTTCAAGCAGCTCCGCGCCGGCCGCCTGCTCGCGCGCGACGGCGATCCGGCGGGTGATCTCCTCCCTTTGCTCCAGCGCGGCCTTGATTGCCGTTTCCAGCGCAACGAGCTCGCGATCGAGCTCGTCGTGGCGCCGACGAGCGGCGGCGATCGCCTTGTCGAAATCGGCGATCAGTTCCTCGACCGTCCCCGAAAGCTCCTGGTGGCAGGTCGGGCAGACCCCCGACTCCCCCTCGCCTACCAAAGCCTCGCGGTGCCGTTCGGAGTGGGCGAGCTCGGCTTTTGCCTCGGCGCGCTGGTCGCGCAGCTCTCCCAGGCGGTCGTCGGCTGCCTCCAAAGCGCCGGGCGCGTCGAGACCCGCGCTCCCCCGCAGCGCTGCCTCGAGCTCGGTCAGTTCCACCTTTGCCGCCACCGCCGTCCGCAGTTGCTCCTCCCTGCCTTCGAGGCCCTCCTTCTTCACCTTGAAGTCACCCTCGGCCCGCTCGGCCTCCAGCTGCCGCGACGCGTGTTTGCCGACCTGGGCGGCGAGCTTGTCGATATCCGCGTTCGTCTTTTTCAGCCTCGTCTCGCCGGCGGCGATCTCTTTCTTCAGCCGTTTCACCGCGGGCGCCGCGTCGCGCGCCTCTTTCTCGCGCTGTTTGACTTCGGCTTTGAGCTCGTCGACGTCGGGCGCCTCGCTGCGCAGGCCCTCCAGAACCAGGCCCTGCTCGCGGGCGTCGAGCTCGGCGAGTTCGACCGCCCGGCGCAAGTGGCGGATCCCGAGCAGGCGCTCGAGCTGGTCTTTGCGTTTGCGTGGGTCTTTGTCGGCGAGCGCCTCGACCTCGTTCTGGGGCGCGTAGAAGGTTCCGCGGAACATCTCCCTGGTCAGGCCAAGGCGCACCGCCACCTCGCGCGAGGTGCTGCTGAGCCCGTTTGCGAGCTGCTCCTCGCCGGCGACGTCGATAAGCGTGGCGTCCTTGCCGTCGATGCGGGTGGCGCGGAGGACGCGGCCGCCGACTTCGAATTCAAGGGTGACCTGGCATTCCTCCCGCTTCACTCCCTCGCGCGCGACCCGGGTGGCGCCGGGCCCGCCCCGGCCGCCGTAGAGAGCCCACTCGATCGCGGCGAAGAGCGTGCTCTTGCCGGCGCCGTTGACGCCGGTGATCGCGAAGACGCCGGAGGCGTTGAGGTCGAGGTCGACTTCGGCGAAGGAACGGAAGTTCTCCGCCTCCAGGCGCAGCAGCCTCACGCGCCGATGTCCTCCGCCGCGCGGGTCATGTAGGTCTCGCCGCGGCCGACGAAAACCTCCGCCTCGACGCCGGCGGGGACGCGCCGGGAGAGGAAGTCGCGCAGCTCCGCGGGGGCGGCCGGCTGCGGCCGGCCGGAACCGGCTTCGACGAACTCGGGCTCGAGCTCGAGGTGGAGGCAGTGGGCGAACGCCTCGCCGATCCTGCGGCGGTCGATCGCTCCGTACTTCTCGAAGCTGACGTTGGCGATCGGGACTTTGACGATCGCCCCCTCCAGGCCCTTCGTCTTTGCCAGCCGGGAAATCGCTTTGGTGAGGTCGTCGACTTTGCTGGCATCAAGGGCGGGGAGGCGCGTGCGCGGCCGGCCCTCGATCTCGTGCACGGTGAGGAAGGCGTCGTCGAGCGGCTCGGCGTCGAGGTCGACCTCGACGATCCCCTTGCGGCGGGCCTGGTCCCCCCAGTTCAGTCGTTCCAGCGAGCCGGGGTAGACGGCGTTGACCCGCGGCCGGTCGAGCTGGTGGAGGTGGCCGAGGGCGATGTAGTCGAAGCTCGCGACTTGCTCGAGCAGCTCCCCCGGCAGCTCCACCGCGCCCGGCTCGCCGGCGCCGACGCGGGCGAGACCCTCGAGCCCGGCGTGGGCGACGAGGACGTTGAAGCGAGCGTCCGCGTCGGGCTCCGCCGCGGTGATCCAGCCCGCCATCGCCTCCGGGTCGTTGCTGTGGGGAACGGCCGTGACGGCGAGGTCGCCGAAGCGCAGCCGGCGCGGCTCCCCGTGGACGGCATGGACGCCGAAGCGCTCCAGCAGCGAGAACGGGTGCGCGATCGCCCGCACCCGCGGGGTCTCGTGGTTGCCGGCGATGACGGCGAAATCGATCCCCGCCGCGCGCAGCCGCTCGACTTGGTCGAGCGCCACCCCCAGCGCCGCCGAGAAGGGGTGGTAGCCCTCGAAGAGATCACCGGAATGGATGGCTACCGCCGGTTCGAGCTCGAGCACCCGGTCGACCGCTTGGGCGAAGGCGTCGTAGACGTCCTGCTCCCGCAGGTTGTGTCCCTCGGCGTCGGTGTGGTGCAGATCCCGCCAGCCGAGGTGGGAATCTGAGAGGTGGACGATTTTCACGCCAAAGGTGGTAGCAGCTTCAGCAGGCGCAGGCGCAGCCGCATCGCCGGAACCGAGACCTCGAAGCGTTTCGCCAGCGCCGGCAGGTTGAACCCGGTCGCGGTGGCCTGCGCGCGGACCAGCGGCTCGGGCATCAGCAGCTCCGAGGCGAAGATGTTGGCCTCGCGCTCGCGCCCACGATGTTTGCTGAGCTTGGCAGCGGAAGAGCCCTCGTCGATCTCCTTGATGTCGACGGCCCGGTCCGGAAAGAGCTTGTGGACGACGGGCACGTGGAGGACGAAGTGGCCGACCTCGTGGGCGATCGTGAACCGGCGGCGCCCTGGGCTTCGCCGCGCCTCGCCGCGATCGACCCAGACGATCATCTCCTCGGCGTCGAGCATCCCCGAGAGGCGGCCCTGGTCGGCCGGGGCGCCCGGGAGGGTGCGGATGTCGTCGGCTTCGTCGACGAAGAGGCCGAGCAGGGCGCTCGCTATGCGCTCGACCGGGACGGGCGGCGCCTCGCCGACGTCGTAGCGCCCCTCGAAGTCGCGCAGCAGCGCCTGCGCGGCTGCGGTCGGCTCAAGCGTCCGGGCCGCCATGGAAGAGCCGCTCGACGAGCTCGACCTCCGGGTCGGGAAGGCGCTCACCCGAGCGCGACGGGGGCGTTGGGCGGTCGCCGCCGCTCCGTCCCATCGCCGGGACGCTGCGCAGGGACGGGCCGTCGCCAGCTGGACGCGCGGCGGCGAGGACATCGGCGACGTCGATGTCGAAGATCCGCGCGAGGGAGTCGAGTAGGCGGCGCGAGAGCTTCGACCCGAGCAGGGTCCCGGTCTCGAGGCGGTGGTAGTTGCGGGCCAGCGCCTGGCGTCCCTCCTCCCCCTCCACCTCGAAGTCCGCGGCCAGCTTCCCGACGACCGCGTCGGGCTCGATCCCGCGCGCGTTCCGCATCGCCTTCAAGCCCCCCGGCAGGATGCCCGCGGTGCCGCGGCTTCCGAGCACTTCCTCGACGACCGCGAGCGCGCGCTTGTAGCCCTCGCTGCCGGTCTCGTCGCTCAGGAGCGCCCCCGGCCCGCGGGCGAGGAGGATGTCGGCGAGCATCTGGCTCAGCTGCGGTCGGTCCTCCTCCGGGACGAGGCGCAGGTAGGACTCGATCGGCTTCTCCTCGCCCGCCCGCAGGTCGTCGAGCGCCTGCTCGAGAGCTCGCTCGAAGGTCTCGTCGCCGATGCTCATAAGGTCTCCCAGTCGTTCGGCCGGACCTGGCCGATTTCGATCGCCTCGTCGAGCCCCTCAATCAGGCGCAACCGGGGTGTGCGCCCCGAGAGCCGCGGCGGTTTCGGCTGCTGCGGCCAGGCGCGGTCGATGCAGGCGGCGGCGACCTCGGCGGCGAGGGCGTGGATCTGCGGCTGCGGGTCGGGTCGGGAGAGGCGCAGCAGCATCCGCGCCGCCGCGTCCTCGGTCGCCAGCTCGATTTCCTCCTCGCCGAGCCCGCGTGCCTCGCCGCGGCTGCGGCAGACCCGCTCGATCACCGGCACGCCGCGGAGGCAGAGGGTCCAGAGGACGAACTCGAAGCGCTTGTCGTCGTGGACGACGGTTTCGGCACGGACCGCCTCGAGCCGCAGGTCGTCGAGCATTTCGATCGCTCTCTCCTCGATGGGATCGAACTTTGCCATACGCCTACACCGCCCCCCGATCGCGCTCTCTTACACCTGTCGGCGCGTTCTCCCGCATCTTCTTCACGATCCGGTGCCAGGCGGTGTCGACGGCTCCGCGTTTCATCCCATGCCGCTGGGCGATCTCGGCCGGGGAAAGGTCGAGAACGAGGCGGTCGTGGGCAAGCGCCTGCTCGCGCTCGCTGAGCCCCGCGAAGTAGGAGTCGAGGTCGGCCGCTGTTTCGCCTGCGGACGGGACCGGCGGACGCGGGTCGATCGCGACCAGCTCGCCGGGGTCGACCGGCTTCGACCGGGTCCGCGCCGAGCGTCGCCAGTAGTCCTTGATCGCGAAGTTCAGATTGGCGGCGGCGACCCCGCGGAAGGAGGTGTCGAACTCGAGCTTCGTCCGCAGCAGCTGCGCCAGCCGCCGCAGCAGGTCCTGGGCGATCTCCTCGGCGTCGGCCGCGGGGTCGTCGACGCCGCCGATCTTGCCGTAGGCGATCGAGCGCCCCCAGTTCCAGTAAGGCTCGATCAGCCGCGTGATCGCCTCCCGTTCCCCCGCGACGTCGCCGGCAGCACGCGCCGCCCGCGCCCGCCGCAGCAGGCGCTCGTCGCGCTCTTCGCTCTGGTTCAAGTTTCCGCTCATCCCGCCTTTGCGACCTTTACCCACTAAGCCGCGGAGCACTTCGGATTTCTTACGGGCCGAAGATAGTTGTCTGAGCCGTCGATCAGAGTTAGGTTGGTTAAGGCAGGTTTACCGGTAGTAGAAAGGATTCAAATGGAGGGTTCACGAAGGGCTTCAGAACGTCAGCCGTCGGGCTGGACGGTCTTCACCGGAGTGCTGCTGCTGCTGATCGGATCGCTGGACGCGCTGTGGGGCCTGGCCGCCGTCCTCAACAACGACGTCGTCGTGGTCGGAGGGCATGGAGTCCTCGTCGCCGACGTCACCCTCTGGGGCTGGATCCACCTGATCCTCGGCTCGATCGTCGCCATCACCGGCATGATGCTCTTCGCCGGAAGCCCGACCGCCCGGGTCCTGGCGATCTTCTTCGTCACGATCAACGCGATCGCCCAGATCGTCTGGTTCCCCCTGGCGCCGCTCTGGGCATTCCTGATCATCCTGCTCGACGTGACGATCATCTACCAGCTCACCGCCCGCTGGGACGAGTAGTGGCGAGGGCGGGATTCGAACCCGCGACACCACGATTTTCAGTCGTGTGCTCTACCAACTGAGCTACCTCGCCTCGCGCGCCTGAACGGCCGGCGCTGCGGGAAGGCTAGCGGTCTGGAGGGGGCCGCGGCTGATTGCATGGGGGGATGAGGTGGGGGCGGATGGCGGTCGGTCTGGCGGCGCTTGTCGCCGCCGCCGCCATGCTGCTCTCGGGTAGTTCGGGCAGCGATCCTGAGACGCCGACCGGGCTGCCGGACCTGCCGCCGCCGTTCCTAGGAGTGGCGGTGCTTGGGAACGGGGGGTTGACCGCGGCGGTTGACGCGTACGGGAGCGTCGTCGACCTGCGGGCGCCGGGGCCGGCGGGCCGGGCGCTGATCGAGAACTCGGCCGAGCGGCAGGCCGCCGGGACGGTGCCGAGCGACACCGGGATCCAGATCTGGACGCGGGTCGGCGGCGAGATGCTGCCGATGTGGCAGGCGGACGAGGTGCGGCAGCGTTATCTGCCGGGGACCAACGTGCTGCGGACCGTGGCGGTGTTTGGGTCGGAGCGGGTTCGGATCGACGAGGCGATCTGGGGGAACCGGCTCGCGGTGAACCCTACGGGCTCCGCCGTGCAGCTGCGGACAAACGAAGCGGGTGGGTTCGTGACCAGGTCCCCCGAGGTCCTCGCCAAGGCCGCTGCCGCCGACCGACGCTGGCTCGCCCGCGCGCTGCCGCTCGGCAAAGCGGCGCCTCCTTGGGCCGTGGACATTTACGAGCGCTCGCTGCTGGTGCTGCGAGCGCTGACCGCGCGGGAGAACGGCGCCGTCGCGGCGGGGGCGCGGGACGGCTGGGCCTACGTCTGGCCGCGAGACGCTTCGGCGGTCGCGATTGCCTTGGCCGAATCCGGCTACGAGCCGGAGGCCGAACGGATCGTCCAGTTCCTCCTCGGGGCGGGGATCGAGTTCGCGGCGCGCTTCAACGGCGACGGCAGTCCCGTCCCCGGGCGTGAGGCACAGGGCGACGCGATCGGCTGGGTCGCCGCTGCCTCGGAAGCGGCCGGGATCGGCAACGCCCGCCAGGCCGCGCACATTCTCGCGGGCGGCGAGCCGATCCCCTGGCGCGAGCGCGCCGACTACTGGGAGGACGAGCCCGGCGACTACCTCGGCAACGCCCTCGCCTCCGGCGAACCTGCGATAAGCCAGCTATACGGGGGCAAAGTGCAGCCTCGATTGGTGCGGGAACCCGGAGAGCCAGACTCCGGCTTGGACTCCGCCGCGGCCTGGGCGGTGCGACCGTTCTCTCAGCCTCGCCTCTACCCCGCCGCGCGCCGCACCATGGAGCGTTTGGTGGCCGCTGGAACCCCCTTCGGAATCACCCCCGGCGAAGGCTGGGAGGGCGGCGAGGACCCTTGGTCCGCCCCGACCGCCTGGACGGCTTGGTCCCTGGCCACGCTCGGCGAGCGGCAGCAGGCGCTACGGATGATGCAGGCGCTGCGCCGCAGCGCCACTCCCGCCGGCGCCCTCCCCGAGCGCGTCGACGCGCAGACCGGCGTCCCCCGCTCGACCACCCCGCTCGCCTGGTCGCACGCCTTCATGATCCTTGCACTGCGGGAACTCTGGCCGAGCTCGCGCTAGAGCTCGCCCCGCATCAGCCCCATCAGCTCCAGGGCCCCCGCCTTGTGCAGCGGTTCGTTCAAGTTCCCGCACTTGGGGCTCTGGACGCAGGAGGGGCAGCCGGCTTCGCACGGGCACTCGGCGATCAGCCGCTCGGCGTCAGCGAGCAGCCGCTCGAACTCCTCGTAGCCGCGCTTGGTGATGCCGACGCCGCCGGGGTGGCCGTCATAGATGAAGATCGTCGAGCGGCCGGTCTGGAAATGGACGTTGGTCGAGAGGCCGCCGATGTCCCAGCGGTCGCACATGGCAATCAATGGCAGGACGGCGATCTGGCTGTGCTCGGTCGCGTGCAGCGAACCGAGCAGCGCCTCGGTCGGCAGTGCCGCCGCGAGCTTGTCCGGCAACACGTACCAGAGCGCCTGGGTGACGAAGTTCTGCTCGGGGAGCTCGAGGGCGACGATGTCGATCGGTTCCTGGTCGGAGACGGAGACGCGCTGGAAGGCGATCACCTGCTCGGTCACCGAGACCTCGCCGAAGTTGAGCTGCACGCCGGCGACCTCGCGCTGCTCGTGGACGCGCTCGATGTAGATCTCGGTCTCTTTTTTCGGCCGCGTGTACCAGTCGCCGTCGAAGGCGGAGACGACGGCGCGGCGCTCCTCAATGTCGAGCCGGTCGACCTCGTAGGAGCGGCCGAGGTGGAGGTAGACGGCGCCGGGGTGGATCGTCGTGAAGGCGCGCTCGGCCTCGACCAGGCCCAGCATCTCGCCCGACGCTGCCTCGATCACCGCGACCGAGTCGGCCGAGGCCGAGCGCAGGGCGATCCGGTTGGCAACGAACT
>Ga0066658_10000018_pt1 | contig 53946 bp, 52 predicted proteins | sample GraSoiAngelo_107_FD_75174 | JGI IMG/M metagenome (GOLD analysis project Ga0066658, IMG submission 75174) | Grasslands soil microbial communities from the Angelo Coastal Reserve, California, USA - 14_0903_09_30cm | ecosystem: Environmental > Terrestrial > Soil > Grasslands | place: USA...
ACGGAGGAAGTCAGCGTTAACCCAGCCTTGTATTCGGCTTAGCCCATGAATACGATATTGATCAAGGCCGAAGAACTGGTGCTGTAGACAGGTGATGTGCCTCTGCTGGACGCTCATTCCCGCATCGGATATTCCAGCACGTGTCTTGGAGATCGGAAGGATCAATACTTCGCCGGTAATTTTCCCATACTCTGTCGCGATGTTAACTGGGAGGAGGGTTGCACCGCGGAGTTCTTCCGGCTTCACTGCTTCACCATTTACAAAGACTTCGAAGGGCCCATATCCACGCAGAGCGAGGACGTTTGCTCTTGCAAGTAGGGCTCTGCGAACCTCTCCCGGGTCCGTCTTTTTCGTTAAGGAACGAATTCTGATCTTTAGACCATCATGATCCAATGGAGCCTGTATTACTCGCAAGGGTTTCCAGGTGGTTTGGTCGGTGGGGGCCCAGTGTCGATCGATTAGGTTCTCTGTCAGCATAATGGTACGATCGAACCGTTCTTTGTGAACTTGGAGTTCTAGCTCGCGACCTAGGGTCAGCCAGGCGAGACTGCCCATCCCGTACGATTCTCGTATCGGGCGCTTGTATTTCGGGGAGAATCCCTCGCCGGTTGTTTTTCCTTTGGTGAGAAATTCACGCAAACCGTCGAGGTCCATTCCGTGACCCCATTCCTCATATTCGATCTGAGAGCCTGAGTCAGAGATCTTGATCTCGACCCTTGTTGCCTCGCCCCACATCCACGAGTTGACGACGAGCTCGACGAAGAATTGTGTCGCATCTGAATATTGTCGTCCCAGGGTCTTGATGATGCTCTTGTGTGTGGAGACGCGTAAATCCTCGTCGACTATGGAGTGTACTGCTCTCGCTGAATGCACTGGTCTTCTCGTCGCCAAAGGGAAAGTCGATTGTCGTATGGAAAGTCGGCCGGATAATGGAGTGCTGTAACCGTTATAGCCGAAGAAAGGGAAAAGCGATTAAGCCTTAGTTTCGTGCGCCTGTCTTTCTCGTCTTCTCGTTAGCTGGCTCAGAGGTCTCTGGGAAGAGGTCTTTAGGCATCCCTGCCAAGACATCGGACAACGAATCCCGACCCATCAGTCCGGCACCTCCCGCCTGGAAGGGCCGTATTCTGTTGAAGAGGTCATCGATCTTGTTCGCCATCTTCATTTTCTCATTGATGTTAGCGTCAAGTTCCTGTCCGTTTGCTTCCAGCTGCTGTATTCTGGGCGCTAGTCCTTCGAATCCCCTTGAAACTTCGAGCATTCCGTTGACCGTGGCGAGGGACGATCTCAATGCTGTAATTTCCTTCTGCATTCCCTCCCGATAACTGCGCAACCTATCGAGAATAGGCTGGTAGAGACGTAGAAAGTCTATCATGAGATTCTCGAACTGTTTGATGGCTAGGGTGAACTTATCTTCTCTTTTTTTCTCTGCAAACTGTTTCGCTGTGCCCAGCAATTTCTCGCGAAGGGCAACTCTCTCGATGACATCATCTAATACTTCTCGCACATTGTAAGACTCATCAAATATGGTCTCACGCATTATCGGTCAGTCTTCCGCGCAAATGATCTCAGCCTTAAGAAACACGTCACTCTGAGACCCGTGGAGCAGTACTTGATGTGCGAAGCGTGAAACAGATCCTACTAGCGCATAGCCAAGAGGGGATTTGATAACTCCGAGGCGCCTTGGATGCCTTTCGCATAACTGATCTGGGTATCTTTTGATCGCTCTTGTAACTAATTGCTGGATATTTCTCCCAACAGCCCAGCATAGATTCCGAACGGTATATAGCGAACCTCGCAATTGATCGAACATCTTCAATGAAACTTTCAATCCTCTTCCACATTTTGCTCATAACGTCCTTAATCGCCCTCGCGGTGCCTGGTTATGCGGGCGCCGTTTTCGCTTCCACCACCTACGCTCCGGGCGTGAAAGTGGGAGACTGGTGGAATTATGACATTCGATTTTCCCTATGATTTTCCCTCGTCCTCTTTCAGAATCCTTTCAGTTTCCCTGTCCAACCATCCCCCTCCCGGGTTGTGGTAGGCCGCCATGTAGTGGGCGAAGACGCCTATTCCCCAGAAGAAGATGGGAAACACAGGCCATGGAAAATTGGATGGTCCCGTAAGGAGCCAGATTATGACCAAGGCGGCGTTGACGATCAGATAGATAGGGAGGTGGAACCGGAAAGCCCAGCGTGCCTCGGCCATCTGCCGAGCCCGCCTCCTTCTCTCATGATCAATAGCGCTCATCAGCTCAACCAATCATCTACTGCTCAATGCTTCCTTTAATGATTATACCCAGAGTCCGGACTCGCGAAAAGGGTCAAAAGGATGAACGGGCATCAGTCAGCTTAATCGTTCATCCACTCTAGCCATTCTCCGTGTGAGTGGCATCGCGCCAAGATTCTCTCTGTCCTAACGCTATAGCTGAATTTCGCGAGACCTAGGAGCGGGGTTACCGAGTTTGCGGCCCATTCCATTGAGACGAGGAACAGGTCTCTCTTCTTAGAGGCCGTTGTTAGGAGTGAGTGCAATTTCTCCCGAGGTTCCTTGCTGACGAGGGTAAGAGTAAATGAGTGGTAGATGCACAGTGGTGCTTTGCCAGGGACTTTGTCGATAAGGTTTGGTAGGAGGTCTAGGGCATTTCCAGTGATGATTCTTGGTGGAGCTTGCTCAACAAGCCGGATTGCAGGTTCCAGCTGCCTAGCTCGTTTCTGGTTGTCAGGCCAAACGAGAGCGCGTAACCATTGAACGTTCTCAGCGTCGTTGACGTCGATAGGTGAAAGGTCGATGCCTGTGCGAGAGCCGACCTTCGGCAACCTCCGGGGTATCGGAGGATGCGTTTCTCCGCGCAGAGAGCAATCGATCTTTACCGGGGAGTTTGGCTCTCCACACTCTAATCCTTCTCCATACCTGTAGTGGTACTTGTCCCATAGCAAGGTCAGTCCCGCGCTGGATCCGATCTCAATCATGGTTAACGGTTGACGTTTCGTTTGTGCCGCTACGAGTTCAAAGGCTGGAACAAGCACCGCGCAGCGTCCCACCTCGTTCGTCTGGACGGAATGCGTCATCATAGTCTCGTGGATCTTTTCCTGGTGTTCGAGGACAAAGCTGCGGAAGTACGGGTAGACGTAGTCGTAATGCTTGGAAGAGTTGTTGAGGCTGGGGTAGAACGCCGCCAGCTGGTGGTGCTCGCCTTTGAGCAAGAGGAGATGCACAGCGGCAAAAAACAGGTTGGGAAGAGCGGCCTTCTCTTCAACGGAGGCAGCTAACCTGAGGAGCTCGGAGTCCTCTGCAACTCTGAGAGCGAGATTCATGTATAGTGGTGACCTGTCAGCATAGATCGTGCCACCAAAGTAGTGGAATAGTCTAGCTGTCTTCTCCAGAGGTAAAGCTGAGCCTGTTGACTCGCTCATGGAGAACTACTTCCGGGGGAGTTGTTAATGGTAAACTTTCGGTCGTACGGTCCCCACTAGGTCGTGGCCCATTGGACTTAGGTCCGCGAGTTCTTGGCGGCTAATGTGTCTGGGCTACCTGCCGCAACGCGTCGTAGGCTATGTGCCCGTCGGGCTCGTTTACTACTATTATGATGTCTCCGTGGCCGAGGAAGGCGTCGATTATGTTAACGCCGTTCCGGTAGAGGAGCTCTGTGATGTAGGATGCTATTCCCGGTGTGTCCCATGCGTTAGTGGGCAGGTACAATGAGAGCTTTGCCACGTTCGGCTGAACCGTGACAATGTTGAGATGGCGCAGCTTCTTTCGGAGTAGCTCGTAATCCTCTGATGTTAGTATAATCTTGATCGAGTTTGCGAGTGGGAATATGTGGGGAAATTCTGCGAGTCCCGTGGACATTTCTGAGAGTTCGTTGAGTATCTTGGGAAACTCTGCGCGGGGCGCTTTTACGGTTACATCGGCTACTCCGTTTGAAAGAGAGATTCTAGAGTTCTCCAGCGCCCTTACAGGGTCCAAGGATTTCATTTCCTCTAATGTATCTGAGAATCTCTTGATCGCTACGACTAGCGTGTTGATTGTGGGTTTACGGCCGGTCAGTTGTTCGATGTGCGGCTGGATTAGTTCGGCGACTGAGTGGAAGTTCGTGAGTTTCATCTTGAGGCATTGGTAGATAGGATAATTCTTGGTGAGGATCTGGCGTACAGCTTCAGGAACGGTAGTGTTCTTTCGGGGGAGAGCGGGCATTCCAGGTCGCGCCTCTACCTGTAATATATGCAGGTCGAGGATTAAAAGGTTTATATAGAAAGTAACATCTGTTACTCAATTGCAATAAGATGATATCTATGCAAAGCACAAACTATCCCGCCTACGTCTTCGCAACCGTCAATCACGGCATGACGAAGAACGTGGTCGAGGAGCTAAAGAACAACCCGAACATTGACCTCATCGCACCAGTCACCGGACGATTCGACCTAGCACTACGACTAAAGCAGAACACTCCAGAACAAATCGTACAACTCGTCAGTAAGATCCGCCAAGTACACGGCATCGAGACTACTCAGACACTCTTCGGATTCAACGGCATCAACGGCGCCCACTTCCAGAACCAGATGCCACTCGGCATCAGCCTCTTCAATGTCACCAGCCCAATCGAGACATTCGTCAACCAGCTCAAGAGCTTCCCAGGCCTCATCGAGGCATGGACAACCCCAGGCCAGTTCGACATTGTAGCACTCTGGCAGGCAAGAACCTCTGACGAGATCGTCAAGTCCGCCTTCGAGAAGTTCCCAACACTACAAGGCATCGCCCGCAGCGAGACTCTTCTCGCACCCACACCTCTCTTCAAACAGTAAGCATACCAGTTAGCTCCAAGACCAATCTCCCTTTTTTCTTTCGTCAAGCAAAGGATGCTCTGCAACGAAGAACCGTTAACTCGATCAGGTTGCCTTAGGCAAAAAAGATGCCCTGATAATCATTCGAGCATTGATTTTTCGAAGCCTGAGAACCTGTAACGATCTAGCGGCTGAACCGTTTCATCTGGCAGCTCACAATTTCCGATCCCAGCGGGAGGTGAGGTTTCCCCAGCAAGCCGGTCAAGACCTCCTTATGCCCGTCTTGTCGTCTCGGGAGGCTGTCGATCGCGTCTCGTATTTCGGAGAATAAGTTCTCGTAATATCTCAGTTTCGGTTTTCTCTGGTCCAGTAGTTGCCAGTCCAATTGGGTGTAGATCGTCTCCCTTCTGTCCCCATTTCCATCATGTATCACCGCTTCCGCTTCGAACATGAAATCCTGATTCTCTTCACGGAGGGCGAGATAGAGGACGAAGGGTATTCTTGAGGGCGGGGAGAACGCGACATAGCCGCTCTCGTGACGGTCGTATCTCCGGCGAAGATTTGCCCAGTGGCCTCCGCTGCAAGACGAGAAGGTCCTGTACCCTTTACGGTTGAGCGACGAAACGATTCCTCGTATGGCTGGATCAATGCGTGAAGTATTCCTTCCCGTTTCCAGATCCTTCCAGTTTGACGCGTCGAGTTCTCCCAACCGCTTCGAATGGGCTCGTGGCAAGAATTCGCTGGGCAACGTCTAGGCTCCAATCATCCTACTGGGGTGTCTTTTGCTCGAAAAACAGTCTCGTACACGAGTCGGTGGAACCAGTGGGATCCTGTTTCCTCATTTGGAGCAAATCGTCCGCGGGGCGCAAATCCGGACTTTGCACCCGTGCTCACGAGGCCGATCGCTTCAATGTCCTCAGCGTCGACTTGCTCGCTTAGCCAGGTGCTGTTTCGACGTTGGAATTTTTCTTCGTCTATCACGTACTGGAACCATGAGAACAGGGTCTTGTCAGGTCTCCCGGGAATCGGCATATACACGTTCACCGATAACCCCCAGGGATAGAAGTTCAGTGTTATGTTGGGAAAGATAAACCACCACAGCGCAAACACTCTTCTGGTAGGATTCTTCGGGTCCCGGAACCTGCCGGCTAGGAACCGAGGGTCGAAGCCGTTCTCCTCGTCCCGTGCATACGCCCACTGCAGAGCGCTGAATTTGTACAGCTCAGTCTGGTAGGAGGAGAGATCGATAGCGTCGGCGAGTCCGCCTGGTCCCTTGTGAACGAATTTGATGTGGAAGTTGTCCATGTAGTTCCAAGCGTGTTGTTTCCAGTTTCCTTCAACCTCTCGAACTTCCCCATCAAAACGATGTCTCCTGAGGCTAGCCAGTTTGATTCCCGGTACGGATTGCTGAACAGTCTCTATGAACTCGCGGAAGGGTGCCAGTGGCTCGCCGGTTAAGACGAAGACCCATTGTCCCCACTCTTCAACGTGAACATTTCTCAGATGGTCTGATTCCCGTGGAAATCCATCCATCTTCTCAAACCCTGCTTGGGCTACGAACCTCCCCTCGTTGTCAAATTGACGTCCGTGCTGCGGACAGATTATCGCCCCTCCAACGCTCGATGATTCAACGAGAGGGTGCCAAGCGTGGGTGCAAACGTTGGGAAAGCAGTTCAGCCTGCCATGTTGGCCTCTCTGGAGAAAAAACGGCCTTCCTAAAAGATTGAAGGGAACCCGAGGACTGGTTTTCCTGATAGAGTCTGTGGAAATGTCAAGTCCGTCCTGGGAATCGTTTTCACCTGGTGCTAGCAGCCAGGTCTGAGCAAAGATGGTTCCAACTTCCAGTTCGAGAAATTCCGGGTCCACAAACGCTGAAGCAGGTAAGGATTCGGCTCGACCAATCTTTGGATCCACAAAGAATTTTTTCATAGAGAGAGTCTTCTTCATGGTCTCAGATTCTTTCTCATGTTCCCGCCTAGAATGTCAACTCTTCGGATGGTAGTGGTCGCCAGATTGGAAAAAGAGCTTAAGGGTGTCTGATGAGGTAGCTTTCCAGCAATGTCACCATCTAGCTTCGCCGTCGAGGTCGTCGTAGAGAACAAGCCCTTGGCTCGGGATCCTGAAGGAGAGACGATCCACCACAATCTGATACTTAAGGGAGGCTACTCACAAGTGACAAATGTTCGGGCTGGCAAGCTCTTGCGTATGAATGTTGAAGCAAGCTCCCCTGAGGATGCTAAACAACTTGTTCGGAAACTCTGTGATGATCTTCGGATCTACAATCCTGCCGCGCATGTCTGCCAGGTCAGGATCCTAACTTAGCATAGCTATCTGTCAGGGTTCTCACAACGGGAGAGGTCTCGATCTACCAGCGAACTTCCCGCCTTGACACAAACCTGTCAAAAAAGGGCTTAATAGGCGTCGAAATTCACTACTTTAGGAAACCTGGATAATGGTAAGGGTTGCCGTCGTACAGTTCCCTGGAAGCAACTGCGACCTAGACGCGCTAGAAATTCTCCAGAAAACCGCCAAGGTCCCAACGGACCTCGTATGGCACAAGGACCTGAAACAGGATCAGTATGACGCGTACGTTCTGCCAGGAGGCTTCTCATACGGCGACTACCTTCGCGCTGGCGCAATAGCCGCGACTAGCCCAAGCATAGAAATCATCAGAAAGGCAACAGACAATGGCAAGCCGATCCTTGGAATATGCAACGGCTTTCAGATTCTGGTCGAGGCCGGAATCCTGCCCGGCGCCGTTCTTCGAAACACCGGGCTACGATTCGTTTGCAAATGGACACGCCTCCGAATAGATTCCACCAGAACACCGTTCACGAAACTAACTCACAAGGGAGAGACCCTGCGGATTCCAATTGCCCACAACGAAGGTCGATATTATCTTGACCGCGACCAGCTTGCTGAACTTGAAAAGGATGAGCAGATCGTTCTACGATATGTAAGCGAGAACAGTATTCCGACAGAGGATTCGAATCCCAACGGCTCAATAGACAACATCGGTGGAATCTGCAACAAGGAAGGAAACGTGATGGGGCTCATGCCCCACCCCGAACGCGCCTCTATACCAATTCTAGCTCCAGACACTCATCCAGAAGGAAGAATAATCTTCGACTCAATGATAGACACCCTCAAAAGAGGAAGATAGTTGAAACTGCAAGACAGGGGAGAAGAGATAGAGCTATGACGTATGAGACTCGTTCCATTCGTCGTCTTGTTCTGGGCATATTCTCCATCGCCCTAGGCATAGTCTCTCTAGTTGCATTCTTCTCCGTTACATACATCGCGGGCATCGGTTTCCTTGGCGGTTTCTATGGCCTCATACTGATCGCACTAGGCATGGGCCTGATCCTTCCGAAAAAGGAAGGCAAGAAAGAGGGGACTCAATAAGATTTGACGGAAGAATCGGCGGCGAAGAGAAGAACGTATCCGCGTGCCACCGCCATTGTGGGAGGACTCATCGCCGGAGTTGTCGCAGGACTTATTGCCTATCTCATCGTTGGAATCGTTGGATTCATCATCGCCTTCATAATAGGAGCAGTCACAGGTTCTCGTGCAACACTTCTAGCTAATCGAGCAAGAGAACAACCGTCATGACCCGATCCGTCGTCGCGGAGCCTCAGGGTTTATCCCCACTGGAAGTTCCCAAGCCCAATCTCACCGATGAGGAGATCCGATACGCGGTCAAGAAGCTCCATCGTGAGCCTAACGAGGTTGAATGGGCTATGCTCGAAGCGCAATGGTCTGAACACTGCAGTTACAAATCCAGCAAACCACTCCTCAAACAACTTCCCAGCAAAGGACCCAGAGTTCTCCTCGGACCGGGTTTCGACGCCGGCGTCGTCGACATCGGCGATGGCTGGGTCGTAACCCTCCACATCGAATCACACAACCACCCTAGCGCCATAGACCCCTATGGTGGAGCGGCGACGGGCGTGGGCGGAGTCGTCCGCGACATACTCAGCCTCGGGACACGTCCCATCGCTCTCCTCGACCCTCTCAGGTTCGGATCAATCGAGAGTCTTCACACCCGCTGGCTCTTCGACAACGTCATCAGGGGAATATCAGACTACGGCAACTGCGTCTCTGGAAAAGACCTTGTTTATTTCACAAATGACGACGATTTTCACATAAGCGATTTCGAGAGTTTCTTTTACGAATATCAGAACAATGGAAAATGCTCGCTCGAATTCTCAAATAATCACACGGTCATTCTAAAGCCCAAAATTGAACTGCAAGTTCTTTCTTTTGATTTCAGAAGCAAACGCGCCACCTTCCACAAGGTCAACAGAATTTACAGAATGTTGGCACCGAAACTTCTCAGTGTCCATACGAACCTTGGCCGCGTTGTATCGGTAACCCCAGAGCATCCAATGTTCGTGGCGAGCAATGATGGCATTATAACGGTCAAGCAGGCCTCAGACATAAGGATTGGAGATAGAATCCCAATTCTGTGCGACTATCCAACTCGAGACGAGCTTCGTAACGCTCACGAAATCGATGTGATCAAAGAACTTACCGACAGAGGTCAAGGTGCCCAGCTAGGGATAAGACCTGCTAAGACGAGTCTCCGCACTGTTAAAAAACAGCTCTTGCCAGCGTTGCGGAAAGTAGGGGTGACATCACAGCAGTGGTGTCATTACTTCAAGAAAAAGGGTGGAAGCCATCTTCCGCTAAACCTGTTCTTGAAGCTCGAGCACTTAGACCCCCAATCTCTTCTGCCAAGAGATAAGATCTTGTTGCACTCAGGTCGCGGTAGAGTCAACCCGATACCTGTGATCATACGAGTCGATTCTCACTTTGCAAGACTCATCGGCTATTTTCTATCCGAAGGTTGCATATATGATGACAAAGCAGCGAATACCTCAAGGCTAATCTGGACCTTCAGGAAAGAGGAGGTCGATTATATCGACGACGTCTGCTCGATATTATCTCAGATAGGCATTCGATACTCGAAGCGAGAAAACTCACCTAGCACGGTTCAAGTAAGGGTTTCCTCAGCCATACTCGGTTTCGTTTTCCGAGAAGTGCTAAAGTGCGGAAAAGACTCCTACTCGATGCAGATTCCTACCCTGTTCTATCGGGTTAATCGGACCCTACTATTCGAGTTGCTGAAGGGGATAATCAGGGGGGGTGGCTCTCTTAGATCTGACTCCTCAAACTCGATTAGTATCAGGTACGCAACAACCAGTCGTTTACTGTTTCAGCAGGTCCTACTATTGCTACACTCCATGGGTTACGTAGCTTCCTCGAGATCAACTTGGACGAAGAAATCAACTGTACCAATCTATGAGCTTGAAGTTTACGGCATGGGGCAAGTTCGAGCGCTTGCAAACATGTTCTCCCCGAGACTCCGCTCAAAGGCCGAGACCAGATTGGGAGAGTACAGGTTCCCTAGATCGGCAAGGTCACGATTCAAGCGTCATGAAAATTTCGCATCGGTGGAGGTCAAAAAGGTCGAGGAGGTCAACGGTGAGTTTCCGGTTTACAATTTGGAGGTAGACGGCACCCATAATTACGTCACGACCGGAGGAATAATCACCCACAACTGCATAGGCGTCCCAACTGTTGGTGGAGAAGTGGAGTTCGACCTGTCCTTCGAGAGGAACTGCCTTGTTGATGTCGCATGCGTCGGGCTCGGACGAAAAGACAGACTCGTCCTCGGCGAGGCCCGGAACCCAGGCGATCTCGTCTACCTTGTTGGAGGGAGAACCGGTCGAGACGGCATTCGTGGAGCAAGCTTCGCGAGCAAAACACTCACAGACAAGTCTGATACGGAACGGTCCGCCGTCCAAGTCCCGGACCCATTCACAAAGAAGCTCATCATCGAAGCGATACTGGAGGCTGTAGAGGCAAATATCGTCCAGGGAATGAAAGATCTCGGCGGCGGAGGCCTAAGCTGCGGACTATCAGAGATTGCCGCGAAGGCTGGAACAGGGATAGAGATTGATCTGAACAAGATCCAGACACGCGAGCCCAATATGCAACCCGCAGAGATCATGATATCCGAATCACAGGAACGAATGGTCCTCCTAATTCGAGAGAAAGACGAGGGAAGACTGGTCAATATTCTCGAGAAATGGGAGGTAGGCTACGCAAAGATAGGACATGTCACCAATGGCCTCCTCCTAACCATCCGGCGAGGAGACGAGGTGGTGGCGAAAGTGCCGGCCAAGTTTGTCGCCGAAGCGCCGCTCTCTCCCAGATCATCAAAGCGTCCTCTGTATCTCGATGCTCTCGCAGAGGTACCTGCGCCAACTATTCCTAAAGACCTCGGTCGGACTCTAGTTGAAATGCTCTCTAATCCAAGCATCGCGAGCAAGGAGTGGATCTATCGCCAGTATGATCACGAGGTGGGCATCCGAACCATCGTCAAACCGGGAGAAGCAGATTCCGCACTACTACGGCTTCCGAACAAGCGTTCTCTCGCTCTCACCACAGGCGGGAACAGTAAACAATGCTATGTGGACCCCTACTGGGGAACCGTGGGAGTTGTCTCGGAAGCGCTGTGCAACCTAGTCGCCGGAGGCGCGGAACCTGTTGCGGTCGTCGATCATCTCCAGTTTGGAGACCCTGGGAATCCTGAGGTCTACTGGACCTTCAAAGAGGCGATTCGAGCCTTATCCAATTATCTCAAAGCTTTGGGGGTCCCGTGTGTCGGCGGCAAGGTCAGCTTTTACAACGAAGACTCGATGAATCGCAAGGCGATCAAACCGTCGCCTGTCATCGCCGCCTTGGGACTGGTAGAACCGAAGACCCCGAGGATTCTACAAGCCCTTAGAGAAGAGGGAGACGATCTCATCATCGTCGGCAGCACTACTGATGACTTGGGCGGGAGCGAATACTACGAACACATACACAAGCTCACAAGCGGTCAGGTCTCAAGGGTCAACTTGAAGAAAGAGAAGATACTCCTGCGATCTCTGTTGAGGATCCTGAGAAGCGGCCATGTAGAAAGTGCCCACGATATCTCGAAGGGCGGACTAGCCGTTGCCTTGGCCGAGATGTCTTTTCAAGGCCACAAAGGGGTAACCATTGACCTCGATCAGGTTCCTGACAAGACCAGCAGAATCGACAACCTGTTATTCTCAGAATCAAGATCACGATTTGTCCTTGAAACAAAACCCAAGAACGGCGCGCGGATAATCGGCTCCTTCAAACGGCTCGGAATACCTGCCGCAAGGGTTGGAAGTGTGACGGACAACGGGATCGAGTTTCTCTCGAACGGACAACCGATCATCACGATTCCTCTCGCTGAAGCTTCAAGGGCCTGGTCCGAAACAATCCCGCGGGCAATGGAGGCGACGCTATGAAAGAACACTGCGGCGTCCTCGCCATATACTCGATGAAGAACCAGCCGGTCGCCGAGCGGATTGTCAAGGGCCTTGCAGCACTCCAACACCGGGGCCAAGAGTCGTGGGGCATAGCAGTACCCGGCGAGCCTATCCTCAAGGGGCTAGGCCTGATAGGCCAGGGCGCAGACGCTAACGCGAAAAAGATTCTCAGTTTCACCAGCAATCGCGGAATAGGGCACGTACGCTACTCGACTCGCGGACGGACGACACTGGAGAACGCGCATCCTCTCGACATTCGCGGTGAATTCGCCATCGCCCAGAACGGGACAATCGCGAACACGGAAGATCTCGAGCCCATAGTCCAGAGAGAATTTCCAATCCTAGGCTCGACAACAGACACGAAGCTCGCCGGATACCGTCTCCTCCAGCACTACCGTGCTGAACAGGATTGGACCCGTGCGTTTCACAAGCTGAGCAAAGAGCTGAGCGGCTCTTACAGCTTCGTCATCATAACCCACGACGGCGAGGTCCTAGCCGCGAGGGATGAAGCAGGCTACAGACCGCTCTGTCTCGGATACGATCCTGAAACAGACACCCATATCGTTGCAAGCGAGAGCTGCGCTCTCACAGCGCTCCAGGCCAACTTTGTCCGGGATGTTCAGCCTGGCGAGCTTGTCAGCCTGACCAAAGACGGGCTCAAAATAGCACGATTCGCGGACGCGCCGCGCCACTACCACTGCCCCTTCGAGTACACCTACTTCGGTCATCCCAGCAGCAAGATCGACGACCACTACGTCTATGACGCACGACGAAAGCTAGGTAAGGTTCTTGCCCGGAAATATCCGTTCAAAGCCGATGTTGTCATTCCCGTCCCCGACTCCGCGAGGCCCGCAGCCCTCGGCTATTCCGAGGAGAGCGGGATACCCATGGAGGAGGGGTTGATGAAAGACCGCTATCGCAGAAAGGGAAGCCTCCGCAGCTTCATCGAACCAACAGCCAAGAGCCGGGAAGAGATCGTTCGCGAGATTATCACCATCAAACCCGTCGTCGATGGCAAAGACGTCATCGTGGTTGATGACAGCATCGTCCGCGGAACCAGCAGCAGAAACATTGTCCAATCCCTCCGAGACGCGGGAGCAAAGAAAGTCTACATGGTCGTCACCTTCCCCCCAATCCGCCACCCGTGCTACATGGGGATCGACTTCCCGACGAGGGAAGAATTGCTCGCGAACAAAGCAGACGGCGAAACGCTCAACATCGCTGAGCTCAACAGAAAAGTCGCCCGTGAAATTGGCGTCGACGGCCTCGGCTACAACGACATCAACGGTCTAAGCGAGGGAATAGGCCTCGCCAAGGACGAGATGTGTTTCGCCTGCGTCACCGGAGAATATCTCGGTCTAAAGAAAGATCCCGTGCTTCGGACACGGGAAGAAATGAAGGCCTAACCCCAACAATGCCAGGCCTAGTAGGCTTCTACACCTTCGGCGAAGGACGAGAAAACTGGGACGCATCCCACTTCATCCACTACGGACTCAGCGCTCTCCAAGGACGAGGACAAGAATCCATCAGCCTAGCAGCGATTGGACCAGAAGGTACCCTACACACTCTCGGAGGAAAAGGCGACGTCGAGGAATTCTTCAGCAACAAGACAAGCGTTCCAAAAGGCTTCCTCGGAATCGGGCAAACCTCCTCCTACACTAATGACCATCTAGTTCACGTCAAAGCGCCCTACGAGCTGGTTCTCGCACTTGACGGCAAGACAGACCTCCACGAAAACCGCGGTGAAGCCAGCAAACTCTTCGCCCGACAACTCTCACAACTCCTCCACAGCGAGAAGGAACCGCTCAAAGCAACTTCGATGCTCATCAACAAGATAGGAGGCGGATACTCCTTCGTCGCTCTCACCCACAAACAAGAACTCATCAGTGGAAGAAACCCACTCGGCGTAAAACCACTCGAAACGGGGAGCGTTGGCTTCGACATTGCAGCCGTCGCATCAGAGACCTGTGCCCTTGACGTGATGGGCGTGGACCACACCGGACCCGTAGAGACGGGAGAAGTCATTATGTTCACTCCCGAGGATATCCGTGGGAATGCCCCTGCAGGTGAAGCGGGTAACTTCTGCAGCTACGAATACGTCTACCTCGCAAGACTCGACAGCAAAGTCAACACTCTCCCGGTAGCCAGGGTTAGAAACAGCATTGGCAGAGAATTAGCCAAAGCTCACTCGGCGAAGGCTGACGTGGTAGTCGGCGTGCCTGAGACTGCGCTCCCGATTGCCAATGGATACAGTCAAGAGTCCGGTCTTCCGCAGGAATTTGGCTTCGTGCGGACCGGGGAGAACGTTCGTGCTGCTCTTGAGCCAGCGCAGAAAGAACGTCTCGTAGGAGTCCAGCTAAAGCTGAACCCTGTTAAGAGCGCAGTCGAAGGCAAGGATGTGGTTTTGGTTGACGATAGTGTCGTCAGAGGAAATACTCTACGAAACACCGTTCTCAATCTAAAACGCAACGGAGCACATCAAGTACACGTCAGAATCGGGAGCCCAGCACTTGTCTCGCCATGTCCATATGGAGTCGAGATTCCGCCCCGAGACGAGCTGATCTCCAGCTACCTGAACGAGAAAGAACTCGCGAGTCACGTCGGGGCTGACAGCGTATCGTTCATGACCGTTGAAGAACTCCAGCACGCCATCGGGCTCCCGAGACAGAATCTCTGCATGCGCTGCTTCGAGAACGGAGGCGTGACACGATGAGAGTAATGGGGGTAGGCGGAGGGGCTCGCGAACACGCGATTGCCTGGAAGCTAAGTCTCAGCGATCACAAACCCGAGATCTTCTGGATAGCTGAAAACCGGAACCCAGGAATTCACAAGATCTGTAAAGACAACCAGGGAGAACTTCGTACTGGCAGAACTACTGACCCGAAGACGATTGTGAGATCTGCCAGGGGCTGGGGAGTAGATATGGTGGTAGTTGGACCCGAGGAGCCCGGCTTTCACGGCATACCAGATGCGCTTGAGAAGGAGGGCATTCCTTGTATCGGTGCTAGCCAAGATCTCTCGATCATAGAACGTTCGAAAGCAGACCTTCGACGTCTACAGTGGGAGAATAATCTTCCAGGCAAGCTTCTCTTTCGAACCTTCAAGAACGCACGAGAGGCCTCTGACTATATCAGGAAAAATATCGACGCGCAACCCTGGTTGCAGAATATTGTCATCAAGCCCGCTCGTCAATCCGGCGGAAAGGGTGTCAAACTGATCGAAGACCGCCTGGCTTATCTTCACGACGATAAAGCGAGTTTCAAAGAAGCCTACTTCGAATCTCTCCAATCAAGCATGGCCGCCTACTCTGATATCGACGATAAGATTCTGGTTGAGGAAAAGGCATGGGGTCCTGAATACTCACTCCAATGCATCACAGACGGCAAGACCGTTCTTGGCACTCCCCTCGTCCAGGACAACAAGAGCGCTCACGAATTCGACAGCGGACCGGAAACCGGCGGAATGGGCAGCATCTCAGGTCCCAGCATGACCCTCCCATTCATCACGAGCGATGAGTACGACAATTCGCTCAAGATCGTCGAGGGGATCGTTGAGGCAATCCAGAAGAAAACGGGCGAGTCCTACCATGGCATGGTTGGCGGGCAGATGATGCTCACAGAAAACGAGGGACCGACAATTATCGAAATGTACTCTCGACTCGGCGATCCTGAAGCTCTCAACGTACTCGCGATGCTCAAGACAGACATCATCGACATCTTCCAAGCCATAGTTGAGCGGCGACTGTCAAAGCTGAAGCTCGAATTCACCAACGAGGACGCAGTGGTCGTGAAGGTCGTCGCTCCAAACGGCTATCCCGAAAAGAAAGACAAAGCCAAAGGCCACCCGGTCCAAGTCTTCGAGACAAACATCAAACGAAATGGCTGCTACCTTTTCTGGGGAAGCGCTGACCTCCAAGAAAACGGGGAAGTAGTCACAGGGGGCTCTCGTCTAAGCGCATTGATGGCAATGGATCACACCCTACCTCCAGCCAGCGCTCGGATCGAGAAGACAATGTCGAGCATCCAGCTAACTGATGGGTGGGGACTCTATCATCGAAGCGACATAGGCTCAGAACAACTTCTCGCAAAGAGACACAACTCAGCGGATCGAGTCCGTCGGCTCTACAAGTACAAAGAGGAACACGGGGATCTTGGAAGAAGACTGGAATGGGTTCCAAAAGTCGGCAAGGTCGACCCTTCACAACTCTTGCTGAAAGAGATGCGTGGACCCGAAAAGGCCTAGCTGGATGGTCCCTATTGGCGTGTTGGCGTCAGGCCGGGGTTCCAACCTTGAAGCTGTGCTAGACGCCGTCGACAATCGCTACCTCACCAAGTGTGAGGTCAAGATTGTAATCAGCAACCGACCCAACGCTCCAGCTCTCGAGATAGCAAAGAAACATCATGCTGAAACAATCACTCTAGACGACAAAGGTGTTCCAAAGAGAAACTGGGACTACGACCAGAAGACTATCGCCGCTCTCCAATCGCGCGGAGTGGCCCCGAAAACCGGGCTCATTGTACTGGCAGGCTATCTCCGGATCCTCAGCGAACAGTTCGTCGATCTCTATCCTCGCAGAATCATAAACGTACACCCTGCGTTGCTTCCTTCCTTTCCCGGTATGGAAGCACAGAAGCAGGCTCTCGATCAAGGAGTCAAGGTTACTGGCTGCACCGTCCACTTTGTCGACAGGGAGGTCGACCATGGTCCCATAATTCTCCAAGCTCCAGTTGCGATCCGCGACGATGATACTGTGGAGACTCTTTCAGGCCGTATCCTTAGAGAAGAGCACCGGATTCTTCCCGAAGCACTCCGACTCCTCACAGAGGATCAGTTGAAGATGGATGGGAGGAGGGTTCTCTTCAAGACTTGACAGCGATACTAATGGATGGAAAACTGGTGGCCGGTGAGATCAAGAAACGGGTCGCTCAACAAGTCCAACAATTGGAAAAACATGGCACTAAACCTCTCCTCGCCACAGTTCAAGTGGGTGACGACCCTGCCAGCGCCTCCTATCTCAAAGCCAAACACAAAGCCGCCGACGAGGTTGGGATAAGATCCGAGAGCCACCACCTGCCTGCTGATACTTCCCAGGACAAGCTGGAGGCTTTGCTCGGCCAGCTCAACACTAACCCTAAGGTCAACGGAATACTCGTTCAGCTGCCATTGCCCCCAGGCTTCAACCAGGAGAAAGTGACCGAGAGGGTCATCCCATACAAAGACGTTGATGGGTTGCACCCCATCAACGCGGGAAAACTGGCTTCGGGCTACGAGGAACTCGTTCCATGCACGCCAAAGGGCGTCATCAATCTCCTGAACTACTACAAGGTTCCAATCGCTGGATCAAGGGCAGTAGTCATTAACCGAAGCAATCTGGTGGGTAGACCCCTTGTTAATCTTCTCCTCAACAGAGACGCGACCGTTACCGTCTGCCACTCCAAGACACCCAACCTTTCAGGGATGACACGGACCGCTGATATTCTAGTCAGTGCCGTTGGGAAAGAAATCTTCCAGGTTCGCGCGGATCATGTGAAGCCTAACTCGGCTGTCGTCGACGTCGGATTAACAAGGGTCAATGGAAAACTTCGGGGCGATGTGGATTTCGACAGGGTCAACAGGGTAGCCGGCTATATTACGCCTGTTCCGGGAGGCGTTGGACCTATGACGGTGGCCTGTCTGCTAGAGAACACGATACTGGCCTCAAGTATCCAGATTGGCTTGAAAGTTTGACCGAAGCAAAGACTGCTGTCGAGAAAGAGCAATTCCGACGATACATTTTGCGACTTAGAGAGCGACAGTCTATTCGAGACATTGAACAAAAGAGCATGGAGATCACGGATCAAGTTCTGCACCTACACGAGTATGTCCGGGCGAGAGGTATTGCCTGCTATGTCAACAAGGACAGTGAAGTTGCTACTCGTCCGCTGATTCGGAAAGCCCTGGATAGCAGCAAGCGGGTTCTCATCCCGGTTGTAAAGAAAGGAGACATTGATCTCTTCTTCTCCGAGATCAAAGACCTCGGGAAGGAGCTCGCGCCTGGAAGCTTCAACATTCCCGAGCCCAAGCCGGAGTTTCTAAGGCCCGAGACCCTGGATGCAGTCGACGTAATGTTCGTTCCCGGGATAGTATGGGACAAAGAGGGGTATCGCCTCGGCTGGGGCAGAGGATACTTCGACCGCGTTCTCAAAACGCTTCCAGAACACGTTCGCTCGATCGGTCTCTCGTTCAATCTACAGCTCGTTAGTCGTGTTCCTCGGGATCAATTTGATTTACCAGTGAACACGGTAGTGACTGAATCCCGCGTTGTGCGGTGTCACACTTGACCAGAAGCGTCAGCATACTCATGGGTTCCGAGAGCGACCGGGAGATCGCTAAGAAGGCCGAGACCGTATTTGAGAAGCTTAGTATTCCTTTCGAGACGAAGGTTCTCTCAAGCCACCGCGATCACAAAGAGCTTGACAGGTACGTCGAGGCCTCGAAGTCTGATGTTTTCATTGCCATAGCGGGGCTCAGCGCGGCTCTACCGGGCTTCGTAGCGTCCCTGACCAGCAAGCCGGTAATTGGGGTTCCTGTCTCAGGTAAACTCAATCTCGATTCTATCCTGTCGATAGTTCAGCTTCCATCAGGCGTTCCAGTCGGGACTGTAGGCCTGGACAATGGAACGAACGCGGCACTCTTGGCCGCTGAGATTCTGGCGCTCTCCGACTCAGAGCTCGCAAAGAATCTCCAACAATACCGTGGTGGACGTTCTTAGATGCAGGAACACGTTAGCGAGCTCGAGAACGAATTGTCGTCAATGCCGTTCAAGCGTGGTAAGGTGAAGGACATCTACGAGCTCGACAGCGAGCGACTCTTGTTCGTTTTCACCGAAAGAGTCTCTGCCTATGATATTGTCCTTCCCTCAACCATTCCTCGGAAAGGGGAAGTGCTATGCAAGCTGGCGGCCTACTGGTTCAACTATCTGAAAGTCCCCCATCATATGGTCCGAGTGGAGAACCCGAACCGGATGGTTGTCCGGAAGCTGAAGATGATTCCAGTAGAGTGCGTTGTCCGAGGTTATCTCTATGGTAGTCTCTTCGAAAGGCTTGTCAAGGGAGACGTCAACCTACCGGTAAAGCCGATCAACGCCGTCAAGCTTCCTGAACCGTACTTCGATCCAACCACCAAGTCTGACCTGAAGGATGAGCCTGTCACGGTTGATCAGATTGTGGATGAAGGCTGGTTGGACACGCAAGAGATCAATACCCTCAAAGATAGTAGTGTCAACATCTACAAGAAAATGTTCGAACGTGCGGACAAGGCCGGCTTCATCCTCGCTGATCTCAAACTAGAGTTTGGTTTCGACGAAGAAAGTAACATCGTACTGGCGGACTCGATTGGTCCCGACGAGTTCCGGCTCTGGCCGAAAGAGAACTATTCCCCAGGCAAGAATCAGGAGAGCTATGATAAGCAGTTGATCCGTGACTGGCTTTCCAAGGCTGGTTACAAGAAGATCCTTGATGAGGCGCGGAAAGCTGGACAGCCAACTCCTAGACCGCCTGATCTTCCCGAGGATTTGATCGATGAGACGAGTAAGCGGTATGTTATCGCTTATGAGCGCTTGACGGGATTGAAGCTCTAGGCTTGCCTCGGTCCCGCATGACCTACGCCAAAGCGGGAGTCGACGTTTCTCAAGTCAGAAAATCCCACGAGGCCCTGGCTCGAAGGCTCGAGTCCACGTTCAAGACTCGCAAGGGGAAAGTCGGATATCCCGTTTTTCCGATCGGCCATTACGCAGGTCTTGTTGACCTCAACGATGGTCGGGTTCTGAGTCTCCATACCGACAGCGTTGGAACCAAGATCATTGTTGCTCAGATGATGCGGAAGTACGATACCATCGGGATAGATTGCGTCGCGATGTGCGCGAATGATCTAATCTGTACAGGCGCTGAACCTATCAGCTTCCTCGACTACCTCGCGATGGCCAAACACGATCGCCACATTGTCGAAGAGATCGCAGTCGGACTAGTTGAGGGTGCAAAGCAGGCTGGAATGGCGATCGTCGGTGGCGAGACAGCTGTCGTGCCAGACCTTCTCTCCAATGATGCAGGGCTAGACCTCGTCGGGATGGCAGCAGGAATCGGAAGAGAGGAAGATCTCATGCTCGGAGACGAGATTCGAAAGGGGGACGCACTGGTCGGAATTGCCAGTTCCGGAATACACTCGAATGGTCTAACCCTCGCAAGGAAAATTCTCCTCAGAGAGTACAAGTTGAGAGAGAACGTGCAGAAGCTAGGCCGAAGCGTTGGCCAGGAACTACTTGAGCCCACTCGAATCTATGTCAAGCCGGTTCTAGAGGCGACAAGAAAACTGGAGGTCCATGGGCTGGCTCATATAACAGGAGGAGCGTTTGCAAAACTCGACCGGATAATGGGACGGACGAGACAGGGAGCAAATATCGACCGATTACCTTCTACGCCTGGAATATTCCGGATCATTCAGAAAAAAGGAAGGATTTCCGATCGGGAGATGTATCGGACTTTCAACATGGGAGTAGGCTTCGTTCTCGTCTGCCCTCAAAGAACAGAGGACGCAGTAATCCGACTATTCACGAGACACGGTCATAACGCGTTCCGTCTTGGACAAGTGGAGAAAGAGAGAGGAATTCGAGTTAACAACAGAGTCGTAAACTGAACGACTCCGTAATGAGGTTCAGCTCCTTTGAGCTAGGCTTCAGCTTTGGAATGCTCCGAGAGGACTTTGAGGTCTGCGGGTTTGGCGTGGAATCCGATCTTTGCGTGGGTCCCGTCGCAAAAGGGTTTGTTGCTGGATCCTCCGCACCTGCACAAGGCGGTGAAGACTTTGCCGTCTAAGTAGACTAGGTTCGGACCGTTTTCCGTAGACCTGATCTCTACTGCATGCATGATTAGGGTGGTTCCAACTGATTCTATTTAAACAGAGAATGGATAGAATCCTCACGGTGTGGAAAAAGCCCGAAGAAAAGAGGGCGAGGCTCGGCTTGTTGGGCAGTTCACTACAATTGGTCGGCGCTGTGTAGTTGTAGATCACGCATCATCTGTTCGAACTGTTCCTTGGTAATCTCTCCTTTGGCGTATCGTTCGCGGATGATATAGTAGGACTTGTCTTGGTATCGCCAGTATCTTCCTCGGTAACCCCATCCCCATCTCCATGGAAAGACTAGCCATCTGACGATCCAGAAGAAAGCGAAGATTCCGAAGATAAAGAACAGTGGGAAGGGGAAGAAGAAGTACGGGAAGTACGTGCCGGCTACAGGAGCGGGTCGGGTCGCGTAGAAGAACGCTGAAACTGCGATTGATGCTACTATCACCGTGACCAGCGCAAATATGCCCCAGGCGAAGAAGTGTCGCGGACGATTCCATTCATGTTGACTCATACATTTCGCCTCCCTTACTGATGCTTCGATATCGACATAGCGATATCGGATATCCGATATAAGTATTCTCTCGGTTCTGTTAAGTCTTCGTTGGATGGTTGTTGTCGTTTGCTTGTTGACTTAACTTGCCTCCATCGACTCTGAGGATTACCGTCGTCGTCGGGTTCCCCTTCACTGCTTCATCTGGAGGCCCGTTGGGGCTGAACCTCAGCCCTCCCGCAGCTATGTTCCTAGCCGCGTTCTCGTCCCTGTCTAGTATGGCTCCACAGTGTGGACACCATAGTCTTCGTTGGGTGCTCTCTAGGGTCTTGTACCCGCATATTGAGCACCGCTTGGAGGTATTCCTTGCAGGAACGTAGATCACCTTCACTCCTTCCCATCGTGCCTTATACTCTACCTGTCGTTGTAGCTCTCCATAGCTCCAACTGTTCATCCGTGCCCGATAGTTTCTAGATTGTCCGTTGCCCCTACGATAGAGTCTTCTCATCCCTGAGCGAGAACGTGAGAGTATTCGGACGGCAACAGGTGACCTTATCCCCTACAAAGCCCACTTCCCAATTTGCAAGATTGGAGGCATCGAGATCTCGACTGAGCCCACGCTTGGGGTCTAAGGTTACCGTCCAGAACAGTCCAGAACCGCCAAGTTCGAATCCCTTATGAAACAGCCAAGACAAGTTCTGTTTTGTGTCTAGGAAAATTACAACGACTATAGAGAATGCTAGGCGCCTCGCTGTTGCCAAACAGCATCTCGCTGGAAGGAGGCCTGTCAATCCGGACTCCGATGACATTCTTAGAGTGACACGAGACCTAGGTTGCCTCCAGCTTGATCCGATCAGTACGGTTGCTCCCAGTCATCTCATCGTCCTCTGGAGCAGACTCGGAAACTTCGATACGAAAGACTTGGACAATTTGTTGTGGCGTGACAAGAAACTCTTCGAATACTGGGCCCATCAGGCGTCAATAGTCTTGATGGAAGACTACCCGCTCTACTACTCTCTGATGCGAAGACATCCGGACGGGCTAGTGAGTCCAGGATCAATTTGGCGACAAAGAATCGACAAATTTCTGAATGCAAACGGAAGGTTGAGAGATCATATCTTGAGCGAACTTAGGGAGAAAGGCCCTCTTCTCTCTCGGCAGTTTGAGGACACGAGCAGGGCAAAGCGCAGTCAGGGCTGGAGTAGCTGGGGAGATGTCTCTCGGATGATGTTCCATCTTTTCTTGAGCGGAGAAGTAATGGTGGTTGGCCGCGAGGGAAAGCAGAAAGTCTACGGTCTCTCAGAAAATTTCCTGCCGTCCTGGGTTTCAAAGAAGGAATTATCAGCGGACGAGGTGGAGTATCTAACGGTACAGAGATCGCTTCGCGCCCTTGGAATAGCCAATTCGTCAGAGATCAGCTGGCATTTTTTCCGTAAGCGCTATCCAAACCTGAAGGCAACCTTGAAACAATTAGTGGCAAACGAAAAGATCATTCCAATCGATATCTCGGATGGACCTGTCGAGAAGGGCGAGCGGTACATTCACTCGAAAGACGTGGTCTTACTAGACGACTTGGAAGCAAGCAAGTGGGAGCCACGGGTCTCCCTGCTCTCCCCCTTCGACAACCTGTTTTGCGATAGGACTCGAACCAAGCTTCTGTTCAATTTTGACTACACAATCGAGATCTACACTCCCCCGAAAAAACGCAAGTTCGGCTACTACGTCCTCTCGATACTGTACGGCGACAAGTTCATCGGGCGTATAGACCCAGTGATGGATAGGAAAAACGGTACACTGATCATCAACGCAGTACACTCTGAACCCTACGCACCCAAGGACAAGGACACATCAAGAGAGATAGGAGAGAGTGTCGAACAGCTTTCAAAATTTCTCGGAGCGAAAGAAGTAGTCTATTCACGCAAGGTGCCGAAGTATTGGCAAAGCCATCTTCACTAGTCTTAGACCCCTCCGTTTCGAAGGACAGAGCTGACTCAAGTATCGAATCTCGATATTCTCGGATTTTGTAATCACGGAGCATTTTGTAACCTACTCGCTGTTTCTAGGAAAACGACCTGAATAAATCTCCCGAATTACCATTACCTGTTTCGAGGGTCCTTCTAAAGAAGGCGAGCCTCGTGTCAAGAACATCCTCATCACAGCACTCCTCTCGAGCCACGATACTATCGCAACCCACGATAGAGGCCTCAAACCATTCAAGTCCACAGGAGAGTCATGTGGAGCAATTCCTCGCGAAGTTTCCAGACTATAGGAAGGCCCTATGGTTGGCTGCGAGAAGTGAGGAACAAGGATTAGGAAATCCGTCGTATCAAGGATGGCAGTGGAGCGATGTCGAGATGCACCCGACCCGGGTCCTGAAGCTCGTGATAGAGGGAGTCGCGAAGATCAGCATGAGGACCCGGCGAGCTACGTACTACCTTCTGAAGGAGCCGGATCTAGTAAAGACGGTCCTCAAGAGCTCGGTTCTCAAGAAATAGTTAGACGCGTATTTCTACAAAATTACACGGGTCAGACTCAAAGATTATTCTGAGAGTCTTGCAATTTCCAGCATCTTGGCAAAATCTTCTAAGCCGCTAGCGTAATTGCCGTCTTCGCCATTCCAAACCGAGCGTTTGCTCAATATGAGTTCCTTCGCCTCCCGAAGGGGAATCCCGCAATGTACGAGGTAGGCAGCTGCGCACGTCGGGCTTCTGCCGAGCCCCATTTTGCAATGGAGGTAGACAGTTCGCCCTCCACGGATGTGTTGCTCGATGAGTCTAGAGACGAGTCGAAGCTGGCTTACCGGAACCGCGGAGAAGGTTTCTTCGACCTTGGGCGTCCGACCTTCGTATTGCAAGCCTAGTTTCTTGGACCACTCTTCCTCACGCGGATTTCTCGTAAGATCAACAATCACCGCCTTACCCCCACTGTGTTTCTTGATCTCTTCTAGGTCCGCTAGCGTGGGGGCCGCGCCTACCCACAATTCGTTAGCTAGGATCTCTGTGAAGTCCAAGCGGTCTCTACCAACTTCAAGATGAGCAGTCGCGAGGGGAAATCTTGGGCTCCTCGCTGAGCCGCGTCATAGACCAACTGCACTAGCTTAGTTTCTTTGGATCGAATTTGTTGCCGAACTTGTCGATAAAGGCTATTTCCGGAATGGGCATGCGATTCTTCTTTCCAACGATCTTCTTGACTGGGTAGCCAAAGCCTACCACCATAGTGGGCTTGATATCGGCTGGGAAACCGAAATCCCTCCGCATTGCTTCTTCCTTAATTCCCGTGTAGACTCCGGAGATCACCCCGTTGTTCCACGCGGACAGCTGCATCTGCTGGACTGCGCGTCCGGTGTCGATAAGGTGGAACCCTATTTTGGGGTCCGTCAAGACTACAACTGCAAAATCTGCCCCAGCGACCCAAGGACCACTCGTGCTATCTTCCCCCAGCTTCTTGATTGATTCCTTGTTTTGGACGAGTATGAATCTCAGGTGCTGCTGGTTATTTCCCGTTCCAGCGGCTCGCGCCGCTTCGAGGACCTTCATCTTCACATCGGACGGGACTTTCTTCGGGCTGTACTGTCTAACATCGAGCTTTGTCAGAATGGCTTGATGAGTATCCATTTCTCTCAGAGTATGTCAAGGAATAGGCCTAAGTTAAAAAATGTCTCCTTGGCCGGTGAGATTGAATAGAGGATCCGAGGAAACAATCATGGTTGACCAGGTCACCGTCCAGAAGCAAGTCGTTGTTCCAGAGGCAAGACTGAAGGACTTTTGCAATAAAGTTTGGATGAAGCTCGGCGTCCCGGCACATGACGCCAAGATAACAACGGATGTCCTCGTGCTGGCGGATCTTCGCGGGATCGAATCCCATGGAGTCGCCCGTCTTCCTCGGTATTACGCGGATCTAAAGAATGGCTGGACAAAGCCGACAGACCAAAGCAAGATTGTGAAAGAGACCAAGGCTACTGCGATGATTGACGGCGGGCAGAGCTTGGGCCAGGTGGTCGGGCACAGAGGAATGGAGTTGGCCATCAAGAAGACCAAAGAGACCGCAATCGGGATTGTCTCTGTCCGGAATTCTCACCATTACGGAATTGCAGGCTACTATAGCCTCATGGCCTTGGAGCACGATTTGATTGGGATGAGCATGACCAATGCCGCTCCGCTTGTAGTGCCCACCTTCGGTAGGAATGCGCTTCTCGGCACGAACCCGATTAGCTTGACTGCGCCTGCTGGGAAGGAGAAGGCATTCGTGTTAGACATGGCAACGTCTGTCGTTCCTCGCGGGAAGCTTGAGGTCTACGATCGTCAAGGAAGGAAGATGCCTCTAGGATGGGCCGTGGACAAGACCGGAAGAGGAACTGAAGACCCACATGCAGTTCTCGATGCTTTGTCTAAGAGATTGGGTGGCGGGATTCTACCATTGGGTGGGGAAGGTGAGGAGCACTCGGGACACAAAGGGTACGGTCTGGCGCTAATGGTGGACGTTCTAACCGGAGTCTTGAGTGGCGCAGCAACGGGCCTTGGTGTCGATGTTAACAAGGAAAAGCCCAATGTGGGTCATTTCTTCATGGCGTTGGACCCAGCAGCGTTTCGGCCACTGGACGACTTCAAGAGAGACATGGACAGGTTAGCCCGGGAGTTGAAGGATTCCCCGAAGGCCGAAGGCCAAACGCGAATCTACGTTCACGGCGAGAAGAGCTATGCCAGGATGGAAAAGTTCCAGAAGGAAGGCATTCCACTGAATCCCAAGGTTGTTGAAGCGCTGAGACAGGTTGGAACAGAGATCGGCGTTCCCTGGCTGGGGTAACGCTCCCCGTCGCAACTCCCCTTAGCAACTTCTTGCCTACTATCCGGGCCTCATAACCTCGATATTTTTTCTATGATCCCGATATACACGGAGCCTTTAGACTCAATGAAACGTCTGACTGTTCTTTGCTTGTAACTTTGTCACTAGCTGCCCCAGAGGTTGGTAGCGGCGGAACTAGCGATTCGCCAGATTACTTGAGGCGTATTGTCAGTCCCAACAAGTACCAACAGCAACTCTACCCAGAAGCTAAAGCTTGGAGTGCTTTCCATGTTGGCTTCTCTTCCATTATTCTTAGTTCTCGGGGTCCTCAGGGGTTTTGACGTTATTCTGTTTCTCGTGGGCGTGATCATCTACTTTGAGGGCTTGGTCCAAGACCGAAAATGGGAAAAGGGAAGGAAACAAGCCACAACCGCAGAATCCACAAAGAGATTACCTGGGCAAGCAATGCCCAGGGAGAGCGAGAGGGCCAAATGCCTTGTCGCTTTCAAGATGAATATCGGACGATTCGATTAATAAGCGAATCGAGACTTAGTCCATCAGGGAACTAGGTCCCAAGACAACTATCAATTCGAGTCCTTCTCGATTTCACCTTGATAGAGGACTCATGCACACTCGAAGAATACCCGAGTGTCGCAGGTATATCCTCGGAGGCTAATGTTGGGTTAAACAGGGCTTAAGAGGCGTTTCACTCTATTCTCAGTTGTGGTCGTAAAATGAGGAGACTTATGGTCCTCATCGGGGCAGTGTTCGTCCTGCTTGGAATCGCGGCTGAGAGCTTGTACATTAGCAACGAGAAAGTCGCCTACAACGGCGCAGCAATATCTGCCAACGCGTACATGATCTCAGGTCTTTTCCTCATCATCTTGGGACTAATCCTGACTCTGTCTGGAGCAAGAATCCCTAAGATCCGGATTCCGCACGTCTAGTTGTGGACCCGAATTCGAGTCTTTGGAATCAGAGCCTCGTTCGGGCTCTATTTTTCGGATTAAGTTTAGCTTTTGGTCACGACACCGGGGTCGATCTTGACCGCCGATGCCCCGTTATTCCGTGAGTGATGTCTCGAACTCCAACCGCGACTAATACAATTGCCATTATGAGGGCCAAGCGGGACTTCTTTTCTCTATCAACTTAGGAGTCTTGCGAGATGTCACTGGATATCGGCATTTAGTAACTCCCTTTTTGAATTCCTAACGGAACGCGACAGGTTAGACTCGGAACAGACGTATCAGGTAAGCGGCTAGGACAGTAACAACGAGAGGAGCCCCAAGAATGCCTGCCAGAAAAATTGGAAATGTCAACAATATCGCGATGACATGGATCGTTATCAGATGCAGAGAAGTATTTGCAAAGGGGTTGAGGCCCAGCATCCTGTTGTCAGTGAAAACTTTCAGCCGCAGACCAAGTCTTCCGATCTTGTGAATCGCGACCATGGATGACAGGAAAACCCAGAGAAAGATTGCTTGGAGCAAACGCGCGTAGCTGTAGGGAAGTTCTCTCAGCAAATTTTGAAGCAAGGAACATCCAGGTTGAATATGGGTTCCAGGAACCAACACGCCCGCCGACAAGAGAAGGGCCGATGTTGCGACAATAGGCCGGAAGTCGCCTAGATAGTTGGTTTGGATGCGTGATCTGTCTGCTCCCATCGATATCGCGTATCGCTCAAGATTTTCGACGCGACGACGCGCGTAACTGGACGAAAACAAAATGTAGACAATGTTAGCTAGGAGTAGCGGGATGCCGAGGGAAATATCGCCTGTGAAGTCCGTTTTTACGCTATAAGCGTAGTATCCTAACAAACTCAGGATAAGAGGCGGAAGAAATTCTACAAGGGCACTCCGGCCTAAAATGGTAGACCAAAACGAGCGAAGAGACGCTCAAACCAGAGCTTGGATAATCATCTGGCGTAGAGATCAATCTGTCTAACGTCGTCCTAGTTATCTTGAGAGCTGGACCAATCATCCAAGGTCCGTTTTGTCTTCGACGGAGGCTTCGCTCCTTTCTTCTTGACCGTCTGCAGAAAGCGGTGCATCTGTTGCTCTCTCTTCTGGCTTGTCCAGTAGTACGCCTCGTCAATCGTTCCCTCTGACATGAGTACTGTCATTTTTCCCTGCCTCGTCCTGCCAGTACGCCCCCTACGCTGTATCAGGCGGATCTCGGACGGAACGGCTTCATAGAATATGACATGGTCAACGTCTGGAACGTGAAGTCCCTCTTCACCTATGCTAGTTGTCACGAGTAAGTTATGCCGTCCCTCTCGAAAGTCCTCGAGGATACTCATTTGCTCGGCCTGGCTCAAACCCACGTCATCAGTATCCCGAGTTGCTTGACCGACAAAGCGAACAGCGGAGACACCTTCTAGCTTGTTCAGTCTCTCAACAAGTGTCTCAACAGTATCTCTATACTGAGTGAAGACTATGATTTTCGAATCCTTGTTCAACTTCATATCCTCCTCGACAAGCTCTCGAAGTCTCTTCTGCTTGGGATGCTCTCTTTCCTCCACCGAAAATGCTAGCCGCCTAGCTTCGAGAATCTTAGAGTCCCTTGAGAGGCTCTTGCCTGACTTGCTACTTGCGGTCTCTAGCTTCGCGAGATATCTAACGAGATTATGCAAACCCTGTGTCTCCAGCACGTCGATTGCATGACTCAACGACATCGCCTGGGCCTGCAAAATCACGGCCCCATACAAGGCCCCAGACCCACCCCTTCTCAGACTCTTGCGCAACTTCTCCCCAAGCTCTAGCAGCATCCGCTTGTTTGCGCGAACACCGGACGGCAACTGATGCATGGCCCTAAGCTTCTCCGTCCTCTCCTCCATCGCGGCTCGGAGAATCTTGCTAATTTCCTTGTAGGCTGAAGATAGTGGGACCCGTTCCCAGTTTATCGCCACGTCGTTGACATACTGAACTACATCCTCGTCTTCCTCAGTTCTCATCTCTACGTTGGTGATCGCAAGCTTGTCGCAAATCTCTCGGACCCGCTCTTTTCGGGCGCTTGGCGAGGCAGTTAGCCCAAGTATCAACGGGTTCGATGCTTGTCTCTTGTAGTTCTCGGCTACCTCAGAGTAAGCATAGTCTCGAACGCACCGATGTGCCTCGTCAAAAACGATCAAACAGACGTTGCTAAGCGTGTAACGTTCACTCGAGACATCGTTTCTAATTACTTCTGGAGTAGCAAAAACCAATTGAGATCCCTCGAAATCCGTGACCCTCGAAGCCGGAGGATTTTCTCCTGTCAGGACCGATGATCTGACGTTCTTGTCGGGAAAGTGTTCTTTGAAAAACTCGGCATGTTGGAGAACGAGCGGTTTTGTCGGGGCAAGAATAACGACTTTGTCCCTCCGGTATTCGGAAAGGCGCTTCACGGCTACTAGCAAGGCGACTATGGTCTTGCCTAGCCCAGTCGGAAGAACAACAAGCGTGTTGGCTTTGGCCGCGGACTCTGCAATGGTGCTTTGATATTCTCTTGCCTCAATGCCTAGTGGCCTGGAAACCTGCAGTTTGCCTCTGCGCCTTCTCTTCTAAGGAGAAGGCGGGACCGGGTTTAAGGGTGTGCTCCTGATCTCTTGGATATGTTTTCTGCCGAAGGTCAATAGGAGAATAGAGGCCGAGACCCATGCGACCAGAGCCGCGTTCACATACATAGCCCTGAGCGGCCTACCAAAGTAGAGAAAGCCCAGCATAGCTAGAACCACGGCGAAGATGCTCAGAGTCTGATACCGATCCAATAATCCAAGGTCTCTACGTCCGACAGTCCAGAGTTTGTAGACGGTCGCAAGATACAATGCTAGTCCCAGTAGTCCTGTCGTTGCAAGCGAAATGACGCCCCAGTAAGGCACGCGAAGAATCAGGAGACCTACTTCGTCAGCAATCAGACCGGCTCCCACCCCGACAACCAACGCGCCGTCCCATCGGGTGCGGACATCTGTCGCAAAGACCATAATCGTTGACGAAGCCAGCAACAGTATAACCCCGTAGTAGAGATGGTGAATGTGAAATCCCTGAACTCGGATAACAGGACACGACTGAGTGCACCTCGCCTCAACGGTGACAAACAATCTAGCCACGATAACAGCCATTGTGAACCCTACGGCAGCGAAGAGGAATCCTACTGGTCCAAGCAGTGGCGCGCCCTTTGGCCGGCTCAAACTAAACTAGACCCAATCCATCTGGCCTTCTTTAGTCTATCCCGGTCGCTCTGTGATCTCTGATAGGGCTTTTAAGAAAAATCCTCATTTACAACTTTTTGCGCGGTTATTGAGAATGAAGACCGTACCCTGGGCCATTCATACTGGTAACGAGTGAACAAAACAGAGGAACTTGTCATGGCATGGAGAGAGTTGAGGCACAACGGTGTGGCCTTTCCGCCGCCCTACGAGCCTAAGGGACTTTCTATCCGAATCCGTGGGACTGTTGTCCAACTTTCTCTTGCAGCTGAGGAGTTAGCGTACGCATGGGGGAAGAAGCGAACCACCCCCTATATCCAAGACCCGGTTTTCCAAGCAAACTTTCTCTCAGATTTTCTCAAGCTCTTGCCAGCAAGCTTTGCAAATGCAAAGTATTCCGAAATCGACTTCTCGCCCGTCCACGAGTATCAGACAAAAGAAGAACTTCAAAGACAGAATCTTGACTTCAAGAAGAAAACAGCCGGTGAGCGAAAGCAACTTCGCCTATCGCTGAAGGAGAAGTACGGGTTCGCGGAGATTGATGGAGTCAAGACTGAGATCGCCAACTGGATGGTAGAGCCTCCAAGTCTCTTCATGGGAAGAGGCAGCCACCCGATGAGGGGACGTTGGAAGCCGAGAATCCACCACGAGGATGTTGTTCTAAACCTCTCTGAGAGCGTCGAGGCTCCTCCGGGCAACTGGAAAAAAATTGTCCACGATCACGAATCCATCTGGATCGCTCACTGGGTGGACAAACTCAGCAATGTGCGCAAGTACGTCTGGCCCAGTGACATCTCCGACCTCCGTCAAGAGCGAGACAAGCTCAAGTACGATGCTGCCCGGAAACTGCAACGCCGTCTCTCGGACGTTCGACAATTCATCGACAAGAATCTTCAATCACCAGACTTGAAGATGCGCAAGCTTGCGACCGTCTCATACCTAATAGACAATCTGGCTATGAGGGTGGGCGACGAGAAAGACGAAGATGAAGCGGATACGGTAGGTGCCTCAACCCTCAGGGTGGAACACCTCAAATTCCTGTCGCACGAGGTCGAATTTGACTTCCTGGGGAAGGACAGCGTCCGTTGGCAGAAGACCCTGAAGGTTGACGGAGGGAACGCGCCCATTCGTAGGAATCTCCAGGAATTCTCGCAGGGAAAGAAGCCTGAAGACCTCGTATTCGATGGGATCACCTCTCAGCACGTGAACCGTTTCCTTAACAAGGCGATGAGAGGCCTAACGGCGAAAGTGTTCAGGACCCATCACGCCACGGAGACAGTCCAGACTTACCTGCGGAAACATAACGGGTTCAAGCCAGATGAGCCCCCCTACGTCAAGTTGCACCATGCTCGCGTTGCGAATCTTGAGGCGGCGATAAGGTGCAATCATAAGAGGACCCCACCGAAGACTTGGGAGGGAACCCTCCTCAAAAAGCAGCAGCGTTTGGATGAGTGGAAAACAAAAGAGGCTAAGACCGACAAGCAGAAGATGAGACTGGAGGAACGCATCCGAAAACTGAAGCTTGACGTCGACCTCCAGAAACGCACTCGCGATTACAATCTCAACACTTCTCTTAGAAACTATATCGATCCAAGGGTCTACAAGAGCTGGGCAAACAGAGCAGAATTCGACTGGAAGGGAATCTATCCCAAGACTCTGCAGCGAAAATTTTTCTGGGCGTCTCGGGCCAAAGCCTAACTCGTTCTATCGCGACTTTTTAGGACCCTTCAGCCAGCCTCCAATTCCGAGCTCCCTGGGCTTGCTAGCCGGTTCGATCGTAACCGAGCCATCATTGTGAATTCTTAACCGCCGCCATCTGTTGTCGCTTGACATTCCGCGCAGAGTTCTCACCCTTGCAAAGTGTACAACTTGTCCTCCCTCGTCGCTGCTCCGGAATTCGATAATGCCATCGCAAAGTGATTCAAACTGTTTGTAGAAAGAGTCAGACGCGATTCCCATCATCACCGAATGAAACATTGCGAGCCCCCGGATTCTTGCATAGGGGATGATCCTGGTCCTCCAGATATCGACCATCAACTTCTCATCGGTGTAGTGACACATCACTGACGTGTTGTCGTCAATGTGCAGCCACTTTTTCTCGTCCTCGGCAACTCCTTCTCGAATTATGTTGACTACTTTGCTGCTCCAGTGATTGAGGTCGAAGGACTGGTGCTCGTAAGCCTCCCTTCCCTTCGATCGCATCCCTTCAGGCGTTTCGGGATGGGCCAGCCCGGTCATCACATCGTAAGTATCCAGTATTCGGAGCTGGTCGCTCCGCTCTAGTCCTTTCACATCTAGTCCGAGCTTGGTAAAGGAATCTCGAACCTCGTGGGGTGGGTGCATGTAGGTATGATATTCTGTCCGTGCCCCGTTTCTCAACCCGCTAGCGGCTATTGTGAGCGATGTCTCGTACCACGGCGAATCTGGACCGAACTCTACGAGATAACTTGCTCCAAATCTGATTCCATTAGGAACGAGATCCTCAAGAATTGCTAGCACCGGAGTCTGTTCCATAGTCGAGGTTTCACGCTCTACCATGTTTGGTCTCTAATCTCTAACACTTACGGTGGTTCTGTTAACTCACCGTCGGTGAGATAGCCTCTTGGGCATGCTGGGTCAAGGGTATACCTAACCGTCTCCCTCTTGGTATGGGAGTCTCCATTCTTGATTTTGAAACCCTAGCAGGACACGAGTTGGGGTTTGATCGTGTAGGGCTCTCTGGTCGGGAAGCCTCTCTTTAGAGACTTCATCCTGCCGCTAGTATCCCCGCCGCTCGAGATATGACGCAGAGCTTGTAATGGCTGAGAGAATCGTAATGAGCGAGCAGGCCGTAAGAGGAGTGAGCCTTCGCAGCGAAGTCGCGTCGTAAGCCAAACCGATCTTTATGGTGTCGCTAACCGTCCTCCTGAATAACTCCAACAACAGTAGAACGTCTCGTGTTGGAGTGTAGTATTGCCAGACTGACTTGGACTGCCTAAACGGGTAAAGAGAGGCCGAAAACTTGCCTATAAGTCGGACAGGCATCCGACGATGAGTTAACGGACGGTTGTGGTTAAAGCTGAACTAGCTCCTGCCAGAGATAATCAGACCAACCGAGAATCAATTTATGACAAAGGAATCGTGAGCGACCCATTGCCAAGGCCCAATCTGTTGATTACAACTGATGTCGTCGACCCGGGTAGCATTCGGGCCCTATCCAGATACGCGAGAGTTTTCAGCTCGACTGTCCTTGATGAGGCATCGTTGAGTCAACTCTTACCGTCGATCGATATCCTTCTCGTGTTCTTCTGGCCCAGCTTCCTGACTCTTGAAAACTTGTCGAGGATGAGCAATCTGCGACTTATTCAGAGCATCCTCGCCGGTGTTAACCACATTCCCTTCGCCCAGCTGGACAAGAAGGTCGTTGTTTGTAGCAACGCGGGTGCCTATTCTGACGAGGTTGCCGAGTACGCCTGGTCTTTGTTGCTGTCTGCCGCCAAGAGGATAGTTGACTTTCACAACGCAGTCAAGACTGATCAATGGACTTTGAGACGAACCTTAGGCGGGAGAGAAGTGACCATTATGGAGGAAAAGACGCTTGGCATTCTTGGATACGGCGGCATTGGGTCTGCCGTTGCGCGAATAGGTAAGGGGTTCATGGTGAAGATCTACGCTTTCTCGAGAAAACCGGTTCGAGAGAAAGGCGTGAGATCTTTTCAAGGGGACAAAGGACTATTGAGAGTCCTGGCGCAGAGCGATGCGGTCATGGTCTCGCTCCCGCTGACAAAGTTCACCAACAAGTTCATCGGCGCATTTGAGCTTGCCATGATGAAGAAAGATGCAATACTCGTCAACATAGCACGGGGAGAGCTCGTAGACGAAACCGCGCTCTACGAGCACCTCAAAACGAACCCGGAGTTTCGATACGCGACTGATGTATGGTGGTACAGAGAAGGAAAAGAGTCCCTCAAGACCGTCAATCCCTTCTTCGAATTGTCCAACTTCATCGGGACCCCTCACGTATCGGGCCCATCAGGATTAGCTACCGGAAAGCCGGTGAGGTTTGCTGTCGCCAATGTTATTCGATTCCTTAGGGGTCTCAAACCAAAGAACGTCGTAGATCCCGCGGAATACGTCGTCACGGACAGGCAAGAATACTAGATTCTCGTCATCCAGTAATCGTCTTGGCAAGAAGATCCAATGACACATTACCACCCGATATGACTAGCACCACTTTCTCCCCAAGCTTCTCCAAATCCTTATTGGCGAGTAGAACGGCGGCGGGCGCCGCTCCGGATGGCTCGGGGAAAATGTGTGCTTCGCGAACCAATAGTTTCATTGCTGCAAGAATCTCGTCGTCTGAAACGTTGTAGACGCAGTCGACATATCTCTTGCATGCTTCAAGGGTCAGTTCTCCTACAGCTGATGGGATAAGCCCGTCCGCTATAGATTTAGGCGAATCGAATGTGACAATCTTGCCTGCCTGCAACGCTGCTTGGAGTTTCGTTGCTCCCTGCGGTTCGACACCGTAGACCTTCGCTTTCGGCTTCAGCGATTTGATCGCTGTCGATATGCCCGAGATTAGACCTCCTCCACCAACTGGCACAATTACCGAATCGAAGTCGTCCAGTTGATTGGCTATCTCTAGCCCGCATGTGCCTTGTCCAGCGATTATGTCTGGGTCGTTGAATGGGTGGACGAGTGTCGCTCCGGTTTTGCTGACTATTTCCTTGGCTTTCGCATCGCGATCGGTCGTATATTTTCCGTACTTGATGGCTTCAGCGCCATATTCGACTATGGTGTTGACTTTCTCTTGGACCGCTGTCTCCGGTAATATTACGGTGCATTTCTTTCCGAGGAGTCGAGAACTATAGGCCACCGCCATTCCGTGGTTCCCAGACGAAACCGCCACGATATTCTTCGCTGACAATTGAGAGATCTTGTTGTAGGCTCCACGAATCTTGAAGACCCGTATTGGTTGGAAGCATTCGAGTTTCAAGTAAATCCGGCGACCAAATCTCCGCGATAGGGATGGCGATTCCACGAGCGGAGTCTTGGTTGCCACTCCTTCGATCCGCTTAGCCGCGGCAACAATATCGTCGAGCGCTGGCAAACGGACTTGACTCATGAATCCATCCCACATTTCTTTCCCCGCTTGGGGTTAAAGATGCACTAGTATAACCAAGAATCGCCCCATTTCAACCCTAATATCGAGTCTGAGATGCCTTCCCTACGCTGCCCTGGTGATCCTTCGTGAGACCACGCTAAAACCGGAGGAATCGCCATGCCATCGACGCCTGGATTATGCCCTGAATCGCCTGTCTCCCCCAGAAACCATGCCGGACGGCGAGAGACCAGACGATAAGGGGGTCTTGTGAAGCGGTTTTACGTCGCACGAGCGGGAGTTCCCAACCCCCTGGGTGTTGCGTTTCAATCCGGGATTGAAGGCCCTCCTCTGAACTGCTGCTCTAGGAAGGGTTCAGCCGCTTGAGCTGGCCAAGCACCCTTTCGCGAATATGATCCGGGGACGGAGGCGTCTTTGATAATCGCCCTCTTGAAAGGAGCGCTGCAAGTAGCTTCGCCATTGTTACTCCGCAGTTTGGACATTTGGGCGCTGTTTGAGTCGCGCCCGTTATCTTCTCTATGAGACAGTCGTCGCATCTCCAGGCCATTTTTCTACCGCCCAACTTCCCTCTCTTGGCCACAGGTTTTCCGTCAGCTTCCACAATGTCCAAGGCGAAGTCGATGCTGGGAGCGTTGCTCACCGACGTCCCCACCCCAAATCCGTCCACTCCCGCCAGAGATATCTGAGCGACTGTTTCATCGTTGAGTCCGCCCGAGACAAAAATCTTTACATGATTGTATCCTCTCAAATCCAGCTCCCATCTCACCTCTCGAACAATCTCGGCAAGATTCCCGCGTCTCGAGCTAGGCGTATCCAGCCGGACCCCAAATAGATCCTTACCAAGCGCTTCAGCTGCCAAGATGGATTCTGTCTTCTCATCGTAGTACGTGTCGACCAGAGCGATTCTTGGCACCTTCTTCGGCATGTGTTTGTTGAAGCTTTTCCAAGCTTTGACTTGGTCTCCCATCGCAATTATCAGTGAGTGAGGCATCGTCCCTGCGGGATCTTTCCCGAGAAGCTTCGCACCAACCATGCTAGAGACTTCATCGAAGCCGCCGATATAGCAGGAACGATCTATCATGGGTGCGAGAGCTGGATGGGCTCTGCGAATCCCGAAGGAGAGGAGGGTTTTCTTGCCAGCCGCTTTCCTCACCCGCGCCGCCATGGTTGCTATCCCGGATGCTTGACAGAGCAATCCGAGTAGCGGCGTCTCGTAGAGACAGAAGTCCAGATATCGACCCTCAAGCACCATGACAGGCTCTCTTACGCCCTCCGCGTCGCTTGAATGAAACAAGGTCCCTTCAGGAAAAGAGTGAACATCGATCGGTACATCTTCTAGAAGATGAGCGGCTTCCTCAACCCCCGCGAGGATTCCCCATTCCCAATTCCTCGGAAGAGAACCTGTCGTTATTTCTGCGGTAACTCTTAGATCGGATAATCCTTCTTTTTCGAGAATCTCTTTTGTGCGTGTGAAGTAGACGTCTGTTGTTTCTGCGTTCTTGATCTCGTCCTCACTTGCTACCTGGAATTTTCTCAAATTGGTCATTGTCGTTTTACTTTGATCGAATTATAATCTTCGGGTAGCAGCACTTCCGCCATTTTCCCGATAGAACATCTGACAAGTTATAACTAGGTTCAACGCCCCTCGGTAGGGCAGGTTAGTTAGACGTGAGATCACTGGAAGAACTCGCCAAGAGTGCCCGCGAGCTGAAGGAACGGGGCTTGTCCACGTACGAAATAGCAGATGAGCTGAAGGTCCAGGCAGACACCGTTGTCTGGCTTCTGCTCCATGGCAAGGAAGGGGTCAAGACAAAGGAGGCTTACGATGTCTATGTAAACTGGAATCCGATAGGATCGAGCGTTCGACGCCTAACACTTGTCGGACGGGCGATGGCAGACATGGTCCGCGAAGCCACGGAAGCTGGACTAATGGAAGAACCTGAAGTAGTGGCGGGGATCGAGAGCGGTGGAATGGCGCTGGGACTCATCGTCGCAAGATCATTGAACAAGCCCATAGCCTCCGTGCGACCCCAGAGGCTCGGGGAGAAGAAAGTGGCTGGGGCGGTGAACCCGAGCTTCTCAAGAGTCGAAGGCAAGAAGGTACTGATAGTCGACACAATACTGCGGATGGGAGAAACTATCAGAGCTGCCATCGAGACCCTAACGGGAGTAAAGGCAAAAGCTGTCGGAGTTGTTGTTCTCGCGAACAAGAGCGGTAAAGAGAGTATCGAGGGAATTCCCGTACGTTCTCTGGTCGAGCTATTGCCTGTGGCAAAGCAGTGAGCCGCGTCGACAATAATGGAATAGAAAGATGAAAGAGGATCCCATCCGAGTCAAAAGCGTGCAATTATATCCTACGGATGCGGCCGGTATACCGGAAGCGTGGAGAGATGCCGACCAAGTTCATGCAATCCCTTGACCCTCAAGTCTACGCGGAACTCCGAAAGATCGCAAAGGAAAGAGGCATTACCATGCAGGAACTAATTAGAGCCGTTATCGTCCCGGACTGGATGGGCAAAGATGAAAGCAAAGATGGCGCCGGCAGATCTCCAAGGAGATCCCGAACAATTCGCAGCGCGTCCAAGAGACTCCGAGCCAAGATAACCGCTTAGCGCACTGATAACCAGGCAACGCTTATTTCTCGGCTGACTCCAGACTCCAGGTTGAAGGATAGACAATTGTCCGCTCAGGATCGAGTTCCCGCCTACGCGATCTCGTTGCTCGCGGGGATATTGACCTTCATCGGTGGGTTGGCCAAGGCCTCCACCACCGGGATCATCAAATACACTGCCTCGGGAGCCACCTTCAACAATTTCGTTGGAAGCAGCGTCCGGTCAACCAATTTCGGCCTCGCCTTAGCGAGCGCACGAATCTCCGCGGTCATATTGATCCTCTCTGGCATACTCGTATTGGTTAGCGCTGTTGTGATGAGTTTTAGGTTCCACCAGTATCCGACTTGGGGAACCATCATTGTGGTCTTTTCGGTGGTCGGGCTTTTCGCAGGAGGCAACCTCCTTACCGGAATTGGATCCGTCCTAGGGATAATCGGCGGGCTGTTGGCGATCACATACAGGAGAGCCCCACATTCCGTGCCAGTCTAATTTCAGAGACCCTCCCTTTCTAGAAGCCTCTTGACGAGGAGGCACGTCCCAGAGCCTAGTCTTATCTTTAGCCTATGATCGACTGTTCAGCAGAGACGCCTTGAGCCAGGAAACAAAGCTAACCTATGTAACACTGCTCGCCGACCCTAGCATCCATCCGAAATATGAAGCAGCCCTGAAACAGATTGAGTCTGAGTTTGGGAAACATCATCCGATGTTCATTGAAGGCCGAAAGGTTCTCGCGGGGGAGGGAGAATTCGATGTCAGAAGCCCTCTAGATACTAAGATCCTGCTAGGCTATTTCCAGAAAGGAAACGCAAAGTACACCCGCAAGGCCATCAACGCGGGCAAGGACGCATTCGAGGAATGGAGCAGGAAGTCCTGGAAGGAGAGAGTTGCAATTATCCGCAGAGCGGCAGACCTGATGGAAGACGATCGGTTCAGCCTCGCAGCGCTGATCACGTACGAGGTTGGCAAGAACCGGTATGAGGCTGTCGCGGAAGCAAGTGAAGCCATCGACATGCTAGACTACTACGCCGACCTTATGGAACAGAATGACGGATACGTGAAACCCATGCAGCCAGGCGCACCAGGAGAGACATCGAAGAGCGTTCTTCGACCCTATGGGGTATGGGCAGTAATATCGCCGTTCAACTTTCCACTCGCCTTGGCCGCGGGCATGATCGCGTCCGCACTCATCACTGGAAATACTGTCGTGTTTCATCCAACAAGCGCCGCGCCTTTCTCCGGGCTCAAACTCTACCAGACACTCATCAACGCGGGAGTGCCAACGGGGGCATTGAGCTATCTGACAGGTCCAGGTGAATCTTTCGGCGACGAAGTCACCTCGAACCTGGACATGGCAGGCATAGCCTTCACCGGCTCGAAGGACGTGGGCATGAGGCTCTACCGCGATTTCGTGAACAAACAGCCATATCCGAAGCCGTTCATCGCTGAGATGGGTAGCAAGAACCCTGCCCTCATCACCTCGAGCGCGGTTCTGGAGAGGGCGGCCGAAGGGGTCGTCAGAGGAGCGTTTGGATATAGTGGCCAAAAGTGCAGCGCGACGTCAAGAGTCTACGTAGAGAGAGGCATAAAGAACGATTTCCTCAAAATCCTCAAAGAGAAAGTGGAACATCTCAAAGTCGGGGATCCGAGGGACAAGGACGCTTTCGTTGGACCCGTGATCAACGAGAAAGTGGTGAAGAAATACCAACGCTATCTCGAACTCGCAAAGAAGGACGGGGGTAAGATAGTTGCCGGAGGCGGACTACCAGAAGACAAGAAACTGTCAAAAGGCTACTACGTTAAACCAATAGTCGTCGCTGGCCTGCCTTCAGAGGATCGCCTCTTTAAGGAAGAACTCTTCCTGCCTTTCGTGGTCGTTGACGAGGTCAAGAACCTAGACGAGGCCTTGAAGAAGGCAAACGACACAGACTTCGGCTTGACCGCAGGAATCTTCAGCAACGATCCGGGCGAGGTTGACAAGTTCTTCAAGAGCATCGACTTTGGAGTCACATACGCGAACAGAAAAGGCGGTGCCACCACAGGCGCCTGGCCCGGCTCGCAATCGTTCGGCGGCTGGAAAGGAAGCGGAGCTACAGGCAAGGGGGTTGGCGGGCCGTACTATCTGTTAGAGTTCATGCATGAACAGGCCCAGACCATAGTCAAAGACCCTTAAGCGGCCAATCTATCTATCTCGTCAAGGAACATCTCTTCGTTTCCAACGGGAAGGACTCCAGAGGCCGCAACGGAGTGTCCATCTCCGAACCCACCAACCTTCGAACAAGACTCAGGAAGAATCTTCGAGAGCGAAGGCTTCTTTCCCTTCTCAATAAGGCTCGTAAGAATCTGAGGGGCTCTTCCTGAGACCTTGACCATCGGTGAGGATAATTTTCCCCAGCCCGGAATGTCTGGGGAAATATTCATCATTCCAACCAAATATTTGACGGGATTAACGCCTCGCCGGTGGCGAAGGTAGGAGCAAAAGCTTCCCACCACTTTTCCTCCCATTCCTTTGTAATTGTCGTGGGCGTGAAACCACTGGATGTTGCTCTTCTGCGATAGTCCTTCCTTCTTTATCGTAGAGAGCATTTTTCGGTTGGCTTGCTTTCGTTCTTCCTCGAACTCTCTCGCCACCTCCGTCGTTTGGTGGCCGAAACCTGTTGTACATGCTTCGATTCCCATCTCAGGGCCGTTTCTGTAGTATCCGACTGAGCCGAGCACGTTGAGAAGGCTGGAAGCTCGGCTTCTGGTAAGATTCATGCCCTTAGCCTCGATCTTGAGGTTCCCCTTGCCAGAATCCCGAACCAGCCCCCGATCCTTGGCGTCTTTCACCGCGATCAAGTTGAGTCCCCGTGTCTCGCCAGGAAGCTCGAAAGACCCTATTGTCGCCAAGTGAGCGTACTCGGACAGTCCGGGATCAACCGTTTTACATAAAAAGTAGGCTACGGTTGCGGATGAAGCGTCCTTTTCGCCTGAAAACCCGTAGAGTTCAGGATTGAGATTGTAGAGCAAAGGATCCTCGATGGAGGTTGTGTCGTGGTGGTCCAGAACGAGAATTAGCCCTTTAGCCCTGTTCGCTTCTATCACCCAATCAATATGGCCGGAGCCGAGGTCGACGTAGGCTATTACGCGAGGAGGACCTGATTCGACATCTTTGACAACTTCCGGGTACAGCTTGTCCAGACAGATTAGCCTCGTGCTGAGCCCAAGACTTGACAGTGCTAGTTTCGTAAGTGCTGCTGACGTTAGCCCATCTGCTTCATCGTGATGGAGAACAATCGCTTCTCGGATAGCAGACTCTCGAACAGCCGAGATAGCCGAATCTAATCTGTTCTGGAAACCGGGAAGGCGTTCCACGGGTCATCATCTCAGTTCTTGACGAATCTCGCTGTGAAATAGCCCGTCTCGTGCATATCAGGATTGAACCTCTGAGTGAGATGGTCCTTATCGAACCCGTTCCCACCAAGAACCGGGAATTGTATCTCCAACGTCAATCCCAATTCTCTCTCCCCAAAGCCCACGACGTCCTCGCACTCTTCCTTAGTAATCGTGCAGACGCTGTACACGATCGTTCCGCCTTTCTTTGTGATGTGAGCAGCTGTCGTTAGAAACTGTTTTTGATAGTCTGCTGAGTTCTCGACATTCTCGACCGTAGTCTCGATCCCAAGCTTCGGGAGTATTCCAAGTGCTGTGCAAGGCGGGTCCACTAGCACTCTGTCGGCTTTGATGTTGTAGTCCCGATGGACGTATCGAGAATCATGCGATATCAGCTGGTAGTTTGTGCAGCTCATCCTCTCCATGAGTTCCTTTGCCTTCCGGATTTTCCGAGTGTTGCGGTCGAAGCCGATTATCCGAGCCTTATTCTGAGTAAGTTGGCTGATGTGACTTGTCTTGCCGCCGGGTGCGCAGTTGAGATCGACAATGGTCTCTCCCGGTTTCGGATCTAGAATGTGGCTCGTCAGAATGGCCGGCAATGATTGGAGGTGGATCTGTCCGTTAGAGTACCAGGGGGTTTCCATAATGCTCGGCAAACCCGTTCTGCTATACCTGATCTCCACTGCTACTCCTTGTCGGTACGTTAGGATGCTTGTCTCGCTCTGGTGGGAGACACCTGAGCCTACAGCTGTTCCGCTCCCGTCGACTACTGTTACTTTCATGCCCGGTCGCAATCCATGGCATCGCCTTACGCCGGGAGCGTAGAGGTGTGCGCCTAGTTGAACAGCCTCTGCTGCGAACCTGTTCGCTTCGACAATAGCTCCATCGGTTTCTACCTTGGATGGCCGGGGACGGAGAAACGCTGCATCCTCAAGTTGCATGTGAGCTTCAACGTGCAGACCACTGGCTATCATCGATCGGATGATGGTGACCCGCTCGCCCTTCAGCGTGTTTATCCGGAGATAGTATTTCGAAGGCATCGCAATCATCGCAGAGAGAACTCCATTGGTTCGTGGGCCGTAAATCTCGCGGAGACGGCGCTCTAGTTCTGGATCCAGTTGTAACCGTCTCTCAGGAGGTTCTAGAAGCACGGTGATGTCGCTTTAGTGTTGGGCGGCTTTCTGGTTTAATTACCCTTGACTTTTGCTCGAGGGGAAGAAGGGGTCCCTGGATGGTAAGAGTGGTCTTGGAGCTTCACTGCGTGAAATGCGCGGTCAAGTTTGAGCGGACCTTCGAGCAGAGAAGACAGCTCAACTATTCGGAGGGGGAAATGCTACAGCTTGACGAGAAGGCTTGCCCCAACCACTGCGGCGGGGACTGGTTCTCCATAGAAAAACAGCATCCAATCCGCAAGTTCAAACGTCGATTCGACCAGGACACCTGAAGCGCCCATAATCGCCCGTTATCAGCCCTGATGTCGAATCTGGAAGCCCAGTTCCTAGACTGCCCGGGAAATCGTGCTTGACCGCCCGTTAAGACCGCAAGAATCATCGTGCCATCTAAGCCCGGATTATGCCCTGAATCGCCTGTCTCGCCCATTATCAATGCCGGACAGCGAGAGACGTCTCCAGGGAGAGGGGTCTTGCACAGACATCTCGCGACGCAAGAGCGAGACTTCCCCATGGCTCCCGGATCGTTCCGTGAGAGTTACTCAAGGCTTAAACCCGGTCTTTCTTAAGCTACAATTCAATTCTACAGAAGACAGAATTTCGGGATATGGATTGAAAAAGACGGCCAGGAAGAGCCCTCAGCTACTCAACGGCTTTCCCCACATTCCCTTCGACGAGTTTCCCCTCAAGAAATCAGAGGACCTCGTAGTCCTACTTGAGAAGAACATGCCAGAGGGGGCGAAAGTGGAAATTACTCCAATGGAAGACTCGCATCATTCTCCCTGTATGGAGGAGATGGTAGCGATAATGGTCCATGATATCGAAGAAGGAAAGGATTCCTCCGAGATCTACACGATATACCAGTTCTGCCCTGCCTGCCAAGTCGCGGTCAGAGTCCTCTAGCCCGGACTATTCCAGATAGATTGCCGGTCTGTACGGCTCCGACATTCTAGCCCGATCCTTAGGATCGCTTATCCCGGTGTCTCCTTCCTTCCAGACATTGATCGGGCTTTTGAATTCGCGTTGATAGAAGTCTGCCGCATTAGCAAAGATAGTTTTCTCAGCAGTGATCCCATCTTGGAGACGTGACTGTCTCATCTCATCAGGCATTTGGTTTGCCTGCTTAAGCGCTTTGCTAGCATAGTCGGCTGCATTCTTTCCCAGCGATCGGAGCAGAGGATCTCCCATAATCTCCTTGATGAAATCCCCTTGTCTGTTCTTCTCGCCCGCAGCCTTCAGTGCTTTGAGATAGACTTGCCATTTCCAATCTGCTGCTGTGAAGTATGCGATGCGCTTAGGAGTCATGCCCGTAGCTTTCAGGATCTCACTAGTATCGTCTAATAGTTGTCGAACGAGCGCTTCTGCTAGCTCTGCCTTGGGATCTCTCTCATTCTCGACTTCTTCAGGCCAATCGCTCTGGACGACGAACCCCTTGTTTCCGATACGGCTCCAGATCTCCTCCGCGGTGTGAGGCGCGAGTGGAGCCATCATTCTTGTTCTCGTCTCCAACACCCTTCGCAGGATCCGGTCGCGATTGTCGGATCTCGGTTTCCTGGGGCCGAGTCTTCGCTTGTACCATGCAGCGTCGTTGTCGAGCTGGTAGAGAATGATGTTGATCGCCTCCCTAACCCTCAACCTGTCCAGCGCATTTGTCGCGGTCAGGACGGCGATGCTCAAACGGCTGATCATCCATCGATCGAGTATGGAGGTTTTCGATTTCCCAGCTGTCTTCTTCGCGCCCAGCCTTCTCGCCTGTCCAATAAGAATGGCCAGTCTTTGCTGAATCGATGCGGCGAGCCCTTCGCTGAAGTCTGTGTCCTGGCCCAGTTCAGCTGTTGCCAATACCCCAACCCGAACAGGATCAGCTCCGAACCTAGCGATTCCCTGGCGGAGAGGAATGATATTCTGGAGAGACTTTGACATCTTCGCACCCTCCATCAATACGAAGCCATTGGCCACGATTCCTTTCGGCCACTGTCTCTCAGGAAAGAGAGTCGAATGGTGAAATATGTAGAAAGATAGATGGTTTGAGACCAGTTCTCTCGCCGAGTGACGCATGTCAACCGGATAGAAGTACTCGAACTCCGTCCGGATCGCACTCAGTATTCTTTTGGGAACTCCGGTCTCTTTTGCAACCCCGTCAATGGCTCCTTCTCCCAGAAGTGTGAAGTTAAAGAAAGCGTCAGGCAATTCTGATGTGTCCTTTTCGAACTTCTTGAAGACAACCCAGTCCTTGGCGAAGTACTTGGATAGGATGTAGTAGGCCATATAGACGACCGAATCCGACAGCGCCTCGATTGTCCAGCTTGGGTCCCATGGAAGCTTCGTTCCCAGACCCACTGTACGCGCGCAAGCTCTCTCCCTCAACCAGTCCAGTGTGTAGTTGAACTCGGCCCGAATCTCCTCCGGTAGAATGACCAGTTGGTCAAGGCATTTGTGGGCTAGTTTTTTCCACTCGAGATCGCCGTAGTTGATGAACCACTGGTTCTCCAGAATATGGACTAGACATTTCGTTCCGCACCTGCAGACTACCGGCGCGTTTCTCAGTTCAAGCAAGGTCTCAATTTTTCCCTGTCTTGTCAGTTCTTGGACGATGGCCTCCCTCGCTTTCGCGACTGGCATTCCAGAGTAACTGCCAGTGTTTTCTCTCATCACTCCGTCATGGAACTCTCTGGAGTACAGCTCCTGAGTCGCAGGTTCTAGACGAGGGTCGTTCTGGTCTTTGACTTCGAACTTCTTGATCTGATCCTTGGCGGGAAAATCGGAGAAGCCTTCCAGCCTTATGATCGATATGGGATTGGTTGCTTGCAGAATCGGCCCCGCCTCCGCGGACCCAGCGTACCTCTCCTTGAGGTCGATCAGGGCCTGATAGTCATACGGTGCGTGACCTGGAACGGACATGACAACACCAGTGCCATTATCTGGATCGACGAAGCTTCCAGGGAAGATCGGGAAATCGTTGCCTGTGACTGGGTTCCGGACAGTGTTCCAGAGCAACTCGCCTGCCGGGATCTCGCGTTCTACGACGACCTTGTGATTCTGGTGCTGAAGCTTCCCCACCGTTTCCCTGCTGATGACCCAGGACTCTTCGTTAACCGTAGCTCGAACATAGGTGGCTTTCGGGTTGACCCAGAGATTGGTCACCCCAAACACAGTCTCAGGCCTCAAAGTCGAAGTAGGATAGAACACCCCATCTTTCTCGAACTTGACCAAGTAGGAGTCCCCTATCTCGGGTTCCACATCTCCCTGGGTATCCACGACTCCCACTGGGCTCTTGTCATTGGGACACCACGCGACCGGATGTGTTCCTCTCGTGATCAGTCCTTTCTGGTTCAGGGTCCGAAAGTGCCATTCGATGTATCGGCTATAGAGAGGGTCGATGGTCGTGAACTCTCGGCGCCAGTCGATGGAGAGGCCAATCTCCACCATTCCCTTCTTGATATCGTCGCGGAAGTAGGAAGCCATCGACTTGGGATCTTTCAACTTCTCCTGCATTGACCGTGGAATTCCGTAGATCCTGGTGAAGGCCTCCACGATCTCAGGGTCGCCTTCCCGGAGGCGTTTGGCCATGGCGAAGAGTGGAGAGCCCGTATAATGGAAGCCCATTGGAAAGAGAGTGTTGTAGCCTCTCATCCGGTGATATCGGGCGTTAACGTCGGCGATAGTGTATGTTCTCGCGTGACCGATATGCTGGGGAGAGTTCGGGTAGGGATAGGCCGCCGTCACATAGTACTTGGGTCTACGAGAGTCAGAGTCTGTCTCATGGATCTTGCGCCAGTCCCACTTTTTCTGCCACTTTCTTTCGAGCGCGCGCCAGTCAAGCTTGGCCGGCGTTACTGACTCCCTCCCCTGGGGTTGCCATATTGAGCTGCCTTGCAACGGTTTGTGACGCGATCTTCAACGCCTCGTCCACTTTGTCTTTGGAGGATCCGCCGCCTGTCGCGAAGAATGGTCTGCCCGCTCCGCCACCACCCAAGACTTTAGACGCTTCTGAGACGATTTGGCCCGCGTTAACACCCGCCTTGACGGCCTCGTCGCCTGCCGCGGCTACCACCTGAACCCGCTCCGATACCTCGAATACTACCACGATCATATTAGGGTCGGATTCCTTGAGCCGATTGGCAACCTCGACCGCGTCGATTCCTCTCCTCTTCACCGTCTTTGCGAGTACGAGTCTAACTGTTCCGAAACTGATTGCTTTCTTCTCCAATTGTTTGACGTGTGTTTCCATGGCCTTCGCGTGAACCTTTTCAAGTTCTCTCTCTAGAGAATCTCTCTCTACGATTATTGCCCTGATGGACTCCAGAAGCTTGTCAGGCGTCGTTTTCAGGAGTTCGCTCGACTTTGCGAGTTCTTCGCTCTGCTGGTTGATCCGTTTCAGCGCGGGCTCCCCCGCGAAGAAGATAATTCGCTCGACGCCGTCCTGCAACTTGCTAACCTTCTCGATCTTGAAGACTCCCAGTTCTCCGGATCGCTTACAGTGTGTTCCTCCGCAAGCTTCCGCGTCCCAGCCCTGGATTCTTACTACTCGGATCTTCGAGCCTGGGACCGCTCCGCCTTGGTAGAGCCTGTAACCGTACTTTGCCTCCGCCTTCTCACGAGCCATCCACGTAACTTGTACTGGGAGGTCGTGCAGAATGACTTGGTTGACCAGCCGCTCGATTCTTTCCTTCTCTTTCGCACTGATCTCCCGGTAGTGCGTTATGTCTAGCCTGCTCGACTCCACTTCCTTTTGCGCACCCGCTTGCCAGACGTGCTCGCCTAGCACTCTCCGCGCCGCCCCTATGAGAGCGTGAGTGCCAGTATGGTGACGCATCAGGTTCACACGGCGCTGCCAGTCAATCTCTCCCTCAACCAGATCGATTTCTTGATCGATGGGTTGGTCAAGAAAGTGAACGATGATATTTCCGAACTTTTGGACGTTTGTAACTTTCAGTTTCCTATCGTCGGACCGTAATTCACCGTGATCGGCGGGTTGGCCACCTCCCTCCGGATAGAAACATGTCTGGTCCAGCACGACAGCATTTTCGGCAACCTTCGCCACTATCTTCGCTTGGAAGCGGGTCTGATAGGCATCCTCATAGTATGACGCTCGGGTTGGTGGAAGATCCTTTAGCTTCGCTTCCCATTCAGGTTCGGAGGAGGATGCCTCAAGACTAGTAGTCGGCTTTGAATGTCGTTCCGCGACTAACGTCAAAAAGTTCTCGGGAACGTCGACCTCTACTCCGACCTTTTCCGCGCTCTCCTTTACGATCTCGGGCGCCAGACCTTGAGAATCGTAGAGCAGTACGAGCTGGTCTGTAGGAATCTTCCGAATGCCTTGACTCGAGAGCTCCTTTGAAAGTCTAAGCACCGCCTCGGACCCCTTACTTATTGTCTCCTCGTACTTCTCAACTTCAATCCGCAGACCCTCCAGTATCTCTCCTCTCATCTCTCGGAGGAGGTGAAACTCTCCACCCCACAATTTGATTTGCCCCTCGATTATGCCTGGAAGTTCCGGGAGGATTCCTAGTTGTCGTGCCAACCTTGCGGCTCGGCGAATGATGAGCCGGGTCAGGTAGCCTTCGCCCACGTTGGACGGAACGACGCCTTCAGCTAGCAGGAAGGAGATCGATTTTGTGTGATCCGTGATTGCAAATGCGGCCTCCAGCGTCTGAACTACCGAACGAAAGGCCTCCTTGTCGCGGCCAGTCTCGAGTGCTGTCGCTTCGACATAGGCATCTCTAGAAGATCGACTGGAGGCTCCATAGATTCCTGCCGCCCTCGTAAGATATGACAAACTGCTCTCGTCAAGGTCGACTTTCGCTAAGCCCAAAACCTGCGTGAGCAATGGGCCATACACAGCATGGAATCCACTCGGGGAGCCTTGTGACAGCCAAGCCCATCTTTCCATCCCATAACCAGTGTCCACGGTCCTGATGGGCAGGCCTATGAGTTCATCTCCCTGAACCTTGTACTGCATGAAGACGAGCGTCGATATTTCTAGCCCTGAGACAATTCCTTCAAGGTCTGGACCCGCATTTCCTCCCCCTGACCAAAAGTGCTCTTTGTAAGTGATGGACTCAGAGGGGACACCCATCACGTCGGACAAGAGTTTGTGGTGATAACGGACTGTATCGTCTTTCCAATAGATTTCCTTATTCGGATAATTGAACGCGTGGGCTCCACCCATTTCAAATATGGACATGTGTCGGCCTGCCGCGCCAACCTGTTCAATGTCAGTGAAACGGATACAAGGCTGACTGATGACCAACGGGTTTGCAGGCGGCGGCATCGTCCCTTCGGTCACGTACGGTTGGAAATCATAGATCGATGCCCCTACGAGGTAGACATCGTTACGCCAACGCGCCACAATCGGGTAAGGCTTGACCCTGCTGTGTCCCCGCTCTGCGAAATAATCCATGAACTGAATCCTCATCTCCGCCAGAGTGTACCGTCGTTTTGTAGGAGGGTTTCCGATGAACGAATACGGTGAACAAGGAACCTCGCCACAAGTCGCCTGACCAGGTGCCCCCCAGTAGTTGCTTCCGCATGATGGACATTTTTTACGAACGAACCCGATTTCCCTGAAGTACGGGAGGGCGAATTCGTCTTGGTTTATCTCTGGCATCTATCGTAGCCCTCCAAGATTGCTTCGGAAATATAGAGGATTGGCCTGGAAAATTGCTCTAGAGGGTTGTCGACTCGAGGAGAAAACTGTGCGGAGCTATACCGCGAACCTCCTTGGCCACTCTCTACCCGAACAGTGCCCCGAGTCCCGCTAGGGCTTCCTCTTCCTTCTTCTTCTCTTCTTCGGCCGGTTTCTTGTCTTCCTTCTTTGCCTCAGTGGGTGCTACGGGCGCTGCGACTGGAGCTGCCATAGCGCTGGCCGACTTTAGAGCTTCGTCAATGTTGACTTCGGAGAGAGCAGCGACTAGAGCTTTGACTTGGGCCTCTTCGGCTTGACCTCCTGCTGCGACTACGACTTTTTTCACATTTTCTTCTGTTACAGGCTGCGCTGATGAGTGCAGCAGGAGTGCAGCGTAAACATACTTCACTGAACCTTTTCCTCTTTTCTCAGGATTGATCGGATTTCAGTCGAAAGTTAATTCTTACACTTAAGGGTTTCCGGGTGTCGCGCTAGAAATCTTCTGGTTCAGCACGTTTGCATTCATCACGGCGCGTCTGAGGACCGGCTCGATGGTGCCGCTCTCAAGGAAGCCTGCTTCGACAGCGACGGCTAGTGCTTCTCTCATTCCCTTCCCTAGAATTCTTGGGGCGTTCTCAGGAGTCACGTATCCAGCATCGATTGAGAGGCTGAACGCATTACTCACTGCTTGGAATACGTCTTTTCGATAGGCACTGATGTCGAGAACTAGATCCTCGGATCGGAGTATGGTTCCGTTATCGTATGCGGTAGAAAGTGTGAGCCCGGCCTCCATTGGTTTGAGTCCAAGTTTGGAGAGTACTGAGGCCATTTTTGGCGTGATGAGGTCTCCTCTTCTAGCGACCACTGAGTCTTTTGCAACCCAGATGCTTCCCCCCTCGATTCTTGTCTGGACCTTGATCTCTCCGAATTCGCTGATCACGGGGCCAGGAGGTAGTCCGGTGTTTCCGGCGGGAACCATGATCTCGCCAGTTGCAATGTCTCCAGCTTTCGCAGGTACTCGGACTTTGCTTTTTTCGAGCAGTATTATCAGAGAGTAAGGATTGACAACCGTGAACAATAGGATGTTCGACCCTTGAAGGTCCTTGACGAACTGCCCGAGTCTCCCGCGGCTGGACTCTGACAGCTCCACTGATTTTCTCAACAAATTGTTCTTGGTGACTACCATCGCTACTCTGTCCCGTAGACGCTTACGCAGTTCGTGGATCTGCGATGAGCGAACTTTGGTCAGGTCAGCGGCCGCTACGACGGGATACTTTTCCAGTAGAACCTGCAACTGGGCTATCGCCTCTTTCTTCCAGGCCGCTACCTTCCGGGTTGTCGACATTGTCTTACGCCGCCGTGGTGAGGGGTATCTTTACCAGTGGTCCCATTGAAGCTTTGATCGAGACCGCTTTGATGTTCTTGGGACCCTTCTCCAGCTTTGCCTCCAATCGCGAGATTATCGTTTGGATGTTTTGCACTAGGACATCATCGGGCATGTTCTCGGTTCCAACCTTCGCCTGGATTACAGGTTGATCCTTCATTTTTAGCCGGACGTTACGGCGCTGGCGCTTGATGATATCGTCGATTGGTGCGGTGGGGGGAATAGGTGTTGGCATTTTGCCTCTCGGTCCGAGAATCTGTCCGAGAGTCTTTCCGACTTGCGGCATCAGAGGGGCTTCTGCAACGAAAAAGTCGTAGCTCTGAGCTATCTTCCTCGCCTGCTTTTTCTCCCGTCCTAGCTTGTCTAAATCCTCCCTGCCAATAACAATGTCCGCACCGGCATTTTTTGCTCTAACAGCCAGATCGCCCCCCGCTATCACTGCTACTTTCGAATCCTTGTCTGCAGCCGTGGGAAGCTCGAGGTTCTCGTTAATTCTCCCCTCAGGCTTTTTCAGATCTATTTCGCGAAGCTTGACGGACAGCTCAATGGCCTGTGTGAACTTTCTCTTCGGTGTCTTGCTCCTGACGTCGCTCAGTGCTTTTGTAATCGAATCCTTGGACAAGGGCATCTTAGCGTTCTCCTACTCTAACTCCTTTATGGCAGCGTCATACTGACCCGCGTCTAAGCTCTTGATGAACTCTTTTGGCTCCTTAGCGTCCACCGTCACGCCCATGCTCACGCACGCGCCAGCGACCTCCTTGACAGCCGACTTTAGGGTTCGCGCGTAGCTGTCGGTCCGTTTCATCTGGGCAATCTTCACGATTTGCTCAGGAGATAAGTTGCCGACCTTGGTGGCTTTGGGTGTTGCCGATCCCTTCTCAACCCCCAACTCCTTCACTATCAAGGCAGAGGTAGTCGGCGTGCCGATTTCAACTTCGAAACTCTTGTCTTCCACGTTCACAAGGATCTTTACCGGGACTTTCATTCCCGCGTAAGCTTTGGTGAGCTCGTTGATCCTGTTCACGATCTGTAGAATGTTTACTCCCAAGGGTCCAAGTTGAGGACCGAGCGGAACACCCGCCGTGGCTTTACCGCCGTCTATTATCGCGTCAACTGTTTTCTTGTCGGCCAGCTTCCTCAGCCTCTCCTCTACTCACGAGCTTCACATAGTCCGCGTGCACGGTTATGGGGAGTGTTGCAAAACCCTCTTCCAGGAGCTCTATGACGACTTCCTGCTTGACCTTGTCGACGTGCGTGATCTTCGCTTTCAGACCTCTGAAGGGTCCACCAACAACCTCAACGAGGTTGCCGACGCTTAGCTCTTCAATAACAGGTTTGGTTACAATGAACCGTTCGATCGCAGCTAGAGAGACGACTCCTTTTGTTCTGGTTCGTGCATGTCTCGTCCCAGCTATCGCCTCGTCAACAAAGTGTGGTCCCATTGCCTCGACGAAGATGTAGCCCTTGATCACTTCAGGTGCGAGTATTGCGACGATCGGTAGTTTCTTGGGCTGGATCCTGCTGGCCATGAGGTCCACCACTGTTCTCTCCTGTCCGCTGGTCGTGCGGACTGCGTATATCGAAGTCTTCTGAGTCTGGGTGGCCACGATCTTGACCTTCTATCGTCCTGCGGCAGCTTGGCTAGCCGGCAACTGGTATAGTCCGACTACCCAGAAGAGGATTCTGAGCACGAACCCTATGCCCCCGACTATAGCTACACCTATCAGGATGATCTTGATGTTGAGTTTCGTTTCTTGCCAGTCTGGCTTTTGAGCTACGTGAAACAGACGTCTCGCAGATTGAAGGAAGGTCCCAATGCCCATGACAAGCCCTCGATTATGAACCGGAGTTCGATGGAACCGGCCTTCCCTATTTTAACCATACTAGCCCGTTGTGTTCTTGAATATTTCAGCTGCAACGTTGACTGGAGCTGTTCTCAGGATGCCGTGAGGTAGAAGGAGTCCAGAAGGAGATCCCACTCTACGTTTCTTACAAAATGAGCGAAAAGAGTCCTCTCGCGGTATGCAATCTGTTTTCAGCTTCGTCCCAGACTGCTGACTGAGGGCCATCGATGACGTCTTCGGTCACCTCTTCGCCCCTATGAGCAGGCAGGCAGTGAAGGAATATCGCGCCAGGCTTGGCGTGTGCGAGTAGCTCCCGGTTTACCTGATACTTTGGAATGAACGTCGACAGTCGGGTCGCTCGGTCTTTCTCCATGCCCATTGAAACGAACGTGTCCGTGTAGATCGCGTCTGCGGCCTTGACCGCTTCTTCAGGGTCTTCCATGATGCTAATTGATGCTCCGGACATTTCAGCGGCTTCTTCGGCGTGTTTAACCGCTTCTGGGTCCGGGCCGTACCCCAGAGGCCTGGCGACACCAATGTCAACTCCAGTCTTAGCACAGCCTATCAGCAGGCTGTTGCAAACATTGTTTCCATCGCCAACGTATGCTAATTTTAGACCCTTCAGCCGTTTCTTGTACTGGATCAGCGTTAAGAGGTCTGCAAGTATCTGGCAAGGATGATGTTTGTCGGAAAGACCATTGACGACCGGCGCCTCCGCATTTTCCGAGAGAGAGACTAGGTCCTCATGCAAGTAGACCCGTGCCATTATGGCATCGACGTACCTGTCCAAGACTTTAGCGGTATCGGAAATCGTTTCTCCTCGTCCCAGTTGCATCTCGTTCCAGCTCAGATAAATGGGGTGGCCGCCGAGTTGGGCAACTGCTGTTTCGAAGGAAACCCGAGTCCTTGTTGACGGTTTCTGAAATATCAGGGCGACGGTTTTTCCTCTGAGCTCTTGTGGAACCCTCTTTCGCCTTGACAAAATCGAGGCGCGCCTTAGGATCAGATCGATCTCCCTAGGGGACAATTCGACTAATGAGAGAATGTCTCGTCCTTTGAGGCCGACCAAGGTTTCGATAAATCTCCGTGACTGTTTACCCGTCGAAGATTATTCTCTTATAAGAACCCGCTACTTATACCTCAATTCGATCTCGGGATTTGAAAACGGGTTTAAATCTCGCTAACCATACGCTCAACAATAGACGGAAAAATGGTTGACCTCGAAATTACGTACTGCCAACCTTGCGGACATCAGCCAAGAGCGTTGGACATGGTTAGTCAACTCCTCGCGATCTACGGCATGCCTCTGAACCGGAGACTTACAATCTCTCTGAAACCAGCAGACAAAGGAGTCTTTGACGTAGTACTTGA
>Ga0066658_10000021_pt1 | contig 51183 bp, 50 predicted proteins | sample GraSoiAngelo_107_FD_75174 | JGI IMG/M metagenome (GOLD analysis project Ga0066658, IMG submission 75174) | Grasslands soil microbial communities from the Angelo Coastal Reserve, California, USA - 14_0903_09_30cm | ecosystem: Environmental > Terrestrial > Soil > Grasslands | place: USA...
GGCCTCGTCGGGACCTCCGCCGGCTTCGCCGGCTACGGCTTCTACGGCACCGACCTTTCAAACCGCGTGCACTACCTCGGCGCGGACGGACCCCACGGCGCCTTCAACGCGATCGCCAGCTGCGCCGCCTTCCGCGCCGCCGTCAACGAGGCCGATCTCGATTACCTCGTCACCGCTCCCTTCCTCAACTTCCTCCACCCGGGCGACCCGATCGAATCCCCGGAGGCGCGTTGGCTCAAGGGGGAGGACGCAGTGCGGCCGCTCCTTCATGAAGGGGAGGTGACCGTATGGAAGGTCGGAGGCAGACTCTCTCCCGACGCTTGCGGACCCTCAAACTCCCCGTTGAGGCAGATCCCGAATACTGAGAACTAAAGCGTTTATTCCGACTGCCCCATAGGATGCCGCCGCATGTGGGCGGAACGAATCGAACGGGCAGATGGCTGACTTCACCGTCTCCACCAACCTGATCGGCTGGGTCCCGGCGAAGGGCAACCTCTTCGGTTGGCCGATTGATGGCCCAGAGGCGGAGATCATCGACACGATGCAAATCGGGGACAGGATCCTCCCCAAGTTCGCCCAGAACCCCGAGTTCGGCGCCCAGGAGGAGTACGTGCGCGCCATCTGCCGGCAGTTCGGCCTCAACTACGAGGAGATGTTTAGCGATTACGAAGAACAGGTGGACTGGGGCACCAACGCCGTTCCCTTCGTCTGGACCGTCGCGGGGGCGCCGTACAACGATTCAATGTTCCCCGAGGTGCCGTGGCGGGTCGTGCCAATACACGAGGAGAAGCTGCTCTTCCCCTACTCGACGAGCGAGTTTCTTCGTCTCCGCGATCTGCCGCTCGAGATTGCCCGCCAGTTCAAGGGAATGGCGGCGCCGGGCCGCCACATTCAAGCCCTTCCCGCGGAAGCGATCGACCGGATCCGCGAGTACGCCAAGTTGGAGGCGCCGCGACCGAGGGCTTTGCGCCGGCTTTCGCTGGTCAAGCAACCTCCTCTCATCAACCTCGAGGACGCGGGTGTCTCACCTCGTTGGGGCGACCTCGCTTTCGTCGTCGCCGAGAACGAAGTTCCGGGCCTCTACCAGTGCGAAGAACCGGGAACGCTGACCCCCGAAGGAGAAGCGATTTCGATACCCCCACGCGAACTCCCCGACCTGATCGAGCGGGCCGGGGAACGAGCCCGGGAATCAGATCACTTCCACTACGGAAGGGCCGCCGCCGCCAGCCGCGAACTCGCCTCCTTTATCGAGAGCGAGGAGACCGTTCGCGACGTCTCCGAGTTCCCCACCTTCTACGACGGCTACATGCTGCTGCCGAGGAAGGTGAGCCAGGCCCTTGAGCTAGCCGAGCGGACGCTTGCAACCGGGAAGGTGTTCGAGCCGACGCTGGAGGAAGACGAGGACGAGGACGACGGCGAGCAGGCCGAGCTGGACAACCTGCACGGGCTGACCATCTCGGCGGCTGAAGCCGAGCTGCCGGAGATCGAGCTGCCGGCCGCGGTCCTCGCCGAGGCCGTCACCGCGCTGCGTGCCGGCAAGCACCTGCTTCTCTCCGGACCCCCGGGGACGGGAAAGTCGACGATCGCCGCGGCCCTCTGTCGGGCCGTCGTTGGTCCGGAATTCGACGTAGCCACTGCCACCGCCGACTGGACCACTTTCGAGACGATCGGTGGCTATATGCCGAGGGAGTCGAGCGGTGAGCTGGAGTTTGAGCCGGGGCTGGTGCTGCGCGCGCTGCAACGCGGCCGTTGGCTGATCGTCGACGAGATCAACCGGGCCGACATCGACAAGGCGTTCGGCCCGCTCTTCACCCTCCTGGCCGACAGTGCTGACTCGGGCGCCGGTGAGGACGTGACGCTGCCCTACCGGAAAGCTGACCGCAGTATTCGCATCGTCCGCGCAGAGCGGCGGGAGGGCGCGAGCTCTCCCTACGTGGTGACGCCGGTATGGCGCCTCATCGGCACCCTCAACGCCCGTGACAAAGCCAGCCTGTTTCGGCTGAGCTTTGCCTTCCTGCGCCGCTTCGCCGTCGTTGACGTACCCCTGCCCTCGCGGGAGGCGTACCGCCAGCTGTATTGGGACTGGAGCCAGAACCTCGAGGGGCGAGCCCGCCTTTCGACTACCGAGGCGGCGATCGAGCTCGCCTTCGGCCCGCGTCAGCTCGGTCCCGCGATTCTCAAGGACATCGCCGAGTTCACCAACATGGGAGTGATCGTCACCGACGCCAGCTCGCGCCTCGCCTCTTACGAGGACCCGGTGGTCGCCTTCCTCACCGCCATTCGCCTTTATGCGGTGCCCCAGTACGAGGGGGCGAGCCAGGCCGACGCGGACGACCTCCTGCAGCGGCTGCGGCGGGTATGGCCGGAGCCCCCGGCGGAGACCTGGGCGGCCCTAGAGCGCTCCCTCTTCGCCGTCTTGCTGTCGTGAAGAAAGAATCGCTGCCGCGGCAGGAACGGGAAGCGCTGCTTGCCGAGGTTCGCTCTTATCTCCCCGCCTTCCTCAATCGGGGCGCCTCCGAGCAGCCCGACCCCGCGGGAGACGTTCGCGAGCTGCTGGGCCTGGAGCGGGAGGACCTCGAGCAGGTGGTCGCCGTGCACCAATGCCTGGCTGCCCCCGTCTTGCGCTTCGGCGAGGAGGTGGAGGCGGGGGTGCGCCGTCCGCTATCGCAGCAGGCGCTCGCCGCCGAAAGCAGCCAAGCCATTCGGGGTCACGTCAATTGGAACGAGACGTTCAAGGAACGAGCGAGAGCACCGGGCGAGGTAGCAAAATTTTCGGTCTTCCAGTCGAGTGCCTCAACCTACGATACGGCTGAGAACCGGGCCCTGGTCTGGTTGCTCGACCGCCTCGACGAGTTGACCGACAAGGCGGTCTTCTGGTCGGGGAAGAGGTCGCTGACGGGTCAGGCCGAGCCCGGCTGGTCTGAGCAGATTGAAGACCTGCGCGATCAGGTGGCAGCGGCGCGGCAGGTCCCATGGCTGAGCCAGCTCGCGCCGCAGCGACCGGAATCCTGGGTGCTGCAGGCTCTGCGGGCCTCTTCTCGCGCCTTCTACGCGATCGTGACCGCAAAGGCGATCGAGTCGGTGATAAGGCTGGATAAGCCGACGCCTGGCGAACTGGCAAGCGTCCTCTCGGAACGCTATTTCCAGCCGGAAGACGACGGCACCCTGTTCGAGGTGGCGGTGGCGCTGCGCCTCGCCAAGGCGTTCGGCGAACGCAGCCCGAGTCGGCGAAAGACCCGCCTGTTGATGGGCGAGGGCCGCACGAGCTTCGCCCGCTTCGCTTATGAAGACGGCAGCGAGGTCAGCATCGCCTACCAGGCCTGGCCTGACGGCAGGGAGACGATGCGCCGGACCTTCATCAGGCGTCACGCCATCGGCCCTCGGCCGAGCAATCGGATTCCCGACCTGATCATCCTCCGGACGGGGTCCGCAGAGGACGCGGTGATCCTCGAGCTGAAGGCATCAAGCGACGCCTCCTACCTTCGCGGGGGGCTGCAAGAGCTGCTGGCCTATCTGGCAGATCGTCCTGACCTCTGGGGCGCAAGACCGATGGGATGGTTGATTGCGCCCTCCTCCGATGCATTCCAGGAGGCCGACGCGGATGAGGCGTTCCCCCTCTGGGTCCTCTCCGCCGATGCGGTCGGGCCGGCGGCGACGGATCGGTTTACGGCGGCAACGAGCCCATAGGGATTGCCGGCGGAAGTTGCCGGGTAATCTCGGCTCCCATGGCCTATCCCCTTGAGAACGCGCTCTTCCAGTGGGAGGAGGGACGGCGGGCTTTGCAGGCGATCGATGACCCGCGCCGCCGGCGGATGGCCGACCGCGTTGTCGAGGCCATCCGCGACGAACTGCGGCGCCGCATTGGCCCCACCTTCAGCGCCGAGGAACTCGCCGAGCTCTACGGCAAAGGAACCGACTGGGCGCAGCAGGTGGCGCTCGACGTCGCCCCCGCGGTCGAGGAGGACTCGCAGGCCCTCGCCGACGCGGCCTTCTGGCTGTATCTCAGGGGCGCGACCGACTTCGCCGGCGGCCGGAAGCTCGAGGTCTAGCTACTCGTCCGAGTCGTCGGACTCGGAGTCGCCGCCACCCTCGCCCTGCTGGCTCTCGCCGGCGCGGCGGATGACGATCTGGTCGGCCTCGATGCGAACGGTGACGTCGCGCTTGCCGGCCCAGTGCTCACTGTAGACGGGGTTGTCCTTGACTGCGGCGTCGAGCCAGAGGCCGTAGCCGTCGGTCTCGCCATGGTCGAAGCTGGCCTCGATCTCTTTGCGGCGCCCACGCCCGCCGCGGCGGCCGCGACGACGTCGGCGACGACGGCCGGCTCCAGCACCGCTCTCAGAGCGCTCCTCGCGCTCCTCGTCGCCATCCTGGTCCTCGTCCTCATCCTCATCGGACTCCGCCTTTTCGGCCTCCTCCGCCTCGGTCGCAGCCTCGATCTCAGCTTCGATCTCGTCGCGGAGATCGATTTCGCTCGAGCCGGCGTTCTCGTCGTCGGGCGAAAGGTCGTACTGCTTGCGGAACTCGCGCAGCTCGGTCGCGCTTACTTCGAGCTGGTGGGCGATCCAGGCGTCGGTGCGGCCCTGGTGGACCCAGGCACGAATCTGGTTCAGCTGCGGCTTCAGTGAGCGTCTGGCCATCGGCGCGCGAGTCTATTGAAGGAAGGCATCCGTACGCGGAGAGAGTCGGGCTTCAGGCCATCAAAAAGGCGAGGGCCTCGAACATCGCCACCACAACGACGACGACGGTGACGGTGAGGCAGACGGCGAGAACGCTGAAGCGGACCTTGCCCTCCTGCTCGACGCGGTTGATTTTCCGCGCCCGCGACCGGTTGGCCGCGCGGCGGCGCAGCTGCTCGCGGCGGCGCCGCTCGAGGTAGGTCTCCTGCTCGAACGCCGTCTCGAACTGGGAGATGCTCTGTCGCATTCTCATAAGGAAGAAGCCCCGGGCCCCATGAGGGAGAAGTGCGGGACAGCGGGGACCGTAGCAAAAGATCTTGCACGGCTCACGATTCCTTCATATTTCAGCAGACGCCCCAGAGGCCGCGTCCGGCCCGCGCAGCCGCTATCTCAAGCCGTTTCAGCTGTCCTGCGAAACGGTCGTTCGGGGGAATCGTCAGCGTCCGCGCCAGGCCCCGGCGGACGAGCTCGGCGTTGACGAAGCGCCCGTCGAGGTAGACGTAGGCGAGCAGGCGCCCGTAGACGTCGCGGCGCTCGGCGCCGAAGACGAGCCGCACCCGCCGGCCCTCGACGAGGCGATGGTTGAAAGCAGACGCCTGCGGGCCGAAACACTGCACCGGCGTGTCGGGCTTCACCGTCTCCGGAGTGTCGACGCCGATGTAGCGGACGTCCTCCTCGGCACCGTCGAGCTGCACCTCAACGGTGTCGCCGTCGACGACGCGCGTCACCACCACCGTCGCGCTCGCCGGACCCTCCTCGCTCCCCAGCTCCTCCCACGGCCGCGCCAGTACCAGCGCGACCAGCAGGAGGAGCACCGCGCTTCCGATTCTGTTTCTCACCTGCCCCTAAGGGCTGGGAAGCCCGACTTCTACGGGGTGCGCCGCACGTTCGAGAGCAAAGTCTCCTTAATTTGCTCGACGATCGCGACCGCCTCGTTCCACTCGCGCTGCCAGACGTTGCGGCCGAAGATGACGCCGGAACCGCCGGCGGCCATCACGTCGCGGGTGTTCTGCAGGACCGTCTCGTCGTCGGTCTTCGAACCGCCGGAAAGGACGACCAGCGCCCGACCCGCGGATTCGACGCACTGGCGGATCGCCTCGGTCTGGTCGACTTCCATCTCGTTGTAGGGCGCCGGCGCGTCCTTGTCCTTGGAGGAGTCGATCTTCGGCATGTTGAGCTTGACCACGTCGGCACCCATCTCCATCGCCATCCGGGCCGCGTAATCGATCGCGTAGAAGGAGTTCTGCCCGCCCTTGGCCTCGACCGCTTCGCCGCGGGGGTAGGACCAGACGACCAGCGGCATCCCGAAGCGATCGCATTCCTCGCGGACGCGGCGCAGCTGGGCGAGATCCTCGTCCTGGCGCGGGGAGCCGACGTAGAGCGTGTAGCCGATCGCGTCGGCGCCGAGGCGGACGCCGTCCTCGACGCTGGCGTTGCAGCTGGAGAAGGCCTTGGCGGAGGAGGGGAGGTCGGTCTTGCCGTTGACCTTGAGGATCAGCGGCACCCGGCCGGCGTAGTCGGGGTAGTACTTCTCGGCCATTCCGATCTGGCAGGCCAGCGCCGAGTAACCGGCCTCAGCGGCGAGGCGGAACTGGTAATCGGGGTCCTTGGAGGCGGGGTTGGGGAAGAAGTCCCGGGGGCCGTGCTCGATCCCCTGGTCGATCGGCAGCAGCATCAGGGTCCCGTTGCCCGGGCCGAACTCGAACAGAAGGCGGTGCAGGCGGGCCCGTTTCCCGGGCGGCAGGACCTCCAGCAGCGATTTCTGCTCGGTCAGACTCTTCAGCTCCACGTCAAATTCCTCCTAGAAAGATCGTTGTCCAGGCAGTATCGCGCATTCCTACTGGGAATCGAACGGCGGCGGGTATCCTCGAAAGATGAGCGAGACTGAGCTCAGCGTCATCTGCAAGAACTGCGGCTCGGAGGTCAGTCCGTACGTGACCGAGTGCCCCTACTGCGGGGCTCGGCTGCGCAAGCGGGCGCCGAAGCTGGAGCGACGCGGCGACGGGCTTGAGGCGCAGCAGCCGCGCCGGCGCCGGCGCCGGGTCCCGCGCCCCGGCCGGCCCGGCCTAGCGGTCTCCGGAGACCGTCCCTACGCGACGATCGCGGTCATCCTTGCCTCGGCGATCCTGCTGCTGATCCAGAAGGCGACCGGGTACTGGCTCGACAGCTTCGGCGGCATCCTCGTCCCCCTGCAGGAAGAATGGTGGCGCTACTTCACCGCCCCCTTCGCCTATGTCGACGTTGGCTTCCTCTTCGTCGTCGGCATCGGCCTGGCGATCTTCTCGACTGGGGTCGAGCGGCGGCTGGGGACGATCCCAACGCTGGTCCTGCTGCTGGCCTGCGGCTCGCTCGGTGCCCTCGCTGCGACGGCGGCGGCAAGCGACAACTCCTTCACCTTCATCGCCGGTGGCAACGGGATGGCGCTCGGCGCCCTCACCGCCTGGTTCGTCCTCCGCCGCCACGAGGCGAAAGGGGCGATCAGCGAGGAGTACGACCTGATTGGGGTTGCGGTCGCGGCGGCGACGCTGCTGGCGCTGCCCCTCTTCGCCCCGACCGCCGACTTCCTCGCCGGCCTCGTCGGCGGCGCGGTCGGCGCCCTGGCGGGCTTGGCCGCCACCGCCTTTCGGCGGGCCGACTAGGCTGGCGCTGTGCCTGACGAGAGGGAGCTCGAAGCCGCGATCGAGCGGCTGCTGGACCCAGAGCGGTTCTCCGAGGCCGAGCGAATCGTCGCCCAGGCTGCGCCGCAGTTGCAGAAGGTGCTGGCCGCGGCGCTGGCGGAGGGCGGCTGGTTCGGTGAGCCGCATGAAAACGAGACCCTCAAGGTGGCGACGATGCCCGACCCCGACGAGCGGGTCCTCGCCGTCCGCGCCCTCCTTGCCGAGGAGGCGAGGATGGGGATGATGGTTGGGGTCGCCGTCGGCTGGGCACTGAAAGAGGAGCTGGGCACGATCGAGAGCAATTCCAACCCGGGAGGCGAGAGCTGACGATGGAGATCAAGTACCACGGGCATTCATGCTTCGAGTTGAGCGAAGGGGAAACGACGGTTCTGGTCGATCCGTTCCTGAAGCCGAACAACCCCACTGCCGTCCACACCGGTGAGGAAGTCGAGCCGACCCACATCGCGATCACCCACGGCCACGCCGACCACATGGCTGACGCCGTCCCCGTCGCCAAGCGCACCGGCGCCCACTGCGTCGCCATCGTCGAGCTCGCCGAATGGCTGAAAGCCCGCGGGATCGAGGCCCTCAGCGACCCCAACCTCGGCGGCACCGTCAGCTTCGACTGGGGCTGGATCAAGCTCGTGCCCGCCTGGCACACCAGCACCCTACCCGGGCACGAAGAGGCCCTCTTCAGCGCCGAGCACGGGACCGCGATCGGGACCGCGGCGGGGCTCCTCATCAATATCGGCGGGGTGACGGTCTACCACGCTGGCGACACCTGCCTCTTCAGCGACATGAAGCTGATCGCCGAACGCAACCCGGTCGACATCGCCCTGCTGCCGATCGGCGGCCACTACACGATGGACCGCCACGACGGCGTGGTTGCCTGCCAGTTCATCGGCGCCGAGACGGTGATCCCGATCCACTTCGACACCTTCCCCGCGATCGAGACGGACACCGACGCCTTCAAGGCGGAGGTGGAGTCACAGACCTCCTCGAAGGTCGTGGTCCTGGATCCGGGTCAGACGCACAGCGTCTGAACCGGATCCGCTAGGCGAGGCCTATTCGGCTTCGCCGGCGGGGGATGGTTCCGGCGCCGGTACGGGCACAACCGGCGGCAAGGTCACTTCGATCACCGGCTGCGAGCTCGGTGGCGGGATGCTCGGTTCGCCTGCGGGCGGCGGCGTCGGTTCGCTCGGCGGCGGGGGCGGAGGGCTGGTGGTGACGACGACGGTGCCGCTGCCCCCGTGGGCGCCGGCAACCTCGTCGGACGGTTTTGCCGCGGTGATGCTGCCCTCGGCGCTGGCGACCATGCCCTCTTCGCCGGCGGCGGAGGCGCCGGCCGCTTCTTCGCCTTCTTCCTCGGCGGCAGGCGGCGGGGTTGCCGTCTCCTCTTCGGCGGCGGCAGGCGCTGGGACCGGCGGGGCTTCGATCGGAGCAACCTCCGCGACCGACGGCTGCCTGCCGTGGGTGGCGGCGATGGGGGCGGCTTCGGCGCCAGAGAGAGATTCAGTGGGGGGGTTCTGGACGAGGCCCGGGGTGGTTTGGCCGTGGTCGACGGGCGTGCCCGTCGTCGTCTGCTTCACCTCGACTGCGCCGGCGGTGAGAACCGCGGCGGTAACGACGCCGGCGACGGCCTTGGTCCCGAGCGCGCCACCGAGAGCGCCGAGGCCCCCGGCCGCGCCGCTGCCGCTGATCGCGGCGCCGACTCCGACGCCGCCGGCAGCACCCGCTCCGACACCCGCGGCACCGGTAGCTCCGGCTCCGGCGCCACTGGCGCCGCCGAGCCCGAGCTTGGAGAGGAAGAAGCCTTTGAGGGCCAGCAGCGGCCCGACCGGCGAAAGCGCCGCCAGCGCCTTCTCGGTCGAGCGGATCTGGCTGCGGAAGTCGGCGCACTCGTCGCACTCGCGGACGTGGCGGCGGACCGGGGCGGAGGCCTTGCGCAGGCCCTCGGCCGCTTCTGAGAGCTCGATCCGGACCTCGCCGCAGGTCAGCAGGCGCGCCTGGCTCGCCTCGGCGAGCGAAATCCGCGCCCGCACCAGCAGCGACTTGACCGAGGGCACCGTGGTGTCCATCGCGGCGGCGATTTCCTCGTAGGAGAGGGCGTCCATCTCGCGCAGCAGCAGGGCGGCGCGCTGGGTCTCGGGAAGTTTGTTGACGTCGCTGAGGATCTGGCGGAACTCCTCGCGGTTGTGGACGCGCTCGGCGGTCGAGGCGGCGTCGACCTCGGGGACCATGTCCATCGATTCCTGCGCGTCGGCCTTCGGCTTGCGCAGGTAGTTGAGGCAGCGGTTGCGGGCGATCCGGTAGAGCCAGGGGCGGAGGTTGATCTCACGCTCGTCGGCGAGCATCGCCCGGTAGGCGTTGACGAAGACCTCCTGCAGGACGTCTTCGGCGTCCTCGGTCGAGCTCAGCATCTGGCGGCAGAAGCCGAGCAGGCGGCCCTGGTAGCGGTCGACGATCGCCTCGAAAGCCCCCGGGTTCCCGGCTCGCGCCATCGCGATCAGCTTCTCGTCGCCCTGCAGTTTCAGCAGCGGCGAGCGGCGGGCGAGGAGCCCGCGGCGACTGGCATGAGTTAGGGCTGATGCCTCCAAGAGATCTCCCTGTGGAAGGACGGTTCCAGGGACTAAAGACACGGTAACAGGGGTCAAGTTGCGCCCCTGCAAAGTTTTTACTGCCCGTTTATGTCTGCGGGAAACCCGCAAAGTGCAGGGAAAGCGCGGTTCTTGGCTCTGGGAGTGCCCGGGGCGGGACTCGAACCCGCAAGCCCCCGAGGGGGCGGCGGCTTTTAAGGCCGCTGCTTTTGCCAGTTTCGCCACCCGGGCCAGGCGATGGTACCCCGAGGCGACCGGCCAGCCAATAGGCTGCCGGGATGGCTGAGCACGGCGGCAGGCTGGTCGCGAAGGCGCTGAAATCGCGCGGGGTCGACCATCTCTTCACGCTTTCCGGCGGGCATCTCTTCTCGATCTACGACGGCTGCAAAGAGGAGGGGATTGAGCTCGTCGACGTCCGCCATGAGCAGACCGCGGCGTTCGCCGCCGAGGGGATCGCCAAGGCGACTCGCAACGTCGGCGTCGCGGCTCTGACCGCCGGCCCCGGGGTGACCAACGGGATCAGCGCGATCGCCGGCGCCCAGGCCAACAACTCACCGATCACCGTCCTCGGCGGGCGGGCGCCGGAGCTGCGCTGGGGCTCGGGCTCGCTGCAGGAGATCGACCACCTGCCCTTCGTCTCGCCGCTGGTCAAGTCGGCGGAGACGGTCAAGGACCCCGCCCAGATCGCGGCGGTGACCGCGGCGGCGCTGGACCGCGCGGCGGCGGCGCCGAGCGGCCCGACCTTTGTCGACTATCCGCTCGACGTCGTCTTTACCGAGGCGGAGGTCGAGATTCCGGCCCTGCCCGACACGGGGGCGGCGGAGCCGGCCGCCGGGATCGAGGAGGCGGCGGCGCTGCTGGCCGCGGCGGAGCGGCCGGCGATCATGGCCGGCAGCGGCCTCTACTGGGGGCGCGGGGAGGAGGAGCTACGGGCGCTCGCCGAGGCGCTCGGCATCCCGGTCTTCCTCAACGGCCTCGGCCGTGGCTGCCTGCCCGCCGACCACGAGCTTGCCTTCAGCCGCGCCCGCGGCACCGCGCTGCAGGGCGCCGACATCGCCCTAGTCGTCGGCGTGCCGATGGACTTCCGCCTCGGCTTCGGCGGCAGCTTCGGCGAGGAGACGAAAATCGTCCGTCTCGACGTCGCTCCCAACCGCCTGCTGAAGAACCGGACGCCCGAGGTCGACCTGGTCGGCGACGTGCGGGCGACGCTGGCGGCGCTGCGCGAGGCTGCCGGGGAGGAGGTGCGGACGAAGCCGTGGCTCGAGCAACTGCGCAACGTCGAGAGCGAGAAGCGCGCGGCCGAGCAGGAGGAGCTGAACGAGGAGCGCTCGCCGCTGCACCCGGTCCGCATCTATAAGGAGCTCGGCGAAGTCCTCGATCGCGACGCGATCGTCGTCGGCGACGGCGGCGACTTCGTCTCCTACGCGGGCCGCTACATCGAAACCTTCGAGCCCGGCTGTTGGATGGACCCGGGGCCCTTCGGCTGCCTCGGCGCCGGCCCGGGCCAGGCGATTGGCGCCAAGGTCGCCCATCCCGACCGCCAGGTCTGCCTACTGCTGGGCGACGGCGCCTTCGGTTTCGCGGGCATGGAGTTTGACACCATGTCGCGTCACGGTTTGGGCGTCGTCGGGGTAATGGGCAACAACGGCATCTGGGGGCTGGAGCACCACCCGATGCAGTTCCTCTACGGCTACTCGGTGGCGGCGGAGCTGCGGCCGGAGACCCGCTACGACGAGCTGGTCGAATCGCTCGGCTGCGACGGGATCCTGGTTCGCGAGCCGAGGGAGCTGAAGCCCGCCCTCGAGCGCGCTTTCGCCTCCGGCCGGCCGACCCTGGTGAACGTCCTCACCGACCCTGAGGTCGCCTACCCCCGCAGATCGAATCTGGCTTGAGGAAGCCGTAGAACGAGAATCGGCCGCCAGATGGCGGCCGATTCAAGTCGGCCCCTCAGGACGGGCAGGGGTACGTCTTCAGGGACCTTTTATTCGGTGGGCCCAGACGGCGGGAGGCGCCATGATGCGGCAATCGCCTAAGCCCTATCTCCGAGATGCAAGGTGAAGCTGCGCCCCACCTCGTCCCCGGTTCACTCAGTATGTACCCAGCGGCGGCTGAGGTCTACCCGACGAACCATTTATTTACCTGAAAGTGCGTAGATAAACGTACTGACTTATTGCACTTCTGAAGGGCGGCTGACCGTTCTGTCCTTTTCGGACAAGACAACCTGTCCACGTAGTACGGCGATGGTTTTTGACTTGTGGAATGACGCCTAGTGATGGTTTGCGGCGGCGATCGCGGTGCCGTAGAGGATGTCGTGCTCGGAGACGGTGATCTCCTCAAGCCCGAAGGCGCGCATGACCTCGACGAGGATGACCACGCCGGCGACGATCGTCGGCGCCCGGTCGGGGTGCAAACCGGGGATCTCTACCCGCTCGGCTAGCGGCACCGAGGCGAGCTGGGAGAGCATCCGCTGAATCGAGGGGAGGGCCAGGGTGTGGCCGTGGACCCGCGAGGGGTCGTAGGGCTCGAGGCCCAGCTCGACGGCGGCGAGTGAGGTGGGGGTGCCGGCGACGGCGATCCCGGCCCGGGCTTCGATCCCGGCCCCAACCGAGCTCTCGATCAGCCCGCGGATGTCGGCGGCGAGCTCTTCTAGCTCGCTTGCCGCGGGTGGGTCGCCGGCGATGTAGCGCTCGCTGTGGCGGACGACCCCGGCCTGGAGGGAGTCGTGGAAGGAGATCTCGCTGCCGCTGCCGACGACCAGCTCGGTCGAGCCGCCGCCGATGTCGACGACCAGCGTCGGCTCGCTCGGCAGGGACTCCGAGGTGGCGCCGAGGTAGGTGAGCCGCGCCTCCTCGGAGCCGTCGAGGACCCGGGGCGAAAGCGCAAACCGCTCCCGCAGCTCGGCGACGAAGGCGCCGCCGTTGTCGGCGTCCCGCACCGCGCTAGTCGCGATCACGTCCACGGCCTCGGCCCCGAGCTCCTCGAGGATCCCGACATAGCCGCCGATCGCCTCGCAGACATCCTCGATCGCCTCGCTGGCCAGGTGTCCCGAAAGATCCACGCCTCGCCCCAGGCGAGTAACCGTGCTCCGCCGCTCCAGCGGCGAGACCCGCCCAGAGGCGACGTCGGCGACCAGCAACCGAGTCGAATTGGTCCCCACGTCGATGACCGCAACCCGCTTTTCCCCCTCAGGCATCCGGCCACTCTAGAGCCCGGGCCAGCGAAGAAGACCCCTGCGCAAACCCCGAGCCGTCACCCACAACCCCGCCCCCGAAACCCCACCACATTGCTACCATCGACAGTCCGCCGCGGGGTGGAGCAGCCAGGTAGCTCGTCGGGCTCATAACCCGAAGGTCGCGGGTTCGAATCCCGCCCCCGCTATAGGAGGAAGGTCCGCAGAAGCGGGCCTTTTTTCGTTCTTGAGCGCTTTGCCGAGGGGCTTCGCGAAAGACGCTGCGGCAGGAGGATTCGATGTCTCGTCTTTTGACGCATACTCCGCGCGCGTATGGCCAACGTCTTTGAGCCGCAGTTGGTCTCGGCTGCGGATCATGTAGGCGGTCTACGCGGTAGTGAGACCGATTCGCTCATGTCATTGAACGCCGGGGTCGATGACACACAATGAAACTACTCCGGGTCCGACTGACCTATGCCAACGTGATGGCGACCATTGCCGTGTTCCTCGCCTTCGGGGGTGGGGCCTACGCGGCTACCCAGCTGCCGAAGAACAGCGTCGGGACTAACCAACTGAAGAAGGAAGCGGTGACTCCGGGGAAGTTGAGCGCCGCCGCAAAGAGCACTCTGACCGGCGCCGTTGGCGCCACCGGAGCTACCGGCATGACGGGCGCCGCGGGGCCGCGGGGCTTTCGAGGCCTTCAAGGTGATCCTGGTTTCCTCGGTGAACCGGGTGAGCAGGGCGAACCTGGAGACGACGGAGAACCCGGCGAGCAGGGCGAACCTGGTGAACAGGGTGATCAGGGTGAACCTGGTGAAAAAGGCGAACCGGGCGAACCTGGAAAAGACGGCAAAGCCGGCGAGCAGGGCGAACCTGGTGAAAAGGGTGAACCCGGTGAAAAGGGCGAACAGGGCGAACCGGGGATCAGCCACGGCTACTTCTTCACCTCCGGCCCCGCCTTCGACGAATGGGACGGCGGCGAACAGCTCTTGGCCTCGCTCGCTCTACCGGCTGGGAGCTTCGTCATCGACAGTCATGTCCTCGGCAACAACGACGCGAGCGGAACCGCCAACGTGTCTTGCCTGGTCAAACTGGGCGGCGTCATCATCGGCGAAACCGGCGAAAGCTCCCTCGGTGGCAACACCGATGCGGGTGACCGCTCGGTGATCTCGATCAGTTTCGCCGGCACCCAGGCTTCCGCCGGCACGGCCGATTTCATCTGCAGGGCCCAGGCCGGTTTGCCCGGGAGCTGGCTCGAACGAGGGATGACGGCGATCCAGGTCTCCCATTTGACCGGCTGAGCGGAGCGAGGGAGCGGTAGGGAGCGCATCGATCAGCAGCCACCGGCCGCCGAGGCGCCTTCAGCCCGCGGGGAACTCCGCCGCGGTCTGGCGTCTTAGCGCCTCGGTGCCGAGCACCATCAGCACCGCCAGCAGGACCATCCCGATCGGTTTCTGGAAGGCGACGACCGGCGCCCAGAGGACGAGGGCGAGGAAGGCGAGCGCGACCGCGCCGTAGGTGGTGCCGCGTTCGCGCAGGTGGGGCGCGGCCTCGCGGCGCAGCCTCGTCGCGGCGCGGGTCGGGCCGGCGAGCCAGGCGGCGAGCACGATGAGGATGCCGAAGGTGATCGCCGAGACGGCAACCGAGACCAGTAGCGAGGTGCCAATGTCCCAGACGGCCGCGACCGCGGGTTCGACCGAGTCGCTGCCGGAGAGCGCGCCGGTCACCTCGACCCCCGCAAACTTACGCAGGACCAGCGCCAGCACGCCGGCGAGGAGAAAGCCGAGGCCGACCGAGCGCAGCGCCTCGCGGCGGCGGGGCCCGGCGAGGTAGACCGCGGCCGCGTAGAGCAGCAGCGCCAGCAGCGTCAGGACGACGGGCAGGTGTCTGACCACGGTGGTTGCGTCCTGCGCGGTCGAGAGCTCGTCGGACTTGAGGATCGTCAGTTGTCCGGCGTCCGGCGGCAGCTTTTCGACGAGTTTGCCGCCGACCCCGAGCCGGTCGGTGAGCTGGGTCAGTAGGGCGCTGAGGTCGAGGACGACTTCCCCGTTCGCCGTCGAGAGGTTCGAGGAGCCGGAGTCGTTCAGCACAGCCAGCAGCCGCTCGTGGGCGGTGCGGTTGGCGGTGTTCCAAAGACTCTCCACCTGGGAGGTTTCAAGCGCCCGCTCGGCGGCCTGCGGCGCTAGCTGCTCCAGCGCCCCGGCGGCGGGGGCGGCGAGTGGAGCCAGCCGTGGCGGGAACCTGGATTCCAGTTCCCCCTGGACGTCCACGTTCGCGACCAGCTGGTCGGCGAGGTAGTTGGAGAGCTGCGCCCGGACCTCCTCGTCCTGGAGCAGGCTGCCGCTCGTGTCCACCCAGTTGTCGGTGTTGAGCGCTTGTCGGTTGACCCAGATCGAGAAGATCGCCAGGAAGGCGAGCAGCGTCCCGATCAAGAGGAGAGCGGTGACGGTGCGGGGATGTCCCGAACCGCCCTGCTCGGCGCTGCGCCCGGGTCCTGGGCTCACCATTGCTCCTCCTCGATTTGGGTACCGACTCCGGCGAGCGTATCCCAGGTGGGACCGCCGACCATCACCCTGTTCAGATGATGGTCCGCGTCAGAGCGGCATACCTTCGATTACGGACCGCTGCCGTGTCGGTCTGCGCCGCAGTGGAGGAGGCGGCTACCTGACTTCGACGGCCTCGATCACGCGCTTCCGAGTCGCGGGATCGAGAGTCTCGAGGCGCTCGATCGCGCGCTTCTCGTCTCTCTCGGCGGCGAAGCTGGGAATGTCTACCGGCAGGCCAACCCGCATGAAGTAGCGGGCGAAAGCCTGGGCTAGGTGCTCGCGGTAGGGGGATCGCAGGCGGAGACGATCGCCACTCTGCTCGGCGAAGTTTCGCAGGAACTCGACCGGGAGACTGTGGATCTCGCGGAAGGAGACGATCGACACCTCGCGCTGCCAGTCAGCGTTCTCGCAGGCGGCGAGCATGTGGTAGCCGGGGAGGTTTCCGCGCCGGCACATCTCCTTGCCGTAAGTGGAGGCGAGGAAGCCGTCTGCCTCGGCCATCGAGCTCAGGGACCAAAGCGGGCAGAGGGTGACGAACCCAATTCCCTTCTGTCCCTCGACGAGGTCGCAGGACTGGCTCATCACGATCATGTCCTGCGTCTCTACGCCGAACTCCGCCTCCGCGCCCTCTGCCGACAGAGGGTAGGGGAGATCTGCCGGGACCCGGAAGACTGGGCACCCCTCGAAGACGTCGCCCTGTTCAAGCTCACGACCCTCGAACAGCTCGTACCAATCTGAAAGCTCGACGGCCGCCACTCACTCGCTATCCGGGTCGTGGACCAGGGGCGGGATTGCCGGGCCCAGCGGCTTCAGGCGTACCTTCAGCGTTACGCCTTTGGCCCGAGGCGGGTGCTGGAGGCCGTCGTCGACGTAGCGCTCAGGGGTGGCCCGCTGTGCGATTTCAACAGCTCGCGGCGCCGCCAAGGGCGATGCCACCGCTTTCATCAGCTGGTTCACCTCACGACTGATGTGCATGGTCGGCACCTTCCCCGCCAGCATCAGCGCACGGCTGCTCGGCTCGTAGCGCGTGTGGACACGGGTCTGGGTCTCCATCGTCTTGAAGTAGATCGCGGTCAGATGGGCGCCGCCAAATGACGCTCGAGGGTTGACCGTGATCACCTCGCCCCGAGTCGGCCTCGGTTGACGGCGGATGGCCTTGAAGGCCTTGACCAGAAATTTGTCCTGTTTCTGAGGAGGCGGCTGTGAAGTCAATGGCGCTGGCACATAAATCCCCCTGCCGAGATCACCCATTTTCATCTGCCCCGTCGGTCCGTACGGCGACTGGGGGCTTGCCTCGACAGTCGCGCCGAGCTTCGACCCTAGGTATCCCATCGCGAGGCGCTCGGCCACACGCTGGGAGTCGACCTCGCCGCGGACCATCAGCGCATCGGTCATCAGACTCTTGCTCCCAATAGCTTGCCCTCGACCAGCTCCAGGTACACGTCGAGCCACTCGCGCCAGCGACCGAGCTTCCCGACGAGGTCGGCGAGTCGCGCCTCTCGGCCCTCTCCGGCGACGTCCTCCTGGAAGTGGGCGCTGTAGCGGATGACCGGGACCTCCCTGGCGGCCTCGTCCGCGCCGGCGGCGACGAATAGGGCAGGCGAGATGCTCAGCCGAAGGGTTGCCGGGTCGAGGTCGTATGCCAGCGTCACCACCGCCTCCTCGATTCCGTCGCCAAAGCCATGCCAGGCGCCAGTGGCGAGGTAGCGCTCGACGATCTCCCTGCGAGCCGCCTCAATTCCCTCCGGCACGACCACATGGCCCTCGACGTTGGCGGCCATCGCGGTGTACTCGACGTGGGGAAGAGCGTTGACATAGCTGATCGCCACGCCAGCTAGGTCGGGCTCAGAGGAGTCACGTAAATCACCGTTGCGCCTGGTGAAATGGACTTTGTCCGGCTGGGAGACGATGCTCACGCCCTGCTCCTCGTAAGCCACCTGCGAGAGGACGGGGGTGCTCAGGCGATCCTCGTTCGGCACCCAGGTCTCGGGCACGATCCGGTTGTAGGCGAGGAAGTCGGCGTTGAGAACGGTTGGGTTGTGATTCTGCGCCGCGACTCCGATTGCCAACTCCGGGATTTCGAGTTTGTTCATGCGCACCTAGCCTATATCTGCCGCTGGCGTGAGTTCTCGCATCCTTTTTGTATATCGGCTCTGGCTTAAGGGCGGACAAAGAGCCTCACCCTGAAGGCGTTCGCTCAGGCTCAGGTCATCCGGCGGGTGGGACGAGAAGAACCGAGCTTGGTGATCCCGAAGCCCAGCGGTACGTTGGACGCGTGACGGAGTTTGAGGGGCCGAAGGGCCTCATCTACAACACCGAGCCGATCGCCGACCCGGAGGGTTTCGCTCGCGAGGCGGGGGCGGCGTCGTGGCTCTACCTCTGCGGCGAGGAGTTCGCCGCGATGGAGGGCGGCATGTCCTACGAGCAGGTCGAGGGGGCTGTGCCCGAGTCGGCGAGGGTCGTCTCCGACCCGCCTCGGGAGATGACCATGGACCTGGCGCGGCGCCAAGTGGCAGCGCTCGACGCTCTGCCCCGCCCGACGCTGGTCACCTGCAGAAAAGGGCCCCGGTCCTCGGCACTCGCCTACCTCTATGCCGGTCTCCAGGCAGGCGCGGGCGCCGGGGACGTGTTGGCGCGCGCGGAGGCCGATGGCGCGCCCTTTGTTGTCAACGAGGGCCTCCGGACCTGGGTCGCTCAGGGCCTAGACGAACTCGCCTGAATCACGCCTTCGCGGCGCCGAGGAGGGGGTCGACCTGGTTGACCATTTCGGTCATGCCTTGCTCGAACCCGATCTCGATCGTCTGTTCCATCGAGACGCGGTCGGCGAAATGGGTCTCGATTGACATCGTCGCGGTGCCGTCGGCTTCGGCGATCGTCACGGTCATCCCCGTCGGGCCTCCGTCCTCGGGCTTGCCCTCGTCGTCGACAACGTCGTCGGTCATGTGCAGCCGGTGGGGCCGTTCGACCTCCTCGACCAGCCAGCGACCGTGGTGCTTCTCGCCGTCCGGGCCGGTCATGAAGTAGGTGGTGCGGGCGCCGGGGGTTAGCTCGTGCTCGACGAAGGTCGAGGAGTGGGATGGCGGGCTCCACCAGCGCTCCAGCTGGCGCGGATCTGCCCACAGCTCCCAGAGGCGCTCGGCATCGGCCTCGAACTCGGCCGTGATCGTCATCGTCAGGGCGTCGAAGTCCTTGCGTACGTCGGTTACGGGCATCAGTTGTCTCCTTTGTCGGTCTCGAGGATCTGCTCCATCCGCTCAATTCGATCCCGCCAGTCCGCCTCGAGGCGGTCGAGTGCGGAGCGGGCGCGGTCGAGGGCGTCGGTCTCGGTCTGGACGATCGACTCGCGACCGACCCGGTGCTTGCTCACCAGTTCGGCCCGCTCGAGCACGGCGACGTGCTTCTGCATCGCCGTGACGCTGATCGGGTGTTCGCGGGCCAGGGCCGAGACCGAGAGCCGGCCCTCGTGGGCACGGCGGAGGATGTCGCGGCGGATCGGGTCTGCCAGCGCCCTGAACAGCAGGTCGGTGGCATCGTCCTCATCGTGAATCTGGATTTGATCTACAACCATCTGGTTGCAGATTAACATCATTGCCTAGGAGACCAACGAAGGGAATGAGATGGCGACGCAGTCCAAGATCATCAGCGGCACTGACTTCATCACCGTGGCGACGCAGGATTACGAGCGCGCGGCCGGGTTTTACGGCGAGACGCTCGGGCTCGAGTTCTCGAAGCAGTGGGGGAGCATGCCCGCCGGTGAGTTCGAGACCGGGAACCTGACGATCGCCGTCATGCAATCGGACGCCTTCGGCATCGAGTTCCGCGCCAACAACCACCCGATCGAGTTCCACGTCGACGACTTCGAAGGGGCGAAAGCGGAGCTGGAAGCGCGGGGCGTCGAGTTCAAAGGCGACACCCTCGATTCAGGAGTCTGCTACCAGGCCTTCTTCTCAGATCCGGACGGCAACGCCCTCGCCATCCACCACCGCTACGCGTCTTAGCGAGGACGGGAGCAGGAGGGCGGAGAGGCAGACCATCGCCAGGGCGGTGATCTGGAGGGTGATCCCCAGGGGGCTGGGAGAGAGGGGGTCGCCGAAGACGAGGATCCCGCCGAGGATCTGAATCGCGTTGGCGACGATCCCCATCAGGCCGATCGTCTCGATCGCGCCGCCGCTCTGCAGGGCGGCGACCGCCGTGTACTGGGCGAGGGCGCCGCAGGCGATGGTCAGGCCTAGGAGCGACGCGACCAGCGGCCAGCTGCCGGCGCCGCCGGTGAGGGCCTTGATCGCGATCCCGGCGAGGGCGAAGAGAAGGCCGGCGAGGATCGCGAGCAGGACGCCGCGGCGCGCGGCGAGGCGGGGCGCCCGGTGGCAGAGTGCGACTCCGGCCGCCAGTAGAACCAGGCCGCCCTCAAAGCTGACGATGGCGCCGATCGAGAAGCCCGAGTGGGCGCCGTGGAAGTGCGGAAGCGTCGCCGCGAGGAGTGCAAGCCCACCGCCGCCGAGTGCCAGTGCGAGCCACTGCCGCCGCTCGACCCGCCCGCCGAAGAGGCGTTGCGAGAGCACCGCGAGGGTGACCGCGCCGCCGGCGAGCACCGCTTGCACGAGCGAGATCGGGGCCATGGAAAGGGCGGCAATGTGGACCATCCAGGCCAGGGCGGCAAGGCCCCAGCCGGCGGCGAACCAGGGTGAGGCGGCGAGGCCGCGCAGGCTTGCGAGCGGACTGCCGATGGAGACGGGATGCGTGTGTTGGCAACCGCGGTGCTTGAGCAGCGAGGCGAGGTTGGTCATCAACGCGACTGCGGCGGCGAGGCCGATCCCGATCTCCATGCTCGCGTTCCCGCCTAGCTCTCCAGCTCGGTGCGGACCGCCAAGACGGCGGCGCTTGAGGTGCGGCAGGCGAGCGCGATGGTGCGGTTCGGCGCCTCCGGGGCGCGGTCGATCTCGAACTCGATCAGGGCGGTGCGCCGGAGCCGGACCCGGTCCTCGCGCGAAGTCTCCGACGGGGCCGCGTCCATCGCCGTCTCTCCGGCCTGCGCTCGGCTGCAGGTAAGGCAGAGGATCTGCCCGTCAGCTCCCGACCAGGTGGTCGGTAGCAGCGTTGGCTCCCCGTCCATCCGGCCGACCGAGACCGCGCAGCGGGTGCAGCTCCACCTGACGGCCTCGGCGCTCATCGCTTAGGCCGCGGCCCTGCTGCGACGGCGGCGGTTGCGACGCCGCCGCGACGCGGAGGAAGTCCCCGCGGTCGCCGCGACCCGCTCCGGGCGACTGGGCCCGTCGGTCAGCCCGAGGCTGGTAGTGATCCGCCGCATCTCCTCGGCCTGCTCGGCGAGGACGAAGCTGATGCCGGTGCCGGTACGCCCGGCGCGACCGGTGCGCCCGACCCGGTGCACGTAGGACTCGCGGTCCTCGGGGGCGTCGTAGTTGATCACGTGGGCGACGTCGGGGATGTCGATCCCCCGGGCGGCGACGTCGGTCGCGACCAGGGTCATCACCTCGCCGCGCTCGAAGCGCGCCAGGGCCCGCTCACGCTGGCTCTGGCTCTTGTCGCCGTGCATGGCGACGGCGTTGACCGACCGGCTGCGCAGGCGCTTGACCAGGCGGTCGGCGCCACGCTTGGTGCGGACGAAGACGAGCGAGCGCCCCGCGTCAGCACCGGAGAGGTGGGTGACGAGGTGCTCGAGCTTGGCGCCCTGCGAGTCGACCGAGAGGAAGCGGTGCTCGATGTTGGCCTCCTTGCGCTCGGGCTCGGCGTGGGTGTGGGCGCGGGCCTCGCGGGTGTAGGAGGCCGCGACCTTGCCGGCGGCGCCCGCGAGGGTCGCCGAGAAGAACAGGGTCTGGCGGTCGCTCGGCGTCTGGTCGACAATGCGGTCGACGGCGGGGCGGAAGCCCATGTCGAGCATGCGGTCGGCCTCGTCGAGGACAAGCAGTTGGATGCGGTCGAGGGAGACGGCACCGCGGCCGATCAGGTCCTCGAGGCGGCCCGGGGTGGCGACGAGGATGTCGGCGCGGCGGACGGCGGCGATCTGCGGCCCGAAGCCGACGCCGCCGTAGACGGCGGTGATCTTCAGGCGGCGCGCCGTGGCGAGGGCCTCGAGCTCAACGACGATCTGGCCGGCGAGCTCACGGGTGGGAGCGAGGACGAGAGCGCGCGGGCCCTGGCCCTCGGGGTCGAGCAGGTCGACCATCGGGATACCGAAGGCGAGCGTCTTGCCCGATCCGGTGGGGGACTGGACGAGGAGGTCGCGGCCGGCGAGCGCATCGCGGACGACCATCTCTTGAACGGGGAACGGCTGGGTGATCGAGCGCGCGTTGAGGGCGTCGACCACCGGCTTAGAAGTGCCGAGATCGGCAAACGTAGTGATGTTGTGAACTCCTGTGTTGAACGTCTAGGGGAGATCCTGCGACCCCAAGGCGCCAATGAAGCACGAGGAGGAAACGGAACCTCTCGGGTGGCGAAATGGCCGAACCCGACCCAGTCACCGTAGCAGCAGCCCGCCGAGGCGCGGTCCCTAAGCTCGTCTGGGTGCGGATCCTTCTGTTGCTGCTGCTCCTCCTTTTCGCCGGATGCGGATCGGCCGCGAAGGACTCCGCGCCTGCGCAGAAACAGCCGCCGGCCAGCCTCCCCGACCTGCCCGCAGATTTTCCGTCGACGCGGTTTGAATCGATCCGCCCCGTCCCCTTCGGCCTCTTCGTTGTCACCTACACGGGCGAGGACGACCGCCCCTGGGTGATCGTCTTCGACACTGAAGGCAAGCCGCGCTGGTGGTTCAACCCCGACACGCGGGCGCTCTGGGCCCAGATCGTTGCCGACGGCAGCGTCGTCTGGGCGCGCTCCTTCGGCGACGGCTACGGCCTCGATCCGCGAATGGCCCACGAGGTCCGGAGCGAGTCCGGCAAGCTGCTGCGCCTGGTCAGCACCGAGGGCTCGATCGTCGACGGCCACGAGTACCGCGAACTTCCAAACGGGAACGTGCTGCTGGACACCTACGTCCCGGAAACGGCCGACTTGCGCCGCGTCGGCGGCCCACGGCGGGCGACGATCGTCTCTGCCGAAGTGCAGGAAGTTGACCCCGCCGGGAAGGTCCTATGGCACTGGAACTCGCGCGGCCACATCGCCCTCTCCGAGACGGGGCGCTGGTGGCACAACGTCCTCAGCAACCCGCGGCGCCGGCTCCAGCGCGAGGCCTACGACCCAGTTCACATCAACTCGATCGAGCCGCGGGGGCCCGACGAAGTGATCGTCTCCACCCGCCACACCGACGCGGTCTACGGGATCGACCGCGCCACGGGGGAGATCAACTGGAAGCTCGGCGGCAGCCCGACCGGCAAGTCTCTGCGGGTCGTCGGCGACCCGGCGACGAAGCTGCTCGGCGGCCAGCACGACGTCCGCCTCGACCGCCACGGCCGGTTGACGGTCTTCGACAACGGCAAGGACCGCCCCCGCCGCCCGCGGGTCGTCTTCTACAAACTCGACCTCGGCGCCGGCAAGGCGATCTACAAGGGCCAGCTCAACGACCCGGAGGTGAAGCGGAGCCACTGCTGCGGCTCGGCGCGGGAACTGCCCGACGGCGGCTGGCTTGTCAGCTGGGGCGACAACAAGCTCGTCACCGGCTTCGACCGCGAGGGCAGGATCGCCTTTCGCCTGCACCTGCCGGCGCCGACCTTCCGCGCCGTCCCGGTGCCGCCGGGCGCGACCAGCGTCGGTCAGCTGGCGCGGGGCATGAGCGCGATGCAGGGCCGCTGACCTAGTCGCTCCACCAGTCGCGCGTGCCTTCGACGTCGTCGCGCGGGTTCTCGCCGAGGTTGGGGGCGCCGATGACGAAGATCTCCAGGCCCTCTGGCCCGGCCTCGTAGCCGCGCCAGGTGCCGGGCGAGACGCGGACCGCATCCCACTGCTTCAGCTCGACGATCTCGTCATCGAGCTTCATCCGCCCGCTGCCGCGGAGGACGACGTAGACCTCCTCCTGCCGCTGGTGGGTGTGGCCGTAGGGGAAGCGATAGTTGGGCGGGATGCACTGGTAGCCGAGGCCCGACTGCTGAAGCTCAAGCGGCTTGGTCGCCAGGCGGAACTCCAAGTCCGGGGCACCGTCGAAGTTTGACCCGACGTCCCCGACGTCCTCCTTCAGGTTCTTGTGCGTGAACGGCACCCGGCGATCCTATGGCGTCGCCTCGCCTGCGACGGGCGGGGCGACCGGAAGCCGGCGGATGTCCGGGACGCTGAGGAGCGCGAGGGTCATCGCGGCCGCCATGCCGAAGCTGAGCCAGAGCGAGGTGCCGACGCCGATTGCGGCTGCGATCGGGCCCCAGATCGCCAGGCCGAGGGGGTAGAAGGCGAGGGAGCCGAACCAGTCGTAGGAGCTGACGCGGGAGAGGGACTCGCCGGGGATGTGGCGCTGCAGGGTCGACTCCCAGATCGAGATCGTCAGCGCCATCCCGGCGCCCGCCAGGAAGGCGCCGCAGGCGATCAGCGGTACCGACGAAGTCGCCGCCAGGAAGGCGAGGGGGAGGGCGAAAAGGCTGTCGGTGAAGGCCGCCAGCAGCAGCGGCCGGCTCGGCCGGACGCGCGCGGCGAGCAGGCTGCCGGCAAGGGCGCCGACGCCCATCGCGGTGAGAATGGCGCCCCAGGCGGCAGCGCCGCCGAGGTCCTGCTCGGCGACGATCGGCCCAAGCGTTCCCCAGGCGCCCCAGAGCAGGTTCACCAACGAGAAGTAGGCGACAAAGGTCCAGACCCACCGCCGCGAGCGGAAGGCGTCCCAGCCGGCGCGCAGGTCGACGGCGAAGGCGCTTTGCTGCTCGCGGGCGCGGGGCGTCACCCGCAGCGCCAGCAGGCAGGCGGCGCTGACGGCGAAGGTGACGGCGTCGACGGCGATCGCCCATCCCGCTCCCGCGGCGGCGACCAGGACCCCGGCCAGGATCGGGCCGAGGATTTCGCCGGCCGAGACGGCGCTCGCGCGCAGTGCGTTCGCCGGCTGCAGCTGCTCGGCGAGGACGACTTCGGGCAGCAGGCCGGTCGAGGCAGGGCCGAAGAAGCCGGTGGCCGCGCCGGCAACGGCGGCCAGCAGCGCCAGCATCCATACCTCCGCCACTCCTGCGATCAGCAGGGCGGCCATCGCACCCTGGCTCGCGACCCGAACGAGGTCGGCTGCCACCATCACGGCGCGCCGGGAGACGCGGTCGGCGACCACTCCCCCGACCAAGACGGTTGCGACCAGGGGGAACGTGCCGGCGGCGAGGACGAGGCCGACGTCGGCAACCGAGCCGCCGATCTCCAAAACCGCGAAGGCGAGCGCTACCGCGACCATCCGGTCGCCGAGGACCGAGACTGCCTGGGCTGAGAAGAGGAGCCGGAACTCCCGTCTGCGCAGGACGCCTAGGGCTGGAGCTGCCTCCCCGCTCACCGAGCCATGGTAATCAGCTCCGCCCTATCCTCTGCGGCATGGAGAAGGGCGGTAACCCCTCGCAGCTGATCGACGAGCGGATCGAGGAGCTGGGCGACTGGCGGGGCGAGACGCTGGCCCGCGTCCGCGGCCTGATCAAAGAGGCCGACCCCGAGGTTGAAGAGACCTGGAAATGGAAAGGGACGCCGGTCTGGGAGCACGCCGGGATCATCTGCACCGGCGAGACCTACAAGAAGGCCGTGAAGCTGACCTTCGCCAAGGGCGCCTCGCTCGACGATCCTTCCGGCCTCTTCAACTCGAGCCTCGACGGCAACGTTCGCCGAGCGATCGACATCCACGAGGGCGAGGACGTGGACGCCGAGGCGTTCAAGGCGCTGATCGGCGAAGCGGTGGCGCTGAACGAGTCCCGCTAGCTGCGCGGGGCGCCGGCGGGATCGAGCGCCCCGGCCAGTAGCTCGACTGAGCGCAGCCTGTTCGGCACCGAGTCGGAGTAGTGGACGGTGATCAGCTCGTCGGCTTCGGTCTCGGCGGCGAAGGTCTGCAGGTAGGCGCCGGCCGCCTCGGGCAGTCCGACGGCGGTGTAGGCGAGCATCTCGTCGACCGCTGCGGCCTGCGGGGACTCGAGCAGAGCGGTGACGTCTTCCTCACTGAGCTTGCGGCCGCGGCCGAAGAGGGCGCGGGCGCGAATGCGGCGGGCCGCCTCGTGCTGGGCGGCGGCGCTCTCCTCGCTCTCGGCGGCGATCACGCCGACGCCGGCGATCACGTAGGGCTCGGGCTGCTGCTGGGAGGGCTTGAACTGCTCCCGGTACACGGTGATCGCTTCATGCAGGAAGCGCGGGGCGAAGTGGGAGGCGAAGGCGTAAGGGAGACCGAGCTCGGCCGCCAGTTCGGCGCCGTAGAGGGAGGAGCCGAGGATGTAGAGGGGAACGTGGGTGCCCTGGCCGGGGATCGCCTTGATCCCCGGGACCGGGCTCTCGTCGCCGAGGAACCGCTGCAGCTCGACGACATCCTGCGCAAAGCGCTCGCTTGCCGCTGGGTCACGCCGCAGCGTCATCCAGGTCCGCTGGTCGGTTCCCGGCGCCCGCCCGAGCCCGAGGTCGATCCGGCCCGGGTGCAGCGTCTCCAGGGTCCCGAACTGCTCGGCGATCACCAGCGGCGAGTGGTTCGGCAGCATCACCCCGCCGGCGCCGAGCCGGATCGACTCGGTGTGGGCGGCGATGTGGGCGATCAGGACGGCGGTCGCCGAGGAGGCGATCGAGGAGATGTTGTGGTGCTCGGCGTACCAGACCCGCCGATAGCCGCCGCGCTCGGCCGCCCGCGCCAGCTCGACGCTGCCGGCGAAGCTCTCGGCGATCGTCTCCTCGCGGCCGACTGCGGCGAGGTCGAGGATCGAGAGCGGGACCGAGGGCGCCGCCATCAGCGACCTGGGACCGGCCGGGCAGGGACACCCATCGCAGTCGTCCCCGCCGGGACATCGCGGGTGACGACCGAGCCGGCGCCGACGATGGCGTCGCGGCCGACGGTGACGTCGGGGAGGAAGGTGGCGTTGGCGCCGACTCTCGCTCCGTCTTCGATCCTGATCCCGGGCGAATCCGGGTCCACACCCTTGGCGCCGATCGAGTTGTCGTTGGTCATGATCACCCCGCCGGCGATGAAGGCGCCTTTGCCGATCACCGTTTTCTCGACGATGTTGCAGCCGTACATCAGCACGGCCCCATCTTCGATCCGGACGCCGCGGTCGATGCCGGCCGCGCGGCCGACGACGCAGTGGTCGCCGACCCAGCTCTGCTCCCGGATCAGGGCGTGGTCGCCGACCAAGGTGTCGTCGCCGATCTCGACGTCGTAATAGATGACGACGTGGGTCCCGATCGCGCAGCCGGCGCCGATTCGCAGCCGTTTCTCGTAGGTGGGCGTGCGGGCTATCGACCCCGTCGCGCGGGGGCGGCGGCCGATCACGGCGCCGGTCTGGATCTCGGTCCCGGCCCCGATCTCCACCTCCTCGTCAACGAGGGCGTGGGGCAGGATGCTGACGCCGTCGCCGATCAAGGCGCCGGGGCGGATGATTGCGAACTCGCCGATCGTCACCCCCTCGCCGAGCGAGTCGGTTTCGACGATCGCGCTGGGGTGAAGGCCAGACACTGCGTCCATTATGGTCAGTGCCAGCCCGTGGGAGTCGAGGAATGCAAGCCAATCGAGCTACCGGCAGTAGCTGACCCGCAGGGAGACCTGGCCTTCGCCGAGGGCGAAAACCACGTCCCCTTTCCGATCGCGCGCGTCTTTTACGTCTACGACGTCCCCGCGCAGGCTGCCCGTGGCGGCCACGCCCACCGCGCGCTCGAGCAGGTCGTCTTTTGCGTCTCCGGCCGGATGGCGATGGCAATCGACGACGGTCAACGGCGGCTCGACGTCACCCTCGACGACCCCCGCCGCGGCATCTACCTGCCGCCGATGGTCTGGCACGACATTGGCGGGTTCGCCGAGGGAACCGTCTACCTGGCGCTGACCTCGGCGCCATTCGATGAGGCGGATTACATCCGCGACCGCGGCGAGTTCCAGCAGGCGATCCAGGCTGCAGTCTGAAGCGGGCCGCTACTCGGCGGACGGGACCTCGCCCCGCCGCCACTCCTCAGCCGATCGCCGCCTCGTCTCGTTCTTGTCGACGACGATCTTGTCGATCATCCCGAAGCGAACCCCCGCCCGGATCATCCGCCTGCACTTAGACCAGTCGCTCGGCTCGTCGAAGACGGCGTCGGTGAGCTCGGATTCGAAGAAGCGGAGGCCCGTGAGGTAGAGCGAGCTCTGCATCCCCCAGTGACCCTGGCGGGGCGGGAACTCGTTGAGCACGAGTGGCTCGCCTTCGGCGAAGTTGACCTGCTGTAGCCCGTAGACGTGCTCGAAGCGATGCTCTTTCGCCGCCGCGAGGAGGTCGCGGGTGTGGTTCGGGCGGATCGCGTCATCGTCGCCGAGGGCGGTGACCCAGCGTCCGCGGGCGATCGCCAGGGCGTCGTTGAAGGGCGGTCCGCCGATCCCGAACCAGCTTTTTGCCGGGTCCTCGGGGTAGGGGCCTCGGATCGTGCGGTTGAGGTAGACGAGGCGGGGGTCGTCGAAGGAAGCCACCACCGCGGCGGTCTCGGGCGGCGCGGCGTCGCCGGAGACGATCACCTCGAGGTTCGAGTAGTCCTGCCCGAGGATCGAGGGGAGGGCGACGTCGCGCAGGGTCTCGAACGAGCGGTAGGTGGGGACGATGAAGGTGACCAGCGGCTCGTCTTCGGTGAAGGCGAACTCGTACTCCTCGCTGCGCCGCAGCTCGTGCAGCCGCCGGCGGCTGGCGGGCTCTTCGTCGTAGATGTGGCGGCCGATCTCCGCCGTCCGGCGCGCCTCGGCCTCGATCAGCGCCAGCCGGGCACTGTGGTCGGCGAGGGTGTCGCGGAGGTCGCCGAGCCGTTGCTGGAGGTCGCCCAGCGAAGAGTGGATCCCATCGAGCCGCTGGTGGAGATCGGTGTGCAGCTTCAACCGCAGGCGCTGGGCGGCGTCCCAGGCGCCGCCTCTTGGCTTCGGTCGGTCGCTCATCGGGTCGATCCTACGCGGAGGCGGCCGGCCCGACGGTCGCCAGCACAGCCTCGGCGACGCGCTCGCAGACTGCCGCCTCAAGCTGCGGGTAGAGCGGCAGGCTCAGGGTCGAAGTGGCGAGTGCCTCGGCGACCGGCAGGCTCCCGCGTGGCCACTCTTCCTCATAGGGCGGCGTCTGGTGGGGGAGCAGGGGGTAGTGGACGAGGGTGCCGATCTCCTGCTCTGCGAGAGCGTTGGCGACGGCATCCCGGTTCGGATGGTTGATCGTGAACAGGTGCCAGACCGGGTCCGCCCAGCTGGGAACGGCCGGCATCGAGATCGAGTCGCTGCTGCCGAGGCGGGAGGTGTAGAGCGCCGCCAGCGATGCGCGGGCCCCGTTCCACTCGTCGAGGCGGGGCAGCAGCAGCCGCAGCACGGCGGCCTGGATCTCGGCCAGGCGCGAGTTGACCCCGGCGGTCTCGATCTCGTAGCGGTTCCGCATCCCGTAGTTGCGGAGGAGGCGGACCCGCTCGGCAAGTGCCTCGTCGTCGGTGACGACGGCGCCGCCGTCGCCGAGGCAGCCAAGGTTCTTCGTCGGGTAGAAGGAAAACGCCCCGGCCTCGCCGATGCTGCCGACCCTGCGACCTCGGTGGCGCGCCCCGTGCGCCTGCGCCGCGTCCTCGACCACCAGCAGCCCGGCATCGGCGGCGATCGCCGTTACGGCGTCCATGTCCGCCGGCTCGCCGCGGAGGTGGACGGGGACGATCGCGGCGGTTCGCTCGGTGATCGCGGCCGGGATCAAGTTCGGGTCGATGTTGTAGGTCGCAGCGTCGGCGTCGACCGGGACCGGGGTGGCGCCGGTTCGCGTCACCGCCAGCCAGGTGGCTATCCAGGTGTAGGCCGGGACGATCACCTCGTCTCCGGGGCCGATACCGCCGGCGAGGAGGGCGAGCTCGATCGCGCTCATCCCGCTGCCGACCCCGACGCAGTGACGGGCACCGCAGTAGGAAGCGAAGTCCTGCTCGAAGGCCTCGAGCTCGGGCCCGAGCAGGTACCACCCCGAAGCGGCTACTCGAGCGACCGTGCGCTCGAGCTCGCCATCGAGCTCTCGCGGCAGGGCGCTGAGGTCGAGGTAGGGCACCGGTTCGCTCAAGCAGGCGACGATATTCGATGGCAAACCAGCCCTCCCGCCTCTATGGTCAACACAAATTGATGATAGGGCGGGGGATGGAGGCGTCAAATGAAGTGGAGTCGAATCGCAGCCCTGCTCTGTGTGGTTGCACTCTTCGCCGTGTTCGCCGCGGCCGCGTCGGCGACGAAGTACGTGGCCCTTGGGGACTCGTACTCGTCGGGAACCGGCACGCGGACCTTCTACGAATCGACCTGTCAGCGGTCGATCTATGCGTACCCCTACCTGCTGCACAACGCGCATCCGGACTGGACCTTCGTCAACGCCACCTGCTCGGGAGCGAAGACCGGGGACCTGATCAACACCCAGGCCGCGAGCCTGACCTCGGACACGAACTGGGTGACTTACACGATCGGTGGCAACGACGCCGGTTTCTCCAGCGTGATCACCACCTGCGCCCAGCCCTCTTGGGCGTCGAACTGCGACGGGGCGATCAACACCGCCCAGTCCTACATCAACAACACGCTGCCGGGCCGGCTTGACCTGGTCAACAACACGATCAAGTCGCGCTCGCCGAACGCGAAAGTGATCGCGCTCGACTACCCGAAGCTGTTCAACGGCGAGGACTGCAACGCGCTCACCTGGTTCAGCCCCAGCGAGGAGACCCGGCTCAACCAGACGGCGGAAATGCTGCGGACCGTGGTCAGCGCCGCGGCTTCACGGGCGGGGGCGAACTTCGTCTTCCGTGACGTGATCCCGCCCTTCGTCGGCCACGCGGTCTGCGACGGCGGCGGTGGCTCCTCGACCGAGTGGATCAACGGCCTCTCCAACCCGACGGGCGAAAGCTACCACCCGAAGGTCACTGGTCATGCCAGCGGCTACTACCCCGTGGTGAAAGGCGTGACGGGCTGAAAAACCAGTTCCGTGGTTCCTTTGTCCTGCTATTCCGGACAAAGGAACCACGGAACCCATGCTGCTCTTACGGCTGGGTCTCCGTGGCCGGGCTCTCGACCTCGATCCGGGGGAGGATCCGCTCGAGCCAGTCGGGGATCCACCAGTTGCGCGGGCCGAGCAGCTGCATCACCGCTGGCACCAAGACCATTCGCACCAGGGTGGCGTCGAGGAAGATCGCCGCTGCCAGGCCGATCCCGAAGAGCTTGAGGAAGACTTCGGGCGAGGCGACGAAGGCGAGGAAGACGACGACCATGATCGCCGCCGCCGCGGTGATCACCCGGGCGGTCTTGGCGAGGCCATCGGCAACTGCGCGGCGGGTGTCGCCGTCCTTCAGGTACTCCTCGCGGATCCGCGAGATCAGGAAGACCTCGTAGTCCATCGAGAGGCCGAAGAGGATCGCGAACATCATCACCGGCATGAACGGCGCAATCGGGACTTCGTGGTCGATCCCGATCAGTTCCCCGACCGCACCCCCCTGCGCGACCAGGGTCATGACGCCGTAGGCGGCGCTAACCGAGAGCAGGTTCATGATCGCTGCCTTCAGCGAGATGAACGGCGAGTGGAAGGCGACGAGCAGCAGCAGGAAGGAGAGGCCGACCACGCCCGCGATGAAGAGCGGGATGCGGCCGGTGATGTAGGAGCTCTGGTCCTCCAAGGCCGCGTTGACTCCGCCGACCAGGGCCGTTGCTTCGGAGTTGCCGAGCGAGGCCGGGATCACGGTGCCGCGCAGGTGGTCGACCAGTTCCGAGGTTGCCTCGTCCTGCGGGGAGGTGGTGGGAACGACGGTCATAATCGCGGCGGTGCCGTCGGAGTTGAACTGCGGCGGCGGCACGTAGGCGACCCCGTCCTCGTCGCGGATGTCCGTGGCGAGACCTTCGATCGCCGCTTTGTCTTGCGGGCTTGGAAGTTCGGCGGCGATCACGAGCGGGCCGTTGGCGCCGGGACCGAAGCCCTCGCTGATCAGGTCGTAGGCCTGGCGGGTCATCGTGTCCTCGGGATCGTTGCCCGCGTCGGGGAAGCCGAGCCGCATGCCGAGCGCCGGCGCCGCCAGAGCCAGCAGGATCGCCGCGGCGACGATCGCCGCCGGCCACGGCCGCTTCTGCACCCAGTGGCTCCAGCGCGCGGCTGGGGAGTTGCCGTCCTCTTCGGGGCGGTCGAGCCGGCGCCCGAGGATCGGAATCTTCAGGCGGTCGACCCGCGGTCCCAGGTAGGCGAGCAGCGCCGGCAGCAGAGTGATCGAGGCCAGCATCACGATCAGGACGGCGAAGGCGGCCGAGATCGCCACCCCGTACATGTAGGGGAGGCCGGTGAGGAAGAGGCCGAGGACCGCGATCACCACGGTGCCGCCGGCGATGATGACGCTGCGCCCAGCGGTGGTGACGGCCTCGACGACGGCGTCGTGGCGGTCCTTGCCCGCCTTCATCGCCGAGCGGAACCGGGTCAGCACCAACAGCGCGTAGTCGATCCCGACCCCGATCCCGATCAGGCCCGAGACGGCGGTGGTCCAGTTGGGGACGTCGATGACGTTCGCCAGGAGCACGATCAGACCGCCGGAGGAGATGCCGAGCCCGACGAGGGCGATGATCAGCGGCAGGCCGGCGGCGACCAGCGAGCCGAAGGCGATCAGCAGCACGATCGCGGCGCCCAAGAAGCCGAGACCCTCGGGGCTGCTCGCTTCCTGCGCGGTGTAGATCGGTTCGCCGCCGAGCTTGATTTCGAGGCCGTCGCCGCTGTTGGCTTCGGCCGCATCGATCAGTTCTTCGCCCTGCTCCTTCTTCACCGACCAGCCGGGGACGGTGAGGGGGAGGGTGGTGGTGGCGATCGTGCCGTCGTCCGAGACCCGGATCGGCGCCCGTTTCTCCACGTCCTTGATCGCTTCGACTTCCGCGAAGAACGCGTTCATCTGCTGTTTCGAGGCGGGACTCTTGACGCCGTTCGGGTCTTTCCAGACGACGTAGATTTCCTGCCCCGAGTAGCCGCCGAACTCGCGTTCGGCGAGTTCGCTCGCTTCCTTGGACTCTGAGCCGGGCGTGTTGTAGTCGGCTTCGTACTCGCCGGCGAAGGTCGTGCCGAGCCCGATCAGGACGACGGTGGCGACGATCCAGGCGAGGACCATGCGGCCGCGGCGGCGGTAAGCAATATCGGCGAGGCGGGCGAGGCGGCGGGTCATGGAAAAGGAAGGTCCTTTCGCGCTAATAACTGGTTACCGAGCAGAAAGGTTCAACGAGCAAACGATTCATATCACAAAGTACCGGGTAAGCTTCATCCCCCATGACCGGCGATTCCGTCAACGGCGACCGCGCCCCATCGACCCTCGCTTTCCTGCTCTCGCAGGTGGGGATCCACGCCTCGCGCCGCTTCGCCGAGCGGATCGCCGAGGTCGACCTCAACCCGCCGCTGTTCCGCATCCTCAATCTGATCGACGCCGCCGAAGGACAGTCCCAGCAGGCGATCGGCGCCGGCATCCAGGTCCCGCCCAGCCGCATGGTCGCGCTCGTCGACGAGCTCGAGGAGCGAGGTCTCGTCGAGCGCCGGCCCAACCCGGAGGACCGCCGGGTCCGGGCCCTGTATCTGACCCGCAAAGGCCGCAGTGCCCTGACCCGTGGCCGCGCAATCGCGAAGGCCCACGAGGAGGAGCTGACCGAAGGCATGAGCGAGACCGACCGCACCCGCCTGACGAAGTTGCTGCAGAAGATGGTCGACCAGCAGGCGATCGGTCGAGGCGTCCATCCGGGCCTCAGCAGCTAACGCTCAGACGAAGCTTCTTGTTCGTTAGCGGCTAGACAACATCTCCGTCCTGGTGGTGCTGTTCCATTCCGGGTGACCTGGTTTAGGTCCCTGGAATGCGAACGGCACCCCCACCGACGGAGGTCGAGGCGGCAAGGCCGCTGCTGGAACGGCGACGGCTGGGATTGGCCGATGGCGCCGCGACCACGCTCCACGTCGCCCGTTTCGAGCGGCGCGCCTTCCTTCCCCGCGTCGTTGCGCTGCGTCCCTGCTCGACCGTGCGGGACTGGTGTGAGCGCAGCGGCGCCGAGCACGCGATCGTCGGCGGCTTCTACATGCGCCCCGGCGGCCCCGCCCTGGGCGACCTCTGGATCGACGGCAAGGCGCTGCCGACCGAGCCATTCGACGCTCCTTGGCACCAGCAGCGCGGATGCGTCCACATAGATGGGGGAGAGGTGCGTCTGGCCGCGCGCCAGGAGCTTGGCTCGAAGCCCCGGGGCGACCTCCTCCAAGCCGGCCCGATGTTGGTCGGCGAGGGCCGGGCGCTCGTCCGACCCGGGGCCGACGCCGAGGGCTTCTCCGCCGGTTCCCGCCAGTTCGACTCCGACATCACCGCCGGCCGCTATCCCCGCGCCGCGCTCGGCCTCACCGAGCGGGAGCTGATCGCCGTGGTCTGCGAAGGGCGGGCCGACAAGGAGGCCGGGCTGACGATGGTCGAGCTGGCCGAGGCGATGGCCGGGCTCGGCGCCGCCGCGGCGATCAACCTCGATGGCGGCGGCTCCGCCTCCCTCGTCCTCGGCGGCGCCCTCGTCAACACCCCCCGCGAGGAGCACGGGCTCGAGCTTCCTGGCGGTCGCGAGGTGGCGACCGCGCTCCACTTCGCACCCCGCTCCTAAGGCTGAGCACGACCCGTCGTTACCCTCGGCGGTCGTGTCTGCCGCTGCCAAAAGGTTGCTGATGGGGATCTATTTCTATCCCCGCGGCGGCTCCGCCCACGTCTGCCGCTCGATTGCGAGGGAGCTGGGAGCCAACAATTTCGAGGTGACGCTGCTCAGCGGCTCACGCCCTGACCTCGGTGGCGAGGCCTCGGCGGCGAACTTCTACGCCGGCCTTGATGTGCGGCCGGTCGAGTTCGCCCCCGCCGGCAGCGTTCCTCTGCACGGGTCCTACGAGGATCGACCCGGCGCCCCGGACCCCGTCCTCGCGAGCCTGGACGACGAGGAGTTCGAGCGACAGGTGGAGGCCTGGACCGGGCCGATGGCGGCCGCGGCTGCCGCTGGGGTCGACGTCCTCTATCTGCATCACCTGACTCCCCTCAACGAGGTGGCGGTGCGGGTGCTGCCCGAGGTGCCGGTGGTCGGCCACGTCCATGGCACCGAGCTGCTGATGCTGGAGCAGATCGAGGCGGGGGCGCCGGCCGGATGGAAGTGCGCCGAAGCCTGGGCGGGGCGACTGCGGCGTTGGGCCGCCGGCTGCACCCGGATCGTCGTCAACGAGCGCAAAGGGCTTGGCCGCGCCGCCGCCCTGCTCGAGCTCGAGGAGGACCGCTTCGACTGCGTCCCCAACGGGTTCGACCCGATCTTCTCGCCGGGCGTCGTCGACCGGCGCTCGCATTGGCGCCGCAACCTGGTCGCCGATCCCCGTGGCTGGCGGCCGGGCGACGATCCCGGCAGCGTCTCCTACGCGGATGAGGATCTCGCGGCGCTCGATGGCGTCGTGCTCCTCGCGGTCGGTCGCTTCACCGAGGTCAAGCGGCTGCCGCTGCTGATCGAAGCCTTCGCCCGCGCCGAGGCGAAGCTCGACGAGCGCGCTGCCCTCGTCCTCATCGGTGGCCACCCGGGCGAGTGGGAGGGCGAGCACCCCTGCGAGACGATCGCCCGAACCGGCGCCCGCCACGTCTTCCTCGCCGGCTGGCACGGGCACGAGGAGCTGCCCCCATTCCTCCGCGCCGGCGACCTCCTCGTCCACGCCTCTGTGCGCGAGCAGTTCGGCCAGGTCCTGGTCGAGGCGATGGCCTGCGGGCTGCCGGTGATCGCGGTCCGGCGCGGGGGACCGGCGACGATCGTCGACGACCCGCAGACGGGGTGGCTGGTCGAGCCCGACGACGTCGACGCTCTCGCCGGGGCGATCGCTGCGTCCGTCGCCGACGCCGGCGAGCGGCGCCGGCGTGGCGAGGGGGCTCGCGAGAAGGCGGTGCGGATGTACTCCTGGGCCCACATCGGCCGAGAGCTCGCCGAGATCGTTCGAATAGCTTCCTGACGTGGACGTCGTCTGGACCCTGCTCGGAATCGCGGTGATCGCGATCGCCCTGCGCGACATCTTCGACGTTCTCTTCCACCCGCTCGGCCGCGGGATGGTGGCCCGCTGGGTGGTGCGCAGTGTTGCCTGGGCCGCTCGCCACGTGCCCGGTGGGGAGAAGACGATCGGGCTGTTGGCGGGGCCGATCGGTTACGTCGCCGTAGTCGCGACCTGGGCGGCGCTGCTGGCGCTGGGCTGGGCGCTCGTCTTCTGGCCGCAGCTGCCGCAGGGTTTCCACTTTGACGCCGGCCTCGACCCCGCCCAGCACACCGGCTTCCTCGACGCGCTCTACGTCTCCCTCGTCAACCTCACCAGCCTCGGTTACGGCGACATCTCTCCCGAATCCCCGCTGCTGCGGATTCTCGGTCCGGTGGAGACGATGTTCGGACTCGGGCTGCTGACCGCCAGCATCTCCTGGCTGATCTCGATCTACAACTCGATCTCCCGCCGTGACTCCCTAGCGCACGAGGTCCACCTGGCGAAGGAGTCCGAGGAGCGGCTGGGGGAGAAGCTGGCCGACGCCGATCCGCAACTGCTCGAGTCCCTGCTCGCCGGCTTTGCCGAGCAGCTGATCCGCTGCCGTCGCGACCTGATCCACTTCCCGATCACCCACTACTTCCGCACCGAGGACGAGGAGCGGGCGCTGGCGGGGCTGCTGCCCTTCCTCGCCTCCTTGGTGGAGGAGGCGAGCGGCGAGGATCGGCCGCACTCGCTGCGGGTGCGGGCGGAGATCCTGCGGATGGCGATCGACGATTTCGCGGCGACGCTGCGGGCGCGTTTGCGGATGCCTGGTAAGAACACCGAGGACACGCTGCGGCATTACCAAGAGGAACATGGGCCCGTCGGAGGCGGATAGCACGGCAGGCACCGGCGGGTTTATCTTGGTTTCGCCGCTCTAGGGGATGAAGGGGGTTGCAGCGCCGTGAAGGTTTTCCGGTCGTCAGCCAGTTGCATCATGGTGATCTCCTTGCTGGCCGCTGCTCTCACGGGCTGCGGCTCGAGCGGTGAATCCGACCAGGACAGAGAGCTGCGAGGAACCTTCCTCTCGTTCCCCGACTACCTCGACCCGGCCCTTGCGTTCTCGCTGGAAGGGGCGACGGCGCTCCACGCCACCTACATCCCGCTCCTCACCTATGCCCCCGAGAGCGGCAAAGCCGGCACCGAGCTAGTTCCCGGCCTCGCCGAAGACCTGCCGAAGATCGACCAGGGGGGCCGCCGTTACACGCTCTTCCTGCGGCCCGGGCTCGAATACTCCGACGGGACCCCGGTGCGCGCGTCGGACTTCCGCTTCGCGGTTGAACGCCTCCTGCGGATGAACTCGGGCGGCTCGTCTTTCTATATGGGGATCGAGGGCGCCGAACGGTTCGCCGAAACCAAGCGCGGCGGGATTGAGGGAATCTCGACCGATGACCGCAGCGGCAAGATCACGATCCGCCTGACGGAACCGAGCGGGTTCTTCAGCTACATCCTCGCCCTGCCGTTCGCGGCGCCGCTGCCGCCGGGAACGCCGCCCGAGGACCAGACCGCCGACCCGCCGCCGGCGACCGGCCCCTATGAGATCACCAAGGTGCGGCCCGGGCGCAGCTGGGAATACGACCGCAACCCTGCCTGGGATGCCAACGGCGAGGCGATGCCGGACTTCCCGGACGGCCACGTCGAGAAGATCAAGCTCGAAGTTCGCAGCAACCCGATCACCCAGGTCGACGAAGTGGAAAAGGGCCAGGTCGACTGGATGAAGAACCCGCCGCCGCCCGAACGCTACGCGGAAGTGAGGGACCGCTACGAGGGGACGCAGTTTCGCGAGGAACCGACGATCAGCATCTACTACTTCTGGATGAACACGCAGACGCCGCCGTTCGACGACCCGCGGGTGCGGCGGGCGGTCAACTACGCCGTCGATGCCGAAGCGCTGGAACGGATCTTCGCCGGGACTCTCGAAGCGACCCAGCAGGTGCTGCCGCCGCTGATGCCGGGCTACCGCAAGTTCGAGCTCTACCCCCACAACCTGGCGAAGGCGAAGAAGCTGATCGCCGAAGCGGCTCCGGCCGATCGGAAGGTCACCGTCTGGACCTTCAATCTCGAGCCCAGTGACGAAGCGGGCGAATACTACGAGCAGGTGCTGCGCAAGCTCGGGTTCGAAACGAAGCTGAAAGTTGTCGACTTCACCAACTACTTCACCGTGATCGGCAACTCAAGCACGCCGGACCTCGACACCGGGTTCGCCAACTGGCTGCTCGACTATCCCCACCCCAACGACTACTTTCAGCCGCAACTGACGGGGGAAAGCATCCTTCCGAACGGCAACACCAACTGGGCCCTCTTCGACGACCCAGAGGTAAACGCGAAGACGCGCGAGCTTGGCCGCCAGCAGCTGGGACCAGCGCAGGAACGCGAATACGCAGAACTGGACCGCACGGTGATGCGCGAAGCCCCCTGGGTGCCCTTCGGCAACCTCACCCTCGGCACCTTCGTCGCCGACTCGATTGACCTCGACGAGCTCGTCGTCAGCCCGATCTACGGGCAGGACCTGACCAGCTTCGAGTTCAAGTAGCTATTCCTCCTGGCGGATCTCGCCGCCGCTTTCCGGCGGCATCTCGAAGACGGCCTGAACCGCCCGGATCGGGATGCCGGCCTCGTCCTCCTCGGCCAGGCGTTCTTCGTTGCGCTTGACGATCTCGAGGCTGGCTCGGAGCGTCTCGTTGTGGAGGTTCCCCAGTTCCACCATTCCGCGCTCGTCGACCCGGCCGCCGAAGCGGGTGAGAAACCTTTCCGGGCGACGGTCGAAGACCTTCGCTTTGACCGACTGCATGACGTCCTCGAGCACCAGGTAGCCGATGTGCTTGGAGATCTTTTCCCGCTGCGGCTGGCTGAAGGTTTCCCACTCGGCGTCTTCGATGATCGGCAGGTTGACCCAGTAAAGGGCGCCGCCCTCGGGACTCTCCTCGCGGACCCGTTTGACGCTTCCCTCGGCGACGAGCTCGTCGAGGTGCGCCGCGACCTCGGCGCTCGACATTTCGAGTTCGCGGGAGAGCTCCTCGGCGTCGGCCGGGTGCTCGAGACGGTTGAGGGCGTAGATGATGAGGCTGCGCTCGCGGCCCACCTCGTGCTGCTCCGGGAAGACGTCAGGCCGGCCTTCGCCGTTTGCCGCCGCGCAGGCGCGCTCGGTGCCGATGAACGGGGCCAGGGTGAGGTAGGTGCAGAGAGGAGCGAGCGCCGGCAGTGACCCGGCGCCGCCGTCGCGCGTCTGCCGGTATGCAAGGGAGTAGACCGCGCCGGCGATCGCCTCGACCGCAAGCGCCGGTACCTCCGGCGAGCGCTGCCGTCCTTCCTCCGCTATCCGCGCCAAAGAGGGCATCGCTTCTTCGCGACGGGCGAGCGCGTCGGGGCCGGCGGCGTAGACGTCGACAAAGAGCAGGTGCGCCATCGCTGGGCGCGAGGCCATGAAGTTGAAGAGGCCGCTGTAGGCAACGCGGACCGCCGTCGGCCAGTCGGGAGTGCGGCGGAAGGCGGGCAGGATCGCCGCCGCAGTGTGCGCCCCGGCGCTGTCGATCGCAGCCATCAGCGCGTCCCGCTTGCCCTCGAAGTTGGCGTAGAAAGTGGTCGGGGACATCGAAGCCCGCTTCACGACCTCCTCGATCGTCGCGTTCTCGTAGCCGCGCTCGGCGACGACGACGGCGAAGGCCCGTAGCGCCCGCTCTTCGTGGTCATGGCCGGCGAGGGTTTCCGGCGCCGAGGAGGGAGGGCGAGTCGCCAGCCGCAGCGGCTGCGGCGGCGGCCGGTAGGAGAGCAGGAAGTCCATCAGCGGGTCACTGAGCTGCAGCAACTCGGCCTCGGCGCCGCGCCGCAAGCGGGTGCGGATGACTTCCATCGCGGCGCCGACGAGGGCGATGATCATCTCCGGGGGGGTCCCGGCCCGATCGGGCATTTCGACCGTTCGGATCTGCATCAGCTTTTCGACCGCGGCGACCGCGTCCTCGATCGGCCGCAGCGCCTCGATCCCGGCGGCGTAGGCCTCGATCAGGCAAAGCCGAGCCGCCGCGGGCTGCTCGATCACCACTTCGGTGAGCTTCTTGAAGCGCCGCCGAGCGCGCTCCTCGCCGTCGAGCTCCCCTGGGTCGGCCTGCCTCACCTTCTCGCCAACGATCTCTTCCACGACCGCCTTGAAGCAGGCCTCCTTGTCGGGAAAGAGGTCATAAAAGCTGCGCCGGGAGATCCCGGAGAGCTCGATCAGGTCGGTGACCCGGGTCGCCGCGTAGCCGCGGGTGGCGACGCTGGCGACCATCGCCCCGAAGAGGCGTTCGCGCTGGTTGCGGGCTACGTCCTCGGCCGGGGTCCCGGGGCCGGGGGGCAGCATGCGCTCGCGCAGTGAGTCAGATGCGCCCCAAGGGGTCTCGACCATGCCGGCTGCGGACCCTAGCGACCCAATGGCAATTTTCGCCTCCATCTGGATACAAAAATGTACATTCTCTAGCCTAGACACGCTGACCAGTAACTAAACGGCTCTCTAATGCGATTCTAGCGGCTTAGCTCAGCCGACTTCAACCGGTTTCTCGACACCGATTGTTGACAAGATAGGTATGAGTATCTATCTTGCGGCAGCCCGCCGCGGCTCGGGGAACGAGCAGCAGGTCCAGCGGCTGGGAAAACGGGGATGAGGCGCTACTGCGGGAGCTGACTTCGGCTCCACGGGGCCTCCATTGGGGTTCACAAGGAGACAAAATACGATGATGTCTACAGTTTTTGCCTTTCGCACGAAGCAAATAGAGCATCAGACCCGTAGACGGCCACGCAAAGATATGGCAAGATCTCTAACTGGTTGTCGTTGATCCCCGGCGACGCCATCGCATCTGGGCCGGGCGCCGGAACGCTTGCAGTCCCCTCCGGTGCCCGGTTCGATGCGTAGGGAGAATCTTGGCTAGCGAACAGGGCCGCGGGCTCAAAACCGAACCGGGGCCGGCGGGACCGCTGCCTCGCGGTCGCCACGACCTGGCGCCCGAGGAGGTTCGGCGCCACCAGCGCGAACGGATAGTCGGCGCCGTGGCGAAGGAGATGGCCTCCCGTGGCTACGGCGACCTCACCGTCGGCCAGATCATCTCTGAGGCGCGGGTTTCTCGCACCACCTTCTACGCCCAGTTCGCGAACAAGCGGGAGGCGGTCGCAGGAGCCCACGAGATCATTTCCGACCGCTTCGTTGCGATCCTTGAGGAGGCCTGCGGCCGCGAGCGCGAGTGGCCGTTGAAGGTGAAAGCCGGGATCGAGGCGATCCTCGACTTCGCCTACGCGAACCCTGAGCAGGCGCGGCTGCTTGCCGTCCGGCTCGATGGCGCCGACGTCGTCCTCGGCGAGAGCGTCCGCGCCTCGCAACGCCGGCTGCTGGAGCTACTCGCGGAGGGCCGTAGCTATCCCGCCGCGGTGGCGCTGCCGCAGATCACCGAGGAGGCGCTGGTCGGCGCGATCTCGATCGTCATCTCCAGGGTCCTCGACCGGGGCAGCGACGATGATTACGCCACCCTGCGCTTGCAACTGGTCGAGTTCATCCTGGCCTTCTACCTGGGGGCAGGGGAGGCGTCGCGGGTCGCCGCCGGCAGCGGCTAGCTCAGCCGCGTCGTCTCGGTTGGGAACGGGTTCTCGACCGCCAACCGCTCGCCGCCGATCAGGAGCGTGGTGGTGTGGGCATTAACAGCGCTCATCTCGACGGAGGCTAACGTCCGGTGAACTTCGCTTAGATTGACTGCATGTCGACGGGCGAATACGCAGAGACCAGAGCCGACCAGGCGGCGGGGTTCCAGTTCGCTTCGCTTGCGGTCCTGCGCCCCTACGCCTTCGGCATCTACGTCGTTGCTCTGGTCCTCTGGACGGCGACCTACGGGATCCCGGTTCAGCGCGAGCTGGTGATTCTCTGGACCTGCGGCGCTCTTGCCTGCGCCTCGATTGGGCGGCCGCCGCGGGAAATCCTGCAGCTGGTCCTGGACTGGCTGCCGATCGTCGCCGTGCTCTGGATCTACGACCTGACGCGAGGGGCCGCGGACTCCTTCGGGATCGGCATCCACTACCACGTGATGATCGACTTCGACAGCTTCATCTTCGGCGGTCAGGTGCCGACCGAATGGCTGCAGGACCACCTCTACGAGCCCGGGTCCGTCACCCCGTGGGACGTCCTCTTCACGCTCACCTACACCTCTTACTTCATCGTCCCGTTCGCGCTCGCCGGCTACTTCTGGGTGCGCGACCGGCTCGCCTTCAAGCGCTTCACCCGCAGGCTGGTGACGCTCGCGCTCTGCGGCCTTGCCACCTACATCGCCTTCCCGGCGGCGCCGCCTTGGCTGGCCGGGGAAATGGGGCTGATCGGGGAAGTCCACCGCAGCACCGGTAAGGGCTGGGAAGTGCTCAGCGTCGGCACCGCGTCGCTCTTCTCCAAGGGTCAGGCGTCCAGCAACCTCGTCGCCGCCGTGCCCTCGCTCCACACCGCCTTCGTCACCCTCGTCGCCCTCTTCCTCTGGAGCCGGGTGCGCCGCCGCTGGCTACGGCCTCTGCTTCTTCTCTATCCGCTGCTGATGGGCCTGACCCTGATGGCGACCGGCGAGCACTACTTCTTCGACGTCGCCCTCGGCTGGGTCTACGCCGGCGCGGTGATGGCGGCCTGGGGCTGGTGGGAGCGGCGCCAGGAAGCGAGGCTGCCGGCGACGTCCCTGGCGGTGGAGCGGGCCTAGCGCAGGCGCAGGGGGCGCTTGAGGCTGATGGGCGCCGGGCGGCCGGCATCGGTCAGTCGGACGCGGATCTTCAGGGAGCGCTTTCCGGCTCGGCGTTTGGAAGCGATGAGCTTGCGGCCGCGCTTGGTGAGGGAGGCCGGGATGCCTTCCTTGGCACCGTCGCGCATCGAGTAGGTGTTGCGGGCGAGGACGCGCTTGCCCGACCTGAGCAGGAGCTGACCCGAGCAGGGACCGCCGGCGCAGCGGAGCGGGACGCGGGCGGCCCGGCGGCTGGAGCGCAGGCGGCCGGCCAGCTCCGCCACTCCGTTGCGCGTGCTCGGCCCGGCGACGGGGGAGGCGGCGGCGCGCCCTGGCGCCGCCGGGGTCTGCACGAGGCCGCCGAGCGCCCCCGGCTGCTCGAGCACGGGTAGCCGCAGCTCGAGGTCGGTGACCGTGATCGGCGCCTGCAGGTTCGAGGGGCGCGAGTAGGGCGGGTCGGCGGGCAGCAGCTCGAGCTTGACGGTGTCGTCGCCGGCGAAGCGGTAGCCCTGCGGGTGGAGCTGGAAGACGACGTCGTCCCCGCCGGGTCCCGGGCGCAGCAGGCCGCGGGCGACCAGCCGCTCTTTGCCATCGGGGAGGACGTCGAGCAGGCGGGCGGCTAGGGCCGAGTTGGTGCCGGTGGTGGCGAGGTCGGCGATCACGGTCGGCGAGCCGAGCAGGGTGAAGCCGGGGGCCGGGACGGAGAGGCGGTAGTTGGCGGTCCCCGCCTGGTCGGCGCCCGAGGCGGTGGCGCAGGGGTCTTTGCCGGCGATCGGGTCGAAGGTGGTGCCGATACTGGGGTCGCCGGCGCCGGGGAGGACCGTCTGGCCGGCGGCATCGCCGAAGCGGATCTCCCCCGGCGAAAGCGAGAGCCAGTCGCCCGCTTTATATGGGCCTGCGGAGGCGCTCGCCGCGGGGCAGGTCGTCGTCAGCGCCTCGGCGCTGGAGCTCGGCGCCGAACCCGCCCCCTTCAGGTAGTGGTCGAACCAGGCGTTCAGGCGTTGCAGGAAGAGCGCCTCGTCGGCCGCCTTGTTCTGGCTGCGGGCGTGGCCGTCGTCCATCAGGAAGAGCGAGATCGGGTCGCCGGGGTACTGGGCCCGGGTGCGGTTGTAGAAGCGGACCGCCTCGTCGACCGGGAAGAGGTCGTCGTTCCAGCCGCTCTGGATCAGCAGCGGCGCCGGCGGCTGGCTGTGGTCGATGTAGTACGAGGAGTGATGGGTGGTGATCTCGGCGACGATCGAGTTCGCCAGCGGATTCGAGTCGTAGGGCTCGCCGGCGTTGATCAACGTGTACCAGCCGGTGAGGTCAGCGCCGGGGTCGGCTCCGGGCGGCGCGTAGTTGCTGGAGGCGAGGCCGATGCCGTAGAGGCCGGTCACATAAGAGGACTTCTCGACCCCGATCGGGGCGTCGCCGCCGGGGCCGCGGTAGGGGTTGTCGGCGCGGTAGTCGAGGGTGCTGCCGTTCGGCATCAGCGAGTAGGCGAGGTCGCTCCAGGGCCACTGCGGGACCGCGGCGGCGAGTTCCATCGGGGTCCCGGCCGGGCTTTTCCACGCCACTAGTGAGCCGTCGGGCAGCATCGTCCGGTTGCGCAGCGCCGCCAGCGCCAGCGACATGCCGCCGCCGTAGGAGACGCCGGTGGCGCCGATCTTGTCGGGGATCGCGACGCCTTCGTCGGCGAGGACGGAGATTAGGTATTGGGCGTCGCGGACCTCGTAGCGCGTGTCGAGCAGGTGGTTGTAGCCGGCGGCGCAGGCGGTGGGTTCGAGCAGGCGGTCGGGGTCCATGCCGCCGCAGCTGTCTCCCCAGCCGCGGTCGCTGATGCTGAAGACGGCGTAGCCGCGTTCGGCCCAGTCCTGGACCCGTTTGTCCTCGAGACCGATTTTGCTGCCGCCCCAGCCGTGGAAGACCCCGATCAAGGGGTAGGGGCCGTCGTCGCCGCTGCTCGGCGCCGGCGGCAGGACGACGTTGACGTCGATCTGGGTGGCGCCGTCCCAGGTCGTGGTCTCGCCGCCGCAGAGGCGGACGTTGCCGTTGCTCGGCTGCTCGGCACAAGGGACGTCGCCGCCGTAGAGGTCAGCCGCCTCCGCCCCCGTCGCCACGACGCCGCTGACGGCAGTGAGAAGCAGCGCCAGGAAGATCCGCATCCGCCCTCTCTACCCAATATTGACTACGCGCAAAAAGGGTCAGGCGAGGCGGCGGCGGAAGCTCTCTTCGAGAGCCTCCTTGCCGCTTTCGCCCGGGACGGTCTTGTCGAGTCGCATCACCGAGCTGCGGCCGTCGATTTCCAGGGTCGCTACCTGGTTGTCGAAGTGGGGACCGTTGAGGGTGCGCCAGCGGATTCCCGGGTCCGGCGTGCCGGCGGCGCGGGCGAGCAGACGGGCGAAGGCGGTCAGCGGCTTGCCGAAGCCCATGCGGACGACGCGCCGCTCTTTTTCGTCGAGCGGGTTGCGGTAGGGGGAGCAGACCGCCTGGTAGACCGGCGCCCGCCCGGCCCCGTCGCCGTTGGCCGAGCGCGGCCAGGCGACCTCGGCGAGGTAGGCGTGGTGGACGTCGCCGGAGAGGACGACGACCGAGGCCGGCGCCTTGCCGCGCTGGCCGGTCGCGACCTCGTGGAGGAGGTCGCGCAGCTTGCCGAAGGATTCGCCGAAGGCGGGCCAGTGGTCGAAGTCGACTTCGCGGCGGATCTTCTCGCTCACCCAGGCGACCGGCTTGCCCCAGGCGTTGCCCTCGACCAGCTGCTCGTTCCAGGCCTCGATCCGCTCGAAGGCGGGGGAGAGCAGCCAGGGGATCGTGGTGCAGATCAGCAGGTGGTCGAAGTCGCCTTCGCAGTGTTCGACGATCCATTCCCACTCTTCGTCGTCGACGATCGAGCGCCGGCCCTCCTCGAGGACCCGCGCCGCGCGGGCGTCGATGAAGACCGCGCGGGTGCGACCGAAGTCGCGGCAGAAGCTCCAGCGGGTGCCGTCGCCCATCGACTGGATCCGGTGCGCCCAGGCGAAGATGACCTCCTCGCCGGTCTGGTTGCCGCGGATCCGCTGATAGATCTCGTTCTCCCGCAGCTCGCGCGGGGAGAGGTTGCCGATGTGCTGGTAGATCCAGTAGCTGGCGACGCAGCCGACGACGCGCCGGTGCCACCAGGACTTCTGCTGCATCTCCAGCAGCCAGCCGCGGGAGATGTTCCAGTCGTCGCTCATGTCGTGGTCGTCCCAGAGCATCGAGACCGAGACGTTGGCGAAGAGCCAGCGGATCAGCGGCTCCTCCCAGCTCTCGCAGTAGAGCCAGGTGTACTCCTCGAAGTCGGTGACCTCGTCGAACGGCGGCGTGTCGGTGCCGCGTCGCTCCTTGATCTTTTTCCGCGTCTTCGGCGAGCCCTCGTCGACGTAGACCTGGTCGCCGAGCAGGAACAGCTGCTCGGGCCAGTCGTCCCGGACGCCCTCGGCCATCTGCTTGGCGAGGACCCAGAGCGCGTCGACCTCGTGGCCGGCTTCGGTCTCGTCTTTGGGTTCGGTAAAGGGGGCATCGTGAGGGACGGCGACGCGGCAGGAGCCGAAGCAGATGTCGAGCTCCTTGTCGGCGTCGATCGTGCGGATTGCGCTCGGCGGCAGATCGGAATCGGCCTGCGGCCAGTGGACCTCGCCGTCCAGCTTCACCTCGTACTCGTAGCGCGTCGCCGGCTCTAGGCCCTCGATGCTGACGAGCGCGTAATGGTGCCCCTCGACGCGGAAGGTCGGCTCGCGGTGGCCGAGCACCTCGACCTCGCAGGCCTCGTCGGTCTCGACCCAGACGGTCGCCTCGGTGTCGGAGACGTAGCGGAGCAGCGGGCCTAGGACGAGCTGCGGCATTGGCACTCCCTACCCACTGGGCAAATTTTCAGATCCGGCCAAGAAGCAGGAGGATAAGGAGGATCAGCGCGATCAGGCCGAGGATGCCGCCGGCGACCGCGACCTTCAGCAGCACCAGCACGATCGCGACGATGATCAGAAGACCGATCAGGGCACCGACCATTTTGCGAATCCCTCCTGTCTCGCTGCGGTGGAACCACCCGCATTGGATTGATTTCTTAAACAAAACGGGTAGTTCACCGCTCCGTCAGGCCTTTGATCAAGAAGCTGCCGAGAAAAGCACTGACAGGTCGCGCCGACGATCCGTTTAGAGAGAGTCGGCACGCCCCTACCCTTGATCGGATGGCCCGCGATGGGAAAATCGATCTATGAGCAGCGAAGCAGCAGCCCCGGCGGGCTTCAGCCGCCTGCTCTCCGACGACCGACTTACGCGGCGCGCGGTCGGGGGGGACGAGCGCGCCTTCGCGGCGATCTTCCGCCGCTACCACCAGAGCCTCTATCGCTTCTGTCTGGCGATCGTCGGCAATCCCGAGGATGCCCAGGACGCGTTGCAGAACACGATGATGAAGGTGCTGCGGGCGCTGCCGGGCGAGGAGCGCAAGATCGACCTGAAGCCGTGGCTCTACCGGATCGCCCACAACGAGTCGATCGACCTGCTGCGGCGGCGCCGGGAGACGCGGCCGCTCGACGTCGAGTACGCGGCGCCTGGCTACGGGCTGGCCGAGGACGCGGCGACGCGGGAGCGGCTGCGGCGTCTGGTCGCCGACATGCGGGAACTTCCCGAGCGCCAGCGCGAGGTGTTGGTGATGCGCGAGCTGGCGGGGCTGGACTTCGAGGAAATCGGCACCGCGCTGGAGACCTCGGGCGCGGTGGCGCGGCAGACGCTCTACGAGGCGCGGATGAGCCTGCGGCAGATGGAGGAAGGGCGTGAGATGAGCTGCGGCGCCATCACCAAAGCCCTTTCCGACGGCGACGGCCGGGTTACCCGCCGCCGTGACGTTCGCGCCCACCTCCGCTCCTGCGCTCACTGCCGCGCCTTCCGCGACGAAATTAAGGGGCGCGAGCAGGACCTCTCGGCGCTCTCGCCGCTGCCGGCGATCGCGGCGGCCGGGATGCTGCAGGGCCTCGTCGGCGGCTCCGGCGCAACCGGCGGCGGTCTCGCGGCGGCCCTCGGCGGCGGCGCCGCGAAAACGATTGCCACCTCCGCCGCGGCCAAAGGCGTCGCGACCGTCGCGGTGGTCGCGGCGGTTGGCGTCGGCGCTGCCGATCGCACCGGCGTCATCCACCTGGGGCTCCCCGGCGAGGGGGACTCGAACCCGGCGAAGACCGCGCCGGGAGTCGCTGGCTCCCACGACGTCGGACCGGCACAGTCCTCCGCGGGCTCGCACGGCCAGGGCAACGGGGCCGACGGGCCGGCCAGAGCCACCGGCACTCCCCCCGCTTCGGCAACGGGCGAAGGAAAGGGCGCCGCCCACTCCAAGGGGCATGGCGAGGGACACGGAAAGGGTCACAGGGGCCTGCAGGCGCCGGTGCCTCCCAGCGAGCACCCAACCGGGCGAGGGCACGAAAAGCAGCATCCGGAAGCCGCCGCCGGGGGCCAGGAAAAGGCAGCCGAAAACAAGCCAGAAGCGATCGACCCTGAGGGCGGACAGTCGGAGACCGCGCCCAAGCCCACCCATCCGGCCCCATCCACTCACCCGGTTAAGCCGCCAGCCGAACCGCCGAAGGAAGCACCCGAAAACCCTCCCCCGGCGGCGCCTGAACCGCCACAGGCGCCGCAGTCACAATCGGACAGCCAGGCGAAGGCGACCGACGAAGGCGCGGGAGCTTCCGGGTCGCACTCCAAGGCACCTGAAAAAACCCCCTAACGCCAACCCTTTGGAGGCGGGGCGCCAACAGGTGCCGGGCGGTCGCGGTAGAGGTAGCGGCGGACCAGCGTCTCCGCCGGGCCCGCCGCCAGCACCAGGGGAGCGCCGCAGTGGGGACAGGAGCGGCTTTGCCAGCCGCTGCCGCTTGCCTCAGTGTGGGAGTGGCAGCGTGGACATTCGAGGGATTGGCTCATTCATCTCTCCGATCGGGGAACCTGTTCCAACCCTCTCGCGCCGCGGTGGGGACGGCATCCGTGTTTCTCCGCACTTTGTTCAGCCTGCGGCTGAAGACGGCGCTCGGTTGGCTGCTTCGAGCTCGGAGAGGAAGGGCGTCAGGTAGCGCCCGATCAGCTTGCTCGGGTTGTCGATCGGCCAGGGCGGCCGCTCGCTGGCGACCGAGGTTTCACCGTGGCCGCCTCCGAGCCAGCCGAACAGGTAGCGCGGCTTCGAGCCGGTCCAGAGGATCCCCCGCAGCACCGGGTCAAGCGGGTTGGACTCGACCTCGCAGCCGAGGTCGAGGGCGATCGCCTCAGCGGCGACGTCGGCCTGTTGGGTGGCGATCCCGCCCTGCTTGACGGGGAAGCTGGTGACGTCGCCGACGGCGAAGACGCCGGGCAGGTCGGGGACGCGGGCGTGGTCGTCGACCGGGACGAAGCCGCGGCCGTCGTAGGGGAGGCCGTCGATGTGGCGGCCCTCGAGCCGCGGCAGGCTGACGACGGCGTCGGCTTCAATCTCCTCGCCGGGAACCACCGCCAGTGCGCCGTTCTCGTAGGCGACCGGGTGGGTGCCGGTGATCACCTCGATCCCGTGCTCGGCGAGCAGCTCGGCGACCTGCTCGGAGGCGCGGCGGCCGAAGATCTGCAGCGGGCCTTCTTCGGGGGTGACGATCGTCAGCTGGGTCCCGGTCAGGCCGGAGCGCTCGAGTTCGGTGGCGGCGAGAAGGGCGAGCTCGTAGGCGGGCAGGGCCCAGCCGTGTCCGCCGGGCATCGTGAAGACGAGCCGGCGCAGCCGCCCTTCGCGCAGGCGGGAGACGACGTCTCGCATCTCACCCTCGTCGGGGACTCCCCAGAAGGTGGTCGCGCCGGGGACCGACCAGAGCAGGCGGGCGCCGGGGGCGACGACGAGGTAGTCGTAGGGGATCTCGTCGCCGTCGTGGCTGGTCGCGAGGCGCAGCGCCGGGTCGACGGAGGCGACGTTCTCGAGCTGGAACTCGGCGTCGCAGAGGTCGGCGATCCGCTCGAGGCTGTAGCGGAGGACGCGGGAGGCGCCGTAGGGCTCTCCCACCGCGAAGGGCCGGTAGACGAAGTCGCCGCGGCCGGCGCAGATCTCGACTCCGGCGCGGTCGCCCGCGAGGTCATGGAGGGCGAGTGCCGCCTCCAGGGCGCCGACGCCGCCGCCGACGATCAGGACCTTTGCCTTGCTCATCCCCAGAAGTGTGGAGCTGAGGGCCGAGGGCCCCATCCGGGAAAAGCCGCCCGATCGCCTGCGGGTTTGCCGCATGTGGGGTTCCCCGGATAGGGGAGCCGGGCGGCATCCTTACAGTGCGAGCATGAACGTTCTCGTCGGTTTCGACGGCAGCGACGGCGGGCGCGACGCGCTCGAGCTGACGCGGGTTCTGGCCGAGGCGATGGGCGCGCGCGTCCTCGTCGTCACCGTCCTTCCCTATGGACCGTTGCCGATCCCCTACGAAATCCTCGCCGACGAGGAAGCCGAGCGGGCGCAGCCGCTATTCGACGAGGCGCGGGAGCGGCTCGGCGGGCTGGAGGTCGAGACCCGGGCGTTCGGCGGCGGCAGCCCGGCCGGGGTGATCAACGACCTCGCCGAGCGCGAGGCAGTCGACACCATCGTCGTCGGCTCGCCGCACCGCGGGCCGGTCGGGCGGACGCTGATCGGCAGCGTCGCCGACGGGCTCCTGCACGGGGCGCCGTGTGAGGTTCTGACCGCGCCGCGCGGCTACGCCGGCGAGGAGCACGGGCCCTTCCGCACGATCGCCGTCGCCTTCGACGACACCGAGGAGGCGAAGGCGGCCCTGAAACGGGCGGAAGCGATCGCCCTCGCCTGCAGGGCGACGATCGTCGTCTACACCGTCGCGGCGCCGGTCGCCGTCGTCCCCGGTGCGGCGGGCTACACGCCGGCGATCCCGCCCGAGGCCGGGCCGATCGTGACCCAGGCGGTGAAGTCGGTCGACGAGCGGCTGGCGGCGACCGGCCGCGTCCTCTCCGGCCAGCCCGGCCCCGCGCTCGCCGAGGCCTGCGAGGAAGCCGGCGCCGACCTGGTGGTCTCCGGCTCGCGCGGCTACGGGCCGCTGGCGCGGGTCTTCCTCGGCTCGGTCTCGACCCAGCTGATGCACAAGGCGCCCTGCCCGGTGCTGGTGGTGCCGCGGCTGGGCTAGCCGCGATCTCGCAGGAGGCTCTCGAGCAGCTCGACGTATTCGCGCAGGCGGTCGATCGCCAGGTAGCTCTCGCGCACGTGGTCCCGCCCGGCGGCGCCGAGCGCGGCGGCCCGCTCCGGGTCGTCGGCGAGGGCGGCGATCGCCGACCCGAAAGCGGCCAGGTCGCGGGGGTCGTCGACCAGGACCCCGGTCTTCCCGCTTTTCACCTGATCCTGGATGCCGCCGACGCGGCTGGCGACGACCGGCTTCGACTTCCACATCGCCTCCGCGACGGTCAGCCCGAAGCCCTCGGCGAGGCTCTTCTGGACGATCACGTCGCTGCGGCGCTGCAGCGCGTTGACCATCGCGGCGTTCCGGGCGAGGTCGTCCATCGGCAGGCTGATGAGGTGGGTGCGGCGGCGGTGCTCGTCGTCGAGCTCGCGCCAGCGGGAGGCGACCCGCTCGTAGACCTGCGCCCCCTCGGGGTCGTCATGGACGCCCTCGGTCTCGGGTCCGACGAGGCAGAGGTGCAGGTCGGGGTCCTCGAGGTGCTCGGCGAGGATCTCCAGCAAGCCCTCGGGATCCTTGAGCCGGTCCCAGCGCGAGACCTGGGTCACCACCTTGGCGTCAGCGGGTACCGGTTCGGTCTCGAGGATCGTCGCCTCCTCCTCGACC
>Ga0066658_10000023_pt1 | contig 48712 bp, 52 predicted proteins | sample GraSoiAngelo_107_FD_75174 | JGI IMG/M metagenome (GOLD analysis project Ga0066658, IMG submission 75174) | Grasslands soil microbial communities from the Angelo Coastal Reserve, California, USA - 14_0903_09_30cm | ecosystem: Environmental > Terrestrial > Soil > Grasslands | place: USA...
CTCACGGCTCCTCCCTCAACAAGACAACCTCCTCCGCGTTCCCCCAAACGAACCACGGTCACCAGAGCTCCGCAGGCCACGTTTGATGGCGTACAGCTCCGGGTCTTTGATGTGTCGGCCAGCAACGAGCCGGTTCTAGTGCTGACGGCCACGGCTCACCTGCCTGTCACAAAACGCAGAGCCGGCAGCGCGCCTGCGCCGGACTACTACGTTACGGTCGTAGCGCATTCCGATCTTTATGGTGAGCTGCGCAAGCTGTTTTCTGCCGTAACGGATGCTCGACATCTGGATGTGACGCCGCGGATGGAGCTGATCGACGCCGTCGATGCTGATGGCGACGGGCGGGCAGAACTGTTGTTTCGTGAGATCTCTGATGCGGGCAGCGGGTATGCAGTCTACCGGGTAGGCGGCGATCAGCTCTGGCAATTGTATGAAGGAACAGCGTCCGCGCCAGGTTCTAGAGACTCAGATTGAAGATTTCAGATTGCAGATTTAGGGTGCATGGGTGTTAAATCAGCAATCTTGAAATCTGAAATCCGCAATTCAAGAGGTAAGGAGGGTTATGCGTAAGGTCTTCGCTCTTCCGCTAGCTTTTCTGTTCACATGCTGCCTGGCCGCCCAGGATCGGGACTTCAGCAAAGTCGAGATGAAGGTCACGAAGGTCGCTGGCAACATTTATATGTTGGAGGGTGCTGGCGGCAACATTGGGGCTTCGGTCGGCGAGGACGGGATCGTCGTAGTAGACGACCAGTACGCTCCCCTGGCGGACAAAATCCGAGCCGCTTTAAAAGGGATTACGGACAAGCCCGTGCGGTTCGTTATTAACACGCATTACCATGAAGATCACACCGGCGGAAATGCTCTCTTCCAGAAGGATGCGCCCATTATCGCGCACGACAACGTGCGGAGACGGTTAGAGGAAGGTTCTTCGCCGGGGAACATGGGCTCGATCAAGTTTCCCAACAAGCCGCAGCCCAAAGAGGCGCTGCCGATTATCACGTTCGATCATGATGTCACGGTGCACCTGAACGGCGAGGACATTCGCGCTCTGCACTATCCGCATGGGCACACCGACGGCGACAGCATTATCCTGTTCCCCAAGTCGAATGTTGTGCACATGGGCGACGATTTCGTGCGCTATGGCTTTCCGTTTATTGATCTGAATGGCGGGGGCAGCGTGGAAGGCATGATCGCGGCGATGGAGGAGATCATTCCCAAGCTACCGGCGGATGTGAAAGTGATTCCCGGGCATGGCGCCGTATCGAATCTCGACGATGTTCGCCAGTATGTGACGATGCTGAAGGAGACCCGGGCGGCAGTCGAGGCGGGCGTGAAACAGGGCAAGACGCTGGATCAGTTGAAGCAGGGTAAGGTGCTTGAGAAGTGGAGCAAGTGGTCGGGGAAACTCATTTCTGCCGATGCCTTCACGGAAACCCTGTACAACGACCTGACCGGCAAGCCGGGAACATACATGAAGCACAACTAGCGGCTGAGGATTGTGGATTTTGGACTTTGGATTGTAGATTTCAGACTTATGGTGCAGGTTGACTCTGCAATCTGAAATCTAAGATCTGCTGTTGCTTTTGTCTACTTCTGCTTGACCACCAGCTCGCCGTTTTCAACGCGGACGTCGCTGACGAAGTCGGGTAGCTTCAGGCGATCGCGTTGCTCCATCATCTTCTTCTGCAACGCGCTGTTGACCAGAGATACAGGTACGTTGAGATCACCCACTTTGAACTCAGTAGGCTCGAAGGTGGCGTATCCATCTTTGGAGCCAAGGTGGCCCGCGACAGTGATGTAGACCTTCTTGCCGCCTACTTCGTTCACGAACTGCCCGCGAACGATATTGCCCTCAAAACTTACGACGGGTTGCTGCAGGCTGGCCGGGTCGATCGATCCCGGGCCGGCCGGGGCGGCAGGGTTGGGGGAACTGGCGGAATCTGGAGCGGCAGCCGGCGTCGGAGATGCGGGTACGGCGCCGGCCGCTTGGGCAATGGCGGCTCCAATCTCGTTGGCGGTCAGGTGCACCTCTGATCCGGTTTGTCCCTGAGCTTGCGCCTGCTGTAGCTGATCCACTTTCGCCTGGAATGATTGTGCATTCGCAGCAATGGCGGTCGGGGGCTGAGGCAGGGCTACGGGATTGGGTTTCTTGAGAGCAAGGAGGAGGGCGAAAACCGAAATCAGCAGGGCCGCAATGCTGAGTACGCGGCTAACCGTCAACCGCTCACGGCTCTCGGACGTGCCCCAGGTATGCATGCGCTCCGCACCAGTATCCGAGCATTTCGGGCAGCGGCGCACATGACGAAAGGAGGTGAACGACCGGGGTTGTGTGGGGACGAGGGTTTGACCCGTCCATGCCGGTCTTGTGAGCAGAGCCCGCGGCCAGGGCGGGTCCGAGACCCGCCCCCACACAGACCACTTCTATCCCAGCTTCTTGGAAAGCAGGTCGTTTACCAGCTTCGGGTTAGCCTGGCCCTGGGTGGCTTTCATGATCTGGCCGACAAAGAATCCCATCACGGTCTTCTTGCCGGCGCGGTACTGCTCGACCTGTTTGGGGTTGGCGGCGATCACCGCGTCGATGATCTTTTCAAGGGCGGAAGAATCCGTGATCTGCTGAGGTTTTTCTTTCTCATACACCGCCGGGAAATCCTGGTTTCGCTCGAAACACAAGTCATATAGATCCTTGAGCATCTTGCCCGAGATTGCACCTGACTCGACCAGGTCGGCGGAGAGGGCCACTCCTTGCATGGAAATTGGGGACTGCTCAATTTCCAGACCCTTGGGCTTGAGGCGGCCCATGAGTTCACTCTGTACCAGGTTGGCAACACGCTTGGGATTCTTGGCTGCCGCGGCTGCTTCTTCAAACTGGTCGGCCAGGTTTTTGCTGGCGGTGAGCACGCCGGCATCGTATTCGGTAATCCCGTACTCCCGAACCATGCGGGCTCGCCGCGCTTCTGGAAGCTCAGGCAGTTGCTTGGCGATCTCTGCTTTCCACTTCTCGTCAACGACGAGCGGCAACAGGTCCGGCTCCGGGAAGTAGCGGTAGTCATGGGCTTGTTCTTTCGAGCGCATGCCGTAGGTCTTGCCTTCGTTGGCGTTGTACAGGCGGGTTTCCTGGGAGATTTTGCCGCCCGATTCAATCACCCCGATCTGCCGCTCAATCTCGTATTCCAGCGCTTCGCGGATAAAGCGGAAAGAATTGACGTTCTTGACCTCGGTTTTGGTGCCGAATTCCTTTTGTCCGAGGGGACGCACGCTGACGTTGGCATCGCAGCGCAGGGAGCCCTCCTCCATATTGCAGTCGCTCACGCCGGTGTAGAGGATGATTTCCTTCAGGCGGGTGAGGTACTCGTAGGCTTCGTCGGGGGAGGAAATATCCGGCTCACTGACAATTTCAATCAGGGGAACGCCGGAGCGGTTCAGGTCGATGGCGGTTTTCTGAGTGGCATCGGGAAAGCCCTCATGCAGGCTCTTGCCCGCGTCTTCTTCGAGATGAAGGCGTGTGATGCCGATCTTGTTTGACCCGCCGTCGGTTTTTATTTCGATGAAGCCGAATTCGGCCAGCGGCTTGTCGTATTGAGAAATCTGGTAGCCCTTGGGCAGGTCGGGATAGAAGTAGTTCTTGCGGGCAAAGATCGAGGTTTCGTGGACCCGGCAGTTCAGCGCCATGGCGGCAAGTACCGCGAACTCCACAGCTTTCCGGTTCAGTACAGGAAGCGCCCCCGGCATTCCTAGGCAAACTGGGCAAACGTTCGTGTTGGGCGGGTCGCCGAAGCGAGTTGAGCAGGAGCAGAAAATCTTGGTGGCAGTCAAAAGCTGGACATGGACTTCCAGGCCGATTACGGGCTCGTACTTGGCGCGGGCGGCAACGGAAGTGTCCGGCGAAGTGACCATGATGGACGATTATATAGTTTGTGGAGCGACGGACGTCTCCGCCCGTCAACCTTGGTCGAGGATCAATTCGACTTGCTGGGTGGGGCGCTTAGGTATTTCTCCAGAGGAATCTCAAAATACATGAGCTCGTCACCCTTGTCGTTGCGCACGCCGGTCAGGTAGAAGTGCGCCCCGGCCAGCGGTGTGGACATGCCGGCAACATCGAAGAACAGAAATCCTGCCTGGGTGGAATGAGGCTCCACGGCTTTGGCGTTGAACCCGGCGTTTTGGATCTCGTCCAGCGCCTTCGGACTCACCGCGCCTTTAATTTTCTTGCGGGGAAAGGGCAAGGGCGAAGCAGGGGGTTCGACGCGCGTTGGGTGGGAGAGCCGACGATAAATGTCGTCGCCGTCGGAAGGCGAGATTTTAGCCCGATCCACCGTGACCAGCTGAGCTTTCATGCCGGAGAGGGAGATGGGCTGATCTGAATCGTTGGTGACGATTACAAATATCGGCAGCAGACCTTCCTGGCGGTAGTTGATCGTGAAAATTTGGGCCTTGTCGGGCATGTCGTAGGGATCGACCGCGACGGTCACGGCCTCGTCCTTGTGGCGATCGTGCGCAGGATAGGTCAGGGCCGGCTTGGCGGCTGGCTTGACAAACTCTTTGGCGGCCAAACCGACGGCTGAAAGGGTGAGGACGCAAGCAACGATCGCGAGGCGGTGGACCAACGCCGTCCAATGAGCATGATCTTGCATAACTTCATTATAGGATGCAAGCGGCGCGGCACTGGTGCCTAGATAGGACTCGGCGGTTAGAATGTCCCTTCCCATGTACTGGCTTTATAGTTCGCTGCTGGCGCTCGGGCTCCTGGTGACCTTGCCGTATTGGCTGCTTCACATGCTGCGCCACGGAAAATACAGGTCCGGCTTGGCGGAGCGTCTGGGGAAGGTTCCGCACCGCCTGAACATTCCAGACGCGGGAAGGAAATCGATCATCTGGGTCCATGCGGTATCGGTTGGCGAAGTGTTGGCCGTCAGCAGGCTGATCACAGAAATGCAGGCTCGTTTCCCGAAGTACCATGTGCTGGTCTCAACCACAACCGATACCGGTCAGAGGCTTGCTCGTGAACGCTTCGGGGCCAGCAATGTTTTTTACTTCCCGCTGGACCTTGGCTTTGCCATCGCACCTTATCTCGAAAAGGTTCGTCCACCTCTGGTCATTGTTGCGGAAACGGAATTGTGGCCCAATTTCTTCCGGTTGGCCAAGCGTAGTGGCGCAAAGCTGGCGGTGGTCAATGCGCGCATCTCCGATCGCTCATTTTCGGGCTACCGCCGGTTTCGATTCTTGCTGACGGATGTGTTGAAGCAAATTGACCTTTTTCTGGCCCAGGCGGATACGGACCGCAGCCGACTGGTAGAGATCGGGGCGCCGGCGAAACGGGTGCAAGTCAGCGGGAACCTGAAGTTCGACGTCTCGGCGCCGAGTCCGCCTCCAATTGCGGCCAGCTTACGGACTGCCTTCGAACACACGGGCGCGGGTCCCGTCGTCGTGGCCGGAAGCACAATGGAAGGAGAGGAGCCGCTGCTACTACGGGCGTTTGAGATCGTGCGCGCCAGCCATCGCAAAGCCGTCATGATTCTCGCGCCCCGCCACCCAGAGCGGTTCGAACAAGTTGCGGATCTCCTGGCGTCCTTGAATATGCCTTTTTGGCGGCGTTCTCTGTGGAGCGGCGAAGACCTCGGCGGTGGCCTCTTGCTGCTGGACACGATCGGCGAGCTAGCTGCTATTTACGCTCTGGCGCATCTGGCCTTCGTCGGCGGAAGCCTGGTGGAACACGGCGGTCACAACATCCTTGAACCGGCGCAGTATGGAGTGCCCGTCGTGATCGGTCCACATTATGAGAACTTTCGTGACATGGTGGACCTGTTCCGCGCGGCGGATGCGATTCGAGTAGTCGGCCCGGCCGAGCTTCCTCTTTGTTTCGTTGACCTGCTCTCTGACGAAACGGAACGAGCCGCCATCGGACGACGGGCGCTGGAAACGGCCAGGCGCCAGACGGGCAGCACCGAGTACACACTGAGAGCCTTGGAGGCACTGCTCGCATCCGACGAAAGGCCGGTAGTTAGTTCATCACAACCATGAACCCACTCGCCTCGATTTTCGGAGCCGGCGTGCGCCTGCGCAACGCGCTCTACGATCGTGGCAACTTGCCGGTGCGGCGGTTGCAAGGACCGACCATCAGCGTGGGGAACCTGTCGGTGGGCGGATCCGGGAAAACGCCGTTTGTCCTGCTGCTGGGGGAGTTGCTGAAGACTCGAGGGGTGAAGTTTGATGTGCTGTCTCGCGGTTATGGCCGTCATACGCAAGGTGTCCTTCGGGTGGAGCCGGGCGGTTCGAGCCGCGATTTTGGAGACGAGCCGCTGCTGATCGCGAGGCGTCTGGGAGTACCGGTTGTCCTGGGCGAGGACCGGTATGAAGCCGGCGTGTTTGCAGAAAAAGAATTTGGTCCACAGCTCCATGTGCTTGATGACGGCTTCCAGCATCGTGCCTTGGCTCGCGACTTCGATATCGTGCTGGTCACGCCGGATAATGCTCGTGATCGTTTGTTACCGGCGGGCCTCCTGCGCGAGCCGGTGAGTTCCCTGCGCCGGGCAGATGCCGTGGTCCTGACCAGCGGCGCGTCGCCACAGGCTTTCCCTGTGGACGGCAAGCTGGTGTGGCGAGTTCGGCGCGGCATTGTTGCCAAAAATGTACCTGCGCGTCCAGTGGCGTTCTGCGGAATTGCCCGCCCGCAGAGCTTTCTGCTGCAGCTGCGAACGGCGGGTGTCCAGCCGGCCGCCGAGGCCGTCTACCGGGATCACTATATCTACAGGGAAGAAGATGTCCGCGAGCTGCTGCGGGTGAAGACGGAAAGCGAAGCGGAAGGGTTTGTCACCACGGAAAAAGACGCGATCAATCTGGGAGGGTATCTTTCCGCGCTCGAACCGCTTGCAGTCATCCCTGTGAAAATGGAACTGCTGGACGCGGCTAACGCAATGGATACGATGCTGCGAATGGTTGAGGAACGCAGGCGTGCGGCATGAGAAAATTGCCCCGCATGAACAGGCACCACAAGGAAAGCGATCGGCTCAAACACATCGTAGAATCTTTTCCCAAACTCACGGTGACGGTGGTGGGCGACCTGGTCGCCGATGAATTTGTGTTTGGGGAGATCTCACGGGTGTCGCGGGAAGCGCCGGTCCTGATCCTCAAGCACCGTGAACGCACGTTGGCGCCCGGCGGCGGAGCGAATGCTGTCTACAATCTGGCTGATCTCGGCGTGAATGTTCTCCCGGTGGGTGTGGTGGGCGACGATGAACCCGGCAAGCTGCTCATCAAGGCATTTCGCCATAAGCACATTCCGATCTCGGGCGTGCTGAAGGAGAAGGGCTACACGACCGTTACCAAGACCCGGATTCTGGCTGGGATGACGCACTCGGCACGGCAACAGGTGGTCCGGCTCGACCGGGAGCCCTCGGCGGAACCCAGCCAGCATCTGAAACGCGAGCTGGTCCTGGCGGCGCGGGAATACGCCCGAGCCTCCGATGGATTGTTGATTTCCGATTACGGGTACGGCGCAGCCAGTCCGCAGATACTGAATGCGATCCGGGCGAAGGGCGGCGTGGATCGGCTGCCGGTCACGCTGGATTCTCGCTATCGCATGCTGGAATATTCAGGTGTTACAGCGGCCACGCCTAATGAGCCCGAAGTCGAGGACGCCATGGGCATCAAAATCGGGCAGGACTGGTCGCAGCTGATCTCTGCGGGAGAGCAGATCATCGGGCGCATGGGGCTGCAGTCGCTGGTTATCACGCGCGGGCGTGACGGCATGGTGGCGTTCAACAAGCGGCACAAGCCGCTCGATATACCAATCTATGGCTCCGATGAAGTAGCGGATGTGACCGGAGCCGGCGACACTGTCATTGCTACGTTCACCGCCGCGCTGGCGGCCGGCGCCAGCACAGAAGAGGCCGCCCATCTGGCAAATTACGCCGGAGGAATTGTGGTGATGAAGCGCGGGACCGCCACCGTGTCACAGCCGGAACTTTTACACGCGATCGAAACCTCTCCCGTGGCGATCAGACCCCATTGAAAACGCCTGCTAATCCCAAGATCGTGAGCCGCGAAGGACTGCGCCAGCGAGTGAGCGAGTGGCGCCGCGCGGGTGAGCGTATTGTTTTGGGGAATGGGGCGTTTGACCTATTGCATGTCGGTCATGTGCGCTATTTGCATGCTGCCAAGGAATTGGGGGGACGCTTGCTGGTGGCCATCAATTCTGACGAATCAGTGCGAGCGCTGAAAGGCGAGGGCCGTCCTCTGATGCCGGCCGAAGAGCGCGCTGAAATCGTGGCGGCGCTTGCCGATGTGGATGCAGTGGTGATTTTTCCCGAACGGGACGTGCGGGCACTCATCAGGGAAATCCGTCCCGACATCCATGCCAAAGGAACGGACTACACGGCGGACAGCGTGCCGGAAGGCGATGTGGTTTGGGAGTGTGGAGGCCGAGTGGCGATTGTGGGCGATCCCAAAGACCACTCCACCAGCGACCTCATCCGCTCCCGCCTGAATCAGCGGCGGTCTTGACCATGGCGGCACGGACAGAGTCGTCGACCTGCCCGATCCGGCACTTGCTGGTGGTGCGGTTGAGCGCCATGGGCGACGTTATTCACACCCTGCCCGCCGTCGCAGCTTTGCGAGAGGCTTTTCCCGAGACGACCATAGGCTGGGCCGTCGAGGAGCGCTGGGCGGAGTTACTGCGCACGCGATCCGCTCGACCGGGGGGAGCACTCTCGCCGCGGAGGCCGTTGGTTGACCGCGTCCATACCTTCAACTTGCGCGCATGGCGACGATCCCTTCTCTCCCGTCGCACTTGGGGGCAGATCAGGAACAGCATCAGCGATCTGCGCGCCGAGAACTATGAGGTCGCGGTTGATTTTCAGGGCGCGATTCGTTCCGCGCTGGTGGCAAGGTGGTCGGGAGCGCCGACGATCTACGGCTTCGCCCAGCCTCGGGAGAACGCGGCCAGCCTTTTTTACACTCGCCAGGTGCAAGCCCAGGGCACTCATATCATCGAGCAGAACCTCTCTCTGGCATCGGCGGTAGCGCGGCGAGGTCTGTCGTTGCCGGTCGTAGCATTTCCGCAGGACGAGATTGTCGAATACAACTGCCAAAGAACGCTCGATGCTCTGGGCGGGAAAGATTACCTGATTCTAAATCCGGGTGCAGGCTGGGGGGCGAAGCAGTGGCCCGCCGAACGGTACGGCCAGGTTGCACAGCTTTTGTTGGAAACGGCAGGACTGAAATCGTTGATCAATTTTGGTCCCGGGGAGGAGGACGTGGCCCGCGCCGCTGAGGCAGCGAGCGGCGGTGCAGCGGTCGCCACGTCTGGTTCTTTGAGCGAATTAATTGCGTTTACGCGGCGTGCGCGGCTGGTAATCGGCGGGGACACCGGGCCCCTGCATTTAGGGGCCGCACTTCGGATACCTGTGGTGGGGATTTTTGGTCCCACCAATCCTGCCCGCAACGGTCCTTTCGGGGCACGCAGCATCGTGTTACGCAATCCTTTAAGTCCTACTACACACGCCCGTCGTCAAGAAGCGGACGAGGCAATGCTGGAAATCAGCCCGGAAGATGTCATCCAGGCCGCACTCAAGCTGCTGAAGGATTCAGGTGGCTAGCTGGCCTCAAATCGCACGCCGCATCCGCGTTCCCCTGGGATTCGGGTTCGCGGTGTTGTACGTCTGGCTGGCCCAGCCGACATCCCTTTCAATCCTCGCCGGAGGATGCCTAGCGTTGCCGGGACTGGTCATGCGCGGAATCGCCTCCGGCCATGTCACCAAGAACGAGCAGCTCACGATGAGCGGGCCTTATGCCTATGTTCGAAATCCGCTCTATCTGGGTTCACTGGTGTTGGCGGCTGGTTTTGCGGTAGCGGCGCGCAGTTGGGTGATCGTGATTGTCATGGCCGTCATGTTTGCGGCAGTCTATCTTCCCGTGATCCGCTCCGAGGAGGTGTTTCTTCGGCAGAAGTTTCCCAAATATGAGGAGTATTCCCGCCATGTGCCGCGCCTCTTGCCTCGGTTCACTGCCTTTGGCAATGCGTGCGGCACATTTTCGCGAGAGTTGTATTGGAAGCACCGTGAGTACAATGCGATACTTGGAGTTGCCCTCATGATTGCGGCGCTCGTCGCAAAAATGCGCTGGCTGTCGAGGTAGCTATCAAGTGCATCCAAGCGATAGGTGCAATAAATTCAGAAATCTTAGTTATTCTCTTGATTAGACAGTCCCGTAAATCCGTAACCAATGTGCAGTTTGCCGTGCTAGTGGTAGCAGTCTGCGGTGTTCCTTCTGTGTTTTGGGGCAGCGATGCGCAATCTACCGATCCGCCGCCTAATGCCACCATTGGCCCCGCGGCCCGGATCTTTGCGCCTCCGGTTAACCACCGTTTCCCGAATGGACAAACTTACGTCTACGCGGTGGAATGGCATTTTTTTAATGCCGGCATCGCGCGGGTGAAGATGGAAGCCGCCGGGCAGCAACAGAAAGTGAGCGCCAACGCCGACTCCCTGGGTATGGTCAATGTGCTGTACGGCATTCATGATCGCTTCGAAGCATATTTCAATCCGCAGACCTTTTGTTCGCAACGGGTGACCAAGCATACAGAAGAGGGTTCGCGGCAGCGCGACACGCGTGTCCAGTTCGACTATGCCAACCACAAGAGTGTGCTGGATGAGAAAAATCTAAAGAGCAATCAAACCAAGCACACTGAAAATGATATCCCCGGTTGCGTAACCGACATGATTAGTGGGTTTTACTACCTGGCTTCGCAGCCACTGCAATCGGGAAGCACTTACACTTTTCCGATTAATGACGGAGGTAAGACGACTGAGGTGAGCGCGAAGGTCGAAGCCAAAGAACAGATCAAAGTGCCGGCAGGTAAGTATCAGGCCATCCGCCTGATTGCCGAACCAACCTCCGGTCCGTTGAAAGGCAAGACTAAGATTTCGGTCTGGTTCTCCGATGATGCCGAACGCACTCCCGTGCAGATGAAGTCCAAGCTGGGATGGGGATCGCTGTTGTTTCGACTGCAGAGAATCGAAAAACAATAATGATGGTTGATTTGATATGTGTGGGCCCGGGTCTCAGATCCGGGCAAGACGGGTCGAAGACCTGCCTCCACACGATCTCATTTCTTGGCCATGAGTTCTTTTGCCCTCGCCAACTCTGGCCGGTCAGACGCGGAGCCCTCGCATACTTTCAGGAGTTGGGCATAGTACTCGCTGGCTTTCTGGCTTTGTCCGACAGCCTCGGCTGCGCGTGCAGCACCGTAGAGAGCACTAAAGCGGTTGGGATTAAATTTCAGATCGGTTTGGTATTCTGCCAGGGCTTGCTCAGAATGCTTCGCCTCCAGCAGCAGGTCGGCTAGCATTTCGCGGATTGGGATACCCTCATCGGTTCTCTCGCCAGTAGCCTCTTCCTTCTCGGCCATCGCGCGCAAGGCTTTAATCGCTTTCTTGTCCCTACCCTCTGCGTGTGCAATCCAAGCCAGGGCTATCTGCCGATCTTTTTCGACAGCATCAGCAAAGGATCTCTTCTTGTTTGCCAGCAGCTTCTTGTGGATCTTATTGATCTGACCCACGTCTTGGTGCGCTTGCTCGAGATTGCCGAGGTGCGCGGCACCTATAGCGCGCGCAAAGTAGGTTATCGCGGGGTCGCCCTCTGTAGCATTCTTAACCGGAGTCAGAGATGCTGCTTCCGACCAGCGATGCAGCTCCAAGGCATACCGGACCGGGAAAAGCGTCAGCGCAAAGCTTCGCGGATCATACCCTGTGCCGTACATGTCTTTCATCGCGGGCATGCTCTTGACTTCCTCAATCACACGCTGGGCCTCCGCTTCGCGACCACTCTGCAAATACGCGTACACCAGGAAATCCATGGCGTGAAACTGGTGACCTTCGCCGCCCATGTGCATGGCGGCGGTCTTGCGAGTCGCGGCAATCGAGGCCAGATTGGAATCGATATCGTCCTGCCAGAGTCCCAGACGGGCAAAAATGTGTGACGGCATGTGCAAGGCATGGGGAGCGGCCGGAGCAATCTTGGCGTAACGCCGCGCTGCCGGAAGTCCGAGTTGCGCCAGTTGCGGCGTGTCGTAACCGTGGATCAGGTAGTGCGCGATTCCGGGATGGTCGGGCTCGTGAGCAAAGAGTTTTTCCAGCACCTCCGCGGCTTTCTTGCGGTTGGCGAATGTAGTGTCGTTGTCCGGCTCAGACGCGAGCAGCGAAAGCGCATAGAACGCTGCTGCTTCCCGATCGTCGGGGTATTTCTGATACATCTTCTCCATAGCCCGGGAGTAAGCTGTGGCGCGGGCGTGGTGGTCGAGCTTGCCGGAATCGCGATAGAAGGTTGCAATGGCGGCAATGTATTCGCGTTCCCGGTCCGTCTGGGGTTTCGCCTCGTCGGCTCTCGCGAGTAACTCATTGGCGGACTTTATCGTAGTGGCGTCCGGCTTATTCCAAAGTTGGTGCCACATGCTCATGGTCTCGCCCCAATAGGCCATGACGCACTGCGGGTCCTGCCGGGAGATGTCCTCGAACTCCTTTTGGGCTTCCTCATACCAGAAGGAGTGCAGCAGCGCAACGCCACGCTCAAAGGGCTTCTGCACCTCCGGCGCGCAGGACACGGGAAAGTGGACAGTCCCCAGTTGCTCGGGAGTCAGCTCTTCGTGGTGGTGGCCTTCGTCGTCGGCCAGGACGGGTAGAGTAAAGGACAGCGCGAGCGCGAGAACGACGGCAAATTTTTTCATGGACACCCCACTGAGAGGCGAGTCTAGACCGTCGGTCGGGAAGGGTCAATTCGCTGTCCACCCAGGTTGGCGTCCAGAGTGCGACGCGAACCTGGGGGGCACCCGGCGGGGAATTGTTGATTTTCGATTGTTGATTGAAAAACCAAGAGCACACCACAATCAAGCGACAGTCAAGAATCGACAATTGACAATTTCTTACTGGATTCTGAACCGTTCGTTGATCAGGCGCTGCAGGCGGGGCTTGTAGAGGATGTCGTAGGCGAATTCTTTGTCGGGGAACATGGCGAGGGCGGCACGTTTGGTGTTGGCGGCCATTTCGGAGGCTTCTTCGATGGTGAGGTCCGGGTCCTGGCTGATGACGGACATGACCATGCTCATCATGACCTGCAGGCGGCGGATTTTTCTAGCTTCCTCCTGGGCTTCGCTCAGATTCCCACCCTGTGCGCCTTGCTCCGAGTTCTCCATGGGGCCCCCCAATGAGGACTCGGCCCGTCCCGCAGGGTATGGCCGGATCCTGATTATTGGATGTGCGAGCGCCGGGGCGGGTTCGCCTCACCCCGTTGGGCCCATTGTCGCGCATTGCCTGCTGAAAGCAACCCCCTTCAGGGCTTTGGACTTAGGTACCTAGCCGTCACAGAAACAAAGCGGATATCCCGGCTTCGTGAGAGAGTTACAATCTGGGTAGCACGCGGAGGACTCCATGGTAGACCCTTCCAATCGATCAGAAACCAAGGAACGTCCCAATCCCCAAGAGAAGCTGGTCAAAGTCTTTGACGCCGAGCGGGAATCGGAGGCGCTGGTGGTGAGCGGCCTACTGGAATCGGCGGGCATCGATAACGACGTGACCTCCACCGACGCCGCCCAGAATATTTACCCCGGTGTGGGTGGCAGCATCATACTGGTGCGCGAGGAAGACGCTGACCAGGCTCGGCTCCTCATCGAGGAATACCGGCAAGCGGACGAGACCGCCGAGATTGATGTCAGCGAGGAACCGACGGGCTGATCGTCTGCCCGTCCAGGTAGAAGGTTCACTGAGGCGTCGAGATCGGTTCGATAGACAGAGACACCCGCGTTCGCCAGCCTTTCCAGGACTTCTCTGCGCGGATGTCCGAAAGAATTGTGTGCGCCCCCCGAGATAACTGCCAATCGCGGGTGCACGGCAGCCAACAATTCAGGGATGGTGGAAGTCATGCTTCCGTTGTGTGCCACCTTTCAGCAGGTCTGACCGCGGTTGTTGCTCTGTGCTTACCCGTTCCATCTTCCTCTCCGCATCCGCCTCTGCCAACACAGCCGTTTCTCCCTAGACGAACTGCAGAGCAAGTGAGTCATTGTTGCAGGGCTGTTTCGCAACCTGCGAGTTTGGTGGGGGGGGACAGCACGCGAATGTGGATACCTCCGAAGTCGAACGAATCTCCGCAGCATGCTGTAAGCCCTCGGATGTTCTGATTTTTTGCCTGCGCGCGCAGGTTTCCCTGGTGACCTGCTCGGTTTGCACATCCAACGTTTGACGCACACCACCGAATCCCGCATCCCGGAAATTGCCCTCGCGCAAAACGTGCCGGTAATAAGGACCTCGCTGCCGTCCGCCTACTTCGAGATGTCGACATAAGGCGTGGGTGCACGCACCTGGATGGCGAAGGCGCCGAGCCAAAACAGCGCGCCCAGAACTGGCACTCCGGAAAGGTTAAGCCGTCGGTGGACGAGATGGGTTGTGCTGGAGAGAAATACCAGGATGGCAACCAGAGCGGTGGACGCCAGGCACAGTGGCCGAGAACAATCCCTGCGGAGAACGCAATCACCGCATCGAGCAGAGGCTGTCGCGTTTGAACAGAACTGGGATGGCGCGGAGACAGGGTCCAACTCTGTAGGGAACGAAGGAGGAACGAGCGCTATTGCCGGGCTCTGGCAAAGCCTAGCGGACCAACTGCAACACGCTTTCCAGGTGGAAGGTCTGCGGGAACAGATCCACCAGATGTGCTTGCCCAACGCGATATCCGGCGGCCAACAGTGGAACCAGGTCGCGGGCCAGGGTTGCCGGATCGCATGAGACGTAGGTCAAAACCGGTGCGGCTAATTGGGCAACACCACGAGCTACGCGCTCCCCAAGCCCGCCGCGAGGTGGATCGACCACCACCAGATCAGGCCGAACCTTTCCGGCCACGTTTGTCAGGTACTGCTCCACCGTGACACGCAAGGCTTTCACGCTGGCAGGAGAATTGTATGCGAGGTCGGCGACCGATTGCTGTGACGACTCCACGGCAATCACCCGCTCGAATTCCCGAGATAGAACTGCTGAGAACAGCCCCACGCCGGCGTACAGGTCCAGCGCAGTGCGTCCCCGGTGGTTCATCGTTACGATCTTGACCAGCTCATCCGTCAGGTATCGGTTGGTCTGGAAGAACGATCCTGCACTGACGCGATAAGTCTGGTGCGCGGTCTGGTACATCAGTTCGCCCGTGCCGACCACGGCAAAAGGCGCTGGGTCGGAGGCTAGGTCTCGCAGAGCCGCTGGGAAAAGTGCGACGCCTTTGAGCTCCGGCAGAAGACCGCTGAGAGTCTCGGCCCAGGGTAGCTCTCGATCGGACTTGGCGCTTTTCGGATCAATGTAGACTTCGATCAGTAATTGCGAATCGTCGGCGTTCGCGAAGAATTCGATTTCAAGAACGCTGCTTTCAATCGTGCCCGCACGTCCGAGTTCCCAGGTCGACTGGATTGCTCGGATGATCAACGGCGAACTGATGGGGCACTCCTCAACGGGCAATAGCGCATGCGATCCGAATCTGTAATAACCGAGCTCAAACTCGGGCAGTGTTCGCACTCTAAGGCGCGTTCGATTTCGGTAATTCCATGGCGGTGAAGGATGGATCAGGAGTTCTGATTCCAGTTCGAGCCGGGCGATCCGGCGCAGATTTTCTTTCAGAATGGACGCCTTGATTTCCAGCTGGTGCTCATAGGTGGAATGTTGGTAATGACATCCACCGCATTGCGTGAAGTAAGGACAGCCGGGATCAATTCTGTGTGGCGACGGCTCGGCTACTTTCTGCGACCGGGCGCGGGCGAAACCTGGTTTTTCCTCTACGATTTCGGCTTCAATGCGTTCGCTCTCCAGAACGAAAGGAATGAAGGCGGCTTTGCCCCGCCCACGCTCGTCGGCAGGAAGGCGGGCCAGGCCATCCCCTCCGTAGATCAGCTTCTCGATCTTCAGTTCCAAGGAATGATTTTATGCCCCAGGGCGCCGGCAAAGGGCTTGTATCAGGGAATCGCTGTCTCCACATCTCTCTTCTCAGCGCCTAAAGGCAATAGCACGGGGGGGTTCTGTCGGTATGGCCGAAGCCATACCCTGATACGAACTGGCTGTTTAGCAGTGTTCGTCTGTGTACGGACACATGCATGCCGGCAAGATGCCGGCGCTACAAGTCCGATCACATATAAAAGAGGCTCAGACGAGCCAGAGCGTATTTTTCGAGTAAGCGCTTGTGCACATACTGCCTCTGTAGTTGATCAATCTGCGCGGCGGGCATCTTGCTGCGGTAAGGAGCGAGTTCGCGGTCGGCTTGCGCGCGCACGGCAACGATCTCTTCGTCAGAAGCGGACGCCAGCAGCACGGCAAACAGCTTCTCCTCGAGCACAGTCATGCGGCGCTCAAGTTCCTCGAGGCGGCGTGGAGTTTTGCTGGTTTCGACATCCTCCGCCAACTCCAAGAGGGTACGCGCGCTCTCCTGGGCAATGGGTTGGGCGGAAATTCCGCCAACCACGGGAAATTTTGCCGCTTGCAGTTGGGCAGCATTGCGGCGCAAGTAGGCGGCGATGTCGGCGGGTTCAAAGCCGAGGGTCTGGCCGGGCTTTTCTTGCTTCTCGGCTCCTACGGCCGCTTCTTTCATCTCTTCGGCAGAAGCCAGCACCTCCTGTGAACAATAGGCAAGGCTGTTGACCTTGCGGGTTTTTGAGGGACGCTGCTCGTAGCGGTCAAAGGCAGCGTCGATTCCGCGCAGCACCGCTTCCAGCGGGATGCCGGCATCCTTCCAGGTCTCAATCAGAGCCCAGTCCAGGGTGGATAGCAACAGGCCTGTACCGCGGCGGCGTTGGAAGTGCTCTTCAATTTCGGTGAAGTAGTTGAAGTAATTTTCCACGACCACTCAGCGGCGAGCCTTGCTGCCGGGCCAAGGCTTGGACGAATCAGCCTTTTCGGAGTTCTGTACATTGGCGGCCGCCTCCCGAGGTCTGCCCGCCTGATTGCGCTCCCAAATAATGCGCAGGCCATCGAGGGTGAGGAAGTCGTCGATTGTCTTGATGTACTTCGAGCCGCCTCCAAACAGGGCAGAGAGGCCGCCTGTCGCCACAACTTTGCAGTCCTTGCCCATCTCCCCGAGCAGCAGTTCAAGAATGCCGTCAATCAGGCCGAGATAGCCGTAGTACAGCCCGGACTGCATGCTGGCGACGGTGTTCGTTCCAATAATGCGAGGAGGTTTGCGGATATCCACGCGTTGCAGTCGGGCTGTGCGGCCAAACAGCGCTTCCGCCGAAATGCCAATGCCCGGGCAGATAACTCCCCCGATGTACTCGCCCTTCGCCGAGACACAATCGAAAGTCGTGGCGGTGCCGAAGTCCACCGCGATGCAGGGCCCTCCGTACTTTTCAAGAGCCGCAACCGAGTTCACGATGCGGTCCGCACCCACTTCGGCAGGATTGTCGTAGAGCACAGGCATGCCGGTCTTTACGCCCGGCTCGATGAACAGCGGTTTGCAATTGAAATAGCACTCGCAAACCTGGCGCAGAATGGAATCCAGCGGAGGGACGACGGAAGAAATCACGATACCGCGAATGCCGGAAACCTCGATCGCGTCCATGGCGAACAGGTTGCGAAAAAGGACTCCGTACTCGTCGACGGTCTGGGTCTGGATGGTGGCGACACGCCAGTGCGCTACCAGCCGCTGATCGCCGGAGGCGTCAAAGACTCCGAGAACCGTGTTGGTGTTTCCGACATCGAGAACGAGAAGCATGGTAAGGATGCCAGCGTCGCGCGTTATCGCTATTTCGGTCTTACTGACCCGCTCAGCACAGTCCGCACTCCCTGCGCTGTGCGCACCTGCAGGAAGCCGCGCGGATCGAGCCCTTCGGTGATGCCGTCGAAGCCGCCGTTCTCGTCCACGTGAACCTGCATTCCGCGCACACAGGACGATTGCTGGGAAAAACGTCGCAGAATCGAGCCTTGGGCGTCCGGCTCCTTCAGCAGGTTGCGATACTCGCGATCGAGCGATTTTAGCAGAGTGGCGGTCAGCTGCACGCGCGACCATTCCGTTCCTGTGGCCAGTCGCAACGAGGTCGCTTCCCTTTCGATGGACGCTGGAAAATCGGAGTGATTGACGTTGATACCGATCCCAACCACCAGATGGCGAACTCGAGTAGCTTCTGCGCTCATTTCGGTCAGGATGCCGCAGAACTTTCTCCCTTCCAACAGCAGGTCGTTGGGCCAGCGCAGGTCAACCTTGAGATTGGCGCCGATCTCTTCCACGGCAGCTTTTACCGCGAGCGCTACTGCCAGGGACAGGATGAGGACGTCGGCCGGCGGAAGCGGCGGCCGCAACAAGACCGAGCAATAAATCCCGGCGGAACGCACCGAATGCCAGTTTCGCGAGCCGCGTCCTCGGCCAGTGGTCTGCTCTTCGGCGAGGAAGACACTACCTTCCGGCGCACCGGCTGCCGCTGTGTCCATAGCAGCAATATTGGTCGATCCAATCTTGTAATAGTGATGAATTTGTTCGCTGAAGATGGTTCCACCTACCAGCGGGGCGAGAATGTCGGGCAAGAGAAGATCGGGGACGGCTCGCAGTTGATAGCCGGTAGCGGGGTGGCCGGCAATGTCGACGCCCAGGCGGCGGAGTTGCTGAACCAGGCGCCAGACTTCGGAGCGGGCGGTGCCGATCTCCTGGGAAATTTTTGTGCCGCTTACGACCACGGTAGCGTGGTCCATGAGCAGACGGACGATGCGTCCCAGGCGCATATCACTCTGGTGAGGCCGATGTAGCGCGGGTACCGGCGCCCGCGAAACCTTCCCCGCTCGAGTTGTAGGCGATTTGGCGATGCCGGAATTATGCGGGAGGGCGTAAGAAAGAACAAATGATTAGACGTCCAGTGCTGCGAATAGCCGAGCTGCGCCCGGCCTGGACGGGTCCAAGACCCGTCCCCACGCAAGACCCGTCGCCACATGAGTGCGGCTAGGCGCTGGCGGCTTCTTCGGAGCCTAGGGGCAGAAAATACTGCGTGCCTTTGATGGGGGCCGAGACTTTGCGCAGGAGTTCCTGTAAGTCCTCGTTGCGGTCTACAAAGTCGATCTCGGAGGTGTTCACGATTAACAGGTCCGATGACGTGTAGTGAAAGAAAAAGTGCTCGTAGGCCTTCACTACCTCTTCGAGGTATTCCTCATTGATCGCCTTCTCACCGGCAGCGTTCTTCTTGCGCAATCGCTTTTTCAGGACCTCAGGCGTCGCCTGCAGATAAATCACCAGGTCTGGCGTGGGCAGCTGCTCGCGAAAGTAGTTGTAGAAGCGGTTGTAGGTATCGAGTTCCTGATCAGTCAGATTAAGGCAGGCGAAGAGCTTATCTTTCTCGAAAATGAAGTCGGCGATCACGGTTTTTTGCGAGCGGGCGCCCAAGTCGAGTGCTTGAAGCTGCTCAAAACGGCGGATCAGGAAGGCAAACTGAGCCTGGAACGCGGCTCCCGGCTGCCCCTCGTAAAAATGAGAGAGGAACGGGTTGTCTTCGGGCTCCATCACGCGCTGGGCATTCAGACGCTGGGCTAAGATCCTCGCCAAGGTACTTTTGCCGACGCGTATGGGGCCTTCGACTGCGATGTAGCGGGGCAGCTCAAAGAGATTGGCCATGGCCTAGAAGGAAATGAGAATTTGAGCATAGCTCGGTTACGGCTCAGAGGCAATTGTGCGATGAGTTAACCTGGAATCGTGGATTTTCGATTGACAATTGCCAATTTGTTTCTGCGAAGTTTTCAATTGACAGTTGGAAATTGGCAATCCATTACAATTTCTACGATGCTCGGGTATTTTGCACTGACAGCGGCAGCGCTGGCGACCGCGGGCTATCAATCCATGGCGCCCACCGGGCAGTGGTATGGGCGCACCTTCATCGGATTAGGCCGTGGGTCGAAAAAACTTGCGCTGACCTTCGACGATGGGCCAAACGATCCTCACACTTTGGGTTTGCTCGAGGTTCTTGCCAAACACGATGTTCGCGCAACTTTCTTTATGATCGGCCATTATGTGCAGCAACGCCCTGACATAGCGCGCGAGGTAGCTAAAGCAGGACACGTCGTCGGGAACCACACTTTCACCCACCCGAACTTGATTTTTGTCTCCAACCTGCAAACGCAAGTGCAATTGCGGGATTGCGACCTTGCGTTGAATGATGCGATCGGAGAGCACTCGCGCTTGTTCCGGCCTCCTTTTGGAGGGCGGCGGCCGGGTTCACTGCGGGTGGCGCGCTCGCTCGGGTTGGAGCCCGTGATGTGGAATGTTACCGGCTGGGACTGGAAGACAACCTCTGCAGATCATGTAGAACAGAAGGTTAGGAAGCAGATCCGCGGTGGAGATGTCATTCTGCTGCATGACGGAAGCCACATGGCTATGGGCGCCGACCGGTCACATACGGTAGTCGCAACGGATCGGGTGATTACGAGATACAAAGCGGAAGGATTCGAGTTTGTCACCATCGTGCTCTGAGCCCTGCAACAGCTGTTGTCGCACCAACACTGTGCAGGTGGTTCTGAGTGCTGATTACAACGGTGACCTTGTCGCAGAGATTTCTGCGCCTATACTCGCAGCATGCGAGCCTTCATACCCTTGATCGTACCTACGGCTGCCCTAGCTTGTATCTGGCCGGGAGTGGGTTGGGCTGGAATTTGAGCAGCAGTTGGACCGAGCCGGGCTTTCGGCGTGCGCGGTAGCCACGCGACTACCGCGATCAGCATCGCGCCAGCAATGATGAGTGCGCTCACCGGCCACGGAAACTGCTTTTTTCTTGGTACCTGGATCGTGGGCGCTACCTGCGGGCCCTGCCCTGGTCTTTTCTGCTGCGAAAATTGCGGATTGCTTGCCATGTGTCCCTCCTGCGCTGTACGAAAATGCGTGCCCATCATTTTGATGTCGGCATCGGGGTGAGGTTTACTGCTAACCTTGCGCAGGGACAGAGCAGGGACAGAGCTTGAGAGATGAGACGGATCGCGCTTTGGGGCACAATCGTTCTGCTCGGCGGGGTATGCCTGTGGCTGCTAGCAGCGCATTCCAATGACTTGTTGCCGATCCTGCAGCCGGGCCTTCTGGTCCTCGAGGTTCGCAGTCCCACCATGATTCTCGAGCAGACGAATCGCAGATACACAGTGAGTTGCGAGACACGCTGCGGAATTTTCGTGACGGGGAAGAAATATCCCATGAGAAAGCGTGGCAGCATCCTGGAGTATCGCCGGAAAGGTGAAACGATCACCCTTCCCATCCTGCAAGAACAAATCTTCTTCCCCACGCAGCCGGGCGGCTTGGGCTAAGCGAGAACAAGATGTGCGCGACGTTCTTATTTTTTCTGCGTGCCGAGGGCGTCTTGAGTCCGCGCGGACGGGTTCTCGCGACCCCTATCGCCCATGAAGGTAATCCCGCGCATGACGACTTGGTCGGGTTTGCAGCACAACATGGATATGAAGTGGCATACGATGGACTCGTCGTTGAAATCTAAGCTCGGGTCGGCGCGGGGACTATGATATTCAAGGACGCTCTTCTCCAGATCGCCCCGCATGCCAGGCCACTCCAGAACCACAAGTCGCTGGGTAGATTCATCCAGTTCAGGAAGCGGCTCAGCGAACCAACTGCCAGCAGCAAGACCAGGATGGTCAACGCCAGCTTGATTCTGCTTTTCATTGGTTGTTTGCCATTTTGCTTTCACATTCAAAGATGATGTGGAATGCGGTTGGAAGCGAAAATAGAAGTGAGGTGGGAATCAATGACCAGCAAGCGATCCCAATGTTGCTCGTCAGTTCAAAAATGTGCGTGACCAGGGCGAATTCACGACTAAACGCCGATCGGACCTCAAGTGGCGATTTGAGCGTACTTTGACATGCACTCGGAGAAAAGCACCATTGATCCGCAACCGCAATCATGATTACTAGGTTGACCTCGCCCATGAAGAGGAGCAGGATACCCAGTCCATTGCTTGACCTTGTACTGCAGGCTTAATCGCGGGCAGTGTTTATGACCCGCAAGGTGCAGCCCGGCCAGCAAGTCCTCGGTTGGGTGAACTAAACGACAGGAAATCAAGAGAGGGGACCAGACATGGCTGGGAAATGTTTTGGTGAGTTCATGGGCACGCTGGTACTCGTATTGTTAGGCGATGGAGTGGTGGCGAATGTCTTGCTCAAGCGCTCCAAGGCGGAAGGTGCCGGTTGGATGGTGATCACCAGCGGCTGGGCGTTTGCAGTGATGGCGGGGGTGTTTACAGCCATCGCTTGCGGCAGCAGCGATGCCAACATCAATCCTGCCGTGACACTGGGCTTCGCGGTTTCGTCGGGGCAGTTCGCAAAGCTATTCCCTTACGTTGTGGCTCAGGTACTGGGCGCCTTCGCGGGCGCAACTCTCGTCTGGCTGCACTTCCTGCCACACTGGAAAGAAACTCCCGACCAGAGTCTCAAGTTAGCATGCTTCTGCACCGCGCCTGCAATACGGAGATTCTCTGCCAACCTGCTCAGCGAAATTATTGGAACCCTCGTCCTGGTGTTGGTCGCGGGTGCCATCTTCTCCAAGGCAGTCGCTGCGTCAGGACCAGCGTCGGGCCTGGGACCTTACCTTGTCGCTGCTCTGGTGTGGGGCATTGGACTTTCACTCGGGGGCACGACTGGATATGCCATCAATCCTGCTCGCGACTTCGGGCCCCGCCTCGCCCACGCCGTGCTGCCTATCGAAGGGAAAGGAGTCTCGGACTGGCGCTATGCTGGGGTACCGGTTCTCGGACCGCTCATCGGGGGCAGTCTGGCTGGAGTGCTGCTACGGACCATTGGAGTCTAGGGATAAAAGACCGAAGGTGACGACCTCACCTCTGGTTCCCAACAACCCGTTTCCCGCAACCGCGACAACGTATCCCCCGACTGTACCACTCAAGATCTAACTGGTAGTCTTCGTTGCCTCCCGCTGAGGCGATCCCGGTATCGGGGATTTCGCCTGCACCGGCAGTGGTATGGGGTAGATGCCTAGTGCGCGAGCGGCAGCGATGTCAATGACCAGTTGCTGATCGGCAGGTGTTTTCTTCAGCCAGTATCCTGCGCGCGAGATGGCGCGCTCGAAATTGCCCTCGGGCAACACGGTCAGGTCGAGGTAAAGAGTCTGGCGCGAATCGCGAGCCAAGCGCACACCGGCAAAAGCATGCCCGGGTACGACCACGATCACCGGATCCATGCCCAGGTTCTCCATGGCCGATGCAAAGGCCACCGAGACGTCGACACAGTTGGCGCTGCTCTGATTCAGAGTTTCGCGGGGCAGCCGCACCCGCTGCGCTTCTCCACTGAAGTTCCCGAAGGTGAAGAGGCTGTCAACGTAGCTGATGCCGATGTGGCGCATCGCTTCGAACACCGCACGCGCTTCCCCGCGAACCTGCGCCGATACGCGGTCAGGAGCGTTGCCCGGCAAGCGGTATCCGGCCAGTCGTCCAGCGGGGGCGTAATTTCGGGCCGAGGAGACCAGACCAATCACCGCCGGATCATGAGGCGTCACCCAGCGGGCAACGAACTGGGCATTGGCAAATTTGTTCCCCCAGTACAGGTCCGAAACAGCATGGAGAAACACCGGACGAGCCTGGTCGAATCCTGGCTGATTGCCGGGTCCGCTGGCACGCACCTCCAGCAAGACTCGCCGAATTTCCGTGTTCTGGTAAGCCTCGGGCAACAGTTCCGGATTGATGTGGACCACTCGCGTTTCGCGCGGGCCCACGATCAGGGTCTTTGTGGAGCGGCGGCTCCATTCCGGAATCTCCGCGGAAATAGTCTGCAAAACCGGACGATCGGACGCGTTCGAAATCGTGAGCACCGCGACCGGCCAATAGTCCCTGGCATTGCTGGAAGCTAGAGCAGGAAAAATTTCACCACGACCCGGCAGGTCGACTTGATAGCGCACTTGCAGCGGCGACACCTGCGGGCTCGGCAAGAGCACAGGCAACGGCTCGGGAGGAGACGGATTGGTCGACTGCATGAGTTGAAAAGCGAACCACCACGTTGCTCCCAGTGCGGTCGCAAGCACGACGGTTGTTGCGAAAAACAGGACTGCCAGGATCTTTGTCATGAATGTAGTTGGATGACTAGGAGAAACTCGCGGTTTCCAAGGTTAGTTAACGCGAGGCAGGACACATAATAAACGAACATCTACGAAGGTGCACGCGAGATTTCGCCGACGCCTACTTTGTGACAAACGTCGTCAGGGGACAGGCCGCTTTCCCGCAGATGGCGAATACTAAGCGAATCGTGGCGTTTGGCAAGGCGGAGGCCGGCTTCGTCGCGGACAAGATCGCAATGGTAAAAGGCCGGCACGTCTAATTGCAGCGCCCGGTATAACAAAATCTGCCGTCCCGTCGATTTCAGCAGGTCGGCGCCGCGCACGACTTCCGTGATGCGCATTTCGGCATCGTCCACCACGACCGCGAGCTGATAGGCAGGCACGTCATCGCGGCGCCAGATCATGAAGTCGCCAAAGTCGCGCCCTCCAGTAAAGGTTTGTATCCCAAGGTGTACGTCGGCGAAGCGCACCTGCTCGCTGTCAGGCACGCGGAAACGCCAGTTCACTCCGGCAGGATTTTGGAATTGTGCTGCATCATCTCGTGAGCGGCACCGTCCAGGATAAATAGGCTCGTCATCCGCGTCATTCGGAGCGCTGGCCGCGTGCTCCAGATCTTTGCGCGAGCAGGTGCAAGGGTAGATGAAGCCTCCGTCCCGCAGTTTGCGCCAGGCGGCGAGGTAATGAGCGCGTCGCTCGCTTTGCGAGTACGGAGCGCAGGGGCCGCCGCAATCCGGACCTTCACTCCAGCGAAAACCCAGCCAGCGGAGATCTTCCAGCATAGCTTTGGCAAATTCAGGACGCGAGCGCTGCGGGTCGAGGTCTTCGTTGCGCAGAATCAGCGTGCCTGCATTCTGCTCAGCGCGCCAAACGGCGATCCAGAAGGTTCGGGCGTGGCCGATGTGGAGCAGTCCGGTGGGCGAAGGAGCTAAGCGGCCGCGGTAACCAGGCGCGATGTGCACAGCCCTATATTAGCGACCATCATCAGTGCCGCACACAAGACCGGCGTGTCTGCCAGCCCACGGCGTCTACTGTCAACCACGAACCTTCTTCTCAGCCTTTCCTGTAAACCTAACGTAATCAGCGATGTCTTAAGTGGCCTTCCTCCTGCCATGTGCTCTGGTGACTTGGGAAACCAGGATGGGAGGCCAGTATGGCACAGTTTACGCAACTCAACTTGCAAGCAAAAACCGAACCGAAGAAGTTGGAATCGACTCCGCCCAAAGGGTCGAAATCCAACCGCACGATCATAACTGTCGGCTCGCTGATGCTTGCGTCCACGATCGGAATCTTCCTGTTGGGAACCAATGGCTGCTCGAAAGGGACGAGCAAGCCGGCGGTGGCCGATTCCGGAAACCAGAATCTCCAAACCTCCGCGCCGCAGATGCCAGCCACGAGTGCTTCGCTGCCGACAACACCGGTCGGGAGCCAGCCTGCAGCAGCGAAGAAGGTGGTAAAGAAGCGGCCATCGACGGTCACTTATATTGACAAAACGTATGGTGTTTCTTTCCGCTATCCGAGGAAATACTCCCTGAAGACCGGCGACAAGCTTGCTGCGAATGCTGCCGTTCCGATGAATTTCGTTCAGCCGGGCGGCATCGCACTGGCGGCGGTCGAGATGCCACGCAATTCGTATCCGGGAACCGATTTCAGCTCCGCGCTGTTCAACATCAGCGTGAACAAGAGCCTGAGCGCAGACGAATGCACCCAGTTCGCGTTTCCGAAGAACGAACATCCGGAAAACGAGCCGGGATCGCCGTCGAAAGTGAAAGTCGGTGAGACCGAGTTCAACCAGGTGGAGGACTTCGGGCCGATGAAGTCAGCGGATGCGAAGTACTACCACGTCTTCGAAAATGGAGCGTGCTACGAATTCGCGATGGCGGTCGGGGCGTCCGGCGATAAGGTCGACGATCAAACCAAGCCGGTGGATCGTGACGAAGTATTCGGCAAGCTAGAGAAAATTCTGGGCACCGTGAAGGTGAAGCCGATGGCCGAGCCGCAAGTGGTGACCGGACAGACAACTCAGCCCGCCGAGACTCCAGCAGCTAAGTAGTCGTTGTAAACTTTGAGAATCGGCCACGCCGCTCAGCGTGGCCTTTTCTTTTTTCGTGTGGCGCGGGCGCCCTTGCCCGCGAAAGCCTAATTCCGGCTCAACCTCCCCGCTGTTCACTCGTCACAAGAAAACACCCATATCTTATGAGACAAATCGCCAGGGAGGATTGGCCATTCACGGGCGAGGGCGCCCGCGCCACACGCCACACACACAGTCGCAGTACAATCGCCATCGAGTGTCATGGAGGACATGACAGCGTGAATTTCATTCTCAATGCGGTTGAAACCCGGGTGTTGGGTTCGTTAATAGAAAAGGACATCACCACTCCGGACTACTACCCGCTGTCTCTGAACGCGCTGGTCAATGCTTGCAACCAGAAGAACAACCGGGATCCGGTCATGAGTCTCGACGAGGATGTGGTCCGGCAGGCGTTGCACTCGCTGCAAGAGAAACGGCTCGCAGGTCCGGCCGGTGGCGCCGATAGCCGGGTGACCAAGTACGAGCATCGCATGCAGGAAGCCTTCAACTTCGATCGGCGCGAGATCGCCGTGATGTGCGTGTTGCTGTTGCGGGGTCCGCAAACCCCTGGCGAGTTGCGAGGACGGGCAGAGCGCATGTATCGATTCGAGGCGCTGGACGAGGTGAACTCAACCTTGCAGCGCCTGATGCAGCGCGAGCCTCCGTTAGTCAAAATGCTGGTCCGGCAGCCCGGCACTAAGGAAGCACGCTTCGCACAACTGCTGTCGAAAGAGGCAGAGAGTTGGGAAGCGGCGCCTCCCCCCAGTGCGGTGGTTTCAGGCGACTCCTACCGAATTGCAGAGTTGGAGCAGGAGGTCGCCGGCCTTCGCGACGAAGTCGGGCAGCTGAAACAGCAGTTCGCGGAATTCAAGAAGCAGTTTGACTAGGTTAAGCAAAGAGTGAATGGACAAAATCCTTCCTCACTAGCGTGCGGCGTGAGTGCGAGGAGTTCCTCTCTCGTTTCGGGGATTCCTCCGGCTGCTCCAGCTCGGCCCAGCTCGTAATGCGTTAGAGAACCTGATGCAGTCAATAGAGCAACTGAATCTAGTCTTTCCGCCGAAAAAGTTGCCACCTCGTAGCGACGTATAAAATACCCAACGAAAATCACGCGCGATCCACTGCTACGCACGAGGTGCCCGATGGCCTGCAACCCAGAAGTGTTGAAGCATGTTCCCCTTTTTTCGCTGCTGGACGATGAGGAAACCGCTGTCCTGGCCGGACAGGTGGAAGTGAAGCAATTCGCTCCCCGGCAACGCATCTATAAGGCGGGCGATCCCGGCGTACGAGCCTATGTCATGGTGTCAGGCAGGGTGCGAGTGACCACTGTGGATGAAGACCAACAGGAAGTGGTCGTGGACGAACCCACGCACGGTGAATTCTTCGGTTTCGCCTCCATGCTCGACCAGACACCACATCAAACCGACGCCACGGCCCTCGAGGAAACCGTCTGCGTCGAAGTGGACCGGCACGACATATCTGTTCTGCTACAGCGCAAGCCAATGGCGGGAATGGACATGCTGGCGGTGCTGGGCCGCCAGTTCCACGCCGCCCAGAGGCTGGTGCGCATCCGCGCCAGTCGCAATCCGAACGAAGTCATCGAGCAGGAGGCCACCAAGGGTGAGCGCATTGCTGATGCCGTCGCACGGTTTGGTGGGTCCTGGACTTTCATTGTCGCGTTCTTACTAGGTCTGAGCATCTATGCGGCCATCAATTCAGCATTGGGGAGCCGAGGCTGGGACCCATATCCCTTCATCTTGCTGAACTTGTTTCTTTCCATGCTGGCTGCGATCCAGGCCCCCATCATCATGATGAGCCAGAACCGGCAGGACACGAAGGACCGGCTGCGCAGCGAGCTGGACTTCGATGTCAATCGGCGGGCTGAAGCGGAGATTCAGGGCTTAGCGCGCAAGTTGAATCTTCTGGGCGAAAAGATGGGCGATGTCGAGGACCTGCTTCGGGAAAAAGGCAGGGCCTGAGGAAAAAACAAAAGCCGCAAGCAGGCCTGCGGCTGTGTCCCGAGATTCCGAACCGCGGGGCAGATTACTTATTGTTGTGCTTGTCTCTGTAAATGCTCCGGCTGATCCGGTTCTGGCGGCGATTGAGCTGGCGCTGCTCGGCTTTGGTGAGGTGGCCGTTGTGCTTCGCCATGTCGCGCTGCTCTTGCCGCTGCACGCTGGCTTCGCGCTTCTGCAGGTTGGCGGTCTCATGCGGATTTAGAGATCCGTTCTTGACGCCCTGGGCAATACGCTTCTGCTGACGCCTTTCGCGACGGTTCACTTGATTTACGCGCGGATGTCCGGGATCAACCACGCCCGGCCCCGCGCCTGAGGTTGCGGTTTGAGCAGCAGCGGAACCGGCCGACATCAGTCCCCCCACCGCCAGCACTAACAGCGAATTAGTGATTTTGTTCGTCATGCGTATGCAAAACCCTCGCGGCAGAGATTAGTTGTTGAGCGGGACGGGGCGCGAGTTACTAAGGTCGTGGCACGATAGTGATGCTGTGGTCCAGCCGTCCAAGAGGTGCATGCCGCCACCTGTTCGACTTTGCTCCGTAAGGCAACCCTTCGCGAACGTACTACATCTTCAGTGACCTACTCACGCTCAGGACAGGTTGTTACGCTCCGTGCATGGCGAAATCCGCTTTCAAACTCAAGATCCTCTACGGCGAGGGAGACGGCGAAGTGCTCGCCTCGCAGGCTGCCGAAATTCAGAAAGCCGGCCATCACGTGGACACTGCGGTGGGCCGCAAGGGCGTGGAAGAGGCGTTGCGCCGGGATGCGTTTGACCTCGTGCTGCTGGGGCCAACGCTGAGCCGGAATGATCGTCATCACCTGCCGTATATGGTCAAGAAGGCGCACAAAGGGACGCGAGTGCTGGTCATGCACGCCGATGGCGGACGGCATCCTTACGTCGACACCAACACCGATACCGGGCAGAGCATGGACGTGCTCATTGAGAAGATTGCTTCGCTGATGGCCGAAGCTGCGGTTTCCGCAAAATAAGTTTCATCCGGGCAAACCAGCCAATGAAGGCAACAAGGCTCCGATTTCGGTCGGAGCTTTTTTGTCGTGTACAACCGTCATCACACTGCAGGTGCGTTATGATTTGCGTCATCTATGGAGAAGAAAATTGCGGTTGTGATCGTGGGCGTCACTGACATGCAGCGGGCGGTGGATTTTTATCGTTCTAGGCTGGGCTTGCCGCTGAAATTTCAGACTCCTACCTACAGCGAATTCAAAACCCAGGGCGCGGTGCTGGCCCTCGAAAAGCGCGACGAGGTTCCCGCCAGCGGCCCCAGCTTTACATTGCCTACCAAGAATGCGAAACGAGATCGCGAAACGCTGCGGCGCAGGAGAGTGAAATTCTGGAAAGACCTGTCCAAAGAGCCTTATGGCTGGGTCATGATGGCCAAGGACAGCGAAGGAAATGTGTTCGAGGTTGTGCAGTATGCCGCCAAGAAGTAGCTCCTAACCTCCGGTCGCTGTCATCCTGGGCGAGGGCTTCAGCCCGAGTCGAACGACCCCTGACCTGTCTGCACTACCTATGCGGTTGCCAGGCATTCTCACGGAGCGCGACCTGCACGGTGAAAATGCCTTACCGCGTTCGTTGTAGCGCCGAGAGGTAAGAGGTCCTTCGACTCCGCTGGTGCTCGCTGCGCGAGCCAAGCTCCGCTCAGGATGACAAGTCAATTTAGGCTTCAAATCTCCTCGGTCCCTCGTATCGCACTCGCAAAAATGCGTGGTACGGCAGGGCATAATGCAGGCTGACCAGCCGAAACCAGGGGGCGTTTTCGGGAACGTAGCTAAGATGGCCGTACGTTGTGGGACGTTCGATAGGCGGCTTTGTAGTTTTGCCCAGCACCTGCAAAGAAAGCGTCCGGAAGTCTTCGTCGATTAGCTGACGATTCAGCATTTCACCGTAAAGCGTGGGGCCTCCTTCGCAGAGCAAAGTGCGAATCCCATGTTCCTGCCGAAGAGCGCGCATCGCTGCAGGGATGTCGACGATTGAACCCTCTCCCACCGAAACAACTTTTATGTCTGCTCCTTTCCCGGGCGCCTTCAGGCGCGTTTGCAATGCCTGCGCCCCGGCGGCGGCGGTCACGATCCACGGTTCCACGCGAGGGGAATTGAATACACGAAAGCTGAGATCAACCTCTCCTGAGCCGGTCACGATAATCACTCTTGTTCGACCAAGTCCCAGCGCCTTTTCGCGGTATGTTCGCAATTCGTCGTCCGCTACCGCGTAATCCCAGCCTTTACTGTCACGCCCGAGCTCTTCTCGCAGCGTGCTGGCGCCCATGATTTGCGCATCGTGGTGGGCGCGAATGAAATCCATTAGCCAGCGGTCTTCCTTGCTGCGCGAGACTTCCCGGCCACCGGCCTGGCCCGGCAGTTCCCGGAATGACGCCCTGCCGTCGAGCCCCATGACGAAGTTGGAACTGACATACGGCCTGCCTGCGTCGCGAGGCGTTGGAAACCCGAAAGGGCCATACTGCTCTCTGATGTGGGCCGGCAAGGGAAACTGATCTTCGCTGTCGTTGTAGCAGCGCTGTAGTGGCATCGCGCCTCCTGCGTACTTACCCTACCACCGCAGGAGCATCGAATGAATTCGGGTGGGTGGGTTAACATCAGACCATGGTCTGGCTGGGAATCGCGATCACGGCAGTGAATGTGGGCGTGTTGGTCGCGGAGTTTTGGCGGCATCGGCGGGCGCCGCTGTCGGTTTATGGCTGGCTCGGTCTGGCGGCCCTGATCGTCGCGGAAGTCCTGATGATTCGCGGGATTCAGCCCGTGGCCACCTACTTCACGCCCATCGCGTGGACGACCTACATCCTGCTGGCGGACTCAGCAGTCCTGGCCATCACCGGGCACTCGCGTCTGCATGATGAACCGCGTCAATTCCTGGGCGTCGCCCTGCTTTCGATTCCCCTCTGGCTGATTTTCGAAGCCTACAACCTGCGCCTAGCCAATTGGACCTACGTGGGGGTTCCCGTCAGTTGGGCAGGAGCCCTGGGCTATGGCTGGTCGTTTGCGACCATTGCACCGGGGATCTTTGAGACCGCAGATTTGATTGAAGTTTTCGGGTGGTTCGAGCCGAAAGCACCTGTAGAGTTTTCTCCGGCGGCACGTCGCGGCATGATCTTGTTCGGGGCGATCTGCCTAAGTGTGCCGCTGCTGGTTCCGCAGCAGATGGCCGCTTACCTGTTTGTGCTGGTGTGGATCGGCTTCATCTTTCTACTCGATCCCATTCATTACAGCCGTGGTCTGCCATCGCTGCTCGGCGATCTTGCCACCGGCCAGCGAGGTCGCTTTTACTCTCTCCTGATTGCAGGCTGGGTGTGCGGTTGGTTATGGGAGTTCTGGAATTATTGGGCGACAGCAAAGTGGCACTACATTTTTCCCATGGCTCGGGGATGGAAGATCTTCGAAATGCCTGCGCCGGGATATCTGGGGTTCCTACCCTTTGCTCTGGAGTGCTTTGTGATGTATGTGGCCGCCGCGAGCATCCTGGGAAAATCCCTGCCGTCGATCTCCAGCACGAGGCGGCCATCTGAAACTAATACAGCCGGAAACTGACCTCTATGTTGACCTGTACTGCGACCGGCCGGCCATCCTTCTCGGCCGGTTCAAAGCGTCACTTCCGGACTGCTTCTACCGCCTTCTCGTCGAGACGGAAACGGGCGATGCTCGCCAGCGCCTGGTGAAAAACCTCGGCCGTCAGATCTTGCGCCTCTTCGCGGTTTTGTACCCGGCGCGCTATGTAGGCGTAGACCCGATCGAAATTGTTTTCATACAGCTCGGCAAAGTGGGCCGGATCCCGCTGGGCCGCTTCGATCAGAAGCCGCTCGTCCGTGTCAGTCTCCAGAGCCTTCAAAACATTCACCCCGGGTGCCTTTCTCGCTTAGTTAATCTGGTTAGAAGCTCAAAAAGTTACGGAGCGCAAAAGAATTTCTTCGGACGGGAAGAAAACGTCGAGATTACTGGCGGGATCCCTTTTCGGCAGGATGCCGGGACGGGGAGAGGAGCCAAGCGATTGCTTTATTTCTTTTTCTCGCCCTTTTTCGTTTCGGCTTTGGGCTTAGCCTCTTCCTTCTTCTCTGACTTCTCAGAGGAGTCGCCATTCGAGGACGAGCCCGGGGCTGACGACTTCTTGGCATAGTCGGTGACGTACCAGCCAGAGCCCTTGAACTGCACCGCCGGCGCCGAAATGACCAACTGCACTGGGCCGGCACAGTTGGGACAGCTCTTGACGTGCGGATCAGAAAACTTCTGGATTCGCTCGAAGCGGTGGTGGCACTTCTTGCATTCGTACTCGTAAAGCGGCATGGGGCTCCCTGAGGCGCTGCCTGGGAAGGGCTACTTAGATTCTAGGGTGGCGGATTCGCGCCGTCAATTTGCACCACGGTTCTGCCGCCGGGGAGAGTGATAGACTTTTGGCATGAAGTCTCGCAATCATGCTGCTAATCAACCCTTAAACGGCACTGGAAACGCGCCCGGCCCGAAGCTGTACCTCGTCGCTACTCCGATAGGCAACCTGGAAGACATCACCCTGCGGGCGCTGCGCGTGCTCAAAGAAGTGGACCTGATCGCCTGCGAGGATACCCGCCAGACGCAAAAGTTGCTTAGCCATTACGGCATCGAAAAACGCACGGTCAGCTATCACGAGCATAACGAGATGACCCGGGCCGCCGAGCTCATCGTGGACGTGGAACGTGGGGCCAGCATCGCGCTGGTTTCCGATGCCGGCATGCCTGGCATTTCCGATCCCGGCTTCCGGTTGATCACGCTCGCCATCCGGCACCACGTGCCGGTTGTGCCGATTCCCGGCGCATCGGCGTTCTTGGCGGCGCTGGTGGCCAGCGGCTTGCCGACTGATTCTTTTCGCTTCAGCGGATTTTTGCCTCCCAAGCGCGGCAAACGGCGTGAGCTGCTGGAAAATATTCTGGCGTCGCCTCGGACCCAGGTCTTCTACGAAGCGCCCCACCGGTTGATTGAAACGATGGAGGATGTCGTCGAGGTGCTCGGGTTAAACCGGCAGGTCGTGATTGCGCGCGAAGTGACCAAGATCCACGAAGAATTCCTGCGCGGCCGGGCCGGAGAACTGCTGGAAAAACTGAAGCAACGCGGCGAAATCAAGGGCGAGATCACGTTGCTGATCGGCAAGTCGGGAGACTCGATCCAGACGGCAGCAGCTCAAGCGGGGGTTCGCACGCGGCTGAAGCAGATCATGACCAACGAGCAGGTAGACCAAAAAGCAGCATTGAAGAAAGTCGCGAAGGAACTGGGGATTTCCAAAAGCGAGGCTTACCGGGAGTTGCAGAGGACGAAATAAATTAGGTAGGCTGAAACGTCCTCGTCTGGGCGGCGGGTAAAGCTCGGCTATTTGGGCTTACTCAATTCAGCTCTCACCGTATCGCTAACGGTTTTGCCCTCCACCCGGATCCCAGCACCCTGGAAGCGCCCCATCACATTTTTCATTACCGTTCCCATGTCTTTCATCGAAGGGGTGCCCATCTCAGCAATTACGGCCCTGACTCCGGCCAGAATTTCGTCTTGGCCAGCGGCTTTGGGCAGGTAGGATTCGATGAGCGCGATCTCGGCCTCTTCTTTCCTGGCCATCTCCTCGCGGCCACCCTTGCGAAATTGCTCGACTGAATCCTTGCGCTGCTTGATCAGCGTACTCAGAACTTGCTGTGACTCCTTGTCCTCGAGCGGCGCCATCTTTTCAACTTCGCGATGCTTGAGCGCGGTTTTGACCATGCGGAGCGCGGACAGGCGCTGCCCGTCGCGGGCTTTCATCGCCTGGGTGATGTCTTTCTGGATTTGTTCGGAGATGGTCATGCCGGGAATTATAGACGGTACAACAGGTTGTGATATTGAGTTGAGATTCTTGTGGGGACCGGTCTCCGACCCGTCCAGCCTCGCCCGGGCCGTGAACCAGCGCGGGTCGAAGACCCGGCGGCCACACGAATCTGCCGCTCCGGCACGAGAGCGTGTATCAGGGCCGCCGTACAGAACAGAGCCCGCTAGCTTAAACTAGTTTTGACATCCAAGGTACAAGGACTCATGCCTATGCTGCGCAAGAATCGTTTATTCACTCCCGGGCCGACGCCGCTGCTGCCTCCGGCGCAGATGGCGATGGCTTCGTTCGGCCTGCATCATCGCACAGCGGATTTCCGTGCCCTGTACACGCGGGCGCTAGCCGATTTGAAAGACTTTGTCGGGACCAAGAATGACGTGCTCATTCTGGCATCCTCCGGTACCGGGGCCATGGAGGCTTCGGTTTCCAACCTCACTTCCCCCGGCGACAAGATTCTGGTGCTAACTGCCGGCAAGTTCGGCGAACGCTGGCGGGATCTGGCCAAGGCCTACGGCTGTGCGGTCGAGCTGGTGAGCGCACCTTACGGCGAGACTCTCGCGCTGGATGAAGTTCGGAAGAAACTCACGCTGGATGTGCGCTGCGTTTACTTGCAGGCGACCGAGAGCTCGACCGGCGCGCGGCATGACGTGCGAGGCATCGCGAAGCTCGTCCGTGCTAAAGGCGATAACACGCTGCTGGTGATTGATGCGATCACTGGTCTCGGCACCACGCATTTCGATATTGATGGCTGGGGAATCGACGTCATCATCGGCGGATCGCAGAAGGCCTTGATGATCCCGCCTGGCCTGGCGTATCTGGCGGTAAGCGAGCGCGCGTGGCAGCGGATGGAATCCACCAGGTCGCCGCGCTATTACTTCGATCTTCGCAAGGAAAGGAAAGCCGCGGCCAAGGGCGAATCCGCCTTCACACCCGCAACTTCCCTGATTGCCGGGCTGGCCGCGTCGCTGGATTACATTCGGCAAATTGGCGACCAGGATCTCATCGCTGGACGAGAGATGCTCATTGACGGCGCGGAACTCTGTGCCCAAATGACGCGTGCCGCAACTCAGGCGCTGGGACTCAAGCTGTTTTCGCCTTCGTGTCCGGCTGCCGCGCTGACCGCGATTTCGGCTCCTGGGGGAATCGACTCCGGCGCCATCGTCAAAGAGTTCCGTGAGTCCTTTGGTGCGGTGGTCGCCAACGGCCAAGGCGAAATGAAGGGCAAGCTGTTTCGCATTGCCCACCTGGGTTACTACGATTATCTGGATACGATCGGCATTGTCGCGGCGTTGGAACACGTGCTGACGAGAATTGGGGGGCGCTCAATCGAATATGGAACGGGACTGCGGGCCGCTCAGGAAGTCTACGCGCGGCAGGTGCAGAGAGAGACGGCCTCAGCGGCCGTATAGAAGAACGATCTCAAGATTGCCCAGCGGGCTCAGCCTCCGAACCAAGGAGAGAAGGGTCTTGATCGAGGCCGAACCCGCTCCCTCTTACTGCACATCAAAATTGACTGGGTTGGAATTATTTCCGCCACTGCGAACGTAAACCGGGACCATCCCTGCGTTCATAATGTCGGTACCTGTTATGGCGGCCGTGACTTGGTTCCCTGTCACATACATAGTTCCCTGGGCCGCTCCATTCCAGTAGACCACAACATCGGTACCGAAGTTGCTGCCATTGATTGTCAAAGTGAAGCCAGAACCGCCGTGCATGGCGCTGGCGGGTGACAGAGTCGCAATCGTGGGCGCGGCTCCTCCCCCCGTCATGCCTGGGTTGTAATTCTTGGATCCGTAACCACATCCGAGCATTAGAAGTGAAACAAGCAAGAAAGCACTCAGCCGCATTTTCCACCTGCCAATCACCTTCCGCTTTAAGAGAAAGGCTAACCCGCATCGCAGACGCGAGTGTCACCAGGTTGTCACTGCCTTGTAAAAGTTTCGGCGCTGCCGACCTGACGAGCGAGGACGCCCTTCCCGCACGACCATTTCCCCTCACAGCATCGCGTCACATCGCGAAACCCTGCCTCGCGTTTACAATCGAAGTCAGGCCAACCAAACTAATAAAGACACCATGAAAATTGTCGTCGCAGAAAAGATCTCTTCCTCGGCGGTCGAATTGCTTAAAGAACCCCGCTGGACCGTGGTGACGCCAGACCAGTTGGATGGGAAACTGGCGTCACAACTGGAGTCCGCGGACGCGCTGATCGTGCGCTCGGCTGTGCAGGTGGATACGCGCCTGCTCGAGCACGCGAATAAACTGCGAGTAATCGGGCGCGCCGGCGTAGGTGTGGACAACATTGACCTCGATGCTGCGACGCGCAAGGGCATCGCTGTCATGAACACGCCCGGTGCGAACGCCGTTGCGGTGGCCGAGCACACGCTGGCGCTGATGCTGGCCATGGCGCGCCACGTCTGCCGGGCCAATGATCTGATGCACTCGGGAAAATGGGAGAAGAAGGGGCTGCAGGGAACGGAGTTGCGCGGCAAGACGCTCGGCATCGTCGGTCTGGGCCGGATCGGGATGGAAGTGGCAAAACGGGCACGCAGCTTCGGGATGGAGATCATCGCGCACGACCCTTTCGTCTCAACCAGTGTTGCCAAGGAACGAGGTATTCGCATGACGACCTTGGACGAGGTCTACGCGGTCGCCGATTACCTCACGCTGCACGTCGGTCTTACCCCACAGACCATGGGCATGATTAATGCCGGATCGCTGAAGAAGATAAAAAAAGGGGTACGGCTGGTGAACTGCGCCCGGGGAGAACTGGTCAACGAAACGGACCTGGCGAGCGCACTAAAACACGGGCATGTAGGCGCCGCGGCCATAGACGTCTTCACCGAGGAGCCTCCGAAAAATTCGCCCCTCCTTGGACTGGAAAACGTGGTTCTTACGCCCCACATTGGCGGGTCTACTCACGAGGCCCAGGAAGCGGTCGGATACCAGATTGCGCTGCAAGTGAAAGAGTACCTGAAACATGGAGTGTTCCAGAATGCAGTCAACGTCCCGTCGGTTTCGCATGATGAGTACGCCAAGATGGAACCCTATATCGTGCTTGCCGAACGCCTCGGTTCTTTTCTCGCCCAGGCTTCCGATGGCAGCGTAGAGGAGATCACAATTCGATACAGCGGCCATATTGCTGAGTGGAAAACCGAGCTGGTACGAAATGCCGCCATTAAAGGAATTCTTAACCAGGCATTGGAGGAGAAGGCAAACCTGGTGAATGCCGCCTCCATCGCCGCCTCGCGCGGCCTGCGCGTAAATGAATCGCGCAAGCCAAAGGCCGGCATGGGCGGGGCCGGCAGCGTGCTTTCCATTCTTCTGAAAACCAGCCGCCAGGAGCACCTGGTCAAGGGCGCAGTTCTGCATGGCCATGCTCCCCGAATCCTGGCCATTGATGACATTGACGTGGAAGCGCCGCTGGAGCGCAATCTGATCTACATGCGAAATCGGGACGTTCCTGGCGTCATTGGGCGTGTGGGTACAATTCTGGGTGAGCACAAGATCAATATTGCCAACTTTTCTCTGGGTCGGCAGGTGGGAAACGGAACGGCGGCCACGAGTGCAGGAAAAAGCAGTGAACCGCGCGAGGCGGTTGCCGTCGTTCACGTGGATGGACAGGTACCGGACGAGGTTTTGACCGCCCTGCGAAAGGTTCCGGCAGTCAAGCAGGCTAAGGCGATAAGGCTTTTTTAGGGGCTGGGATTCTCTGTGCTCTCGGCCCTCATCAATGTCGTCATCCTGAGCGAGCCAAGGCTCGCGTAGGATCTCGCGTGCACCAATAGCCAGGTGGTGCATGCCAGATCATTTACCGGCCGACGGTTACGGATTTAACGCTTCGCGGCGCAGTTTGCGGCTTTCCGCCAGCAGGGCCATGGAGTGTGTCAGGTTCTGCAGCGTGACGATGCCCACCAGGTGCTGGTCTTCTACCACAGGAATGATGGTGAGATTTCGGGATGTCAGCTTCCGGAATGCGGAACCCAGGGACTCGCTGCGGCTGGCCACGTCAAAGATGCGGTGCATGACCGACTGCACGTAGCCGTTGCCTTGGGCACGCAAAGCTTCCAGGATATTCTGCTTGGATACGACACCGACCATGTCGCTGCCGCGGATTACGGGGAAATCGTCCTGCAGAGAGTGCACCGCCTTGTCGAGGGCGTCTTCCAGCGTGTCGGCAGGAGAAAGCGTCGCAAAATCGGTGAGCATGATTTCTTCCATGCGCACCGTCTCCAGCACAGAGTGAAAGACTACCGAGCGCTCTTCTAGTTGTGCGCCGACGAACAGGAAGAAGCCCACCATGGCCAGCCACACGTTCAACAACATTCCCAGCAGCATCAAGAACATGGCCAGCGCCTGACCAATGACCACCGCGCGGCGAGTGGCGTGAACCGGATCGCTTTTCCTCGAAAACAGAGCGCGCAGAACGCGGCCGCCATCCAGCGGGTATGCGGGAAGCAGGTTTAGGCCCGCCAGGTAAATATTTGTCCACACAAAACTGCGCAGCAAATTGCTGGAGTGGAGAAACGGCCACGTCCAAAGTTGAGCTTCGGGCAGCAAGGCAGCAATGGAAGCAATCGAAATCAGGGCCAGCAGGACATTCATTGCAGGCCCGGCGAGCGCGATCCGGACGTCGCGTTGCCAATTCACTTTGCCGGTGGAGCTTTCGGCCAGGAGGCGCGAGTCATCCAGCATCGTGACCCCGCCGATGGGAAGCAAGATGATTGACTTCGTGGGAACGCCCGCGCGCGTGGCAACCAGGGCGTGACCTAGCTCGTGGAGGATTACGCAGGCAAAGATGATGCCCACCAACGCGAAATCGCGCGCGCTGTCAGCCTTGCCGTGCGAGGCGTACTCCGTCCACCAGATGAACAACGGCAGAATAAAAAAAGTCAGGTGGACACGGAGTTCGATTCCGAAGATGCGTCCGACCGAGATGGACCAGTTTCTCATGAGGCTCGTGCCGCGTTGCCTACGGACATTCTATATATTTAGACGCCGGCGGCGACATCGCCGTTGCGGTTTACGGACACGAAAGTGCAGGGGTGGTGCTTTTCGCCCGGGTGGACTTAGCCACTGCACGCGAGATCCCTGGCCGAGCGTTGGCTGGCCTCAGGATGACGACATACCACGTAGAACGATAACGGATGCGAGTGATTGCGGGAAAATATCGGAGCCGGCCGCTCGAGTCCTTGCGCGGGATGGATATTCGCCCGACATCCGACCGGCTGCGCGAGACGCTTTTCAATGTGCTGTGCGCCGGAAATCCTGAGGCGCTGGAAGGCACAGTGTGGTCTGACCTGTTCGCCGGCACCGGTGCTGTCGGCATTGAGGCTTTGAGCCGTGGCGCGAGACAGGTTATTTTCGTCGAATCTTCTCGAAAAGCCGCGGCACTGATCGAGAAGAACCTGCACTCCTTGGGGATCGAAGACGGATTTCAGTTGGTGCAACTGGAAGTCGCCACGGGGCTGCGGAAATTGGAGGAGGCGGGCGTGGTGGGCGACTTCGTTTTTCTGGATCCGCCTTACGGAAGGAAGGACGCCTACGTGAAAACGTTACAGATGCTGTCTGGATCACCGGTATTGAAGAGTACCAGCGTGGTGATTGCTGAGCATGACCGGAAATTCGACCCCGGTCAGGAATTTGGGCGGCTTCAACGGTATAGGAAGCTGGAGCAGGGCGATGCCGCTCTGAGCTTTTATAGGCCCGTCGGATTCAGGTCGGAACAGGGGCGCAAATACCTTGCGTCGGCGAACCTCGTACAGGCAGGTAGGGGGTCTTTGGACTCCACAGCTCAGGATGACAAACAAGTGAAAACGAACTACATCAGCAGTTCGTCGGCGCGGCGGACTATGGGGTGCTGCATCTCCTGCAATTCGTTCTTGACCTGGTTCAGGCCGTAGACGCACTGCTCGAAGTTTTCGGAGAGCTTGGCGAACAGCGGCGCAACCTTCGAATATTCGAAAAACTCGAACTTGGAAACAATGTAATAGCTTTCTTTACCGGCTTTCATCCAGTCGATGAAATTTTCCAGCCGGTTCCGGCGCAGTCGGAGGCGGTTGATACTTTCCGGAAACATACCGGTGAAAAATAGGGCGTAGTCGCCAATGTGTTTGCGCACCTGGCGCTCGCGGTCGAAAGACGGCGCGGGACCGAAGACCGGATCGGATTCCAGCAGCATTTCGCCGACGTCGCTCAGCGGGCGGCCGGCCGCGTTGCGGATCTGGAACAGCTGGTCGGCATCGCAAAACTCCGAGAGCAGGTGGGCCACGTAGGCAATCAGCTGCGGATCGCGCAAACCAATTTCCTCGGCGTAGTGCCGGCCAACCAGTTCGACGAATAACTGCTGCAACGGGTGCGACTCCGGAATCATGTGGGCCCCTTCTGAAACCCGCCTCCGTCAGGGTTTCCAACTACTCTGCTGCGAGTTCTTTACCCCAGCTTAGCCACAAAGGCAAGTGCCTTTCGTAAGCCGCATGCAAAAACTCACAATCCGTTAGAAGGGACGTGCCCTCACAACGTTGCAAGCGCGATTTTTTGGCAGCCAACTCTGGTGATTGCTAATCGAAATGGCTACCAGCAGCGATGTAGAGCCGATTCTGGGACAGCTGTAGAAGACTGAACTGGCCCATGTATTTGTCACGTCAAGACTTTCCGAACTTGTCAGTCCGAGCGCAGCGAGGAATCTGCCTCTCTGTGATCAACAGCAGATTCCTCACCTGCTGAGACCGGTTTGACAAGACGAGCGACTTAACTCACAACCAGAAGGAGCCTTCCATGCAGATGCAACGGCAGAACATTTCCAGCGGTACGCCCTGGGAGCCCAAAGTCGGGTATTCACGGGCGGTCAGGGTAGGACCTTACGTTCATGTGGCTGGCACTACCGCCACGGGCCCGGATGGAAAGATTGTGGGTGTGGGCGATCCCTATGCGCAGACGGTTCAGGTTTTCAAGAATATTGAAAGCGCGCTGCAGAAGGCGGGAGCCTCGCTGAAGGACGTCGTCCGCACGCGCATGTTTGTTACCAGCATCGCGGATTGGGAGAAAGTCGGAAAGGCGCATGGCGAGTTCTTCCGCGACATTCGCCCCGTGGCCACGATGGTGGCGATCAGCGCGCTGGTGTCTCGGGAGATGTTGGTCGAGATTGAAGCGGATGCCATCGTGACGGGCTGAAAACCGAGGTCCTAGATTCGCTCGAACTGGTTCGATTCTTATCGGTGTGAATCCGTGTAAATCCGGGGCAGCCCTTTTTGAACTCCCTTGTCGTACAATTCGTGCGCTTCGAGGAGGGCTGGACGCATGAGGATTCTTCGGTGGGCGGTGGTCTTTTCACTTCTTAGTTGTGCGGTGGCGGCGCAAGAGGAGGGTGGCGCTCCGGCCCTTCGACAATTCGTCGTGATTCGGGTAGGGACGCTGATTGACGGCAAGTCCGATTCGGTTCGTCACAACCAGGTAATCGTCATTCGCGGGGACCGGATCGACAGCGTTTCCGACGCCGGCAGCGCGAAGATTCCAGCAGGCGCCAGTGTGATCGATTTGTCTCACGCCACAGTGTTGCCGGGGCTGATCGACTCCCATACCCACATCTTCTTACAGGGGGAAGATCCGAAGCAGGGCGGGTACGACGCCAACATCCTGAAATATCCGCTCGCCTTCCGCGCTGCCCGGGCGACGGTGTCGGTGCGACGCGCGCTGGAGCAGGGCTTCACTACCCTGCGCGACGTCGAAACCGAAGGTGCCGGCTACGGGGATGTGGGGATCAAGGAGGCGATCGAAGGCGGGTATATTCCCGGCCCTCGGCTGTTCGTCTCGACGCTCGCGATTTCCACGACCGGTGGATACCCCTTGGAAGGTTACGCGCCAGAGCTGACGATGCCCAAAGGCGTGCAGATTATTGACGGACCAATCGAGGCACGCAAAGCCGCCCGGGAGCAGCTTGATCATGGTGCAGACTGGATCAAGGTCTACATGACGCATCGCTCCTGGCTGGGAAAGAACGGCGACCTGGTTTCGCAGCCCACCCTGACCCTGGAAGAATTGAAGGCAATCGTGGACGAGACTCACGGCTGGGGCAAGAAGGTTGCGTGCCATGCCTACAACGGGATCGGACTGCAACGGGCGCTGGACGGCGGGTGCGATTCGATCGAGCACGGCCTGGAAATGACCGACGAGCAGATCGCACAGATGCTAAAGCAGGGGACCTGGTACTGTCCTACACTCAGCGTTTATTACAGCGATTGGGGACCGCCAGACACGCCCGCCGGACAACGCGACCGTAAGCGCGCGTCGGTGCATGAGCAGACCTTCAGGAAGGGGCTCAAGGCAGGCGTGAAGATCGTGTTCGGCACTGACATGGGTGGAATTCCCTGGACCGAACCGATTGCGCAGGAGTTTCCACGCATGGTGGATTTTGGCATGTCGCCCATGGATGCGATCAAGAGCGCTACCTCCCGCCCGGCAGAGATGCTGGACAGGGCTGGCCAAATCGGGGTGATAGCGCCGGGAGCATTTGCAGACGTGATTGCCGTTGCTGGCGACCCTTTGCGGGATATCAAGGAATTAGGGAATGTGAGATTCGTAATGAAGGACGGAAAGGTGTACTCGAATCAGCTCACTGGGAAGTGAATATTTCGTGCGTGGAGGCGGGTCTTCGACCCGCCTTGCCCGGATCAGAGACCCGGACCCGCACAGCCCGGCCCACATCTTTACGTGCCACAGGCCCTTGACAGGAACTGCGCACCAGTCATAATGCCCGAGTCTTCATTCCACGGTTCGTTCGAGTACTTGCGACATCGGACCAGCGGGAGGCAAGTTATGACGCTTCTGGAATTATGCGATCCAGAGCCGGCGACGGTGCGATTGGAGGCGAGCGTGGCCGAGGCCATCCGCGTGATGCTCAACCGCCACGTGGGCGCGGTAGGTATCCTCGATGAGGAAGGCCGTGTTGCCGGAATTTTTACCGAGCGGGATGTGTTGATGAAAATGTCCCTCAGCGGCCGGGACCCCGCCAATACTCCCGTCCGAGAGCTCATGAGTACGCCGGTAGTGCTGGCTTCGCTATCGACCGGACCAGGGGAGGCTATGGCCACCATGGTCGAGCGCCATTACCGTCACTTGCCGGTGGCCGATGACAATGGAAAGTTGCTGGGCATCTTGTCCATACGAAACCTGCTGGAGTCGAGGATCGACGATCTCAGCCAGGAATTGGATTCGCTGGAGCAATACGTTGCGAATGACGGGCCCGGCGGCTAAGGTTCTCTTCCCCCTCCAGATCGGCCTTTTCATGTCCGTCATCCTGGGCGGATGCGAGCCCGCGAATGGGCCTTGCGGGCACTACCTTTCTTTAATCTTCAAGCGAGGTGAACATGAGCAAGGCACTTAGCCGTCTTGTAGTGTGTCTGGTGGCAGTTTGTTCCGTGGTTGCGGCACAAAGTCCTCCTCAGGCGGCGGTCAGGCGCGTTATAGTCCGCGCCGGCCGTCTGCTCGATGTGAAGAGCGGCCAGATGCTCACAAATCAGGCCATCCTGATCGAGGGCGGCAAGATCATCAGCGTGGGTCCCGCCTCTCAGGCCAAGGTCGCGCCCAATACCATCACCATCGACCTCACGAATGCCACGGTCTTGCCGGGCTTGATCGATGCCCATACACACCTGACGCTTGATCTCGGTAGCACCGGTTACACAGGTCTGGGGATCTCGCCACCGCGCGAGGCGCTGATTGGCGCCAGGAATGCGCGAGTCACATTGGAAGCTGGATTTACCACAGTTCGCAACGTGGGAGCACGAGGCTACAGCGACATTGCCCTGCGCGATGCTATCAATGCCGGCGATGTGCCCGGTCCACGCATCGTGGCCAGCGGCCCGCCACTGGGGATTACCGGCGGCCACTGTGACAACAACCTGCTGCCGTATGAATACCACGCCCAAGGCGACGGGGTCGCCGACGGAATTGAGAATGTCCGGCATAAGGTTCGCGAGGTGATTAAGTACGGCGCGGATGTCATCAAGATTTGCGCCACCGGCGGCGTGATGTCCAAAGGCGACGACCCCAATGCCTCCCAGTTCACCCTCGAAGAAATGAAGGCCATCGTGGCGGAAGCCCACCGCCTGGGGAGGAAAGTTGCCGCCCACGCACATGGTGCCGAGGGCGTGCGATGGGCATCGGACGCAGGAGTTGATTCGGTCGAGCACGGGCACCTCATGGACGACGCCGCCATAGCCGCCCTGAAGAAAAATGGCACCTATCTCGTGCCGACGCTGTATCTCATCGATTGGCACAGAGAAAACGCGGCCCGCAGTAACGTGCCGGAGTTCTCCCGGCGCAAGATGCAGATGGTCTCCGATGCGGCGCAGGGAAACGTGAAAAAGGCGATTGCCGCGGGCGTGAAGATTGGCCTCGGGACCGATGCCGCAGTCTACCCCCACGGGCTCAATGCCCATGAATTGGGGGTCTACGTCCGGCTGGGCATGACACCCTTGCAGGCGATCCAGACAGCGACGGTAAACGATGCGGACCTGTTGGGTTGGACCGACAAGATCGGGACGCTGGAATCAGGGAAGTTCGCCGACATCATCGCCGTGGATGGGGATCCGCTGAAAGATGTGACCACTTTGGAGCAGGTGAAGTTTGTGATGAAGGGCAGCGAGGTCGTGAAAAATCAGTACACGAGGTAAGTTTGTGGGCCCGGGTCTTTGACTCGGGTAGGCGGGTCCCAGACCCGCCTCCACACGAGTCCCAACAAAAAGGAGGCCGGCTCCAGGCCGGCCTTTTGCGCGGGCAAGAGTGTCCGCACCACACTTCTCCAAAATCTACTTCTTGGGGGCGATCGCGTCCTTCGCGGCCTTGGCGACGCGGAACTTCACCACGGTCTTGGCCTTGATCTGAATGGGTTCGCCGGTCTGCGGGTTGCGTCCTACACGGGCCTTGCGGTGCGCCTTAACGAGGCGGCCTAGGCCGGGCAGAACAAATACGCCGCTCTTCTTGGTTTCTTTGATTGCCGTATCGGCCAGGTTCTCGAGAAACGCCGCTGCAGTCTTGTTGTTGAGCTCGGTTCTCTCGGCCAAGTGGCGGACGAGTTGGGTCTTGGTCATTCCAGCTGCCATGAGTCCTCCTGAAGTTGTATTGCTGAAGAAGGCATTTTATACCAGCGACGCTGTGGAAAAATAGCGTTTGGACCGCATTTTTTGCGGTTTTTTTTCGAGTAGCACCATGAAATGGGCATAAAGACGGCTTCTCCCGGAGTCAGGCTTCCAAAAGCCCCTTGGAAGCAGGCTTTGGAGAGCCTTTGAGGGTTCCGCCGGACGGGCAAGCGCGCCTGTTGCGGCGTGTCATAATGAAGCAGGAGACTTCGATAGTGACGTGCGCGATTTGCGAGACCCGGAAAGAAAAGCGCTTTTGTCCGGCGGTTCACGGGAGAATTTGCCCGCAATGCTGCGGGGAACAGCGCGAGGTGACGCTCGATTGTCCCAGCGATTGCGTCTACCTGCAACAGGCACGGGCGCATGAGAAGCCGCGTTCCAGCGACGAACTGAAAAACGCGGAGCTATTCCTGCAGGTCGAGGTTGGGGACCAGGTTCTCTATGAGCGCGAGCACCTGCTCATGGGACTCAGTTATGCGCTGGCCAAAAGCGCGCGAGCCGACCGCAGCTTGAATGACCGTGACCTGATCGCGGCGCTGACCGCAATGGCGAAAACCTACGAGACCCTGGTCAATTCCGGACTGCACTACGAGTCCCCTATTACCGGTGCTGGTCAACAGGCGGTGGCGGCGGAAGTTCAGAACATGCTGAAGGAGTTCCGCGAGGCGGAGCAGAAGCATATCGGGTATTCGACCCTGCATGATTCGGATGTGCTGAAGGCATTAGTGTTTCTGGTCAGGATGGCGCATGGCCAGACGTCCGGCAGGCCGAAATCGCGGGCGTTCTTGGATTTCCTCTTCGCTCGCTTTCCCGAACAGAAATCGGCAATTGCTACCCCGCAAGAGGCAGGTAGCCGGATCATTACTCCTTAAGCAGCCTGTCCAGCCCTGTCCAGCAATGTAGATGGATATTTGAACACTATGCATGTAGAATGGAGTTGCGTTTGATCTTAGCGGTTGTAAGCAGTAACTCTGCCTTCAGCGTGACCTGCCTGCAGCACTCTGCTCTCGATTCAGCGCAAAATCAGATAAAGGAAATCGCAACACAATGGAAACAGGAACAGTGAAGTGGTTTAACGATGCCAAGGGTTATGGTTTTATCAGCCGTCAGAATGGCGAGGATGTCTTCGTGCATTTCTCCGCGATTCAGTCGAGCGGATTCCGCAGCCTGCAGGAAGGTCAACAGGTGCAGTTCGACGTCGTAAAAGGCCCCAAGGGCTGGCAAGCGGAGAACGTTAAGGCTCTGTAAACCACTCCAAACATTGCGACGAAGGGCGGCCGCGAGGTCGCCCTTTACTTTTGATCGGGCAATTTCGTAATCGGGTAATTTAGCAACCGGGTAATTTGGTCATTTAAGACCAAGCCCGGAAATTTGCTTCAACTCCGCTGACGTGAACCTCGGTTTTAAATTACCCAATGACCCAATTCTTCCGATTGCTAGAATAGTCCCGTGGGGATGCAATTTAACGAACAGTTCGATGTCGTGGTGGTGGGTGCCGGTCATGCTGGATGCGAAGCCGCCATGGCTGCCGCCCGCATGGGCCTGAAGACCGCGCTCTATACCCTCAACATCGATCTGATCGCGCAGATGTCCTGCAACCCCGCGGTGGGCGGCATCGCCAAAGGACACCTAGTCCGCGAAGTGGATGCCTTGGGCGGCATCATGGGCGAGGTCACCGATGCCGTCGGCATCCAGTTCCGCCTGCTGAACACATCCCGCGGACCCGCCGTCTGGTCGCCACGCGCCCAATGCGATAAACAGGCCTACCGGCTCAAGATGCGCGAGGTCCTCGAGTCGCAGTCCAACTTGAAGGTCAAGCAGGCGGAAGTGGCGGAGCTCATCGTAGAAGACTCTCCGGAGCACGTAGGGACAGCCGTCCTCGGCTGTCCAACCGAGCGAAGCTCGGTAGCGCCCCCTTCGCGACGGCAGGTAATAGGCATCAAGCTGCGTGACGGGCGTACCGTGCGGGCAGGTGCCGTGGTCATCACGACCGGCACGTTTCTAAATGGCCTGATCCACTGCGGAGAGCAGCAGTATCCCGCCGGGCGCAGTGGAGAGCCCCCGGCTGTCCTGCTCGGGGAAGCATTGAAGGCCTTAGGCCTGCGTGGATGCCGGCTGAAGACTGGCACGCCACCGCGCCTGGATGGTCGCACCATCGACTGGTCTCGGTTTCAGCGGCAACCCGGCGACCCCGATCCCACACCGTTCAGCTTCCGCACCAAGCGGGTGGCGCATCACGACTCGCAGGTGCCATGTTACCTCGCATGGACCACTCCTGAGACCCACCAAGTAATTCGCGAGAACGTGCATCGCTCCCCGATGTACAGCGGGCAGATCAAGTCCATCGGGCCTCGCTATTGCCCCTCAATCGAAGACAAGATTGTTAAGTTTCCGGACAAGGCTACCCACCAGCTCTTTCTGGAACCCGAAGGGCTGAATACCCACGAGATTTACGTCAACGGAATGAGCACTTCTCTGCCGATTGACGTTCAGCTGGCGATCATCAAGTCCATTCCGGGGCTCGAGACAGCCGAGATGATGCGTCCCGGATACGCCATCGAATACGACGCGATCGACCCTACCGAACTGGGGCGCACTCTTGAGACCAAGAAGATTGCCGGGCTCTTTCTGGCCGGTCAGATCAACGGCACCAGCGGTTACGAAGAGGCGGCTTGCCAGGGCATTATGGCCGGGATCAATGTGGCGCTGAAGGTAAAGGGCGAGGCGCCGCTGGTGCTGGATCGCAGTGAAGGGTATACCGCTATCCTTATCGACGATCTGATCTCCAAGGGGACAAACGAACCTTATCGGATGTTCACTTCGCGGGCCGAATTCCGGCTGCATCTTCGGATTGATAATGCCGACCGGCGGCTGACCCCGCACGGACGGCGGGTGGGACTTATTTCCGATGCCGCCTGGGCAGATTTCCTGGCCAAGCAGGAACGGATGGAATCCATGAAGCAGTTGCTGGAGAAGACCAGGGTCACCGGGCAGGTGCTCGAGAAGATCGAGCGGGCAATCGAAGAAAGCCGAGCTTTCCTCGGCCCGGACGGGTCGCAGACCCGTCCCCACACGGATTCTGATGTTGAGGAGCCTGTCACCTCGATTATCGAAGCATCTCAACTGGATTTGTCCGGAACGCTTGGCCAGAGCTGCGCGCAATTGCTGAAGCGGCCAGAAGTCATCATTGAGCATCTTGTGCCGGTGCTTCGAGAATTGAATCCTGCCTTCTTTGAGCGAAACGGCTTCTCCTCGAGCTCGGTGGTAAGTCTTTCTTCCGAGGTTCGCAATGAGCTCAAGTCGCTGGAAACCGAAGTCAAGTATGCCGGGTATCTGCAACAGCAGCAGCGCGCCATCGAGCGTCTGAAGAAGGCCGAGCAACGCACTATTCCGGAGTGGTTCGACTATCGCTCGGTCAGCGGCCTCTCCCACGAGATGCAGGAGAAGCTCGTCAAAGTGCGGCCACGCACCTTGGGACACGCCTCGCGAATTCCGGGCGTAACCCCGGCCGCCGTATCGTTGGTGAATGTCTACATCGAGATCCAGTCACGTCGCCGGGAACAGACTGCTGCCATCTAGCCCGCGCTAAGCCACAAAGCTGAGCAGTGTGGTTAAA